>Ga0208692_1001415_pt1 | contig 13563 bp, 9 predicted proteins | sample June2015DPH_20_1_3_FD_184721 | JGI IMG/M metagenome (GOLD analysis project Ga0208692, IMG submission 184721) | Peatland microbial communities from SPRUCE experiment site at the Marcell Experimental Forest, Minnesota, USA - June2015DPH_20_100... | ecosystem: Environmental > Terrestrial > Soil >...
AGGCGCAGGTTGTAGGCCTCAAAAACCAACCACAGGGGTACAGAACAACAAGCCAGGCCCAAAAAACTGCGCAGTGAGTTACGGATGCGAGACGAACCCTTCAGGCTGCACACCAGCGAATCGGCAAAGAGCAGATAGCCTGTCCACACGATGGGCGTAAAGAAGACTTCGACCCAGCGAAGGCGCAAGAACAACAGCAACTCTGCGAGCAGAATAATTGCAAGTCCCGACCAACCCCACGCCGGGACCGAAGCTTTTTTCTGAGTGGAGTATCTCCAGCCCAGCGTGCCTAGCATCGCCGCCAGCATCACGATGCCTAAAAGGATGTGATTCCCGTTCATGAGGTTAGGCAGGAGTTTCGCCAGCAGAATAGACGATTCAACCTGAAAAGGCAAACCGCCGCAGGGCCAACAAAGCAACGCCCTGCCTGCAGAACGTGCTGCTTACCTCGAGTATACCGATGAAGACCCACCGCCAGGCAGTTGGATATGGGCATGGCCGTTGTTGAGGATACGCACTTTATCTTTCACTTAGGGGTTCAGTTTTGCATGTGGTTAGAGGCGAGGCCGGATGGCCAAGGGTAGAAACTACCCTCGGCCTCCGGTTTTCAGCAATGGCGGCAGGCCATATGGAAGGTCTATGTGAAAGAAGCAGGTTAATCTTTGTAAATCCAGCCTGCCACCAGCGACGCCATGATCGCTCCCAGCCAGAGGTCGAGCATCCACCAGAGCGGTAAGTGGCGGCCTATCGGCGACCACGCGGCGGTTGACAGGTTCATGGGAAACCCTGCCGCGAAGCCTACCAGCAGCCCGACCGTCAGCGCCGTGCCCGGGCCGGCGCCGCGCGTCGCACGCACTGAAGAATAGAGCCAGGCGACCACGTAGGCGAGAAGGAAGATTGTGATGAACCAATAAACCAGGAACCCGTGGTATCGCGCTTGCTTGAGCATCGTTCCCGCATTCTGCGCAATCGTATACCGCGGTTCCAGAATCACCACGTTGACGATAGTGCTCCAGATGCTCCAGACCACGCCTCCGGCCACAGCGCCCAGGGCCACACGACGTGTGTTGACTGTTGCCATGCATCACCTCTCCTGAATCGAATGTCTCGGGGAAAAACTCCAACGGACGCTCATGTTACGCGCGCAACTGCGGGAGGTCAATTGGAATCACAGCCTGACTGCCCTCTCGCCAGGCGGATTGCGCAATCATGGCACCCGCGTAATGGCTCCTTCCGATGCGGAGGAGACCAGCGCGGCATATTTGGCAAACACACCTGTTTTGTACCGCGGCTGGGGCTCACGCCAGTTGGCCAATCTATACTTGATCTCCTCATCGGCCAGTTCAACATCGAGGCGTCGCTTCTCGATATCGAACACTACCACATCGCCATCGGCGACCGCGGCAATGGGACCGCCGCGGGCAGCCTCGGGAGCCACGTGACCCACCATCAGGCCATGCGTCGCGCCGCTGAACCGGCCGTCGGTGAGCAACCCGACCGAGTCGCCCAAGCCCTCCCCGACCAGCGCTCCCGTCACGCCCAGCATCTCGCGCATGCCCGGGCCGCCCCGCGGGCCTTCGTAACGGATCACCAGCACGTCTCCCGCCTGGATGCTCTTGCTCATCACAGCGCGCATGGCGTCTTCTTCACAGTCAAACACCCGCGCGGGCCCACGATGGTAAGTCCTTTCGTACCCTGCCACCTTGACGACACAGCCTTCCGGCGCCAAGTTCCCTTTCAGGATAACCAGCCCTCCGGTTCTCTTAATCGGATTGGAGACAGGCTTGATCACGTCCTGGCCCGGCGTCTCGATGGCCAGCCGGGCTTCCTCAGCAACTGTTCGCCCGCTGGGAGTCTGTTGAGACCCGTCGATGAGTCCCGCTTCCAGGAGCTTCTTGGCAATCAGGGGGATTCCGCCGGCCCGATGGACATCTACAGCTACGTACCGCCCACCCGGCTTCAGATCAGCAATGATGGGTGTGCGCGAACTGATGGCGTCAAAGTCATCGATCTGGAGCGGAACTCCAGCCTCGCGAGCCATGGCCAGCAGGTGGAGCACGGCGTTGGTTGAACCACCCGTCGCCGCCACACTCACAATGGCGTTCTCAAACGCTTTCCTCGTAAGGATGTCGAGTGGCCGCACGCCTCGCCGGAGCAAATCCATCACCATCTCGCCGGTGCGGTAGGCAACTTTATTCTTCAGGGGGTCCAGGGCCGGCACGCTGTTCCCGCCCATGGGCGAGAGGCCGATGAATTCCATCACCGTGGACATGGTATTGGCCGTGAATTGGCCGCCGCAGGCGCCGGCCGCAGGGCAGGCATGGTCCTCGAGGTCCTTGAGCTCGGCGTCCGTCATCTTCCCCGCGGCATGTGCGCCCACGGCTTCGTACACGTCCCCAATCGTAACGTCGTGGCCCTGGAAGCGTCCCGGGGCAATCGACCCGCCGTACAGGACAATGCCCGGCACGTTCAGGCGAATCAGGGCCATCGCGCCTCCGGGGATTGTCTTGTCGCATCCGACCAGCGCCACCATGGCGTCAAACATGTGGCCGCGGCCCAGCAACTCGATCGAGTCTGCGATGACTTCGCGGCTCACCAGCGAAGCCTTCATACCTTCCGTGCCCATGGTCACGCCGTCGGAAATCGCAATGGTGTTGAACTCCATGGGCGTTCCACCCGCCGCGCGCACGCCTTCTTTCACTTTTGCGGCCAGCTCGCGCAGATGGAAATTGCAAGGCATGGTTTCAATCCAAGTATTCGCGATGCCAACAATCGGCTTCGCCAAGTCGGCATCGGTAAAACCAATTGCCTTGAGCATGGCCCGAGCGCCCGCCCGGTCTCGCCCCTCGGTGATGGTGCGACTACAGTGCTTTGGATCAAATGGCATTCTTGCCTCCAGGGTAATCAGCCTACGAAATGAAACCTGACGCGGTGCTGAACTGCAAATGTTCGCAGATTCGCCGCGAGGGAGCAAGCATCGTTTTCAGCAGCGCGTTGACTAGCAGGATGCTGAAGAACGTTTGCGAATGTTGTTATTCCGACCCAGAGCGGAGCGAAGGGGAAAATCTCTGTCTGGGAACAAAAGACTTGGGGGATTCCTCGTCGTCTCCGTCAACTGACGGACTGACGGACTCCTCGGAATGACAGGCCAGACCGGTTTTCCGGCGTCCTGCTAGATTCCCTGTCGCGGACTGGCATTTGCTGGCCTGATTCGGTTCTGGCATAATGGCATTTGGGAGCCAGTGTCACGCTCGTGGGGGACTGAGTGAATATTACAACCTCCAAAAAGCGGCTTGACGATTTCTGTCGCAAGTGGAAGGTCGCGGAACTGTCCGCGTTTGGGTCGGTTGTCCGCGACGATTTCCGTCCCGATAGCGACGTGGATCTGTTGGTAGCCTTCGCCTCGGACGCCCAATGGAGCCTCTACGACTGGACGGACATGATCGGCGAGCTGCGGGAGATCTTCGGGCGTGACGTGGACCTCCTCTCTCCCCAAGCACTACGCAATCCCTTTCGTCGGCACGAGATCCTGAAGGCCCGCGAGATCCTGTATGCAGCCTGAGGCCAAGGATGCCGCACACCTGTGGGACATGCTCGATGCTGCCCGCGCCGTTCAGGAATTCGTGACCTCCTGCTCTTTCTCGCGGTTTCACTTCGCCGAGTGCGGAAGTTGGGCTAACGGAGTTGTCTTCGGGCTTCCTCGAGCGCGCCAATCAAGGCTGCAATATCGTCGGCGCTTGTCCGGTAGTTGGTGATGCAGGCCCGAAGCACGGGCACTGAGTTGGCCAGGCGGGTAGTTGAAATCCAGGCTTTTCCAGAGCCGACAACTTTCATAGCCACGGCGTGCAGGTAGGCCGCGGAGCGGCCCTCCGCATGCCGCTGGTCAATGAAGCAACAGAGGGGCAATGGTGTTTCGTTAACGACCTGCCAGCCCGAGGCTTCGAGTTGCTCCCGCAGCAGCGCGCCCATGGCCACCATCTGGCGGATGGCCGCGGCGTATCCCTCCCAACCAGCTACGGCCAGCGAGAGAAACACCTTCAGACCTATGGCCCGACGAGACCACTGAATCGAGTGCATGCAGGGATCGACCACGTCCAATTCCGCTGCCTCGCGCGGCATATACGTTACGGCTGTACGGAATGTTCGATCGAGGATTTCGGTGTGGCGAGTGATATAGATTCCCGCGCCCATGGGCACAGAAAGCCACTTGTGCGCGTCGAAGGTAAGGGAATCAGCGCGCTCGATGCCCTCCAATAGAGAACGCAGTTCGGGGACCAACGCTGCCGCCCCGCCCCACGCCGCGTCCACGTGAAGCCATAGTTTTTCGCGCGCGGCCACCTCGGCGACGGCGGCAAGGGGATCAATCGCCCCCGCGTTGGTGGTTCCCGCAGTTGCGACCACCATGAAAGGCGCGAAGCCCCGGCCACGGTCCTGGGCGATTCTCGAAACCAGGGCTTCCGGATTCATGCGCAGGCTGTCTTCCACTGCAATCTCGTGCACGGCATCCGTTCCCAGCCCGCACAATCGAGCCGCTTTCAGAATGGAATGATGCGCCTCCGCGGAAACGTAGAGAACGGGCTGGGCGGCAAGCGCCCGGACGCCACGGCAGGAGAATTCCGGAAACCTCTGCACCAAAGCGGTGAGGACAGCCGTATGGTTGGCTTCCATGCCGCCCGAAGCAAAAGTTCCATCGGTCTGCGCGGGGTCGTAACCAAATCGAGCGCCGAAGGCACGCACCAGATGCTGTTCAACCTCGATGGCCAGTGGGCTGTGGCTCCAGGCGGCGAGTTGGGGGTTAAAGGCCGCAACCAGGGCGTCCCCAGCGATGCCCATGGTAGTCGGCGCGGGGTTGAACAGTCCGTAATAGCGGGGATGCGGTGTGTGGGTTTGAAACTTCCACAGACCCTCGACAAGAAAATCCAGGGCCTCGAACGCATCCATCGGCGCGCAGAAATCGAAGCGCGAGAGCAAGGCGCGGAGCTGCACGGGATCGAGCGGAGGGGTGACCCGGCCGGTCTCCAGCTTTGTAGCGTAGGTTTCAATAGCGCCCACCAACTGCCGCCAAAGTCTGGCGCGAGTCTCAGCATCAAGCATCAAAGGCGGGGCAGCCATGTGTTATTCCGATTCTCCATTCTTGCGAGCCGCTTCCCACGCAAGCATAGCCTTCTTTCGTGCCGCTCCCCAATGATAATCACCGGTAATCCCCATCTTGTGGATGGCCCTGTGGCAAGGAATGAGGAAAGATATGGGGTTCCGGCCCACAGCGCTGCCCACAGCCCGTGCGGCCGACGGCTTTCCAAGTTGGCGCGCCAGGTCTTCATAGCACACCATGGAACCCGGCGGAATTCTGAGCAGGGCTTCCCAGACTTTGACTTGGAAGTTTGTGCCCATCAACAACAGCTTCACAGGATTACTGCCGTTTCTTTTCTTGGGACTGAAAATTCTAGCGATAGAGATCCGGGTCTTCTGCGGATTCTCTTGAAACTCTGCCGCCGGCCATCTTCGCTTGAAGTCCTCGAGAGCCTGTGCGCGACCCCCTTGCCCCACGAAACCCAATCCGCAAATCCCGCGCCCGGTAACCGCGAGAAGACACTCACCGAAGGGGCTGGGGTGGTATCCGTAACTGATCTTGCAGCCTGCCCCTTTGGCCTTGAACTCTCCAGGGGTCATTGCCTCGACATTCACGAAAAGGTCGTGCAGGCGGCTTGGGCTGGACAACCCGGCATCATAGGCGGCGTCCAGCACGCTCCGGGATTCCTCGAGGACCTTCTTGGCATGTTCCAGTGTCAGAAACTGTACAAAGCGCTTGGGACTGATGCCTGCCCAGCGCCGAAAGAGCCGCTGGAAGTGATATTCGCTCAGGTTGACGTTCCGCGCCACTTCGTCTAAACTCGGCTGGTGGTGATAGTTCTCCGCGAGAAATCGTATGGCTTTGTCGATCCGCTGATAGTCTTCAATCTTTGTTTGCATTTGCATTTTCCCTCCCTGCCATATCCATGATGGGCAGGATGGAAGATCGGCGCAACCCGATTCTTGCTGCCGGAGGATATTTCGAGAGGTCAAAAGTCGAAGGTCGAAAGTCAAAAGTAGACCAACTGGAAATGGGTGGGGACAGATTACGGAAAGTCCAGCCGTAAGAATCTTCCGCCTTCCGCTTTTCATATAAGTGTTTTATCTTCAGCAACATTCCTGCTTAAAACGCGAATCTCCTTTGTAATCAGCAACATTCCCGCTTTACTGAGGGCTGTGGAAAGTCGACCCTTTGTTTTCATACATATTCCCGCGTCATTTGTGCATTTTTGATGTCATTGCGGTTTCCTCTTCTTCTCTCTGCACTGACATATTGTCCAGGGCGAGCCAGGGGTCTCCTCCACTTCTCGCGGCGGCTGGCACTTTCTCGAGGGCGGATTGGGACCTCGAGGTCGCGTCGATCAAGCGTCTTCCCAAATCCGCCGAACCCTGCACAGCGGCAATCTACGATTGTAGCCTATGCCTCTTGGCATGTCAAGAGACACGGAGTCGGCAGGGGGCGACGGACAAAACTGGAAATTAGAAGTTCGACCGCAAGCCTACCAGTTCCGATTTTCTAATGTCCTGAGTCAAAAGTTCCTTGAAGGAGGCAGCCCGTCAGCTGACGGGCTGAATTATTCAACGAACTTCTGACTCATGCACTAGTCTTCATCTTCTTCTCGTCGGGCAGGGATTTTCTACGATCATCGCTTGGCCCAGAATGGCTGGAATTGCCGATTTTGGATTGCTGAGGAGCATTGGAGCGAGCAAGCGTAGCGCAGACCTCCGCCTTTGAGGTCTGCGGTTCTTCCTCAGATTCGCGCTTTCGAATCCAGGGGCAAACTGCCAATCGTCAACCCGCCGCGGCGCATCTGTTCCGCCGCGCTCATGCCGCAATAATCGTTCGTGCAGGAGCATTGCAGTACTGTCCAAATAGACGTAGGGCGGGGGCTTGCCCCCATAGGCGCTAAGATAAGAACTGTTTCTATCGTTCCGGCGCCATTCCCGTGCCGCGAAGCGGGACACCGTGAGTAGCCGTAGGTGAAACCTACGGAAACAGAAGCCCAGAAAGCATTCCAGCCCCGGAGGGGCCGAACCATTGACCGGTCAACCCCGTTGGGGTTGCGTAATTCTGTGCGGTCCGCTACCCGCAGGTTAAAACCTGCGGCTATTCACCGTTGGCCCCTGCCGGGGCCATTCGAACACGGCTTACCTTAGCGCTTATGGGGCTTGCCCCGCCGCCGGTCCAACAGCCCGTCGTACCCATGCTCCTCGTAGCGCTGCTTCCACCGTCGCATGCTGCGGTCCGAGATCCCGATAATCTCCGCGGCCTGCCACCAAGTGAGCTCCTTCGCCATCGCCCGCAAAATCACCTCTTGGACTTTCATCGCCCGCTTCCAGGCGGTCGTTGAGTATTGTGGCATCCGGCCTCCTACCTTCAGGATGCCGCAACTCCCAACCGCCTCCAGCGGACAGATCACGTGCTAATTGAACCGGACATTTCATATGCTAACGACAACGCACCCTAACCACCTGAGCATACCGCAGCTTTTGGTGGTAGAATTCAGCCGTCTTGTCTGCACTGGCCAAGACAGTTGCGGAAGTGGTATAAGAGTGCACGGCAACGATACAAGGAAACGACGGCAAAGGAAAAATAGCCGTTTGGAGGTCCCACCAGTGGCTACACGATATTGGCTCGCTGCGGGTACTGTCGAAAACTGGCAGATTGCATTCGAACACGGCAATATCTGGGGACTTAAGTCTACGAGGAGGACTGTGAACGTGTGGGATCGGATTTCCGAGGGAGATCTGGTTCTGTTTTACGTCACACGACCAAGCAGCGGCATAGTCGGATTTGGGACGATACGAACAAAGTTTCGGCAAAACCATCCCCTTTGGCCAGATGAACTTGGCAGGAATAAGGTAATCTGGCCTCTCCGGCTGGAGCTCGATGTCCGTTTCTGTCTCCCTCCAAAAGCCTGGAAGGCGCGAAGCGTGCGGGATCCGAAGTTCCGGATGCTAGCGCGCAGCGGGTTCGGAGAACTCGATAATAAGACGGCGGAGCGCGTTATGGAGCAGTTGGTCCCACAGGAGACCCTACCCCGTCCGGCGGAGTCTTCCGCAAGTCGAGCCCTGAATCAGCCTGAAGAGGTTAAAGCTAGCTCCGGTGCCATTCTTACGCATGATGAAATTAAGGCGCGCCTTTGTGAGATTGGGGGGATTCAGAGTTTGATCGCGGAGGTTGAATACAAGATGGACGGAGCGCTGCTTGATGTTGTATGGAGGCGAGTGGAGAAATCCGTCCCCACTTACGTCTTTGAAGTGCAGGTCGCCGGCGACCTTTACCACGCACTGGCCAAGCTCAAGCACGCCTATGACCTGTGGAACAGCCATCTGTTCCTTGTCGCTTCAGAAGGTCAAAGGGAGCAGATAGACCGTCTACTTCAAGGAACGTTTCACGAAATCCGCACGAGAGTGAACGTGATCGACACTCGCAAGCTTGAGCAGCTTTATCACCACAAGAGCTCCTACAAAAGGCTGGAGAAAGAGCTGGGGATCGGCTAGGCAGGGTACCAGACCGGCTAGGTGTCTAACGTCCGTCCGCCCAGGCGCCCTGCACGATGATTTGCGGACGCGATCCGGCGATTAAGCCCTCAAGTTCTGAGCGAAGGCGGGTCTTTGCCATTTTGACGTAAGAGGGTTCAATCTCAACTCCGATGCTGTTCCGGTTGCAGCGTGCGGATGCCAGCAATGTAGTTCCCGTGCCCGTGAACGGGTCCAGAACGGTATCACCCACAAGAGAAAACATGCGAACCAGGCGATAGGCCAACTCCTCGGGGAAAGGGGCGGGATGGCTCCGCGTGGACTCTCCCGAGAGGCCCCTCCACACCTGCTGAAACCATTCCTGGTGTTCCTCTTTAGTCAGCCTGGAAGCCTCCCTCTGCTCGTCGCTCGGCTGCCGGTATCCCCCAGGCTTGCGGAGCATCAGGATAAACTCGACATCGTTTTTGATGATGGCATTCGGCTCGTAAGGCTTGCCCAGGAAGCCAGGTCCTTTGCGGTTGTCCACCTCGTAATTGGCATTGGCGATCTTGTACCAAAGAATCAGAGGCAGGTTGTCGAAGCCGATCTTCCGAGCCCTAACTACAATGTCAGCGTGCAGCGGCATTACTGAGTGCTTGCCGTGGCGACGACGGGACAGGCAAACATCTCCCACTACACAGACGAGGCGACCTCCAGGGACTAGAACTCGATAAACATGCTTCCACACTTTGTCGAGCTCATCATGGAAAGCGTCATAATCTTCTATGAGCCCAAGCTGGCTTTTGTGGCGGGGGTACTCTTTAAGTGTCCAATAGGGAGGGGAGGTAAGGACGAGGTGGACAGACCCCGACGGAACCCAGTCCATTTCCCTGGAGTCTCCGCAACATAACGTTAAAGTGACCTTAGTGAGCGTGGCTTGCATCAATCCAGATTGTATCAGAGGTGAACCAGCCCGCAAAGGGAACGCGTCACACCCAATCGTTTCCGTCTTGCGCGAGATGGGTAGAGTTGCCATCGAGTGAGCGACTTCGGAGTTTCCCAGCTTCAACTGCTCCAGCATCAATAATATTATCGGCTGCTCACCGGCTCAGCAGTATGGTTTTTCAAGCAAGCGTGGCGCAGACCTCCGTCCCGCCCTGGCGGGAGGTTTGCGGTTCTTCCTCAGATTCGCGCTTTCGACTCCAAGGGCAAACTGGCAATCGTCAACCCGCAGCGGCGCATGGGTTGCGCCGCGCTCATGCCGCAATACTCGTTCACGCCGGAGCATTGGCATCTAGTGGAAAACTACGCCGCTTGGGTAGGCGCACCGTGGCGAATGAGACCAGTCAAGCCGCAGACCTCAAAGGCCGAGGTCTGCGCTACCTTGCTCAAACCGCAGGCTGAATCGGGTGTTGCAATCGTCAGAAGCCGCTGGTGTTGGTAGGGCTTTTACACTGGACGTATAAGGGTCTACTCGCAGAAGTCGCTGTACGCGGCATTTCGGTTGGGGCCACTCCATGATAACTCCCGAATGGTCGGCTATTCGGAAACCATCCAGAAACGGGGTTCGAGCAAATAGCTGCCGCCTTGTCGCCAAGGGTTTAGCAATCGTCAAGCGTCCCGCCACGCCTGGCACTTTGACGGGAAACGCCTGACCGTGCTTTTGGCTCGTCGCACCCCAAACTCAAGGTCACAATGTTTGCATGGGTTTGTCCTGGATCTAAGGGTGCGTCGGCAGGTGGGGCCCAAGGGGAGTCCGACGCTTTAGGATCGCGGCCCGGCAACGGCCTCGCCCGGCCCACTCCGTCGGGGCAGGCTGTCTAGCGGGTTCGGACAAGCGGCCTCGAACAACTCCGCTGCACCGTCGGAGGCATGATAGAATCCTTCGACTTGGGAGGAGGACTTGTGGTTACACGGGCGAAGTTCATTTTTCCGCTTGCTCTTTTGATTTCGCTGCCTGGGGTCTCGGCCGAAAGCGGGCGGCCGATTCCGCGTGTCGAGCGGGCGGGGAATCAATATCGTTTGCTGGTGGACGGCCAGCCTTTTCTCATGCTGGGCGGCCAGGCACACAATTCGAGCGCCACCACTGCGCAGGATCTCGAACCTTTCTGGAAGTCCTTGGTGGGGATTCACGCGAACACGGCGGAAGTGCCGCTCTATTGGGAACTTATCGAGCCTCAGCCGGGGAAGTTTGACTTCCACCTCATCGATGAAATTGTGGCCGGCGCGCGCCGCAACGGGTTGCGTCTGGTGTTCCTGTGGTTCGCCACCTGGAAGAATGGCGACATGGATTACAGCCCGGAATGGTTGAAGCGCGACCATGCCACGTACAAGCACGTGATCGGCGCCCGGGGCGAAGAAATGTGGATCGTTTCGCCGCTCTGCGAGGCGGCTCGCGACGCCGACGCACGGGCTTTTCGGGCCGTGATGGAACACATTCGCAGTGTCGACGAGTCGGACCGCACGGTGATCATGGTGCAGGTGGAGAATGAAAGCGGGCTGCTGGGCACGGACCGCGACTATTCGGAAGAGGCCACCCGTCTGTATCGCGGCCCCGTCCCCGCAGAGTTGATGGCCTACCTCAGCAAGCATCGCGACAACCTGTCAGCGAGTTTCAGAGCGGCGTGGGCTGGGACAAACTACCGCCCCTCTGGGACATGGACGGAGGTCTTTGGCGACCTCGCCGCGGAGGCGTTCAGTGCCTGGTACGTGGCCCGGTATGTCGAGGCGGTGGCAGCCGCCGGCAAGCAGGCCTACCCCTTGCCTCTCTACGTCAACAACTGGTTGGTGGAGGGCAGCGCGGCACGCGCCGGGGACTGGCCCAGCGGCGGGCCCACCAGCCACGTTCTCGACGTCTGGAAGGCCGCCGCGCCACACATCGATGTGCTGGCGCCGGACATCTACTACCCGAAATTCTACGACGTCGCCGCCCAGTACACCCGGCCCGACAATCCCCTGTTCGTACCGGAGACGAATTCGCTTCCCTTCTTCGCCGCCAACGCCCTTCTGACCTTTGCCTATTTCAACGGCTTCGGCTTCAGCCCGTTTGGCATCGACAACTTTGTGGAGAACGGCGGGGTGACCCCACAGGCATCGGCATTCGAAGACCTTTACAGGATGCTGCGGCCCCTGCTGCCACTGATTGCCCGCTACCAATACACTGGCAAGCTGCACCCCCTCTTGCAGGGCATTGCCCAAGGTGAAAAGTGGGCCTACGCCGTCCGGCTGGGCAACCAATTTGCCGCGAGCGTGGAATTCACCACCAAATACGATCCCGAAAAGGGGCGCGGAGGTGGATTGATTATCGAACTGGGACCGGATGAATTTGTCGTGGCCGGCTCGGGGTTCAAAGTGAATTTCCGCCAACTGGAAGGCCCGCGGCGCGATGCGCAGATCCTCACGCTCGAGGAGGGGACGTTCGAAGGCGAGCGCTGGGTGTCCGCGCGCCGGCTGAACGGCGACGAATTGCACGTAGAGCTGCCCGAGCAGTCGAGGATTCTACGAGTGCGGTTGCTCCGCTAGAGGCGGACGAGCTGCGATATCTCTTGACAAATGAGGCAGGATAGGCTAGCATTGTAGCAGGATTCAGGACGCCGAAGAGCAGGTTCCAGGTGTTAGGGGCCGGAACAGGATTCGGCAGATGGAAAAACAGGTTCCAGGTGTCAGGTATCAGGTGTCAGGAGTCAGGAGTCAGAATGAAGGGCATCAGCTTTCCGCCGACTGCTTACTCCGTTTGAAGTGCCGCAGGTCCAGAGAACGGGACCTGCGCTACCCCTGCTTTCTGCCTACTATATTTGAGGGAGGCGGGGATGGAGAGGGCTCTTGGCAAGCATGGGAGCCCTGGACAAGATGTCGCCGTCCACAGGGAAAGGAAGAACTAGTAAGGTTAAAAAATGAACGAATGACGCGGGAATGTCTATGAAAACAAAGGGTCGGCTTTCGGCAGCCCAGGGTAAAGCGGGAATGTTATTGAAAGAAAAGTAGTTACGCGTTGAAAGCTGGAATGTTGTTGAAAAGAAACAGGATTCAGGAGTCAGGATTCGGGATGCGGGTGTCAGGTATCAGGTGTCAGGAGTCAGGGGTCAGGGGTGAGAATGAAGACCATCTGATTCCCGCCTTCTGCCTTCTGCTTACTGCCGACTGCCTACCGCCTACTGCTTACTGCCTACCGCGATGCGGCCTGGGGCAGTGCACTCAGGGCTTCGCGCACTTTCTTGTCCAATGTCTCGACGAACCTTTCGAGATCCAAACCTTCCTGGCGAAAGACCACGCGCCCGTTGCGATCAAAGATCAGCAGCGTGGGGAGGTTTTGCACGCCGAGCAGCCGGTCGAGTCCCTGGGCGTAGGCCACCTGGATGGCCCACTGCTCTTCCTTGAGGAATGCCGGCACGCCGGCCCGGTCCTCGTCCACGTTCACGGCCAGGAACACGGCGGCGGGCTCCTTGCGGAAGTTCTCCACCACGCGCTCGAGCAGCTTCCCCTCCAGGCGGCAAGGGCCGCACCAGGTGGCCCAGAACTCCAGGACCAGAACTTTGCCGCGGTAGTCGGCAAGCCGCAGCGGCGAGCCGTCGGTGCGCTTGAGCACAAAAGCGAAGGGGTCACGAAGATTGGCGTTGGGCCGAGCCGAGTCCTGGAATCGGGGAGCGAGCGCGCGTACCAGCTCGTCGTAGCGGGCCAGGACCATATCGCCCAGGCCTTTCTCGGATTGGTGCAGCGCCACGTAACAACTGCCCAGTTTGCGGCGGACCTCCTCCCGGTGCGACGGGTCAAGGCCGGGACCGGGGAAGGCGAAGGCCGTGGCATACTCATTCAGGGCTCGTTCAAGGTCGTTCTTCTTGGCCGCCAAGTCGCCCAGGCGCTCCGCAAGCAGTTGCGTGGGATAGGCGGCATAGCTCTTTTCGTAATCCGCCATGGCCTTGTCCGTCTCGCCGGACTTGGCGTAAAGCTTCCCGCGCATCAGGTAGGCCGCGGCCAGCATGGTGCTGGGCGATTCGGGGGACTTGTCCTTGCCCTCCGCCGACGGAGCTGATT
>Ga0208692_1001417_pt1 | contig 13563 bp, 19 predicted proteins | sample June2015DPH_20_1_3_FD_184721 | JGI IMG/M metagenome (GOLD analysis project Ga0208692, IMG submission 184721) | Peatland microbial communities from SPRUCE experiment site at the Marcell Experimental Forest, Minnesota, USA - June2015DPH_20_100... | ecosystem: Environmental > Terrestrial > Soil >...
GCCCGCGAACTCAGGCAGTAGAGACGGCAAGACGTATTTTCTATCTCCCCAGATGAGTCGGTTGCGCCATTCCGTATCGCGCCCGCTGGCAAAAAGCTCAAGATTTCGGCGTCTGTCTTGCGCGCTTTCGTTGACAGTCTCAATTGTCTGAAACGGCAGGGCAATTCGCACCGGCCCTTGCTTCTTCCCATCCTTGTACTTCCCGTCCCAAATGAGTTCTGTCATCTCTTGAAGTCCGCCCCGTTTTTATAACAGTAACGACCAAGTTCAGCAAACGCCGAAACCTTCAGACGAGCTACGAAAAGTCCGTCAAGTGCTGCGAAGCTGGATCACCTTCCCTGAAGACATGGCCTCCGTCGCTGAGGTCGGAGCCTCCGCATAGCCGTCCATGAGGTCTTTGAGATAGGAAACGGAAAGGCGAGCATCCGAGCTGAATCGCCCGTAGTCGATTGGATCACCGTAGACGACTTCTGCCATTTTTCGAAGGGCTCTCGGTCGTTCCTGGGCAACTGCGAGGTTACTTGGCTCGTTTGTACGCCAACCTCTAGCAGAGAGCTGTTCAAACAGGTACCTGTATTGGCGATTTGCGATGATGCCCAGATCGTGTGCTCTACGGACTAGAGCTTGGATGGACACTCCCCAGCGAAGTTTCAACGGCGCGATTCGCGACAGAGTGACGGGCGTTTCTATTTCTCCGCGCATCGCTGCTCCAGGCATAAGCAATTCCGCAGCGAAGCGGTCTGCTTGCTGGTGTTCCCCAGGTCCTAGTCGTTTAAGCTCTCCATGCAAAACCAGGTGGCCAAGCTCGTGCGCTACGTTGAATCGAAGTCTGTCCCCCGGCTTGTTGCGACATGCAGCGATGATTGGCCTCTTGTTGGTGGCAGTCAGCCACGTTGAAAAGGCGTCAATCTTGGCCAAATCAATCGGTAGAGCTAAGGCTGTCACACCGATCCGCTCCACCAAATCAATTAAGTTGGGAATCGGCTGGTCAGCACCGATTCCAAAGAGGTGTCGGACATGCTGTGCAGCAATTTCGGGTGTCTGGCTCGACTTCTGCAATCTTATCGGGATTTGCGTGACAGATGCTTCCAACAGTTCGGTCAATTCGAGAGAAACCTCGGCATGTCTGCAAGCAGCAACGGTCTCGCGCCGAGTTGCTGAGGCCCTGGCGCGAAACATGAGAGTTTCGCCAGGAAAATGGAATCTTGTTTGATCAGTGAAGAATGTGAGCGGAAAACGCGTTCGATTGGCGATGGACTCAGCAACTTCTGCAGACGGCTCAAGAAGTCCCGCCTCGATGTTAGCTATCGCAGCCTGAGATCTTCCCACGAGTCTTGCAAGGTCTGTTTGTGTAAGACTAAGCAGCTCACGCGCTTGTCTTAGTCTGTCGCCGGAAAACATTAGTCCTTGTTCGATGCTTTCTTCGCCGAATCTTTTCGAGCGATCGGAAGATCCTGATGAGTCCTGGGTGCCGGTTCTGCTTTGATAGCCTTGGTCGGGTCGGGCACCGGAACGAACCAGTGAACTTCACTCGCACGAGTCTCTGCGTCGAAGTCTTTTGGGCAGACGAGCCAAAGCGTCACACCCCCTGTGTGGTTCAGATTCCAAAGAACTATGAATTTGTTGTAGGGCTCGCGATCCGAGAATTCGAGGTTATATTGGTAAAAAGATTGTCTTGCCTGCGAACGACCTGGGTCCGGGAGAGTGTGGTCGTCTGATTTCCAAATTCTGACGTGCGTGTCTTTGTAGAGAAAATCGAGGCCACACAGAGAGTGATTTTCGAGCGTAACTTCCTTCAGTCCAGCCTTCAGGAGTCGATCCTTAACATGCAGCCGAATGAGCATCGACGCAACCGAGAGATCGGCGGCGATGTGCTCAACCTCAAAGTAGTCACGCGCCTTGAATATTCCGCTCTCGAATCCGGCGTATAGCTCTGGGAATATCGGAGCCAGCTTCTCCAACGACTCCTCGGGACTTGGGACCTTTGGGAGTTTCATCGTAATTTCATAACATCCTTTCAGTTATAAAATTACCTCCATTTTACCAATTCCGTCAAGCCATTTATTTTCAGGAGTCTGTGCCAATTGAAGCACGCCACGAGGGTGGTGAGGCTGGATCGGGCCCATCAGGCCCGTCTTGAAGCGACTGCCAGCCCCAGAAATAGCGCGAGGGCGAATGCCAGAGCGAAGCCTTGGAGTTGTGGGCTGGTCGCAATGCCGTCCTGCGCGTAGGTCACGAGGTGGTCACAGTTGAAATTCAAGAGATCGTACTTCCAGCCCAAAAGAGATTGTGCTCGGGAGACGATTGTGTGCTGTTCGTAAGAATTGCGCGCTTTGCGACTCGCTAGGGCCACGGGGAGGCCAGCGGCAAAAGTTTCAAACAACACCCAGCACACAATTCCGCCCATGTCGTTGTGAATGACCCAGGGGCGCCCGTACTCGTCATAACCAACAAAGACTCCTCGGTGCCTCTTTCCGAATGGCCCTGGTCGCTCGATAATGTCACCCATCAGAAACAACATAAAAATATTCTACACCCAAGTCTCAGCATCCGGCTGCCCAAATGACACGACCCGCGCTAGGCGGGCGGCGCGGAGGTTCCCTCTGCGCCGATTGCATTGAGAATCTGGGCGGCCGTGTTCTGGATGTGTTCCAGGCTGGCCGTCAATAGCTTCGCGTCACCTTCGTAAAGCTGGATGTAGTCCTGAGACGCTGACCCCGTTTCTAGGCCGATGGCGTGGCAGACCACGAACGCGACGGCCTCTGCTTCCGTCTCGCGAGTGCGCTTTGACGTGCTGCTCCGACGCTCTGTGCGATGCATGATTTCGTGCGCGAGTTCGTGCGCCAGCGTTGCGAACTCTTCAGCCGGGGACTGTCCAGGCAGTAACGTGATTTTGCCTCCTGCGGAAGTGCCCCGCGCCGGAGCGATATCTTCCGAATATTCAAGAGCGATGCCTTGCTCGGCGACAAACTTCGCAAGGCGCTCACGATAATCGCGAGGATCACCATTGACGCTGCCGATTGCAGGGAGTTCTTGACCGTCTGTCTGACTGATGTCGAAGACGTAGGCCGCGCGAAATCCGACAGCCGTTGATGATTCATCCGTCTCGTTTTGCTCCGTGCTTTCAGTCTTTCGCCGGACGATGGGAGCAAGGATAAGGATTCCTTTCTCGCCCTTCTTCACGAATCGTCCAAGCTTGTGCCAAGTGTGAAAGCCTGCCACGTGCGTTGCGGTCGGCTTTTGCGATGCAATGAGCATCACGTTTCGGAGACTGTAGCGGTGGAATCGGCCAATCGCCGCAAGGTATTGCCTCAGCGTTTCGCTTCGGCCCTCGTTGAGCGCCGTAATGAGTTGCTCGATGGCTTGATTTGTAGCTTTCTTGATGTTTTCTGAATTCATTTTCTTTGTCCTTTGGGTGAGTTGAGAGTTGGTTCCCTCAACCAGGCGGGGGAACCAAATCGCAACGGACTCACCGAAAGGACAGAGAGCGAAGCGGTCTAGTATTTGCGGCTGGAGCGGATGGCAACGGGTGTGACAGGTTGCTACTCACCTGGCGCGACTGTGTGCTAGCAGAGGCCGCGCTGGGCGGGGGTGTACCTAGAATCTAGGTGGGATATCAAACAAAATCTGGAATTTACTGATGAAGGAATAATTCCAAGTACTTAAAACACCGTGAAGCCCCACTACTTGCCTACGGGTCGAACATGTGCACGAGAAGCTTCGGCATAGGATGCCGTCAACAAACAACCCAGTACGGCAATAGAAGAGTTGGCGGGCCATGGAACGAAGTCTCCTTCGTAGTAGGATATGGGTCACTTGTCTCTAGACAATGCCCGATCGTTCCACAATTTCTTGACAAGCTTCAGGACTCGCGAGGTCACCTGACTTGGAGTTCCCGGATGTCCTAGCGCTTCGAACAAGCGTCGATAGCCGGACAGCGGATAGTAGTCGGCGAAATGGTCCAGCACTTTCTTGTGGAGAGTGGCCGCCATACTTCCGGTGCATCCTACCGGAACGACAAAGAGTCGCTTCCCGACCGCCAAGCGAAATTCTTCCTCCATGCCGTCCGATGTAGAGATGCGTCCTGCGGCATTTTTCTTGTTCCCGAATACGAACAAAGCTATGCCAGCCTGTGTAAGCATATCTTCGCGGTACGCCGTCCATCGGCGCTTGCGCTCGGCTGCGTCGGATATTGCGATTGGAAAAGGACGCAATACGACTCTGTCGTCCAGCAACCGCGTACCTTCGTCGTCGAGCTCTTCAAGTATGCCGTTGAGAACGTAAGGGCCTATGCCCAAACCAAAGCCGGAAACGATGCCGAAACCTTCATGGATAAGGGCGCGGGACAGCGTCTGGACTAGCTGCTGCGCTTTCTGTTCGGACCAAGGCTCATACTCCACAGCGCTCCCCGAAATGAAAACACGAGCGAGTTTGTACCTGTAAAAGATACGTCGCAAGACATCTGTGTAGTGCGCATAATCATCGACGAGCAGACCCATGATGCCGTAACGCTTGAGGTCTTTGACCTGGAGTTCCTGTTTTGCGAGGGCGTACTGATATTCGGCATTCTTCTTGAAATCCACACGCTGAACTCTCCTCAGGAGGCAATAATGCTCTCTGCGATTCTCGCCTAGAAGGAGGCGGATTCTGCTGAGAATGTAATTCAAATTGGGATCGTTGAAACTGAAACCCATGAAGAGGAATGTTTTCGATACGAGATCGCCCTGCAGCGCCGTCGAGAAAAGGTGCCGTCGAGATTCGTAAGATTCGTAATCGTCCTTAGTAACGACAGCCTTGTCGGGTTGAGAGGCGTCGCCATGCATTTTGTAAACCACGGCGTCGCGTCGCGGCACGATCGTTGCGAGATTCTCCACGGTCGTCTTGACATCGGGATTCTTTCCATGTGCTTTAAGGGAATCCTCGATTAGAGAATCGTAGTTGGTGGTCCAATATGTTTTGATCGGAAGAGACGCCAGTAGTTCGTGGTTGTCCGTCGATTTAGATCGCGTCGCGAATTCCTGAATCAAAGCCTGGTTAATTCGGTGCCGCCCCCCTCGCTCGTTGACGTGAAACTGCGCGACCGTGATCAAATCGTCTTCCTTATCGACATCGAGTCCTATATCGATCGCAACATCCCTGAGCAGTTCCTTCCAATTAACAAGACCGGCAGGAATGGAAAGGCCCGCCCCGGCAAAAATCGCTGCGTTTTGATCGTGCAATGCCTCTACATACATCTCGATGAAGGAATCAATCGGATCGGGTCGCATAAACCCCTCACTTTATGCTTTTACTACAGCGGAGCTACTGCATGATAGCCGTGCGCAGCGCTTCAGATCATAACGGCAACTTCTCAAAGCCACCATCACTTGTGGCGAGCAATCTAGTTGTTTTGCCTCTGCTTGTTGTGTATCACGCATATTTTGGTGAACCGCTTGTTAGCAGCGGCGTGCGGCCGCGCACTCGATAACGGCGATCAGGTTTTGTACATCGCCCCAGCGGGCTATCGGCGCATCTATGTCATTTAGCAGTTGGGGCGTCTTTCCGCGTGAGTCTCGTAAGCGAATGCCGCAAATTCCTTTCCCGAGTTCGAGAGCTGTGTTTAATTCCCAGTCCACCCATTCGCGCCACGCCGTGCCGTTTCCAATCAGGCAAACAACGATGGAGGTTCTCTGAATGATTGATCGAATCTGTTGCTTGATGTAGGAACCCCGAGTGCTATTTATTACTTCCCGAAGACTGCCATCATAGAAGTCGATCTCGAGATTCGGCGCACGGGACATTAGGCGGAATCCCCTTACTTGCGCGAGGTCTTCGACGAGGAAACTCAGATATATGCGTCGCTTCGAGGCATGGTAGGTCAGGTTGCCCCGGTATGCTTGGAGCAACTGGGTGAGAGACTCGAACCCCCGCTTTTCCAGCAGATTCCCCAATTTCGTATCCCCACGCGCGTGAAGATCGACGCCGTAGCGGGCTTCGACTGTCTTTATCAGCGTGTCGTCCCTAGTTGAGCGAAACATTCTCATCTCCAAGGTCACGGAATGGGAATTCCAAGTGCTCTGAGGTCCCTCTGCAGACGCAACGCACCTTCTAACGCCACCGGATGACATCGTCTGATCTGATCCATCCTCAGGCAAAAACACGGAGTATGCCCCTTGACGTAAGGCTTCTGTCTCAGCGCGGACTGTATCTTCGGCCAACTCATGTCTTGTGCTAATTTTTGCAGACATTGTTGTGCTCGATTCTGATCACGGACTTTCGAATAGGCTTCAAGAATACCAGTCGCGCCGTGCGCGTATTCTGCCCATGGCCAATGCCCTTTGGAGGAACAAAAGACCTGTCCGTATAAAAACGGGATAACAAGCTGCTCGAAGAAAGGGCGGAATTGGAATTCGGGTTCAAGGAAATCGTTCTCATCGAAGGGACTGCAAAGGCAGGCGCTCTTGTCGCGCTGGTTGAAATGCCGCTCAGGGGTGGGGTCTATTCCTTGGACGTAGAGCGCCGGTAAGCGCGAATCGGACTTGTCGCTTCGTTCTTCGATTCGGATTTGAAAAGCGTCCGACAGAGTTACCGCATCGATTGGGTCAGCGGCGTGGTCGGCAAGAATCGAAAAACGGTTGCTCTGCTGGCCATAGCTCGCTCTGAATTCAATGGCTCCTGTTATCGAGTTGCCGGCTGGGATGAGAGCCGGATGTGTGTCGTGCAGCCATTGTTCATCGCTTTCTTTCAACATAGCTAGGGCACCAGGGCGATCTCGGGGCAAATCCGGCTGATGCAGAGGGAGTGGAGACCGAGTGTGTCTTGCTCGCCTGCTGATTGTTTTCGGCAGGTCCGGCAATCTTCTCATCGCTTCCGTACTTGGCTCGTATATTCTCCGCATCGTCGGCCCATTTCCCGAGATTTTTTCTGCCGTCGTCATTCACCCAGTCATATGTCTTACATACGGAAGATAAGCGTGTCCCGTCTGGCAGTTTGAAGTCGTCGAAGGGGTTCCGCCCTACGGTGTCGGTTTTCTTTTCTTGGTCTTTGATGTTGTGGATCCGAACGCCTACGATTCCATTGCCACGATTCCAGCTCCTTAAAATTTCGTGCTGAACCCACTCACGATCTGCAGTTTCCGCTCCAATGAGAACGACGCTGACGCTGGTGTTCTTGAGCTGGTCATCGATCCAGCGTTCGATTGCGGCATCGCCTTTCTTTTTGATAGATTCCCAGTCGGCGGCGTCAACGAAGCCATAGCGATCTTCGCTCGACACGACATTGGAGTTTCGGACTTGGCCAGCGCGCCACGAATCGCGTTCGTAATGGAAGCTAAAAAAGATTTTCCGAGCCATGAAGGCCCCCTCTCTTGGAATATTTGTCCCTGTGAATGCTGGTGGCGGCCCGGGTTCGGAACTGTTGAAGGACCTTTCGGCTCTTGCAGCGGGACTCAGGTGTCGCTGGTACAGCTAAGTCACAGATTAGCCCTCGTGAGGAGCTCGGTCCGTAGGGGACCATACCCGTCGCCTAGGGCAGTTTACGGCAACTACGTACTTGATTTATCACGGGTGAGGTTTTATGCTCACCCATAACAATCAGTTTAGCATAGGCTTGTGCATATGTAAAACTGACACTCACATCTGGAGCAGGAGGTGGAAATGACCCTTCTTCGCCTGGGGGCTATGCTTAGGGATCGAAGAGGTGGGCGTGGAATTCGACAAGTAGCTCAGGAGATCGGTATCAGCCCAGCTACGCTCACTCGCGTAGAGGGGGGGCGGCTGCCAGATATAGCAACCTTCCAGAAAATGTGTTCCTGGTTGAAGGTTAATCCAGCCGAGATTCTCGACATCCCCACTGATAACAATCCAACCTCAACTGAGGCATTGGTCGCTGCGGTTCATCTCCGGGCCGATCAAACCTTGCCCGAGGGTGCCGCTTCAGATTTGGCGCAATTGATCGTGGTCGCACATCGTGAACTGGCGCGCCGCGCGCAGAAGCGTCGAGTCGATGTTTCGTCGTGGCTTTAGGACGTGGGCAGAGCGGACCTCTCTCCGGGTGCGTCAGAAACTCAAGCTTTCGCCGAGTTCTCCGCTAGATCCATCGCCACTGGCGGAGCTGCTTGGCGTGTCCGTTGTAGCCTCTCGTGATCTGTCCGATCTTCCTGCTGACGTTCGCAGGCGCCTCGAAAACGATCATCGTGATTGCTGGTCTGCAATCACGGTGACTGACGGACGCGGCCACCTGATCGTGACTAATCCGTCTCACGCACAAACTCGCCTAAATAGTAGCTTGGCACACGAACTCGCGCACATAATCCTGGGCCACGAGCCTTCGATGATGTTCATGAGCCCAAAAAGTGGGACGGCACTTCGAACGCACAATGAAGAGCAAGAAGAGGAAGCGAATTGGCTGGCAGGTTGTTTGTTGCTGCCACGAGAAGCCTTGATGTTCATAAGGCGTGGACGGATGTCGGATGAGGATGCATGTTCGCAATATGGAGTAAGTTTGGCGATGCTTCGGTTTCGCTTCAATGTGACGGGCGTGGATGTGCAGTTACGGCATAGATAAGGGCACAGAAGCAGACATTGATGACAGATAAAACGATGGGTCTACCTGATTTGCCGTACCTTCGTAAGTTGTTGGGACATGCCTGGGTTCATGCCGAGATCGTCGGGAAAAACCCTACGCATTCGCTCGGGCGATGGCAGAAGAGCGCTCCAAACAATCCCTGGGTCCCGTATGTCGAAGAACTGGTGAAGTTCATCCTCACAGATAAGCGTATAAAGTTTGTTCCGAAAGATCTAAGACGGAAACTCAAAGCAGAGTACGTCTCAACCCTCGCCGAAATGGAATCGGCAGTTTTCTTGGCCCAACAGGGATTCGGCGTGACCCTGGAGCCCACCGCGCCTAAGAAAGGAGCGGACCTCCGGGCCGACTGGGAAGGAACTCCCTATTTCGTTGAGATTAGAGATGTCGGATTCTCTTGGGAAGAGGATCGCATAAATTTAATAAGCAAAGAAATATTCGCAAGGCTCAACGCTGTTCCCTCAAGTTACTCGGTGGCGCTTACCATAGGGAATACATACACTGCCAATTCGTCCCAGCTGAAAGCAGCAATCGCTGTTGTCATCGATGCTTTGGAAGTGTTGAAGGAAGACAAGCCGAAGAACGCGACGCTTTACTACGCCCATCCGAACGGAAAACTTCTAAATCCTGGCGGTGACCTTGGTGACTTTCGTGGTGGGATGCTCTCTCGAAGAGAGAAGCAGTATCAAGACATAGTGGATAAAGCTGATATCATCGCTCGATTTAGCTTCCTCGGAAAGCAACGGACTGGCACACCTGCAACTCTCTCCAGAAAACTGAAATTGCCGCCCGAACCCGTCAAAACGCATGAACGGTTGAAAAGCATATTAGTCGACAAGATCAGCCAATTACCGAAAGATTCACGGGGTATCGTTATTCTGGAGGTGTCAGAGCAGTTTATGCTTTCCGAGTTTACGATTATGTCCGCCCTCTATGGTGATTTGGAGGTTCAATTTCCGCCGGTCAGCGGGCCGGGCGAACCAGTGAGAGAAATGACCACGAAAAGCAACGAACGCGGCTTCTTTGGACAAACCTCGCGGGTCTCCGCAATTGTGATTCACAAGAGAATGATGGAAGACGGTCAGATAAAGGGTTCTTGGCAGGTGTACCCGACAAATCGAGCGAATGCCGACACGATCCGTCTCAACCTCGCGGAACTGGAACGCTTTGGAGACATTGGAGATCGGAAGCATCTTTCCGCTGAAAGCGCACCCAATCACAATGATGGACGGGTGGTGGGTAAATAGGACCTGCTTCACAATACCTCAAATAAGTTGTAGTATTGTGTTGTGACGAAAGAGCGCAAAGAAGCCGCGAAGCGGCTCTACGAAGTCGCGGAAGGCCAACAAGGCTTCTTCACGACGAAGCAGGCCAAAGCTGCGGGGTTCGCGGAGAATACTCACCCGTACCACGTTCAGGTGGGGAACTGGATTCGTGAGCATCGGGGAATCTATAGGCTGGCCAGCTTTCCGCGAGGCGAGCGGCCCGACCTGATGCTTTGGTCGCTCTGGTCTAGGAATCGCGAAGAGATCGCGCAGGGAGTCTACAGCCATCAAACTGCTCTGAGCCTTCACGATCTTTCGGACGCAATGCCAGCAAAGCTGCACATGACGGTACCAAAAGGCTTCCGGCGAAATAGTGAAATCCCCCGCGTGCTCGTCCTGCATCTCGCTGATCTTCCTCAGGGCGACATCGGGGCTGCTAATGGAGTTCGGGTAACAAAACCTATGCGAACGATTCTTGATCTGCTCGAAGGCGGAGAGGTGCCGCCTGCGACCCTTCGGCAGGCACTCCGTAAAGGACTACGGCGAGGACTCATTCGCAGAAGTGAAATTGCAGAGGCTAGGAGACACCTCGCTGGTAGTAAGGACCTGCGAACGTTTTTTCAGAAAGTAGCCGCATGATGGAGCCCAAGAGATACGCGACAGCCGCAGCCTTTCGGAGGGCATTGGAGAACAGGCTTCAGGATATCGCCGGGAAAGAAAGCGTTGACTTGCAGCGGCTGCGGCGTCAAGTCGCCTTTGACCGGCTCTTGGCGCGACTCTTTCAGGTGGGAGAGCCTCTCGCGCTACCTTGGGTACTGAAGGGTGGCTACGCGATGGAGTTACGAATCAAGGCCGCGCGCACGACGAAGGATATTGACCTGACAATGCGCAGCGTCTTGAGTCCTGGCGAGAAGAAAGACGACAAGAAGAATCTGGCTGTGCTGGAGAAGCTACAAGAGGCCGCTGCATTCAGTAGTGACGACTTCTTCGTTTACACGATCGGTGAGCCGATTGCTGACCTAGATGCTGCCCCGTATGGTGGCGCAAGGTTTCCGGTCGAAGCTCGCCTTGATGGACGCGTATTCGTGGGATTTCACCTAGACGTAGGAATAGGCGATGCTGTGATGGAGCCGCTCGAAGTCATCGAAGGACGCGATTGGTTGGGGTTTGCGGGTATAGGGAGCCCGTCGTTGTACATGATTCCTCGCGAGCAACAGTTTGCCGAAAAACTTCACGCCTACACTCTGCCGCGACAAGGTGCGGTGAATAGCCGCGTGAGAGATCTTGTGGACATGGTTCTCTTGATTCAATCCGGCACGTTGGTCAAGTCCAAAGTTTCTGAAGCAGTATGTGTCACGTTTGATCGCTGAGGGACTCACGCTGCGCCGAAAGTGGTCGCGAAGCCGCCTGCAGATTGGAAGAGGCCGTACGATGCGCTGGCCAAAGAGTGTGATTTGCGGGGAGAACTGGATTGGGCTTTTGAGAAGCTCGATAGGTATCTGAGCGAACCCGAAATCGTCGAAGCTAAGCAGAGAGAGTCAAAGCGGCGACTTTGAAAAGCGACAAGGTGACTCAAATTTGGAGGACACTCGTGGGTTATATTGAGAAGAACCTAGTACCAGGCGAGACTCTTGTATACAGAACTGGATGCCACTGGATTGTGATGTTCTGGCCCTTGCTTATGGGAATTGTCTTAGGTGGCTTTGGGTTTTCATTTTTCGCAGGAGGATGGCTCGCAACGCGAAACGGAGCTTCCTATCAGGGCGCAATCGTGGAGGGGGCATTTGCACTGTTCGCTGCCACCGTGCTAATCGGCGGCGGAATCATTCGGCGAGCCGCGACAGAAGTGGCTGTCTCAAACAAACGCGTTCTCATCAAGACCGGCTTGTTCTCGCGGAGGAGCGTTGAAGTTCTCCTGCCGAAGGTGGAGAGCATTGGAGTGAATGAAACGTTTGTGGGACGCATCCTGGGATATGGCAGTGTAGTTGTGAGAGGAACTGGAGGAACGTTCGAGACATTCGACAGAATCAGACAACCAAACGAGTTCAGGCGGGAAGTCGAGGGGCAGATCAGCGGCAACTGAGATGAGTTGATCAAGTCTCTGCGGATACCGCCGTCATAAAAACGCAATACGAGTCGCGATGAATGGTGGCAAAAGTCGAACAAACGGTGAACAAAGAAGGAGAAAGTGATTCGTCAGGTTTAGTCGGAACTTGCTGATTTCCTTCGATTAGTGCCAACTCCGGCAAGTTCTGATGAAGTTGGTCGCACGGCTGTTAACCGAAGGGTCGCTGGGACGAATCTTATTTCGCTTCCGCTCTCACGTGATTCGTCGCGCAAGTATGGAGGGTCTCTCGGGAGCGGGCGCTGACATATTGCCATATGATTCCGTCGAGGATCTGGGGTTGAGTGTTCAGAATTTCGGCGGCCTGATAAATCACAGACTTGAAATCATCGTAGTCCTTGTATTCGAGACCGACTATTCGAAACAGCGTTCTAATATGTCTATCAACAGCGACACTTGGAATCCCTACCAGTATCTTCAAATAATCAAGCGTCTTGGGACCTACTCCTTTGATCGAAAGCAATTCAGCAGCGGCAGAAGCCGAGGAGAGCCAGGAAGCCACGTCAGATTCAGTTTCTAGGTTCTTAGTGAGGAACAAGTCGACAATCCGACTCAAACGTTGGATCTTCTCCGGATGCGACCATCGGAGCACGGTGCCGGGGCCGAAATCACACAGCACCTGCCAGAAATTAGTCGTCGTGTCTGCTTGGGGATACACGTCCAAAACATGCCGGACACGTGGCAGAACAACCGAACGGTAATTCAAACCTGCCTGTAACACGGTATCGGTAAGCGTTGCCCCCATGTGCGAGTAACCCGTTCGTTCCAGCCCAGTCTCGGTTGCAACAACGCTCGCAAGAAAATTGGCTATAGTCTGCGCCGCGGCTTGTTTGCTGTTGATCGCGGCACAATCAAGGCTAGACATCATTTCCTCCAAGAGAGCGCAGAGCGGCTAGCCGTTCTACGCAGTTCGGACAGGCGCCACAAGGAATACAGGAAGATGCCTGGCACGAATAGGTGGTTCCGATTGGAACACCTAATTCAACCGCAAGTTCAGCTACACGCCGCTTTGAAAAATCCCTGAAAGGCATCCGAATTTCGACAGATCCATACTGCGCGAGCAGCGTGCCTAGCCGGTGAAAGAACTCGGCCGAGCAGTCGATTTCCTTAGCGTGGTTGCTGTTTATGAACGCCGAGTAGACGGCGTTGATCCCCTGCGCCTGCGCGCATGCTGACGCAATGCTCAAAAACAGAATATTCCTGTATGGAAAATAGAGGTCATTGTCCTCGACCGCCTCACTCCAAAGATCGGCCTCAGAGATTAGCCTGCTGGAGGACCCCTTGTACACGTCTGAGACATTGATTGTCCTGAGATCAGAGCGGACCGAGAGCGGCAATACGGCCTCGGCAGTCGCTAGTTCGGTAGCAGCGCAATGTTGCCCGTAGTCTATGAAAAGGGGAACAAAGGGGATGCCCTCGCGGACGAGCCAGAAGGCTAGCGTTGTCGAATCGAGGCCGACGGAACACAGGAGCAGCGCTTCCTTATGGTTTCTCATTAATGATCTTTGCGGCTTGGACGAAGACTTCCGTTACCACTTTATCGAGGTCAGATGAAACAAGAACCGGTAGTTCAGTCAACATTAAGTTCTTCGCTCTACCAAATGGATCGAA
>Ga0208692_1001419_pt1 | contig 13538 bp, 9 predicted proteins | sample June2015DPH_20_1_3_FD_184721 | JGI IMG/M metagenome (GOLD analysis project Ga0208692, IMG submission 184721) | Peatland microbial communities from SPRUCE experiment site at the Marcell Experimental Forest, Minnesota, USA - June2015DPH_20_100... | ecosystem: Environmental > Terrestrial > Soil >...
GTACAATTACCAGACGGTTCTGTCACCATGGAATTTCGGGAGCAATACGGCCGAGACAATCTCGAATGTGACCGACAGTGGGGAATACTACACTGCCAACGGTACCCTTTTTGGTAATGTCTCCGCGGGTTCCGGCTCCCTTGGCGAGTTGTGGGACTCGAGTGCAATCGCCCAAGAAACAATCTATCTTCCGGACTACGGGGGAACCCTCCTAGTTGGCGGGACCCCGTACGCGGTCCTACACGGAGCCGTCACATTGATTCTGGCCCCCGGGGGATACTCACTGTCCGCCGTCAATTACTCTGGCCAAGTCATATCGCTGGGCAATTACTCGTTCGCCGAAGGCACTACCGCGCTCACTCTTCCGATTCTAGAGGACCCGTTGGTACTACTCTCAGTTTCGGCGAGCGGGCCGGTCTCCGGCCCAGTCGCCATTTCCTTCACGGGCTCGTGGCCGTGGAGCGGAGCGGAAGGATCCCTGTTGCTGGTGCGGGGTTTGGAATCCACAACGTTGGACCAAGGCCTTAGCGGCAACTACGATCTGAACACTGCGACGTTCGCGGATGGTAACTACTCAGTCTACTACCAAGTGGTGGCACCCTTCGGAGTCAAGAATTTTACCAGCGCGAACCTCTATTTCCAGAACCACCAAGTGACGCTGAAGGAAGAGCTCGCGGCGGCTGACGCGAAGGTCACATCGCTCCAGCAGGAGCTCAATTCGGCGAACGGCACGATTACAACTCTGCTAGGTGAACTCTCCTCGGCGGACGCGACCATCATCTCCTTGCAAGCTCAGCTCGCCTCGGCGAATGCCACGATCACAACGTTGCGTGCCGAAGTGGCCGCGGAGAATAGTACGATCCTTGATTTGACGAGACAGGTTGCCTCGTTGACCACCGAATTGGGACAGAACAACTCAACCGTCGTGCATTTTGAATCGGTCATGACAAATCTTAGCGTGCAGGTCACGCTCCTTGAATCCAATGTTACCGGCCTGAGAGGCGAGATCGCGACGCTGCAAAGCGAGCTCGCGGCGAAATCCGGCTATGTCGCGCCAGCTTGGTACGATGCCGATGGGGGAATTCCGGTGTACGCTTTGGCGATGGCTCTCCTAGTTATTGGTGTCGTGGTAGGAATCCTATTGGGACGACGCCGCTCCGGCGGGAAGGACGTTGCGGGTTGGTGATAATCCGCTATTTGCAGGCCATCCTGCGGCGGGAGCGGTTGCGAAGGTCAATTGCGAGTTTGGGCTTTTCTACACCGGCCCAAACTGAGCGATGGGCCCATTCGGGCTCGAGAAGGACGGCATTCGCCCCGTACTACGGTCGAATCCGCTCGCGGCTACAAGTCTCCCGGGGGTATCCCTCCTCACCCGAACCTCGGCTCACAGCGCGATAGGAACGGGCCAATCTCCTCCCCACGCCCCTCGCGGTCCTCCATCGAACGCGCGCCCTTCACGTCAGCGTCGCGGTCGTGAATCGCGCGGGAATCAGGTCACGGACGACGCCGCTCTATCCATGGGTCCGTTACGTTGGGGAACGGTGTTCGACCCGATACGATTTCGCCAAACGGGTGGTCGTCCGTGGGTGGGGTCACGTCAGCCCGGTCGAGAAGGCTCGCACGCGACTGCTCGCATCCGTCTCTGACCGTTGGGTTCTGTAAGGCATGGGTTCCCGCTCGGGCAGCGACGTCGCGCCGACATCGTCCAGCGATCCCAGAGCGCCGCGGTCCCGCCTGGGGCTGACCGACGACGGGAGGCCGGTCGGCTCGGTCACGTAGCGTCCTCCCGCTCCGCGGCAAGGCACTCCTCCGCGGCGCGCGTCCCCGTATCGATCGCCCCGGCGACGGTTCCCGACTGACCCACAACGTCCGTCGCCTCCCCGGCAAAGAACAGGCGACTCCCGACGGGAGCAGCGAGTGCGCGGCGCTCGGCGAGTCCGACTCCCGGTGGAAGGAAGGAGTACCCGCCTCGAACCCAGGGGTCGGTGGACCAGCGATGCACGGCGATTCCTTCGACCGTCCCGAGGGTCACGTCGGCGGGCAACACCTCGTCCCACTCCGCCACTGTGGCTGAGACGAGCTGGTCGTCGGGGAGCTCCGCTCGTCGATGGGCCTCTTGGCCGACCGTGAACGCCGTCACGAACTCCGTCCCCGCTCCGAGGCCGACGCGAGGGCGGTAGAACGCCGTTGGCGTGCCTCCCCAGACCAGAGCAAAATCGCCGAGGCGTCGCCGCATGGTCCCGTTCCGGACCCGCATCTGGAGGGCATACACATCGCCGAAGGCGATGCGTTCGACGGCCGCCCGCTTCTCCGGCGGAAGCGGCGGGTCGAACGCGATCGACCCTGACTTAAGGACGCCGAGCGGCACGGTGACGACAACGCTGGCCGCCCGGTACTCCGTCGGAGCCCCCTCGGGACTCACCGCCCGGACTCGAACCCCGGCGGAGGTGACGTGTATCTCCGTCACTTCGTGGTTCCGTCGGATCCGGTTCCCCAGTCGAGCGGCGACTCGTTCCACGAGAACGGAGTATCCTTCGGCCAACTGGAAGTTGCGGAACCCGTACGGCTCGCGCGCTACCCGGTACTCCTCCGCCGGGCCGATCACGCCGATGGCGTCCGGGTCGGCCGCATAGACGTGCGCGTACAGATTCGTGACGATCAGCCGCGCCGCCGGGTGTACCCGCCGTTCGGCGAGGAACTCTTCGAGAGAGCGGTCCGGTGGTCCGGCGGCGTCGATTTCTCGGGGCAGCCGCACGAACCCGTCGTAGATCGCGCGCGTGCCGGCGACCGGGTGGAACGGCAGCGCGAGCCAGGGGTAGCGCGCGACCCGTCGCCCGACGACGATCCGGCTCCGTTGGGTGACGGGTAGAGGGCGGGTGCGGAGCCCTTCCCGGGCGATCCAGGAGTGCGTGACGGCCTCGCGGCCATGGACCATCTGGGCGCCGAGCTCGAGGGGGACGCCGTCGGCGAGACGGTAGTCAGTGCTCGCGCGGCCGCCGACCCGGTCGCTCGCCTCGAGGACGACAACCCGCCGGTCGGCTGCCGTGAGCCGCTGGGCCGCGGCGAGGCCAGCGAACCCGGCGCCGACCACGACGACGTCGACCTCCTCCATCCGGTCGAGCGACGGCGTTCCCGTATAGAACCCATCGGGGGACGACCTCGCCGCATCCCGCTTCCTCCTCGCGGTCGGTCCTCGACCGCGTGCTCCTCACGATCGCACGCTAGGAAGAGTCACATCGGACGAGCGCCGGCACAGCGCTAACAGTCCTGGCTCACCATGGGGTCCTTGACCTGACCGCGCCGACCATCGAGGAGCCTCCTCACTCGTGGTCATCTCGAGCGCAGGGAGAGTCTCACGGAGTTCGTTCGCGTTCGGGGTCCCTCGCGCCCGGATGTCGGAGGTTTTCGCGGGGATGAGAGCTTTAACGGGCGGCCACTACTTGCACTACGGTGATGGACGACCCCCCCGGCGCCGTGCATCCTTTGGAGACGGCGCGGGCCCCAACGCTCGAGGGGCTCACCACCGAGCAGCTTCGCATTCTGGCCTACGCGAGCGCCATCGGCTCGGAGTTCGACTTCTCGCTCCTGCTCGGGGCCATGGGGATCGACGAGGAGGCGCTCGCGGAGGAGGTCGAGCGGCTCGTCCACCTGGGCGTCTTCGTGGAGCGAACGGGCGGAGAGCGGTTCGCGTTCGTGGAGGAGGAGTTCCGGGCGCGCATCTATCGGTCGCTCACCGAGAGCCGTCTTCGGGTCCTCCATCGGAAGATCGGGGAGGTGCTCGAACGGATGTACCCCCACCCGACCCTCCCGGTGCTCACGGAGCTCGGACGACACTACTTCCTCGGGAAGGTTCCCGCAAAGTCCTACGAGTACAACCGTCACGCGGCCGAGGCGGCGCGCGCGGCGGGCGAGCCCGAGGTCGCCGTCACCCACCTCGAACGCGTTCTCCTCGACCTGGCCTCGCTTCCCGGGGACCGTCGGAACGAGCGGGCGGAGGTCGCCGAAGCCCTGGGGGACCTCTACTACTCTCTCGGCAATTTCCATAGCGCGGACCTGCGGTTCACGGAGGCGCTCGAGCGGCTCGGGACCGAATCGCCTCGGGTCCGCGCCCGTCTCTTGCTGTCCCGCGCCGAAGTCGCTCGCGATAGCCTCGACCTCGACACGGCGGCCGCGCGCGGTGCGGAGGCACTGCGGCTGTTCGAGGACGCCGGCGACCGTCTTGGGGGTGCGCAATCACACCGGCTTCTCGGGCGCGTCGCGTTCCAGCGGGGGGCGTACCGGGACTCTCTCGAAGAGTGCCTGCAAGCGCTTCATCTCCTGGGGACGACGGACGACCCGGGACCCTTGGGCAGCCTTTCCATTGAGATGGGGAATGTGTTCGCTACTCTCGGTCCCGAGGTCCAGGACATCGCGGTTGAATGCTACGAACGCGCGGTCGAACGGCTCGTTCGCACGGACGATCGGGACGAGCTCTCGCGGGTGTATCTCAACCTCGGCGTAATGATCGGCGAAACTCGCCCCCAAGAAGGTCTCGAGTACCTGGAGAAGGCCCAGGAGACGGCCGAGCGGATGCACGACAGCCGTTGCGCCGGACGCGCGCAGGTGGCGAGCGCCGAGTTGCTCCTGGCGCTGGGCCGCCTGGACGACGCCGAACGGGACAACGAGCAGGTCGGTCGCGTGCTCGAGCACAACCCGGACCCGCTAGCCCAGGGATGGGTAGAGCTCAACCGGGGCTTGATCGCCGAGCGCCGCGGCCTGTGGGAGGAGGCGGAAAGTGCGTACGAACAAGCGGTCGCATTGTACCGACGCGTTCAGCTCCCCGCCGACGAGGCGGAGGCGGCGTTCGACCTCGCGCGTCTCCGGTACAAGACCCGGGACCTGGAAGGGGCCCGGCACGCCTACACGATCGCTTCGGACCTCGGTCTCGTGGAGCTCCGGCCCCACCTGACGACCCAGTTCCTCGACCTGGCGCACCAACTGGGCCTTGCGGGCCCAGCCTCCTCCGGCGAAACCGTCCCGGCCCGCGCGAGCCCGGCCGAGCCGCGCGACGAACGAGGATTATAAGTCCGGACGGGCTGGATTCATCCATGGTAGCGACCCGGGGGTCCCGATTTGCGTCCCGCCCCCCGATCTTCGGTCGGGAAGAGATCCGTGAGGAAGCGGAGCACCTCCTTTCCCGAACGCTCGGCGGAGCGGGCGGAGGGCTCCTTCTGACCGGGCCCGGGGGCGTGGGCAAGACCCAGATCATGAACGGGCTGATCGAGATCGCGGGGCAGCGGGGATGCACGGTACTCTCGGGCCGAGCGCTCCCCGAGGAGCTTCCGCCCGCGTTCTCGTTGCTCCGCGAACTCCTCGCATCGGAGAGGACCCCCGGGGCACCCCCGCCGCCGCCCCCGTGGACCGTGACCCGGGTCTCTCCCCTCGTCGCCCCCGTGTTGAGGGGGCGGGAGGCGCCCGATACGGACGCCGCCCGGCCCGCGACGGGCCCCCCGTCCGTCGACCTCGAACCGGCGCTGGCCCCGACCGGCCTCACATGGTCCGACGGGCTGGGTACCGGGCGCGGTGAGCTGTTCGCGCGCCTCGAACAGCATCTTCTCGAACGCGCCCAGGAGCGCCCGCTGCTGATCGCGATCGACGATCTTCACTTCGCGGACAACTCGACGCTCGATTTCTTACGCCAGTTCGCGAACGGGCTCCCCACGACGCGCATCGCGTTGGCCGCCACGTGCGCCGAGCCCGTCGACATTCCCGAGCGGACCCGGGAGGCGATCGAGACGCTCTCGGGCGTGCCCAGCATCCTCACGATACCCGTCCGCCCGTTGAACATCGCCGAGATGGAGCAGTTCGTCCGATGGATCCTCGGTGGCCGCGTTCCGGACCAGAACGATGTCCGTCGGTGGCACGCCCAGACCGACGGGAACCCGCTCTTTGTCGAGCAGCTCGTTCGGCTGGCCACCGGCTACGCGGCGCCCGCGAACGACCGCGAAGGCACCCCGCGAGGCGTCACCGAAATCCTCCTCGACCGGGTCAAAGGTCTGGGAGACCGCGAGCGTCGGGTGCTCACGTACGCCGTGGTGCTGGGCAAGGAGTTCCACTTCGCCAACCTCTCGACCGTCGCGGGCAGCGGAGAGGAGAGGGTCACCGAGAGCCTCGACCGCCTGGTCCGTGACGGGCTGGTCCGCGAGAAGGGGGGAGAGGTCTACGAGTTCGTGAGCGAAGCGGTACGTCGGGACCTGTACGCCGACCTCACGGAGACGCGGCGGCGCATCCTCCACGCACGGGCGGGCCGCGCCCTCGAAGGGAAGCCCGGCGCGAGCGATTCCGAGCTCGCCCGGCACTTCTACCTGGGCCGGGACGACGCGAAAGCGGTCGAGTACAACCTCAAGGCCGCCCACGCGGCCACCCTCGATTTTGCCTTCCAGACGGCGGTCCACCACGTCGCCCGCGCTCTCGAGGCCGAACGCCGTCGACCCGACCGAGACGCTCGGATGGAGGTCCGCCTCCTGACCGAGATCGGCCGGCTCCTGGAGCAGCTCGGGGTGCTCCCCCGCTCGGAAGAGTTCCTGACCGAAGCGGTCAACCTCGCCCGGAGCACGACCGGCGCCGACCTCGAGCTCGGACGGGCGCTCCTCGGTCTCGCCCAGACCCGAGGCACTCGGAGCGAGTACGAGTCGGCCGAGGCCCTCGCGACCGAAGCGCTCGAGCGGCTCGAGAAGGTCGGCACGCCGCGCGACCTCATGGCCGGCCACCGGGTCCTCGGGACCGTCGCCTGGCGCCGCGGCGAGTTCGACCGGGCCGAGCAACACCAGCGCGCGGCGGTCGAGATCGCCGAACGCGAGGGGACTCCCCTCGAGCTCGGCCATGCGCTCGTGGATTTCGCGCTCACCCTCAGTCCGGTCGGCGCCACCCAGATCGACCCGGCGCTGAAGCTCTACAACCGCGCCGCCGAGCTGTTCGACACGGTCGGAGAGTTCGGAGCCCACGCTCGGGTGCTCATGAACCAGTCGGTCCTCGAGTACCACACCGGCCGCCCCGAAGATGCTCTCCGGGATCTGGCGAAGGCGATCGAAGCGGCCGACCGCTCCCGCTCACCGCTCTATATCGGCTACTGCAACCTGAATCTCTCTCAATGGCAGGCCGAGCTCGGCCATCCCGAGCTCGCGCGACCGGCTCTTGCCCGCGCCATCCAGGTGCTCGTACCGATCGGAGACCGACTCGGCGACCAGCAGATCGCCATGACCGAAGGGATGATTGCCGAGGCCGAACGGGACTACACGACGGCCGAGGCCCGCTACCAGGTCGCGCTCGAGAAGGTCCGGATGCTCCACATGCCCGCCGAGGTCTCGGAGATGCTCTTCCGACTGGCTCACCTCGCCGCTGAGCGAGGCGAACGGGCCGAGGCTCGCCGTTGGCTCACCGAAGCCCGCGTGAGCGGAGTCGCGAACTTCCGGCCGGATTTCGCCGAGCGGTTGGACCAGCTCGAGAAGGGGATCGGGGTCGACACCTGACCCCCACCGTTATGGCGGCCGCTCGGGTGGCCGACCCGATGGCGTCCCGGGAGACGGTCGGCCCCAGCGCCCCGGACGGCTCCCCGCTCCCCGACCGGTCGCTCCCGAGCTTCGAGCGGGACGTGCGCCGGATGTTCACCCACATCGCGCAGGGGTACGAGTGGTTTGACCACGTCGCGTCGCTCGGCAACGACCTCCTCTGGCGACCGCGGGCCCTCTGGGACCTCGACCGGTTCCGACGACCGGGTCCGCTGAGCCGCGTCTTGGACATCGGGTGCGGAACCGGGGAGCTCGCTCGCCTCCTCGCGCGCCATTACGGGGCGACCCGGGTGGTCGGGGCCGACTTCACTCGCGCGATGCTCGAGAACGCCGTGGGCTCGTCCGCGGGTCGACCGGAACGACCCCGGCTCGACTTCACGCGGGCGACCGTGCTCAAGCTCCCGTTCGCGGACGGAGCCTTCGACGTCGTGACCAACGCCTTCGTCGCCCGCAACCTTTCCGACCTCTCCGCCGCCTTCCGTGAGGTCCAACGGGTCCTCCGACCGGGAGGGGTCTTCCTGACCCTCGAGATCACGGAACCGGCCTCGTTGACGGTCCACCGGCTCTTCCATGCGTACTTCGACCGGGTCGTTCCTTGGCTCGGGGCGGCGATGGGTAGCGCGGGACCATACCGGTACCTCCCCCTGTCGCTGCGCTCGCTCCCGGACCGAGCGGCGTTCCTGAAGCTCCTTTCCGGGAGCGGATTCCCCCGCATCGTCGCCCGGCCTCAATCGGCCGGCATCGTCACGACGTTCCTCGCCGAGGCGGGGGGGCCGTCGAACCCGTCAAACGAAAGCCGTTAAGCTCGGAGCCCCCGTGTTTGCATCGTGTCGACCCCCGCTTCCGACGCGTTCCGATACGCGCATGCACATCACCACGAGATTGCCTGGTTGAGCCAGAACACGAACCACCTCGTGCCGACCGAGATCATCCGCTCCGCCCTCGAGAGCGCGATCCGGGACCGACGCTACGTAGGCTACCCCCTCGCGACGGGCGACCCGGAGCTGTTGGACGCGATTGCGAAGGACTTCGGCGCGTCGGGGCTCACCCCGTTCCTCACCGGGGGCGGCACGGAGGCGTTGTACATGACCACCCGGGCCCTGCTCTCGGCCGGAGACGAGGTCATCGCCTCGGACCCGAGCTACCTCATCATCCACCGGTTCATCGAGCTCGGCGGGGCGGTCCCGAAGAACCTCGACATCTACGCTCCTCCGTACCGGCTCTCCGTCGACCGGATCCAGGAGGCGGTCGGTCCTCGGACGCGCATGATCCTCCTCATCGACCCGTTGAACCCGCTCGGCTCCGGGTACCCCCGGGACGAGGTTCGCGCGATCGCGGAGGTCGCCCACGACCGCCACCTCCTCCTGCTCAACGACGTAACGTACCGGGACTTCTCGGACGGCCATGCGCTCGCTGCTGAGTTCGCCCCCGAGGAGACCGTGACCGTTTGGTCGGTCTCGAAGAACTGCGGGCTCGCCGGCCTCCGGCTCGGAGGCCTCCTCGCGCGCCCCGAGCTCTTGAAGACGATCTCGCGGTTCAACACGAACGACCTCGGGGTCAACGTCCTCTCGCAGGCCGCGGCGCTCGCCGCCCTCCGCTCGAAACCGCAATGGATCGGCGCCGTCGTCCGCCAGACGCGAGCGAACGGGGCGCGCATCCGCGACGTCGTGGCCGGGGTCCCCGGTGCGTCCCTTCCCGTGTATCCCTCCCGGGCGAACATGATGGTCATCGACATCGCTCCGACCGGGGTCAGCCCGGACGCGGTGCAGGACGAGATGCTCCGCCGCCACGGCGTGTTCGTCCGGGCGGGGAACTACCTTTCGCCGACCCACGGAGGGCGGTTCGTCCGCGTCTCGTTCTCGAACCCGCCGGCGGACATCGAACGATTCGCCGTGGCGTTCCCGGTCACGATCCGGGCGCTCGGGGCGCGCGCCCCGGACCCTCGGACCGCCTAGCGCGGGACGAGCCGCACATCCACCACCAGGTGGTTCCGGCCCGGACCGTACGGCTTCACGACCCTCACCCGGCTGGGCTCGAGGCGACGGGCCCCCGCCGCCTCGGCCGACCGCTCCACGGCCGTCGTAGCCTCGGAGAGCGGAGCGCGGACGTCCGCCACCATGTGGACGTGGAGCCAGCCGCCGGTCGGTCGGAGGAGCGCGACCGCGCGAGGCACCCAGGGTACCGCGCTCGGCAGGTACCCGAGGAACGCGCGGTCGAACGCTCCCTCGGGAAGGGAGACGGTTCGGTTGTCCCCGGGAACGACGAGGACCCGTTCCCCGACCCCGTTCAGGACCGCATTCTCCCGGAGGTACCGCACCGAGACCGGATTCTTCTCCACCGCCCAGACACACGCCGCCCGGCCGAGGAGCGCGGCGGGGATGGCGAAGTAGCCGATCCCGGCGAAGAGGTCGACGACGTTCTCCCCCGGGCGGACCAGTCGGCCGGCCCGGATCCGTTCGGTCCGGTTCCCGGCCGCGAACATGATCCGGGCCGCGTCGAACCGCCAGCGCACGCCGTGCTCGACGACCTCCGTCTCGGTCCGTTCTCCCGCCACGCATCGGACCTGAGGCGTTCGGAGCTCCCCTTCGACGGGGCCGGACTTGACGAGGACCGTTTCGACGCCGAGCTCCTCGCGCCAGGCGCGGCCGAGAAGGGCGTCGTACGGGGCGAGGGTCTCGGGTCGTTGGATGACCAGGACCCGGCCGAATCGGTGGTAGCCGCTCGGCATCTCGCGGGCCAGCCGGTCGCCCGCGACCGCGGCGAGCCGACGACGGACCCGGTCGGCCGGGGGAGGCGGGTGGACCCGGCGCTCGGGGCGCGAGGGTCGCGTCACGGAGCCGGTTCGTCGGGCCCCTTCTCGAGGACCATCTCGAGGAACTGCTTCAGATGGGCGATGAGGATGGGGTTGTCGGTAAACCCGCACGCCTCAAGGCCCGGGGCCGCGAGCAAGGCGTGCGCCCCGTCCGAGAGGGCCTCCGTCGCGCGGAGGTTCTCCCGTGAGACGAACTTCACTCCTTCTGGGATGCGTTGTAACGGGGTCGTGATGAACGTCACACGGACCCCCCGCTTCACGGCGTGCTGGATCTTCTTCCCGAGCTCGTCCCTCAGGTCGGCGAGCTGGGGGGTCGTCAGGATGAACGCCCCGGTCGACTGGTCGAGGAGCTCCCCGATTTTCTGGAGGACCTTCTCCCGGCCCGAGAGCAGGTAGACGAGCTGCGGTTCTCCGTGCTCGGCGACAACGCGGTGGAGCATCGCGAGCTTCTCGAACACCTCCTGGATCGCGCCTTTGAGGGTCTCGGCGACGTCGAGCGGGGGCGTCGGGCGGAACAGGATCGGCTTGCCGCCCGTCGGTTTGGCGTACCCCTTCTGCGCGAGCGACTCGAGAACCTTGTAGGCGCTCGTGCGCGGGATCCCGGCCGCGGTGGCGAGGGTGGCGGCGTCCCCGAGGCCTCGGCCGACGAGCGCGATGTACGCCCGGGCCTCGTACTGGGTCAGGCCGACCTTCCCGAGCACTTCGGCGGCCTTGCGGAACTCGTCCGAGGTCTGGTTGCCCAAGGCGACGGCCGTCTCTTCGATGGTCGCCATCGCCTGGGCTCGCGGACGGACCGGAGGGTCTTAACCCGGTGGGTGGCCCGGAGGCCCTAGGGCACCGGTTCGGTCAGCTTGAGGAGGGCCGCCTCGCCAAGGAGGGCGTCGACCTCCTCGCGCGTGAGGAGGCCCTTCTCGACCAGGAGCTCCTTCACGGGGCGTGCCGTGCGCTCGGCCTCGTGCAGGATCTCCGCGACCTTGAGGTACCCCAGTCGGGGAGTGAGGACGGTCCCGAGCGCCGCCGACTCGACCAGATACCGCTCGAGGCGGGCCTTGTTCGCCGTGATGCCGTCCACGCACGTGCGGGCGAAGACCGGCAGGTAGTTCGTGAGGATCTCCGAGGCGAACAGCACCTCGTAGGCCGCGAGCGGCATCATCACGTTGATCTCGAGCTGGCCGCCCTGCACCGCGAGCGCAGTGGCGGTGTCGGCCCCGATCACGTGGAACGCGACCTGGTCGAGGCACTCGGCGGCCGACGGGTTCACCTTCGCCGGCATGATCGACGAGCCGGGCTGGATCTCGGGAAGGCGGATCTCGTCGAACCCGGTCGCCGGACCGCTCGAGAGGAGCCTCAGGTCGTTCGCAATCCGGATGAGCTCGAGGGCGAGCGTGCGGAGCCACCCCGACGCGGCCCCGAGCGGCCATCGGCTCTGCATCGTCTCGAATGGGTCCCGGGCGACCCGAAGCGCGAGCCCGGTGAGGCGGGCGTACTCCTCGACCGCGCGGGTCCGGAACCCGACGACCGAGTTCACCCCGCTCCCGACCGCGCTCCCGCCGAGAGGAATCTCCGCGAGGGCGGCCTCGACGCTCGGGAGCGTCTCGAGGACCCGCTCGAGCGCGACCGCGTAGGCGCGGAACTCGGCCCCTAGGGTGACCGGCATCGCGTCCTTGAGGTGCGTGCGACCGGCCTTCGGCAACCGCGCGAACTCGGCCGCCTTCCGCCGGAGGCTCTCGGTGAGAGTCGTCAGCGACGTGCGGAGGTCGCGCAGCGCGAGGAGCACCGCGACCTGGGCCGCGGCCGGGTAGGTGTCGTTCGTCGATTGGCCGCGGTTGACGTGATCGTTCGGGCTGATGTAGTCGTACCCTCCCCTCGGCTTCCCGACGATCTCGAGGGCCCGGTTCGCGAGGACTTCGTTGACGTTCATGTGGAACGACGTGCCGGCCCCGGCCTGGAACACGTCGATGACGAACTCGCCGTCGAACCGACCGGACGCCATCTCCTCGGCCGCCTGGGCGATCACCTTACCCCGTTCCGCGTCCAGGCCTCCCTTCTCGACGTTGGCGCGCACGCACGCGAGCTTGAGGAAGGCGTAGGCCCGGATGAGGTGCCTCGAGGCGTGGAGACCGCTCACCGGAAAGTTCTCCCGGGCTCGGAGGGTCTGGATGCCCCAGTACGCCGTTTCGGGAACATCCCGCGGGCCGAGCGAATCCTTCTCCTGACGGGGTGGAGTCATGCGGTCGCGATGCCCGACCCGCGACAAAACGTTTAGGCCCCCCGGGCCCCTCGCATCTTCCCGTTTCAGGAGCCCGCCGAACCGTGGTCGACCCCATTCAGCTCACGAGCGACATCGTCGCGAACACGATCTCTCTCGCGCTTCCCGGACTTCTCTGGGTGGTCCTGTTCCTGGTCGCCTGGGAACGCGAACCGTTCGCGGAGAGCATCGGGTTCGGTCGGAGGTCGTTCTGGCTGCTTCTGCCCGGAGCGATTCTCGCGACGTTTGGACTCCTTCCCATCGCTCCCGTCTCCACCGACTGGGTCACCGTAAGCTTCGCCGGAGCGATTTTCCCGCTCCTTGTCGGGTTGCTCGCCTTCGGCCGGGCCGCGCCTCCCCGTTCCCGGTCGCTGACCCGTCTCCTGTTCCTGCTCGCGGTGGAAGGCGGGCTACTCTTCCTGGTCGTCCTCCCCGTGACCGCGGGCCTTTCGCACGCCGTCGCCTCCCCGCTCGGCATCTCGGACTACATCGGGAACGAGCTCGTGGTAGCGGTCGGGGCGGCGGCTTTCTCGGCCCTCGTCGGGGGAATCGCGCTCGCCTCCGACGACCAGCTCGCCCGGCGTGTGGCGTTCCTCGTCGCGCTGACCTCCGCGGTCCTTGTGATCACGTTCATCGCCTCGAGCGCCATCCCCGGGGTGGGAATCACGGAGTCGTTCCCGATCTTCCTCGTTCCCCCCGTGGTCGCCGGATTGGTCGCTGTCCTGTTCGCCGGCCGGGTCTTCCCGAACGAGGAAGGATTCGCGATTCCCACCGCGTTCCTGGGCAGCACGTTCGGGGTGCTGCTCGGGGCGGACCTCCTTCGGCAGCCGACGCTCTACGGGAGCGGACCGTCGGGCCTGTACACAATCGGAGGGGCGGGGATACTCGACCTCGTCTACATCTCCGGGATCCTGGCCTTCGGCGCGGCATA
>Ga0208692_1001426_pt1 | contig 13492 bp, 10 predicted proteins | sample June2015DPH_20_1_3_FD_184721 | JGI IMG/M metagenome (GOLD analysis project Ga0208692, IMG submission 184721) | Peatland microbial communities from SPRUCE experiment site at the Marcell Experimental Forest, Minnesota, USA - June2015DPH_20_100... | ecosystem: Environmental > Terrestrial > Soil >...
TTCCGTGGGCGAGAAGTCCTGGGGATACATCAAGGACGAGACGTTCCGCACCCCAGAATCGCTCATTGACGAACTCGTGGATATTGTGAGCAAGAATGGCTGCCTGCTGCTGAACATTGGACCCAAATCCGATGGCACCATTCCGGACGAAGTCCAGAAGATCCTGCTGGACATGGGCAACTGGCTGTCAGTTAACGCTGAGGCCATCTACGCCACAAGACCCTGGAAAGTTTACGGCGAGGGTCCAACCAAGGTAGTGGGTGGTTCCTTCAAAGACACCGCCACCAGCGGATACACAGCACAGGACATCCGCTTCACGGCCAAGGGCGATACACTTTATGCCATTGCGCTTGCATGGCCGGAGGATGGCAAACTGACCATCAAGTCGCTGGCCTCCGGTTCTCAGTTGACGAAGCGGGACATCAAGACAGTCCAAATGCTCGGGTCCAAGGCCAAAGTCAAGTGGACTCGCAGCGCCGAGGGCCTAATCGTCGAAATGCCCAACGAGAAGCCCGGTAATTACACTTTCGCGTTAAAGATTTTCCCCGTGGATCGCGCCGCGGGACAGGCCCCATAGCTTGTCATGTTTAAGGCGCGATTTCCACAGCAAGGGCGGCGGACACTCGTCCACCCTTCAGCGGGTTTTTGCGATGTGCGCGGTCTCGCCGGTTGGCGCAGAGCCTCAAGAACCAAGGGCCCGCGCGAGGCACGATGAAACTGCTGTCGATGCTATCGGTAAGACTTCACCTTGGGCCACAACTCCGCTAGAGGTTTCTTGATGCCGCGGCAGACCATGATGGGCAGGTTGTCTTCATAGCGCGCGATCCAGGGCGAGGTGAAGGTGGCCGCGCGCTCGCTCGATTCGAAGAGATGCTGGTTCGCGCCGCAATCGCCGCCCACATCGATGAGGACGTTGCCGCTGCGGCCGTGCGTTCCCCAAAGGTAATACTGATTGTGGCCGCTGATCACTGGCGGCAATCCGTTTGAACGCCCGAAGAAATCGATTGCCGCCGCCTCGCCGTAGTTTTGCGCGACGATGACCGCCTGCGCGCGCTCGCTGGGCGGAAGGGACTGATAGACCTGCGCCACGGTCGTGGCGAGTTCCGGCCAGCCGTGCATATCGGCCCAATCGCTGGGCAATGCGGGCTCGGCTTGGTGTTCGGTAGCGATGGCCTGGCGTTGAATATGCAGAACGCCGAGCAGCCATTGCTGGTAGGTGACCATCTGCTCTTCGGCCAGGACCGGCATCCCGAATGGAACGAAAAGCATTCCGAGGATGATCGCGGCCGTTGCCATCACCGGGCGGAGGATACTCAGGCGGTTCGTCCAGGCTTCAATCGCAACTCCGCCCGCCGCGATGAGATACGGATACGCGTCAGCCGGGTAGTAGTGCTTTCCGTGGAACACCATCATCAATGCGATCAAGATGAGGTAAGTGTAGCCGAGGAAGCGCAGGCGGGCATTCCACAAGAGCCACACGAGCCCGATGATCCAAACGACGGACAAAAACAAATTGGTGATGACTAACTCTTGAAATAGATACTGCAGGGGGCCGACGATCACGTTCTTCCCGTGCTGCCCGGCGCGGAGCATTTCCAGCATGGGGAAACCGTAGTATGCCTGCCAGAGGAAATTCGGCAGCGCGATAAGCCCGCAGACCAAACAACCGGCCAGAAACCAACGCGAGAAAAGAATCCGCCGCTCGGGTGTGAGCAGCAAGCCGAACAGCAGCGCTGCAAAGAAGAACAGGACGCTGTACTTGCTTTGCAGGCAGACGCCGATGATGGCGCCAACCGCCAGCCACCCACGGGGATCGGCCCCTTGGGTCAGACGCAGGGTATAAAGCGCCGCCAGCGGCCAGAGCCAAAGTCCGACCATGTCGGGGGAGACCTTCATCCCGAAGTTCATCAGGACGGGAGCGAAGAAGGCGACGAGGGCCGCCAGAATCTGGCCAAAGGCCCCGCCGCCGAGCTCGATGGCGAGCAAACACGTGACGTATACGCTGGCAGCAGCAAAAAAGGCCGGGGCCATGCGCAAGAGCACCAGCGAATGACCGAACATCTGCGATCCGGCGGCCAGGAGCGGCGCCACGGGCGGTAGATCGACGTAGCCCCATTGCGGATGCTGTCCGCAAACGATGAAGTAGAGTTCATCGCGGAAGAAGCCGTAGTGCGGGTTCCCGACCGCATGGAGCGCGAATGTCGCGACAGCCGCCAGGATTGGAATTCGCAGGCGCTCGCTCATTTGGCCAACAATGCTCACTAGTGTCATGAGTCAGAAGTTCGTTGATGAAGCCAGCCCCGACTTGTCGGGGCGAAAGAGGGTAGCTCAAGGTCCCGCAGGGCGGGATGGGTAGGCGACCCCCCCCTTTGCCCTGTCCCCTCTCCCGCCCGCGCGGGAGAGGGGTGTCCCGCTCTGCGGGACGGGGTGAGGGCTTCTTCCCCCAGGGCTGGCGCCCTGGGCTATCCCGCCTTGCGGGACCCCTGCCGGGGCTGTGGAACGGGCACCCGAAACGGGAAGACCTTGTCAGCTAACTTCTGACTCAGGACACTAGCATGGCGCAAAGCTCACACCGTGACAACGCAATTTTCACGCAGTTGGCCCGGAATTTCCGATTTGGGCCTCTTGCGCGTGCGCATCCTACGCTTTTCCCGCCATCGACTCAACGAAATTGTTAGAAATTGTTAGAGTAAGCTGCAGTTCGACTGCGGTTCTTGTACCCGCAACCCCAAGCCGGTTTATCCTGGCGCTGTCTCTGATCCTGAATCCTGACTTCCGAATCCCGCCTTTTCCCGCTTGACACGACGACGGAGATATGATAGCCTACCGTGGTTGTCCTATGGAGCATGGCGCAACAGCGCGCGCGCAGGGGGTTCCAAATCGGCCCGCCGGTGGCGGAAGACGTGGAGAGAATGCAAAAAAGATGTTATTTAGAGGGAACGAACCGAAGACTCTGCTGAAAATAAAGAACTTAGCGTTTTCAAGGCCTCAAAACGAACTGCATTTTGTGTGCAAGAAACCCCAATCGAAGCAAAGAATATGGCCAAGAATCCACAAGTGGACGCCGTGCGCCCCTGCTCTGTCCCTCTGATGCCGCCTTGCGGTCCCGCCACAGCGGGATCGCCTTGTTGTTTCTCGGCAGAAAAGTCCAGAGCGAGATTCTTCGCTCCGCTCCGCTGCGCTCAGAATGACAGATGTGGAGGATTGAGTGAAACGAGAAACCGGAATACTACGCTGGCAGTTCCGAGTTTCTGATTTCTGATTTCTGCTTTTTGGCGCTTACCTTTTCCCTGTCAAGGCGTCGTAAAGGGTAGAGAGGTTCAAGCGAAGTCGGTGATGGAAGGCTGCTTGGAGCTGGCCGGAAACATACCAGAAGAGCCGAGGCAACTGAGCGGGGCGGACGAGATAGCGCTGATCCGCCGCGCCCAGGGAGGGGACTCTGAAGCCTTCGAGGCGCTGGTGCGGGTATACGATCAGAACGTGCTTCGCCTTGCGTTGCAAGTGGTGCACTCCCAGGAAGAGGCTCGAGACCTTTACCAGGAGGCGTTTTTGAAGGTCTACCGCTCCCTCTCCACCTTCCGCCTTGAGGCGCGTTTTTCCACTTGGCTCTATCGGGTGGTGATGAATGTTTGCCTGGACCATCTACGCCGCCAAAACACGCGCAAGGAAGTCCAGGGACCCGAAAGCGAAGACGGTCAACCGGAGTACTTTCAGACGGTGCCTGACGAGAGGCCAGTGCTCGACCCGGAACGCGCCGTACACTCCAAGGAAATTGGGCGGCGCATCCAGGCAGCGCTCCAGTGCCTGAACCCTCGCGAACGCATGGTCTTCGAATTGAAGCATTACCAGGGTCTCAAGCTCCGCGCCATTGGCGAGCTTTGCAAAACCAGCGAGCAGACGGTTAAGAACTGTCTGTTCCGCGCTACGCAGAAACTGCGCCTGGAGCTTGGAGATCTTGTCTAGAGGGAACAGGGAATAGGGAACAGGGAATGGAAACAGGGAGCAAGGAACCGTGAATAGAAAGGGCATAGAATGGGAATTGGATCTTCGCCCTCTCCCCAGGGGAGAGGGTGGCCCGCGATCCCGATGCACTTCATCGGGACGCGGGCCGGGTGAGGGGTCAGTTGCACGGCGAAAACGGACCAGCTGGCAAGCGTAACCAAGTAGCCCCTCCACCGCCCGGGGAGATGTGGTCATGAACTGCAAGGAGTTTGAAGAGAACTTGACGCTCGATCTTTATGGCGACCTTCCGCCTGAGCAACGGGCGGCCTACGAGGCGCATCTTGCGGGCTGCGTCAATTGCCAGGCTGCGCGTGAGGAAGTCCGCAGCCTTCATGAGGTGCTGGCTCAACTGCCACGCATTGAACCTTCTCCTGATTTTCTGGTGGAGTGCAGGCAAGCGCTGGTGGAAGCGCTCGACAGGGAACGACTGGGATGGCACGGCCTGATCCGGGAGTGGCTGCCTTTCCTGCAACTCCCGCCGCGGCGCGTGGGCCCGCGCATCGCCTTCGCTTTAAGCCTGATGGTTTTCGGTTTTGGGCTAGGTTGGACGCTCCGCCCGCGAGCCGCTCGAGTGGTCCCTTCCGAGCCTGGAAACGTGACCACGTCTTCCCTGGCCGGCGAGGACTTTGAAAACATGCGCATCAACGACATCAGCCGCGTGGCTCCAGATCCGAAGACGGGCGACGTGCGCATCACCATGGACGCGCAACGCCGTGTCACTCTCGAAGGGTCACTTGACGATCCACACATCCAACAGCTTCTGGTCTATGCCGTGAAGAGTTACGACAACGCGGGGATTCGCCGTGACACACTGGACGCCTTGCGTGCCCGGACCAAGAGTCCTAACGTCCGAGCCGCCCTGCTCTATACCATGGAGCACGACTCGAACGTCGGGAACCGCCTGGCAGCCTTGGACGCGGTTCGAGGCATGGCGGGCGGCGATGATCTGCAACAGAGCTTGATTGAGGTCCTGGAACATGACGGGAACATGGGAGTCAGGGTCGAATCTGTTGACGTGCTGGTTGACCACGTTGAGAAGGAAGGACGCGATGAAGCGATTCTGAGCGCGCTCGAGCGCCTTGCCGCAAACGATCCGAACCGCTATGTGCGATTGAAGTGTGCGAGTGCGCTGAGAAAGCTGGGGAGCGATGGGTTCTAACAACCTCATGAGAAATAAACGCCTCTTGCAATCCGCTTTATGGCTTGGGCTGGCTGCCCTGCCCCTACAGGCGCTCGGCCAGTCCATCGTAAAGCGGGGCACGCCCGTGCGTCACGGGAACGCCTCCTGGACGGAGACCTACGAGTGGACCGCTCCGGCACGCGAGGGTGGAAAGCTGATTCTGCGCGCGGACATGGGCTCCGTGGAAATCACCCCCGGGGCCGGCAATCAGCTCGAGGGTCGCGTGGTCCTGCGCGTTTACACGGGAAGCGAGGAGAAGGCGCGCCGCGTTTTCGATGCTTACCGCCTCAGCGCCCGCTCTATAGAGGGCGGCGGTGTTTATGTGAGCGGGGAGTTGTCCGGTTCGAGGCATCACGACCACTCCGCGGGAGCGGAATTCGACATCAAACTTCCGGCTCGCTTCAATCTGGACGTTGAGACGCAGGGTGGCGACATTGGTGTGGAAGGCGCCCTCCAGGGCGAAGCGCGGCTGACCACCGCCGGGGGTGACATCCACACGACGGACATCAGCGGCCCAATCAGAGTGGAAACTGCCGGTGGAGGCATCACCTTGGGGAACCTTGGGGCCCGCGCGGAAGCCCGGACGGCCGGTGGCAGCATTCATGTCGGGAACGTCCGGGGTGATGCGATGATTGAAACTAGCGGGGGGGAGATCCAAGTGGGGCAGGTGGGCGGAACGCTGCGGGCCGAGACGGCGGGAGGCGATGTGGTCATCGCCGGGGCTGCCGGTCAAGTTGTGGCGCAGACTGCGGGAGGACAGATCCAGGTGGGGCCAACGGGAGGCAGTGTGCGGGCGGAGACCGCCGGAGGAAGCATCCGCCTTCAAGGGGCGCGTGGCCGAGTTGTGGCGGAAACGGCGGGTGGCAGCATTGATCTCTTGCAGCTCGAGGCAGGCGTCCGAGCCAGCACATCCGCAGGACGCATCCTGGCGGAGTTCAACGCTTCCGCCAAGACTTTTGCGGCATCGCAGCTTGAGACCTCCATGGGAGATGTTTACGTGTATCTGCCCGTGGGTTTGTCATTGACTATTGACGCTGCCATCGACGCGGCCGCCGGCCATCACATCGTCACCGATTTTCCTCTCAGCATTCTGGGTGACAAGGAGGATTTTGGCGAGCGCACGATTCGCGGCCACGGAACCCTGAACGGCGGGGGTGAAGTTTTGCGCATCCGGACCGTTGCCGGCAACATCGAGATCCGAAAACTCGACGCGCGAAGCTTGGAGGATTTGAAGAGCCGCGAAGAGACGAATTGGAATCGCTGGCAGGAGCGGCAGGCGGAAAAGAACCAGCGGCAGCGCGAGCGTGAGCAAGAACGCCGTAAGCGTCAGCGAGAGAAGGAGGAAGACCGTGACCAGGACTGACCACACGCGACTCCAAGGACATTTGAGAACCTGCCTTTTCTTTTGCCTCGGGATGGCATGCACGGCCACGCTTGCAGCTTCTCAGGCGCTTGAACGAGCCTGGTACGGGCGCTATCCACTTCCTCCTGGAGGAAGCGTGGCGGTCGAAAACGTCCAGGGCGAGGTCAGCGTGGAGGGATGGGATCGGGCGGAAGTGGAAATCACGGCGGCAAAGATCGGCTCGGGGCAAGGCGACCACCTGGATGACGTGCGTGTGGTGACCGAGCTTGGGGACCGGAGCTTGAAGTTTAGAACCGTCTACCCACCCCATCTGGAGGAACCGGTGCGGGTGAATTACCGTTTGCGCGTGCCGCGCCAGGTCCGGCTGTCCTCACTGCGCACGCTGGAAGGAAATATCGCCGTGCACAATGTCGAGGGATCTGTGGACGCGCGGACTCTGAGTGGGAACATCGCGCAGATGAATGTGACGGGCCGAGTAGTGGCACGGGCGCTTACAGGAAGCATCTTCGTCTCCCTGCGCGCCCTGCCGGTAGGTACGGCTCCGCTGCTCCTGGACACGGTGAATGGCAACGTAGTCCTGCTCCTTCCACCCCGCTCGAATGCGGACCTGGAACTGAGCACGGTGGCCGGGACGATCGAAGGCAATTACGTCTTTCAAATCAGCTCCATCCCCGGCGATTCGACACGACGGACGCGTGTGGGGCTGGGCGGTGTGACCATTTCTCTGCGTACTGTCCGGGGCTCGATCCGCGTCGCCGAGCGGGACGACCTTTTGTAGTCGCGCTGGTGACGAAAACAGAGGACTCACGTCCAATGGATCGAGCGCCATTAAGGAAGCACCGGTTGAAAATGAATTTCCGAGCCATTGAAAGCGCCAGGGTTGGCACCGGGAGGAAAATTATGAATCGAAAGTTTGCCATGGGGTTACTGCTATCAGCGTTGGTGTTGCTGGTTGGCGTGGGTGACTGCCGCAGCCAGGAGGCGCCCGAGCCTCCAGAGCCGCCGGACGCGCCGGAAGCTGCAATTGGCGGGCTCGACTCGCAACTCTTCGCTCTGGATGGAGTCGCCTGGCTGGGTGTTACATTGAAGGATGTGACCGCTGATAAGGCGCGGGACTTGAAATTGCCCGGCGAGTATGGTGCCCTCGTGGAGAGCGTTGAGGCGGACAGCCCGGCGGCCAAGGCAGGCCTGCAAAAGGGCGATGTGATCGTTGAGTTCGCGGGTGAGCGAGTGCGAAGCGAAGCGCAGTTGCGTCGCCTGATTCGCGAGACACCTGCCGGCCGTACAGTCAGTTTGCAGGTCATCCGTGACGGTCAGGCTCGAGCCCTTAACGCCAAGCTCCAGTCTAGAACGAACCATCTCAACATTCAGATTCCGGAAATACACATCGCACCCCCCAATACGCACCTTTTTGACTATGGGGGTCTCAACTTCCTATTCGACGGCAGGAGACCCAGCCTCGGAATTTCGGGAGACGAGCTGACGACGCAGCTCGCAAGCTATTTCGGCGTCAAGCAGGGCAAGGGAGTTCTGGTGCGCGAAGTGGTGGTCGGCAGCGCTGCCGAGAAAGCGGGGCTGAAGGCAGGAGACGTCATCGTGGCTGTGGATGGGAAGAGCGTGGCTACGGTTACGGAACTGCGCCAGGCACTCGAGATCGAACCCTCAAAAGAAGAACATAAGGTCAACCTGACAGTCGTGCGCGATCGGCACGAGCAGACTGTGCCTGTCGAACTGGAGAGGCTAGGGCCTGGCGAGCGCGGGAAAATGGCTGCGAATTTTGGGATTGATGCGGGCGAATTACAACGCTTGGGAGGGGAGGCAAAGGCGCAACTGGCGGCGGCTCAGCTCGCCCTGCAAGAATCTCAAAGGCAACTGAGTGACCAGCAGCGTCAGGCGTTGGAGAAGGCACGGCGTGCCGCAAAAGAGTACCAACGGGCAATCCAAGAACAGCTCAAGCTCCAACTCCAGAAACAGTTGCACCCTCTGGCCGGGCTGAACGAGGCCATTTGAGCCGCTCGAACTTCAGGCTGTCACTCTCATGAAGCTCAGGGTTGGGCTGTAGCAATTTACCTTCGAATTCAGGGTCGGCCTTTTGTGTCCACCCCCGGCGGGCGCACTCCGAGGAAAACCACGGGGGAGATCCCGCAGGTTGGGCAAGCTGCCGGGGCTACGAGTCAGGACCGGGCGGTTCACAGCGCGGTTCTTGGCCGCAACCAAAAGCAGATTCTTCGCTACGCTGCGCTCCGCTCAGAATGACATGTCATCCTGATCCCGCCTTGCGGGAGAAGGATCTGTTCTTCCTCGCGCCACGCGATGAAGCTCGCCATCAGCGCAACAGAGGGCGCCCCGACGAAAGGACTTACTGCAAAATCTGATCATGCGGCGAGTTCGTTTTCCCCGGAAGCGGAGTCGTGTGACGGTGAACCAATAGCCAGCGGCCCCGGTGACGAACAAAGATATTGGTGGTTTCGATCAGGGCGGAGGAGAAGCCGTCCGCTTGTGTGACGGTGACGTCTTCGAGACAGGACACCCAAGCTGTGTCCCCCACGATTTGAACCAGGGGGCGGCTGATTGAAATCAACATCTGCCCGGTTGACTGGAAGATGGCGGCCCAGCTTCTTTGGATCTCCTCCCAACCCAGGAGCAACTCCCAGCCGGGGTGCAAGCACCTGACGCAATCTTCTTGAAGCCACACTGCTTCCATACGAGCCATGTCCAGGGACCGCATGGCTTCATAAAACGCCAAGTTCGCAGCCAGAACTTTCTCTTCCTCTGCCTCGGGCATATGCTGCATTACCATAACGGAAACTCGCTTTCCAGGCGGCAGGCCGAGCGGGCTCGGTAGCCTCAGCATTCGAAAGCTGCAGGAATAGGCGCGGCGGCGAAAATGCTGCTGGGCATGAGGGCCGGCTGGCGCCCCGATAGATCGGGGTGCTTCAGCAAGTTTCCACCCCGTCCAAGGCCGTATACTGGACTCATCATGCCCGTCTACAGGACCATTCCGAAGCCGGGCAAATACAGTTTATCACTTTTTTTTCTTAGCCCTCTCCCCTGGGGAGCGGGTGTCCTGCCGCCGGCGCTTTCACCAGCCCGCCAGAAGGTGTGAAGAAATTGCAAGCCGCTGATTGACGCGGATAAACGCTGATGAAAGCAGGTTTCCTATCTGCGTTGATCTGCGTTCATCTGCGGCTGAATTGGAAGGGATTTCCTGTGCTATACTAGCGCCACTTGAAAGGGAACCATCGGTCTGAGATCCGGCGTAGGCCTATGAAGACTTGTCAGTCCCGGGCAGCACGGCTGGGAACAAAAGCGGGCTTTCGCAGGATGAGCACACGACCGACCCAATTCGAAACAGGTTCCACACTGACTCGAGAGGGAGTGCAACCATGTCTGACAGATGGGTTTTCCTGATCGCATTTCTTACCGTGATTGTGATTGTCGCGGGGGCTTTCGCCATGCCCCACTATTTCACCTTCGAGCTCTCGAAGTCATTGATCTTTCTTGCCATCGCCTTGCTGGTCTTTTTTGGCGAGGACCGCTTTAGTTACATGCTGGGGATGGTCACGCCAATCTTAGGGTTCGTGCTGAACATTCTGTTGGGCGGTTTCTTTGGCGAGTTCAAAGGTCTGTTCAACGCCCTCACAGGAAAAGGTTCGCCTCTCATGAGCACGCCTCTCCACGGCTTATCACTCCTGCTGGAGATTGTGCTTATCATTGTTTGCTATCGCGCCTGGCACAAACAGGTCACCGAGAAGCTCTTCGGAAAGACGTTCTGGATTTGCCTGGCGATATCGACTGGCTACGTCGCGATTCTGGTGGGCTGGCATTTCACTCATGCTCTTTGAGTGTCCGCCTTCCGTAGGCGGGTCCTTACCGTGGCCAGGTAGATGGAAATAGGAGCGCAAGTTCGTGCGCCGCCTGGGTTCTCTGCGCCCGAGAGATAGCGCGGCAGAGCGTGAATCCAACAAAGGAAGGGAGACAACGACAGGTGCGGGAAGCGCGACACTCCGGCCTCAGTTGTACTTCCAAGCGGATGTATCCTCGCCCGCCGGCGCGTTCTTGGTAATGTGGCTGGCCATGGTCCGGATCAGGCTCTCCTGGGTCATCGATTGCCAGCCGTGGCCCTTCTCGGGCCGGCCGAATTCGAAGCTCCCTTCGTAATGCGGGTCGTGGGTGGTCTTGAGGAACTCCTGGAGATCGTAAACGGCAAGGTTCAGATAGAAGTTGTCCATGTCGCCCACCTCGATGTGGATCTTTCCCACCAGTTGCGGCCCGATCCCGCGTGCGCGGGACCAGTTCTGCTTGAGGTAAGCCGTGAGGTCGTAGCCGTGGTCGCGCATGTAGTCCGCCACGCTGTGATCGATCTTGCCGGTGAGCTTGTCCCATAACGGCTTTGGATAGCCGTCCTCGCCCGCCGGGCCATAAGCCGCCTCCCAGATTTCCAGTTGTTGGGCGGAGCGCCCATGGCTGCCCAGCGCCGCCTCGAGCTGGCTCATCTGCGACATGGTCACTTCCACCTGACCTTCGGTCGTCCGCATCAAGGGCCGCCAGGCCCGCAGCCACGTATGACCAGGCTCCATGAAGGCGTTATCATCCTTGTAGATATTCACGAGCTGATAATGCTCAAAGCTGATTGGATCGGGGTAAAAGGTCCAGGTGCCACCAAAGAAGTCCGCGTGATAAAGCTGGAGCGCGAGGGACTCCCAGCCGCCCGTCGAGCCGCCCGAAAGCACGCGCGCGTAAGGTTTGCGAATGATGCGGAAGTGCGTTTCAAGGTAAGGGATCAGCTCGGTCATGATCGCGTCGCCGTAAGGGCCGTTGTTGGCGGAGTTCACTGCGTACGAATCGTCAAAATAAGGCGTGGGGTGCTGAAACCTCACGATGATCAGGCGCGGGAAATCGGCGGAGTTCCAAGCCTGATAAAACTGGTAGCCGGTTTCCAGATTGTAGTCACTGAGCCTCTTCATGGCGCGTTCCGGCACCGGCTCACCCTGCGTGGAGAATCGCATGGGAGCGCCGAGGCCGAAATGGCCCTGTTCGTAAAGCACCGGATAGGAAACAGTCGGATGTGAGTCATATCCCTTGGGCAGCAGCACCGTGGCGCCGAGATAAATCGGCCGGCCCCAGAATTTCGTCAGCAAGTCGCTCTGAATCTTGATGTGCTTTACCCACTCGGTGTCCTTGGGAAGTTCCACCGGCGGGATCACCTTGGTCAGACTCAGGTTCACCTCGTAGCCAGCGGCGGGGTCAAGGTGCACCTTCGCGACTTCGCTATACAGGTTACCTGGCGAGCGGTTGAACTGCTGGCCTTCCCACTGGTCAAGGTGCACCCAGAGGTTGTGGCCGTCGGAGCGGTGACACTCGGTGTAAACGTTGATGAGCGCCTGAACGTAATAATCGCCCGCGGGGATATCAGCGAGCCTCGTTGGCGGGTAACCGAGCGTCGTGCCGTTGATCCACGCGGCGTCGCCGGGCTTAAGTTGGACGACGTCGGCGCCGAACAGCGGTGCCGTGTCACCCCAGAAACCTACTTGCAGGCGAGGTTCAGGCTTTTCTCGGTTCGAGATCATTACGAAGACGCGCCCGGTGAACGGCTGGGCGTGCGTTGAGGCAGGAAAAGAGACCTTGAATCTTAAATCTGAGACCTGCGTCTTCGTCCATGCGCACGAAGGCGTGACCAGGGCGCCAAGAACCGCGAGTGCCAGAACCATAGCGCAGAAACGATCAGGATGAGTTCGTTCAATTTGCGTCAAGTTACTCCCCATGGAACTCGATGCTTCTTGCAGCCTGCACGCTCTCAATTGAAACGCCGTGTGCTTCACAAGGTTGCCAAGTGTACCATGACCAGCGCCGGCCGGTAGCCGGAGGTTGGCAATGGGCAGTCGGTTGTCCGCGTAAAGACTCTTACCTCATTGAGACGCGGAGAGGCAGAAAAAGCTGGAAACATGGGGAAACACCTCACGTTTGCCCTGTCGCTCGGCCTGGCGCGCAGCGCCATCACTCAGAATGGAAATTGCCGAGGCATTTAACGAGTTTACTGAATGGTTACGCTTGCTTGTAAGACTACTTGATTTTCACCTTCGAGGAGTGTAATCTGCGGACACGGTGGCCCCCTTTGCCCAGCCGGTTCCTCGGCGGTCCGAGCGCAGGATCGCAAAAATAGCCATAATCATGTTTGTCGAAACGGAGAGGAAATGGGAAGAATGCGACGCGGTCACCCTGGACTTTTCCGCGTATGGGGCAAGAATAGAGGTAGGCACGTCACTCACACCGGGCCAAGTGGTGGAAGTTGATCCCGGTGACGGCTCTGACCGGGTCACCGGTCGCGTGGTATGGGTCGGGAAGCCGGCCTCGGACATGGAAGGCCAAGCAGGGCTTGAGTTCTTCGATCCGCTCCCATGGATCAACATAAAGCATGGCCGGACGCCAGGGTCCTTCTGAGTACTTTCCAACCGCCAACTCCAGCCGCCTGACAAAAGGATTCACAGGATTCCCAGGTGGAATCGTTGAGCGGCGGGTGCTCGCGGTGCGGGATATTGTCTTCGTGAATGCACACTCATTTTTCCCTCTTGAGCGCCTTGCCGATCTCGAGCCGAAACGACGGCTCTTCTCGCGTTCCCGTGATCTTGATGGGCAGGACGGTTCCCGCGCCCTCGCGCTCGAAGAGCGGATTGACCGGTTTCAGGAGGAGCGATTTGATCCCGGTGGTGGTTTGCGAGACTTTAGCCTGGAGATGAAGTGTTCCATGAAAATCGAGAGCTTGGCTGAGCAGCCCGAACGTACCCTGGAGCTGCACGGTGGCCCCGGGGACGCTGAAGGAGAGGCTGGAAAACGTCACCTGACTATTCGCAAGCACAAAATGCCCTTGCATGTCGAACCGCGCGTTTTGGAGGTCGTCGTCCCGAGGTTTCCCCTGGCCCCGCCGGCTCAGGCTGGTGATTTTCGCC
>Ga0208692_1001430_pt1 | contig 13473 bp, 11 predicted proteins | sample June2015DPH_20_1_3_FD_184721 | JGI IMG/M metagenome (GOLD analysis project Ga0208692, IMG submission 184721) | Peatland microbial communities from SPRUCE experiment site at the Marcell Experimental Forest, Minnesota, USA - June2015DPH_20_100... | ecosystem: Environmental > Terrestrial > Soil >...
CAGCAACTTCGGAATGCTGGCGGGTAGGAGCGCGCGGGAGACAGAGACAGCAAGGTTTCGACGCTTCAGTTGGGGCGATGCAAAAGTGAGTGCATTTTCAAGAGCACTTCGCCGGTGGGGCGGAGGTGCCGACGCAGAGGCAAATTGTTATGGGGCCAAGCGGGAGGGGAGGCGAGCCTAACTCGTGTCGTCGGGGACCGGGCGCGACAAGCTGAGCCAGAGGAGTTGCCAGAGGGTGATGGCTTGAAGGATGGGGTGGGTACCGCGGTGGAGGTAACGAACTCGGTAGAGCCGTTCTATCGTCAGAGCCAAGCAGGTCAGAAGCCAGACCACCAGCAGGCTGTGGCATTCATGGTGGCAGATATGTTCGAAGCCGTAGCGGTTCTTGGCATCGTTAAAGCCTTGATTCTCGATTTCCCAGCGGCTCTTGGCCATGCGGAAGATGGCGCGGCTGCTGACCCGGTGGCGGGGGAAGTCCGTGAGCCAGTACGCCTCGTACATCGTGCCGTCGGGCTTGTGCTGACGGTAGCGAACCACCCGCACCGTTTCCCAACGCAGCGTTTCCCAAGGGTCAAAGTCGTCGGCATCCCAGATTTCCACCCGGTCCTTACCGTGGCGGAATACTTGATGGGGAGGCTGGCGGAGAAACCTTTTCTGAGCGGCCGCGAACAATTCCGGGAGATTGTTCTTCAACCGGGCGACCACGGAGAGTCCCAGATCCCCGGCGTCGTGCAGAAAGGGGGCGGTGGCAAAGTCCCCGTCGGCGACCACATAATCGGCGAACCGGCGGCCCAGGTTACGGACGGCCCGGCGGAGGAGCCGCCGACCGGCGTTGTACTCGCTATCCCCAGGGCCGTAGGGTTCGACATCCAAGGGCAAGGTCAAGCCGGTTCCCACCACACTGACCATGACCAGTTTGTGATGGTAGCCGAGGATCTCCCTTTTCTTGTTCCGGTAGGGACGACACAGATCACAACCCTTTTCGTGCGATCGTCCGGCGCCGGTTCCATCCAGGGCCAGTCCGATGAAGCGGCAGTCGTCGAAGGCCTTGTGGCGCTTGGCCTGACGAACGGCGGTGACCGCCGCCCGCCGCGTGACCGCCGGGTCGAGCCGCTCGGTGAAGTAACCGAGTGCGTCATCGCCGAAGCTCTGGGAAACATCCAGGGCGCGGCGGGCCCGCGAACAGACCAGGGCTTCAATGGCCGCGAAGGCCGCGCGACGCAGCAACGCCCCCATCAACAGAGCCCACAGCAGAGTGGTGGCCAGAATGCGTGGTTGCGGGCGGCCATCGCCCGGCGCTTGTAAGTAGGACTTCAGACGCAGACACTTCGCCACGTACTTCTTGAGGCGACGCGGCGACGGCTCCTTCACCGGTGCCTCTGCTGCCGCCACAGGGCCAGCAATTGCGCGTTGGCAGCGAAGACCTCGGCCACCGCCTCTTTAAACTCCCGGCCCGCCTCCACCAGGCGTTGAACCTCCTCGACCCATTCATTGGGAATGTGCTCCACGCGCTTCTTGCCGCCGGCCATGAAGGTGAGAGACCAAACGGGGTGCCCCTTTTTGTCCTTCGCGCAATGGCAAGTGGGCTGGCCGCAGCGGCGGTGAGTGAGCGAAAGCGAACCGGGGAGCAGGTTAGCTGGGATGGCGAAGCGGCGGAGGAGTTCGAATTTACGTTGGCGGAGTCGTGCGGCTTGGGGACCTTTGGGTGCAATCTTCATATGCATGTAATAATACATGCAGGACACGCAAAGTCAAGCCCTTTTTCGGGAATGCGAAAATAGGAGGGGGTCAGGAGAACCGGAGCGGACACGCCGGGAGATGCGTGGTTCTTAGCTCCGGTCGGAAAGGCCTATTTGCCGTTTCCGAAGCTGCTGAATCACCATGTCTAAATCACCAAGTGGGAGGGGTTTAACTGGTCCTCGGTGAGCGGATTTTCTACCCATCCCATCATGACAGGCACATCATAGAGTCGCCCGGGGCCAAAGCGGGCCCAGAAATGGCGCATCCCAGGCACGATCACCTTGACGACGGAAAGCCCAACGTCAGGGCGCGTTTGGTCCAAAACCAGCACCTCTAAACCACGCTCCTGAGCGATGTTTACGCCCGTGATGACGTCTTCACGCAAATCATCGCTGCCTAAGTCGGGGAAATCGGCGGAGCATTTAGGAACCAAGGTCGTGTCCGGCTCAAGGAAGGTGCCATCTCCGAGATCGTTTACAAAAGTCGGGGCCAAATTCTTGGCCACAATGTCCGGCAAAAACTGGTTCATTTCCGTGAGTGCCCGCGAGAGCGCAATCTCGGCATCGAAATGAGCGCCGAACCCGAGGAACAGGTCCCGCTTGTCCGGCCGGACTGGACTGCAAAAGGCGGCAAAGGCGGGAATAGCGAAGTCACTGGTTATGTCCAGAACTTGGATCTCTCGGTGGTAGGAGTCGTAGTGTTCCCTGAGGGCCCCGAGGTACGGCTGGCCGGAACTGTCCAGGTTCACCCCAGGTTTGCGGAGGCGGTTATACCACCACAAACCGACGCAGTCCCTTTCCACAACCTCCAAGAAACCTTGAAGGATGGCCTCTTCGAGTGTACTGCCGGCAGCGTTGCCGTTCGAGTCGGGCCTACAGAAATCATGATCCGCCGTGAACGGGTAGGCAAAGTAGCAATAGGCCGTGGGGACATACTTGTATCTTTCCTCCGTCAGCGACCAAACGGGTGTCCACTCGACCTCCCTCTCTTCATCAAAAGGTTGAGGAACCCAGTTATATTCTGACTCACGCTGATTCCATTCGTCGCGATTCTGATACTGCCGGGAGCTGAATCCCATACATTGGTTGGGATGGATGGCTTCGGCGCCGAGGGCACGATAGCTGGCTTTTATTCTAGGCTCATTACCCTGGAAGACTCCCGAGTATCGCTCCAGCGCCTCGCAAAGGGCGCTGGTCTTAGCCTGAATTTCCGTTATTCCTTTTCCGAAGCCTTTGCGGCCAAAGCCACGCCCCCAGCAGGGGCGCCGATCCAGTCTTATGGCGGAGTTCAAATCGGCCTCGAAAACCTGCACCAGGCCGCGACCCGCAGAATAACCGGTCCGCAAGCCATCCACGATTCCCGTGATCGGACTGATATGATGCTCATACCGGCGGAACACCTCGTGAGGAAAAACTGCACGATGCCCGCCATCGGACGTGAAAACCTTTTTCCGGCTCCTCAGCACCCACCGGTCGCCCGGACTCCTGGAACTTTCTCGCAACATCCCGCACTGGGGGCAACTTTCTTGGGGAACGAGAACGTGTTTCTCGAGTGTGGCCGATCTCACATCGAACGTGATCAGCTTCCCCTCGGCTAATTCACTCTCTGCCTGTACAATCCACTTAAGAATTTCAGTCGCAGCGATGTCCATCGCCAGATGGAAGGTTGAGGGTAGAAGCGATCTTGAGAGCGGAGGGGGCGCCACCTCCCAATCCTCGCGAGCGTCTAGTGACGTGTGAAGTAGCCGGTGTTCGTTCAGCCGTTTGGCGAGGCAGCCCCAACAACCCGTCCGAGGGGGATTGAAGATCGGTCCAATCCAGAGGATGGCGCCGACTGGTTTCACGAGCATCCACGGCTCACCTCGTGCCAGAATCTGGCGGCTTAAACTCTCCAGTTCTTTGCGAAGATAGTCGTCGGTAAGCACGACGTGAACGGTGCTTGGCTCGCTAACCCGGACTTGGAGGGATTCGAGGGTAGAGATGAAGGGTGCAACGGGGATTCCCCCGAGCGAAACAACCGAAACCGAGGCCGCCTCCAGGCGACTGCGAAACAAGTTGGGATCTACATTCAAGTAATCACGAAAAGCTGCCAGGCCGAGGGGTTCAGTGTCATCACCTTCGACGACTACTCCCGCCCGTTCCAGCAAGGAAAAACCGTAGTAGACGTCGGCGAACGTAACCCGGCCTTTGAGTTCTTGGTAGACATCCTCAAGGGTGTGATTTCCGTCTACGAACGGAGCCAGCAGAGCGGTCGGACGGCCTTGGAGCGGAATACAATCACTCTCGCTGAGGAGGAGAACCAGGTCTGGCTCGATGATTCTCACCTGGAAGTGGCTCTTGAACTTCGGCCTGCGGATCATGGTGGACCTGATTCTAGCACACTGAATTGGGGCTGAGCCGGGATGGTGTAAGATTGTATGCGCCGGTCCAGAAGCGGAGAACTGACGCGCTGCTGTCTCGCAGGGCAGCGGGAAGCAGGAAAATGCGCAAACGCATTCTCATGACCACATTTGGTTCTTTGGGAGATCTCCATCCCTATCTAGCGGTGGCCATCGGACTGAAAGAGCGCGGGCATGAAGTCACTCTCGCGACATGTGAGATGTATCGTCCCAAGATTGAAGGCGAGGGGGTGCGCTTCCACCCCATTCGCCCAGACATCGCGTCGGTCTATGACAATCCCGGGCCTATGAGGCAGGCCCTCAAGGCGGATACACGCACTCAGTACGCTGTGCGCCGAGTCCTTCTACCGCATCTGGAAGAGAGTTACGAAGACCTCCTTCCTGCCTGCCGCGGCAAGGACCTCTTAGTGAGCCACACGTTGACATTTGCCCTTCCGCTCGTGGCCGAGAAGCTGCAACTCCCCTGGGTCTCGATCGCGTTGCAACCCCTTGTTTTCCTCTCGACCTATGATCCCCCGGTGTTGCCAGCCGCTACGAGGCCGTTCCGGCTTGGGCGGCTCACTCCATGGAAATCTGTGCTCTTGCTTGACCTCACGAAGCAACGCACCCGACCGTGGATGAAGCCGGTTGATGAACTTCGCCGGCGGCTGGGGCTGGTCCCCGCCGCGGGGCATCCTCTTTTTGAAGGCAAATTCTCGCCCTACGGGACCTTGGCCTGGTTTTCCCGCCTAATCGCGTCGCCGCGACCGGATTGGCCAGCCCTTACGAGAATCACGGGCTTTCCTTTCTATGATGAGCGGAGGTCGGGCAGCGGTCTCGATTCCCGCCTTGCGGAGTTTCTGGAACGTGGGGAGCCCCCGGTGGTCTTTACGCTCGGCAGTTTAGAGTTGCTGGAGGCCAGAGATTTTTTCGATCAGAGTATCATGGCAGCGAAGCGTTTGGGCTGCCGTGCGATCCTGTTAACCGGCGCACAAACATTCGGTAGGATGCGAACGTCGCTTCCCGATGCGATGATCGTCAGCGATTACGCCCCCTACTCAGCCGTCTTGCCGCGTGCCGCTGCCGTTGTCCACCACGGGGGGATTGGCACCACTGGACAAGCACTGCGTGCGGGCCGCCCTATGCTGGTGGTGCCCTTCGTCGATGACCAGTTGGACAATGCTGTAAGGGCCAGGAAGCTCGGCGTCGCCCGAGTTGTCGACAGGCGATCGTATGCGGCGAAGCGCACGCAGGCAGAACTGACCCGGCTACTCTCCGAAAGTTACTATTCCTCGAGGGCCGCTGACATCGGGCAAGCGATAAGGAACGAGGATGGCGTGGGCGCTGCTTGTGATGCGCTTGAAGCGCTGGCAACCGTCGTGTGACACTGACGACAGATACTAAGCTCAGAAGTTCTCCAGGGTCCAGACATCGGTTTGAGTCGTGTATTCGGTCAGCGCCAGATGGCGACCGTCGTAAGATGGCACGCCCCAGGTATTGAACGTACTCAGAAGCGTTTGCTTTCCAAGGACGTAAGCACGCCCATCCAACGTCACATCGAGGAGGGTGCTCCCCGAGTTCGAGATGCTGCCGACAATGAGACTCTTGTTGTCCGCTGACCACCAGATATGGAAAAGCCCTGGCCAGTTTTTAACTCTTAAGTCCTGTGTCCCACCGCTGGTCGTGGGAATTATCTTGATGCGACCCTCACGGGGGTCGAACTCTGCCAGCGCAAGCCGCGAACCATTGGGGGAGAGAGCCCAGTCATATTGAAGGACGGGTTGCCGGAGATTGACCCTGGTGAGTTCCTGTTTTTCTCCCTTGACGGGATCAAACGCCAAAAAGACGAGTTCCTTTCTGTCTGGAGATTCCTCACTGAAAGCGCACAGGGTAGCGGGCGGCCATGCGCAGGCTTGACGCAGGATACCTCTCCCCTTAAGGACTTCCTCCAGCGGCCCGCCTTGCAAAGGCGTGCGCATCAGGCGTACCGGCGTCGTGGCCGTTAACTCATCCGCTGCCCGGGACAAGTACGTCATAGAGGAACCATCCGGGGTTACAGCCGGCGCCCACTTATAATCAGGGCCGGCGACGACAATCTCCGCCGAGTCTTGGTCCATCGCCTGTCGATAGATGTCCCAAGTCCCATTGCGATTGGACGTAAAAAGGACGGTTTTGCTGTCGGGCGCCCAGGCGTAGGGGAGGGCGTTGCGAACGTCCAGAGTGAGCCGACGCGGGTTCGTCAGGTGGCGCCCGGAAGATCCCAGTTCCGCGATGAAAACATCTGCCTCAAAGGTGGATTTGTCAACCACCAACTGCTTCCCATCCGCTGTTCCGCCCCTGTTCAATGGCATTACTCCCGTCCAGTTGGAAATACGTCTCGGATCGCCGAGGCGGGCACCCGTCTTCGCGCCTACCCGAACTCCCCAGAGATTTCCAGTTGTCTGATTCGGCTCCGGCTCCGTCAGTGTGTAGATGATGCGGCCGTCTGGCGACCACCAAGGGTAACCAGCGTCACACAGCCTCGCGTCAGATAGAATCGTGGTTGGCTTGCCTCCTTCGAGATCGCGAGTTTCAATCGAGCATTCCTCCCCATTGGGTGTGCGGCGAAAACGCTGGTAGGCGATGCGTTTTGCATCCGGCGACCAGCGAGCATACCAAAAGCCGTTACCCTCGGCAGCAGGGATAAGCCGGCGAAGGTCTTCCCCCTGTACATTCATCAGCCAGATCTCGCGCGCGGTCATCTCCTCCCCCTTGCCCCTTCCAAAGGCAATCAGGGTGCCGTCCGGCGAAACCGACCAACCGTCGGCGTTATCACAGAGTTTATGGGGCGCTCCCACTAGAGCGGAAACGATCCACGTGCTCAGGTTCCATCCCCCCTCCATGGCGGTTGCGATGAACTTGCTCCCACTGGGGAGCCACGCGTTCGGCCACCACGCCGAGCGGTCGGGCGCCGGCCCTGCGGGTTGGGGGATGGTTCGTGTCTCGCCGGTTCCGATGAACATCAAATGCATTCCCAACTGGTCGCTGTAAGCCAGGTACTTTCCATCCGGCGAAATGACGGCCTGCAGCACCGCGTTTCCGCTCGGATTCTGGGTGAGTCGGTGTTCCTTCAGCTCAGGCGGGCCTGGGGGAGGTCGGTGCGTCATCATCCAGACGATAGAGAGCCCAAGGGCAAATACGGCCGCCATGCCGGCGATGAAGAGCGCCCAACGCCTTCGAGGCGGCAGTGCCCCCCTCATCCCTCGGTGGTCAGAGGTCACGGCCAGAGCAGGTTCTCGCACCGATCCCGTGTCGCGCTTCAGGCGCTTCAAATCGCTGCGCATTTCGGAAGCGCTCTGATAACGCATCTCGCGATCCTTCTCCAGCGCCTTGCAGATGATCCGCTCCAATTCAGCGGGACAATCGGGATTAATATGCACTGGAGAAGTCGGCGCTTTGTGCAATATCGCGTCAAAGATGAGGGCAGAAGTCGTTCCGGAGAAGGCTGGACGGCCTGCGGCCATCTCGTAGAGCACCACACCGAAGCTGAACAGGTCTGTGCGGGCGTCAAGTTTTTCTCCCCACAACTGCTCGGGCGACATGTAGGAGACGGTCCCTATCACGGCGCCCGTGCTGGTCAGCTGTTCTTCCGCAGTTCCGGCACTCGCGGTCGGGAACGCTGATGGCCCCACCGCTTCGGCTGCTTGCGGGGCCTTTGGGGCCAACTTTGCTAGCCCAAAGTCTAGTATCTTCGCTTGGCCGCGATTCGTAACAAACACGTTCGCCGGCTTGATGTCGCGATGGATGATCCCTTTCGAGTGCGCGGCTTCGAGCCCATTCGCGATGGATGATCCCTTTCGAGTGCGCGGCTTCGAGCCCATTGGCGATTTGAATCGCCAGGTCCAGCAGCTCGTCTGTCTTCAGCGGCTTTCCGGCGATGCGATGCTTGAGGGTCTCTCCCGCGAGGAATTGCATTACGATGAAGGGCTGGCCCTCCTGCTCCCCAATGTCGTAAATCGTGCAGATGTTCGGGTCATCGAGGGCGGAGGCGGCCTGCGCTTCACGCTGGAACCGTTCCAGGGCTTGCCGGTCCTTGGAGAGTTGTTCAGGGAGGAACTTCAAGGCGACGGTGCGCTTGAGTTTGGTGTCCTGGGCTTTATAGACCACACCCATGCCTCCGCCACCGAGCTTCTCAAGGATGCGATAGTGGGAAACAGTTGTGCCGATCATGAGAACGTGCCCACCTTTGCTGGCATCTTAGAGCACAGTTACCGGCAAGTCAACACGCAGGCGTCTACGGCAGGAAGTTCATGCCGCGTGGGAGGTCCTAAAAGTGCAGGTCGGTGCGCGAAGGGGCCATTCGGGGGTTCGATCGTTGATTAGTCCTCCCTTGTCGCTAGCGTTTACCTATTTCTTGCGAGGAAAACCCAACCCACCGCGAAAGCCGGATCCGACCCGAAAAATGCCCATTCAGGAAACTGACCCACTACCGAAGATTGAGTTGATCGGGACGGATACTCGAAGGGTTGCTGACGGGACAGCACGTCAGGAGACACTTCTGCCAGGCAGGGATGGGTTTATGGGGAGGGCTCCAGACCAGACCCCATGGTGGAACCCATTTCCATTATGTAGCTGCCATCGGACAAGTGGGGACCTGATAGTGAAGGATATCCTGACTCAATCAACTCGCCATGGCCTTGCGGCCAGGCTCGTACGTGAAGGGAGTCTGATTACGACGATTTTCGCGCTCACTTCTCGAAGTGACTCATTTTGATGAGATGAAGGTTTAATGAAGGTAATTTTCAGTTTCGAATCCCCTATTTCTGGTTTCCGGTTAGGTTCCAAACCGCACTACGACGAGCGTGATGGACGAGCGTGATGTCATCAGCCTGCGGAGAATTACCTGCAAATTGTTGCACCTCGCCCACCACGCGGCGGCAGATTTCGTCCGCCGTCAGGCCTGAACAACCCTCGAGAGAACTCCGCAACCTGGTTTCTCCGAACATGTCTTCATCGACGGCGTGGGCCTCGGTGACGCCATCCGAGCAAATCAACAAGACGTCGCCGCATTGCAGTTGGGCGCTGGCGACTTCAAATGTCGTGCCGGGAAACAGTCCCACGGGGAAATTCGAGGAAGTCAAACGGTCAACCCCGCCGCTGGCGCGGATAATCAGAGGCGGAACGTGCCCGGCGTTGACGAACTGAAATCTGCCCAAACGGTCCAGGACGCCGTAGAGTATGGTGGCGAACATTTCCGTCGGTGTCCGCTCGCAAAGGAAATCATTCACGCGTCGAAACAGGAGAGCCAAGTCCGGATCACCGGCCGCCACGCCGACGAAGGCTCCTTGCAAGTTGGTCGCCAGCATGGCAGCGGGAAGGCCCTTGCCCGAGACGTCCGCCACGATGAATCCGTAACGCTCGTCGGGAAGGTACACCATGTCGTAGTAGTCTCCGCCCACTTGTTCCATCGGCATGGTAGTGGCGCAAACCTGGAAGTAGTCGGACTGCGGAAAGCGGCGCGGCAAAAGCCCCTGCTGGATGTTGCGGGCCAGGGACATCTCGAGCTGGCTGCGCTCTTGCTCCTGGGCAATGCGCAACAGGCGGGCGTTCTCGATGACCGTGGCGCCTTCCACGGCGAGCGTTTGCAACACCTCGCGGTCGAGCCCTGTGACTGCGGCGGGGTGCGAGCGCGTATCGAGGTAAAGGACGCCGAGCAGTTCGGGTGCCTTGATTTGGATGGTTTCACCCCTTGCCTCGGAAACCGGCAGCTTCTGCAAAGGGACCGCAACAATGCCGCGCACTTCGGCACGGATGATCCTGGTTTCTTGAGCGGTGCGGCCGGTCATCTGGTCTTCCAGGATGACTTCTTCCTGGCCCGAGGCCGCCACTCGCTCCAACACGGTGTGGGAGTAATCGGTGACATCGCGCCCCAGGTAGACGCCGCCTGCGCCCCGCGCCAGCCTCAGGCTAAGGTTTCCATCCGCCTCGCGCAGAAAAAGCAACCCCCGTTCCGCGTTCGTCAGTTGTATTGCCGAGTCCACCAGGGCCACCAGGACTTCCTCGAGCGCCGGGGCCCGGTGCATCATCTGCGCCATGCGCAGGAGCAGCCCCAGGTGCTGAAGTTGGGGGGCCGGACCTGCCGCAGCCTTCTCCAGCTTTTCGAGCAGTTCCGGCAGCACCGCTTGGTCCTCCACGAACGAAAGCGTATAAGAATCTGCCACGCCCAGATTGATGCAATCACCTGATTTCAGCAGGCAGGAAGTGATTGCTTCGTGATTCACGGCAGTCCCGTACCGGCTCCCCAGATCATCAATCCGGTAACCCTTCTCTGTCTGGACGATTTGAGCGTGACGCCGTGAGATTCTTTCGTCCAGCAACACCAGGTCGCTGTCGCCCCGCCTGCCCATCGTAAAAGGTGTGCGAGCGATTTCTACTTCGCGCTGATTTCCAAACGCGTCACGTACGATGAGACGTGGGAGAGTATTCGCCATAGTTACCGCCTGCCCGAACAGAATGGCAATGATTATAGCAAGGAACCCCGAGCCGCCAAAGCCCCGCCTGAAAGGATTACCTTAGCAGCTTGCTGAAGAACCGCACCACCGCCCGGCTCGGTAGGGTCAGGTTGGTCACGATGAATCCGACCCAAGGGACCACCACTCGCCGCGCCGTCTTCCAGCTCGCCGCCTGGTAGAGAAACCCTTTGTACTCAACCAACGGCTTCTGACTCGGTCTTCCCACCGGGCGCGGTAGCAGTTCGCCGATGTCCCGTTCCAGGCTCTCGTTGACCGGGATGCGTGACCCAATTGACTGCCTTCCATTACCCATGTTGCGGGCAACTTATGCTGGAACCCATTTCCATTATGTAGTTGTCATCGGACAAGGGGACCTGATGGTGAAGGATGTCCTGACTTGAGCAACTCTTCATGGCCTAGCGGCCAGGCTCGGATGCGATGCCCATGTAGGAGGGGGTGCGAACAGGGTCTTTTCGGTTGGGCCCCTGTAGCGTTTCTTGGGAGACAGCGATTAGGACGCTACCTTGGCTCAGATAGGCGCACGTAGCTTCTTCGTCTATGGCAGGCATGAGCAGAAGATTGTTCTCAAACCGAATACAGGCGAGGAATCTTGACTTAAGTGACAGGATGTCTTGTCAGGTATTTTATCCTTCATTCAGAGCTGGTCAGGCACGAAGTGCCTGTCAGCCAACGGTCATAAAGGCACATTCCTAACCTGGACTTTTCAGCATTGAGTGGATAACCTGAAGAGGTTTAGCGGGCAGGATGGGCTGATCATGACGCTTCGCTCGCTTGGGCTCGCTTCGCTGGAGAACAGTGAAAATGCGTGAACTGCTCAGTAAACCCCGGCCACACCACTACCTGTTTGCGCACGAGGCGGTGAGAGCCGTCTGCGCGTATAACCCCTCACGATTCTTCGCCATCATGGCCTCGAGTGGACAAGCCCAGTTTATTGACTGGATCTGGGGATTGGTTTGCAAGCAGCTTGGCGATCAGCAACCAAATGACTTCAAAGTGTCGGATATCAAGGTCAGCTTGGCCAGATTAAGAAACCATCCTGTCGTAATCTTCACTATGCCCGAGCCAAGAGCGATAGCAGAAGCTCATTTTGTTGTCATCGTGCTTACAGCGGAGGGTCCTGCCGATACTCCTCCCAGGGAAATTCCCTTCCGCTACTTTACGCTCGAATGCGGAGTCAACATGGATGCGACTCGTACCGAGCGCACAGTCCTCTGCGAATGGACCAAGAAAGGCCACGTTAACTACGGGGACGGGCCGAAAGCCAAAATTGACGAGCTACTCGATGCAATCGGTTTCCATCTGGCCGCCGTCGAGGCTCCATAACCGCTCGCCGGGCGGGGGTCCTGCGAAATGCCGCCGCGGCTGCTTCCATGGCTGCCTCGATGGGCATGCCTTTGTTCGCTGGAGGGGTCCTGGCACGAAAATCACGCGCGCGTTGCATGGGCACGGGGCAAGGTGTACGATAGCCGGACGGGGGAAAGCGAAAATAGAAATCCTGCATAAAAGGAGACAGGACTATGCCTACGTACATCACATTGGCACGGTGGACCCAAGAAGGTATCGAGAAAATCAAGGAAAGTCCGGCACGACTCGACGCCTGGAAGCAACTCGTTGAATCTGCGGGCGGAACAGTGAAGGGCTGGTACATGGTGACTGGGCAATACGACATGGTGACGATTGTCGAGGCGCCCAGCGATGACGTAGTCGCCAAAGTAGCTCTCGCGACGGGCTCAAAAGGGAGCGTCAGGTCGGAGACCGTCCGGGCTTTTCCAGAACACGAGTACCGAAAGATCATCGCGGCCCTGCCGTGAGAAGGTGCCGGTGGTACTGACTTAGGGGTGCAGGGGCCAGAACGCCACGCACTCTGGCTCTGCAAAGCAAACAGGCGGGTTCGCCCCCAGAGGGGATAAGTGTGGTCCGAAGACGTGCCTTGTCCCTCGGCAGCAGGCGGGAGCGTTTCTGGCCGGCTCGTTCCCCACCCGGAAGAGATACTTCTTAGTTGAGCCCGACATAGTCTAAGCTGGGGTCGACTCTGTGACCGCAGCACAGTAATTTAGGCGCTCCTGATTGCCCTGCCTATCATCGAAGCGTTCTATCGAATCTGGCGTATTGCCGTTCTTCTTCGATAATGCGTCGCATTCCTCATTTTGCTCACGAGGAATCCAGCAGAAGTTTATCTGCCATCCCAGCCCACGCAGGTAAGCAAGCAACTGTTTGGTTTCTATGGCGATTGAGAGGTAGAGTCCTTTGCTGACACGCCAGTTGCCACTGAGTTGATTTATTACCAGGTTGGAATCTCCATGGATGGTGACTCGTCCTGGCGGGCGAGAACTCAGGTATTTCAGGATGTGGAGGACACCTGCATATTCCACCACATTGTTGGACATTTTACTGCCCTTGCCCACCAAGCCGTGTTCCTTCAAGATGACCGCACGATCGTCTTTGACTATGACTCCGAAGCTGGCCGTTCCTCCGGGATTGACAGGCTCGCAAGCTCCATCGAACCAAGCAAGGTATTCATTCATGGTCGATCTATTCCCGACACCTCCCCCATTGGGCAGTAGAAGCTATGCCTGGGCTAACTCTGGGTTATGTCCGCCTGCTACAACTGTCCAAGGCTCGCTCACGAGGTAATGAGCGGCAGTCACTAATCCTTGCTTGGCTTCACAGGCTGTTCAGTAGAGGACGCATCATCCAGGAGGGAATTGTAGCTGCCTGCCACCAGGTTGCGGGGTTGACAGAGCCTGGATTTATGATTGCAGCATACCCTCATCTGTTCCATTCACTCCACGGGGCAGGTTGAGCCTGCCAGGCTTGGTGGATTGTCCGCCACCGCGGTATTAC
>Ga0208692_1001436_pt1 | contig 13461 bp, 10 predicted proteins | sample June2015DPH_20_1_3_FD_184721 | JGI IMG/M metagenome (GOLD analysis project Ga0208692, IMG submission 184721) | Peatland microbial communities from SPRUCE experiment site at the Marcell Experimental Forest, Minnesota, USA - June2015DPH_20_100... | ecosystem: Environmental > Terrestrial > Soil >...
GCTTCGGCCAGCGCAGCCTCGCTCGCCTGGATTTTGCCTTCCAGCTCGGCGGCGCGGCGCTCGAGTTTTCGGAAGTCACGGCGAAGTGCCAGAGGCCCGGCGCTTGAGCCTTTGCCCCCGGACACCAGGCGATGCTGATAGTGCTCACCGGTCCGGGTCAGGAAGTGGTATTCAGGGTAGGCGCCTGCCAGCCGTTGGGCGGTTGCGGGGTCCTCAACCAGATAGGCATTGGCCAGCGTCGGCAGCCCCAGGTCGCCATTCAACCCAAGAGATTTCTGGAAGGTTATCAGGTCCCGCACCTGCGCCACCACTCCCGGCTCGGCAAGGAGGTCGGCGTGGGCTTGCCCATAGGAGCGGTCATTCGGGGGGATATGCGTAACGAAAAAGGTGGACCACCCTTTTCCTTCCTCGCGCAGCAGCGCGATGCCGGAGCGGGCCTGCTCATGTTGTTCCACCACCACACACTCGAGTTCGAGCTTAAGGAAGTCTTCCACCACTTCTTCGTAGCCCGGCGAGACTTCCACGAAGTCGGCGAGCACGCCGAGAGGGCGGAACTGATGCCCGTTCATGGGGATCTCCCCGGTGAGCAGCCGCCGCACACTTTCCGTGCTGTAAGCGTGACGGGCCAGCGATTCCTCCAGCGCCTGCTTGCGCGCCACGGCCCCGGAGTGTTCCCGGCGAAGCGTCTCAAGAGCCGATCGCCGGAAAGCTTCCTCGCCACGCGCCTGTTCGAGCGCCGCCACGGTTTCGCTCAGCGCCTTCGCCAAGTCTGCCAGCGATGTCGTGTCTTGCTGCTGGGCAGCGATCATAACCTCCAGCTCGCCTGCCCACCGCTGGTGTTCCCGCTCCACACGCTGCTTCTCGGACTCGGTGCGCGTCGCTTGGCGGGACAGCGCCAGGCCCGCTTCCTCGGCCTGCACAAGCTGGTTGCGAAGCTCCGCCGCATGGCTCACGGCGGCAAGCATCGCCTGGCGACATGACTCTACCTGATCCTCCGCTGCGGCCACCTGGAGGCTTAACGAGTCCTGACGCGACAGCAGTTGCGCCCGCGCTCCTTGCGCCGCCGTCCAATCCTGCTGGACCTGTTCGAACTGGAGGGTTCTTTGGTTGCTCTGCTGTTCCAGTGAAGCCAGTTGGGTCTGGAAATCCGCCCTTTCCCGAGCCGCGTCCGCATCCCGTCCCTCAAGGCTCGCCGCCTGCTGGCGAACTTGTTCGCAGCGCGAGAGCAACCGCTCGCGCTCCAGGCTGCTTTGCGCGATCTGCTCCCGCAATTGCGTGAGCTGGCGCTCCGACTCCTCGTGCTTTTGTGTGGTGGCCTTCTGCTCCTGCTCCAGGGCTTCGAGCCGCTGCGCCGCGAGCCCGCACGCTTCCTGCGCCTGGGCCACTTCACCCCCCAGCCGGGCGCATTGCGCTTCCAGGGCCACCCACCGTGAGGTGAGGACCACTTTCAGTCGCGCGCGCAGTTCGTCGTGAATTTCCCTGTACCGCCGCGCCTTGGAGGCCTGGCGCTTCAGCGAGTTCACCTGCTTGCTGACTTCCTCCAGGATGTCGGCGATGCGCGCCAGGTTCTGCCGCGAAGATTCCAGCTTGGCCTCCGCCAGCCGCTTGCGTGTCTTGAACTTGGAAACCCCCGCTGCCTCTTCCAGGATCAGGCGCCGGTCCGATGGCCGGGAACTCAGAACCTGCCCGATTCGCCCCTGCTCGATGATGGCGTAAGATTCCGGGCCCAGTCCTGTGCCCATGAACAAGTCTTGGATGTCGCGCAGGCGGCAGACTTGGCCGTTTATGAGATACTCGCTCTCACCGGAGCGAAACAGCCGGCGGGTGACCGTGATCTCGCCGGCGCGATGGCGAAGCTTGGGCGGTCGGCTCCACTCTTCCTCGCCGTCCTTGTTGCCTGCCGCAGCTTCAGGTTCTTGCGCCTCCACTTGCCGGCGTTCTTGCTCTTCTTCCGGAAAGCCCGCCTCGTTGTATTCGGGGTCGACGAGCGTCATGCTGACTTCCGCCATGCTCGTGGGAGGCCTTGTGCCGGTGCCGTTAAAGATGACGTCAGCCATACGCTCGCCGCGCAGGCTCTTCGCGCTCTGCTCTCCCAGAACCCAGGAGACGGCGTCTGACAGATTGGATTTGCCGCAGCCGTTCGGCCCCACAATGGCCGCAACGCCATCCGCGAATTCAAGCCGCGAGCGATCCCCGAATGACTTGAAGCCCAGCAGTTCGAGTTTTTTTAGCTTATACAAATTACACACCTCCCCTCTGGTCTTTCCCAGGAGGTGCGAGCCTGCGCTCGCGTTGAAATGGAAACCAGAAGCATCGCTAAATACTTTGTGCAGGGCCAGCGATGTGGCCGACGCAGATTCAGCATCATGGTTCGCCACCTGATGTGGCAAAGACGTTCCGGCGTAGACCTCACTCGCCCCGGCCCAAGCTTACCTTCTGGCGCGCACGAAAAGGCTGATGCGAGCATCCCCAATAACTTCATAGAATAGTTAGCACGAAAAAAGAGGGAAGTAAAGCGAAAACCACAAAATGGTGTGCTTTTCTTTAATCATGGCCCCCATATGTAGGGGGCCGAAAATGACGGGCTAGGCGGCATGCGGAAGCCGGTGGGCAGGAAAAACGGGGCTAACGTCCTTTTTGCCGTGGAACTCCCCGGCGTCGAAAAGCGATGTCTTCCCGAGGAGGCTGGGACAGGCCGCCAGCCATTTGCAAAGTGTCTGGTTACGTGATATGTTAAACATGTTTAACGGGAAGGAGACTGGCTATGCTGGGTATTCGGTTGGAACCAGAACTGGAAAGCAGGCTGGAAAAACTGGCCAGGAAGACGGGACGCAGTAAGAGTTACTACGCGCGGGAAGCCATTCGGCAATATCTCGAAGATCGCGAGGACTACCTTCTTGGCATCGCCGTCTTGGAGCGCAACGAACCCACCATCAACCTGGAAGAGTTGGAGCGCAGACTTGACCTGGCGCATTGAGTTCACCCACACGGCAGAGAAGCAGATCGTCAGGCTCGACCGCCAGGCGCAGGCCGGCATTCTCAGCTACCTCAGGCAACGAGTGCAGCCATCCGAAAACCCTCGCCAGTTCGGGAAAGCACTGTACGGCGACAAGCCAGGCTTGTGGCGGTACCGCCTTGGAAAGCACCGCATCATTTGCGACATCCAAGATGAGACGTTGACCGTTTTAGTGCTGGCTCTCGCACACCGCAAAGAGGCCTATCGCTGAGGGCCAGTCCCTGTTCCAAGGATGCGGTATTGGTGTCGTTTGCGAGACCTAGTCATTCCCGCGAAAGCGGGAATCTACTCCCCAAACCTTTGGAAATGTGCGGTCGTCGGACTGGATTCCCGCTTTCGCGGGAATGACCGGCGGCTCGAGTGGATCCCCATTACAAATGACACCAGCACCAAGGATGCCGTGATTCGCTACTAGAAGCTCTTAACTTTCGGGCGCTTCCGAGGCAGGCGCGCCACAGATATCATAGAGATATGCCTGCGCCGTGACCTTACAAACCTTACCGCTCACACGGGGTTTTGGACTGGCAACGTGACCGCGAAGGTCGTCCCTTGTTCTTCGGAGGAACTGAAGCTCAACGAACCGCCCAGGTAACGCTCCGTAATCAGCTTGGCGCTGTACGTCCCGATTCCCCGGCCCAGGGGGGATCTTGTCGAGAAGGATCGCCGAAATACCTGCAGCCGGACCAACTCGGGCATCACCGTCTCATTGTGCACATGGAATACGGCGGAACCGTAGTTCTGGAATCCCAGGCTTACCTCCTGGCCTTGTTCCGACGCCTCAAGCCCATTCTTAACCAGATTGCCCAGCACTCGCTTAAGGAGCAGCTTGTCGGTGGTGAGCACGCAGGGCCCGCTTATTTCCGTGACAACAACTGCCTTCCCTTGACTCACCGGATGATTGGCATAGAGCTCGCAGACGCTTTTGAGAATCTCCCGCACGTCAAGCGACGTCACTTGCACTGCGAGTTCTCCGCGCTCCGCCGCGGCCAGATCTCTCCCCCCTTCGATCTCTTCAATCAGGTAGTCAGCCAGTTGATGGGCCAGGTGGGTGGTTTCGTGGCGATACTGATCGGACAATTCAGGTAGGATCTCCAGCAGACCACGCACCCCCGCCGCGGTGTTCAGCACATCATGGTAGAACATCCTCTCGAGGACGGCACGACGTTTTTCATCACTGATATCGTTGAGTGAGAACACCGTAAGTTTCCCCTCGAGGTCGAAACTTGAAGCCGTCACGCGCAGGTCGAGCGCCTTCTCGCCCTCGTCCGTCCGCATAGTGATCGTACACTCCTGAATATCTTCGCCACTCTGTCGCTGGCTGCGCAAGATGGCCTGAACCGCCCCGCAGGTCTCGCAAAATCGCGACGTTCCGCATCCACAAGGTCCATCCCGCCAGTGGATGCAGTTGAAGGCCTCGCCAGGACGCATTCCCAGAAGTTCGTCCTGGCGCCGATTCAGGAGCCCGCAAAGCCTTTGGTTGGCCGCCACAATCTGGCGGCATTCATTCAGGATGACCGCCGGCGTAGGAAAGGCGTTCAGTAGTTCCTGCACATGGGTAATTGCCGAGATGCGTTGGTGTTCCGTTCTAATCTGTTCGATTGCCTTCCGTTCCGCAGGAGCAAAGCAGGTTGGAAGTGGATCTGACATGCGTGCGCCCCTCGTGTTTCGAACTTATACGTTTTCTTCCCTCACACTGTTATCGGCCACTCCGGGATTCCCAATAAGGATTCTCGGGTAAATTATGAGTTTACGACACACCGTCCCGATTTGGAACGGGCAGGCTCGGATTCCTGCCCCAGAAGAGCAGTCGGCAGTAAGCGGTAGGCAGCAGGCAATGGGGAAAGTGAAGCGAGCAAATCAATGCTTCACACGGGCCGGGACCTATCCCGCCTCGCGGGACCGGGGCAGACGGCCGTGCTACGACTGAAGACCAGAGGTAGGGTTAGTGGGAAGGTTTCCAGCGCAGGACGGGCTTGCGTGCCGCGCCGGCTTCATCCAGGCGCGTAACGCGCGTGGTGTAAGGCGCCTTGAGGACAAATTCCGGATTCTCCTCGACCTCTTGGGCAATGGACCGCAGCGCGTCGATGAAGTAGTCCAATTCCTCTTTGCTGGCGCTCTCGGTAGGCTCGATCATCATCGCACCGGGGACAATCAACGGAAATGCTGTGGTGTAAGGATGAAAGCCGTAATCGATGAGCCGCTTGGCGATGTCGCCGGTGCGGACGCCGTGCGCCGCCTGGCGCCGGTCAGAGAACACGCACTCGTGCATGCAGGTGCGGTCATGGGGCAGGTCGAAAAGGTCTTTCAACTGGCTCATCACGTAGTTGGCGTTGAGCACGGCGTCCTGGGTGGTCTGACGCAAGCCTTCGAAGCCATTGGCCTGGATATAAGCGAGCGCGCGCACGGCCATGCCGAAGTTGCCGTAGAAGGCGCGCACCCGACCGATAGTCCGGGGCCGGTTGTAGTCCAGATGGAACGTTCCATCCGCCGCCTGCTCGACGACGGGCAAGGGCAGGTAAGGCTCGAGAATCTTCCTCACCGCCACCGGCCCCGAACCCGGGCCGCCACCGCCATGAGGAGTGGTGAAGGTTTTGTGCAGATTCAGATGCATCACGTCCACGCCGAAATCCGCCGGGCGCGCCACGCCTACCAGCGCGTTCATGTTGGCCCCATCCATGTACATGAGGCCGCCTCTGGAATGCACCAAATCGGCGATCTCCCGGATTTGCGACTCGAAGATGCCCAGCGTGTTTGGATTGGTGAGCATCAATCCCGCCGCCTTATCCGTCATGGCGCGGTCGAGCTCGGCAAGGTCAACGCAACCGCGCGCATTGGACTTGACGTTCCGGACCTCGTAACCCGAAATGGTGGCGCTGGCAGGATTCGTTCCGTGCGCCGAATCGGGGATCAGGATGTATTGCCGCGGGTTGCCGCGCTCGCTCAGGCAGGCGCGGATCATCAGGATGCCAGTCAGTTCGCCTTGCGCGCCCGCCGCAGGCTGAAGCGTGACCGCGTCCATGCCGGTTATTTCCTTCAGGCAACGCGCTGTTTCGTGGAGAACTTCGAGACAGCCCTGGACCAAAGCTTCAGGAGCGTAGGGATGGTCCGTTGCGAGGCCCTCCAGGCGCGCCACCACTTCATTGATCCGCGGGTTGTACTTCATAGTGCAGGAGCCCAGCGGATAGAGGCCCGTGTCCACTCCGTAATTCCAGGAGGAAAGGCGCGTGAAGTGGCGGATGACTTCCAGTTCCGAGACCTCCGGAAAGCCCTTGACTTCGCCCCGGCTGAATTCTGGGCCCAAGAGTTCTTCCGGTGATACAGGGGGCACGTCCAGGGGCGGGAGGTCCACGCCGGATTTCCCAGGTGTGCTCCTTTCGAAGATCAGCTTCTCGTTTCTGTTAACGTGAGGCCGCGCCTCACGAATTCGATTCTCCATAGCGATTGTTTCGAAATCTGCTGGGCAGATATATGACCTGCCTCTGGAGTTTCTACATTCCCCCCCCTCCTCCCTGGGGGAGAGGGGCCGGGGGTGAGGGGGTCAACACCAGAAACGGAGCGCCTCTGTCCCCAAGCTTCTGAGAAAACGGTGGAGGACGCGTGGTCATTGCCCAATACTTTCAGCGGCCATGTGGGGTCCGAAGACGGAACGGGCCAGGCTCTCGACCCCCTCACCCGTCCCGCGCCGGCTGGTGAAAGCGCCGACGCGGGCCACCCTCTCCCCCAAGGGGGAGAGGGTCGGCACGTATAAGGCCTGTCCCTAAGCGCGCGCTGCCGTTTGAGCGACCAGTCCTGGACCGGCAGCGCGACTGAAAACCTCCACCGTACGGTCAATCGCCTCCCGGCTGACAGTCTCGGTGACGCAGACCAAGAGGTGGTTTCGCAGTTCCGGATAGAATCGCTCCAGGTTCAGGCCACCTATGATCTTTCGCTTTTGCAATTCGGCCAGCAATTCCTCCGCGTCGCCGGGCGTCCTGACAATGAACTCATTGAAGTACGGGCCGGTGAATGGAGTGGCGACGCCGGGGATAGTCGCGAGTTGCCTGGCGGCGTACCGAGCCTTGGCGAGGTTCTGTTCAGCCAGCATTTTCAGTCCATTTTTCCCCAACAGGCTGAGGTAGATGGTCACGGCCAAGGCGCACAACGACTGATTGGTACAAATGTTGGAGGTGGCCTTCTCGCGCCGGATGTGCTGCTCACGCGTGGCGAGGGTCAGCACGAAGCCCCGGCGACCCTCGGTGTCCACCGTCTGGCCGACCAAGCGGCCCGGCATTTGCCTCAGGAACTTCGCCTTCACGGTCAGAAAGCCAACGTAAGGCCCGCCGAAGGCCACGGGCACACCCAAGGATTGCGCCTCTCCGCAGACGATGTCCGCCTCGCTGGGCGGCTTGACGATCGCCAGCGACAAGGGTTCTGCGATGCTCACGATCAGCAGGGCGCCGCTTCGATGCACGACTTTCGCAATCTCGGGGGTGCGTTCCAGAGTTCCGAAGAAATTGGGCGATTGCACAACCACCGCCGCTGTCTCAGCATGGAGGACGGATTCGAGTCCGGCGAGATCAAGCTGGCCCGATTTGCCGTACGGAATCTGCTGGAGTTCAATTCCCTGGTGCTTGATGAATGTCTCGAGCACCTGGCGGTATTCCGGATGCACCGTGCGGGCCACCAGCACGCGGCTGCGACGCGTGACGCGCATGGCCATCAGGACGGCCTCAGTTGTGGCCGTGGAGCCGTCGTAAAGCGAAGCATTGCTGACGTCCATGCCCGTGAGTTGCGTCATCAGGGTCTGGAACTCAAACATCGCCTGCAAGGTGCCTTGGGCGATCTCCGCCTGGTATGGCGTGTAAGCGGTGAAGAATTCGCCGCGCGAAAGAAGCGCGTTCACGGCCACGGGGATGTAATGGCTGTACGCTCCGGCGCCCAACAGCGAGACATACTCGCGGCTGCTCCGGCTGGCGGCTCGGCGGAAGAATTCCAGGATTTCGGGCTCGGAGAGCGGCCCCGGCAGGTTGAGCTGGCCCCGGAGTCGCAGTTCGCTGGGAATCTGCTCGAAGAGTTCTTCAACGCTGCTCCGGCCCGTGGCTTTCAGCATGGCAACGCGGTCGGAGTCAGAGTTGGGCAAATAGCGCATCAGGTGGATTTTTCCTTTTGGATATAAGCTTCATACTCATCCGCGGTCATCAGCTTTTCGATCTCGCTGCGGTCCGAGAGCCGCACCTGAACCAGCCATGCTTCGCCGTGGGGATCGCTGTTCAGCATCTCCGGATTGTTCTGTAGCTTGGTGTTCACGGCAGTCACTTCTCCGCTGACAGGGGAGTAGATCTCGGAGACTGCCTTCACGGATTCGACAGTCCCGAAGCTCTCGTTGGCGGCCACGTGTTCACCCGGCTTCGGAAGCTCAACATACACGATATCGCCCAGTTCCTTTTGGGCGTGGTCAGTAATGCCGATGGTGCCGATCTGTTCTTGGACTCGGATCCACTCGTGCTCTTTTGTGTAAAGGAATTCTTGGGGATACATGGATGCTCCGTCTCCCATTCACTGCAATGACTACTTCAGCCTCTTGTAGAAGGGCAGGAGTACAATCTGCGCCCCTGCCATCTTGCCACGAATCTCGACTTCAATCTCCCGGCCCACCTCAGCCAGGGAGGGGGAGATGTAGGCCATGCCGATGTTCCTCTTCAAAAACGGCGCGTACGAACCACTGGTCACATAGCCGGCGGCTTTGCCTTCGACGTAAACAGGATAACCGTCGCGCGCAATTCCCCGGTCCGTCATTTCAAAACCCACCAGCCTTTTGCGTGTGCCTTGGGCTCGTTGCTCGAGCAGGACATCACGGCCGATGAACTCACCTTTTTCAAGTTTCGCGATCCAACCCAGGTTGGCTTCAAGCAGGGTGGTTTCTTCATCGAGCTCGTGGCCGTAAAGAGGGTAGCCTGCCTCAAGCCGGAGGGTGTTCCTTGCGCCCAGGCCAGCGGGAACCAACCCTTCGGGCTTGCCCGCTTCGATCAGTGTGTTCCACACCTTCTCGGACTCTGCCGGCGGGAAATAGAATTCGAATCCGTCTTCGCCGGTATAGCCGGTGCGCGCCAGAATGCCCTCCACAGCGCAGCATCGAGTGCGGCAAAACCAATAATACTTGAGCCCCGCGACGGTCGTGTCCGCCACCTTGGATATAATCGCCAGGGCGCGTGGGCCTTGAAGAGCAAGCTGCGCATACTCGCCGGAAACGTTGCGCACCTCAGCCCCCACGGAGTTGTGCTGAACCATCCAATCGAAATCCCTGTCCGCGTTCGCCGCGTTGACGCAGAGGAAGTAACGGTCCTCCGACCAACGGTGCACCACGCAGTCATCTATGGCGCTCCCTTTGGGGTGCATCAAGGCGCTGTATTGGGCCTGGAAATCCTTCAGGCGGGATGCGTCGTTGGAAGTGATGTGCTGGAGGAGCGACAAAGCACGAGGCCCGCTGACTTCGATCTCCCCCATGTGACTTACATCGAAAAGCCCTGCCGCTCTGCGGACCGCGAGGTGTTCCTGGATGATGCCGGAATACTCCACCGGCATCTCCCAGCCGCCAAATCCCACCATCTTGGCGCCGAGGGCCTTGTGCAGAAAATTGAGCGCGGTGCGCTTTAAACCCAGTCCTGTTGGCGTCGCCAACCTTTCTCCCCCAAGCGACAAAAGCCATCAATGCAAGTCAACCAACCTAACACACTCTCAACGCTCCGGTCAAGGCAACGAGTATGGTTAAATCCGCAGATTGCGCAGATGACACAGATTACCATCAGCAGTCGGGGTCTTTGTGGTCTGCGCAAGCTGTTAATTCTGCTGATCACTTACTGTGGAACTCCTGGCAAGGTGAATTCAGGGGCGAGTGCTTCTTGATATACCGCCTCTAGTAACCCCGTCCCCAGCTCGCGCTGCACCATCCTCGCCGCCCCGATGATGGCATAGGTCCTCTCGTCGCGTCTTTCGTCACTCATCTGCGTCATCTGCGCAATCTGCGGATTTGTTTTTGCCCGCCAACGCATTCAGCGCCTCCGACACTGCTTTCCCCACGGGGCCCTGTCTGTTATCGGCGAATCAGGGGTGCAAGAAGCTGGAACTGTCGCAACAAGAGTCCGCGGATATGCGCGGCTGCCAAAAAGAGCGCAGCGCCCAGCCTTTTGGCTCGGCGCTGCGCAATTTCTTGGTCCGGAAACTCTGGTTTAGTGTGTGGCCGTGTGCGCAGGACGGTGATGTACGGGGGGTTTCGGCTTCGGTTTCTCCTTAACGGGTGGTTTGTCAGGCAGCGGGTCGGGCTGGGTAACCTCGCCCACTACCGTCAACACCAGGTTGGGCGTGGCCGTGTAAGAATCCGCCGTACCTTTGAACCTTACGGCGTCGCCCCTCGCAAGGTTTTTGGCATTGGGCTGCTTCGAGTCCTTCAACTCAATGTCGTAGACCCCCGGGGTAGCCTTGGACTGGTCCAGGATGCCGATACGAACCAGATAAGTTCCAGCTTCTGAACCCTTCACGACGCTATCCACAACCCCTCCCAGCTCGAGGGCTTGTCCCTTCAGGGCGTCCCAGGCTTTTTGCGCGGTCTCTCCGCCGAATTTGAGAGGGTAGGTCATGTCATTAAAGCCATCAACCAAGGGGTTCCCGGTGTGCTTCGGAGCTTCCATCGCGCTCACTTTGAACCCGTCGGGTGGGTTTACGGAAGAGGCGGCTTGTGTCACGATGTCCTGCAATCCCTGGTCGTTACCATGATATCCGATATAGGTCTGCTTAAGGTACTTGTCGAACTCCTCGGCGTTCGGGTCCTTCGCTGCTTGAGCCAGGGCTAAGGCGCGAGCGATATACCAGATGGCATGGTCGTAGTCGTGAGGGTTCGAGTACAGGTAAGCCAGACCCATGCGGTAAAAGACGTACCAATCACTGGGGTTGTCTTCGGAAGCGGCTTTATAGGAAGTGACGGCAGCCGCGTAGTCCTTGCGCTGCAGCGCCACAAACCCCACGCTACCGTTAAAGACCGCTCGCAAACCTTTCACCGCCTGGTTGAACTGTTCATCGGAAACCCCGGCGGGCTTCTGTAGCTTCTGGAGCGCTTCGAGGCCATTCTTGGCATCGCTCTCAGCGCGCGACAGCTTTGCCGTCGCCTCGGGATCGTCGGCCTTGTAAACGAACGGGAACACAAAACTCAAGAACCTCAAGGCATCAAGATTTCCCGGGTTGGCCTCCAGAGCCTTATGACCTGCCTCGACGGCCTTATCGGCTTGGTTCAATTGCTGGTAGGTTTGCATCTCCACAACGTAGGCGCCGTCTTTGAAGTCCGAGTTCGAATACTTCTGGAGGAACGCCTCGGCCAGTGAGATTCTCTTGTTCGCATCCTTCTCCGTGGCCATTGCATTAAATGCCTCGTATTCGTCCCGGCTCTTCCAATTCTTGGCCGTTGCTGCTTGCGGAGGCGCATTCCATTGATAAGCGAATGCCCCCCTCTGGACGTGCTGTGGTTTGGCGGCAGCCTGCGCCGCAGGCGTCCATACCACAAGGCTGACTAGCAGAGTGAAGCTCCAAAGCGCAGTTAGTTTCCTCATTGTCACGCTACCTCAGTATTGGGGTTTTGACTCTATTGAGAATCGGGGCGCGCTTCATCTCGTTTCCTTCTTCAAACCTTACGGTCCGCCCACACCGTAAACGTTTGATGGACGAAGTGACTCTATAAGATGACGCATTTCAAATATCAGGGATTGAAGAACAATTCAAGTAAAATCTTACGTACCCTTCACCCGCCCATTGACGTTCTTCATCGCTTAACTTTTGATGCTGACGGCGGGAAAGCGATAGCCTCCCTCGCTGACGCACATATCATACCACTATTCAGGCGGATTGCACCGCTCAACAATGTTTCTCCGGCGGGTCTTAGGAGTCGTCACGAAATAACTATTGCGTTGGCTGCCGGACAACCCCCTCTCCCGTTCGTCGGGTGACGCACAGCCCCTTCCCCAGGGGGGCGAGGGCGGCAGAAATCGAATCAACTCTCCTCTCCCCCTTGGGGGGGGGGCCGGGGGTGAGGGGGTTGCGATTCGAGAGTGGAACGGTTATTAGGGGGGACGCCTTAGGGCGCGGCCTTGCGGTTGTCCAAATAGCTCACTAGAATCAGGAAAGAATGGCGGAAGAAACTTCCCACACCCCGGTCGCCGAACGAGCCGAACTGGCTGCGGTGGTCCCCCGCTCCAGGCTCGAGCCGTTTTTCCAGGAAACGGCCGAGGAAGTCCTGCTCGCCCTGGCGCGCAACCCGAATCTTAAGGAGCACGATCTGCTCCGCCTGCTGGAGCGCCAGGACCTGCCCCAGGAGGCGCTGCGCGAACTGGCCGGACACGCCCAGGCCGGGCGCAGTTACCGTGTGAAGCTTGCCCTTGTCCGTCATCCCAAGACCCCTCGCCTGGTTTCCTTGCCCCTGATGAAATTCCTCCACCTTTTCGACCTGGTGCGGGTGAGCCAGACTCCGGCGACGCCCCCGCAGGTGAAAAGGGTGGCGGAAGAAACGGTCTTGAAAAAGCTGGAAGCCCTCCCCCGCGGAGAGAAGATAACCCTGGCGCGCCGGGGTTCGGGACGCGTCGCGGCCGCATTGCTTGTAACACAGGATGCAGCGCTGATCCGCGCCGCCTTGAGCAATCCTTACCTTTCGGAAGGCCACCTGCTCGGGGTTCTGGCCCTGAACGAGCTCCCCGCCGTGCTGCTGGAGTTGCTTTCCCATCACCAAAGATGGTCGCGCCCCTATCTCCTGCGTCAGGCATTGATTCGCAATCCGCTGACCCCTTTCGCTCGCGTGCTCGCCTTCCTGCCGGACATCACCGTCAACGACCTTCGGGACATATGCCTCGACCCTCGCGTGCCCGATCAGGTTCGCAAGTACATCATCGCTCACTGCGCCCAACGGCTGAACCAAAAGAGCATTGAATCATCGAACCATTGAATCATTGAGTTATTGAATCATTGGAAAGCGGTGGCCGAGGACGGGGTAATTATGAATTATGAATTCTGAATTCTGAATTGCTTTCGCCTCCTCCACTGCCTACTGCCTTCTGCCTACTGCCTACTGACTCCCGACTTCTGCTCGTCACTCGTCACTTGTCACTCGTCACTAGTACGGGTATCCTTCCTGACGGCTGTACGCTGATGGCTGAAAGCTGACGGCTGAGCGCTGGTTCTAAGGAGCGCGCGTGGCAATCAGTTGGCTTGACCTCCTGGTGGTGATCGCCTACCTCAGCGCCATCACCATCTTCGGAGCCCATTTCCGGAAGAGCCAGCGGACTTTGCACGATTATTTTCTCGGTGGGCGTCGTCTGCCCTGGTGGGCAATCTCTTTTTCCGTTGTATCAGCCGAAACCAGCATCCTGACCATCATCAGCACGCCCGGCATCGCTTACCATTCCAACCTGGGCTTCCTGCAACTGGTGTTT
>Ga0208692_1001448_pt1 | contig 13328 bp, 23 predicted proteins | sample June2015DPH_20_1_3_FD_184721 | JGI IMG/M metagenome (GOLD analysis project Ga0208692, IMG submission 184721) | Peatland microbial communities from SPRUCE experiment site at the Marcell Experimental Forest, Minnesota, USA - June2015DPH_20_100... | ecosystem: Environmental > Terrestrial > Soil >...
CAGGGGTAGGGTTGTGGACAAGAACAATCTTGGCCTGTGCAACCTAGATTCTCCGTCGTAAAACAGCCGTTCGACCACGGTCTTGTAGCGCTAAATAGCGCATCGTTGAGGTTCAATGACTGCTCACCGCCCCCCACCTTCACCCTCGACAACGAGCCCCTCTGGGTCCGCCTGTATGTCTGTCAGATCGGCGAGAGGTCGCCGGCCATGATCGTGGCCGATGGCGTGCTGCCCCCTGCCCCAGACGGACTGAAAGGGACGGCGCTCTTCGGGGCAACCGCCGAGGAGGCCGAGCAGTTGGCACATGCTACCTCATGGCCGAGTCCGTGAATTAGCCTCGCGTGCGCCCCCCGCGCGATGCCGGGGTCCAAAAGGGAGCCGTGGCGTCGGAGGTGTGGCTGAGGGACTGAACTATGCCCAAATTTGACCAGATCAATTTGGAGGAAGACGATGGGGCGGGCTGAGGACCTATTTGATCGCTTGCGTGAGTCGGGCGAGCAGGCCATCGATGCGATGATCGAAGACAGACAATCGGAGGAACTCTTTCTCGATTTCAAGCGATCGGCGGATAGCGGCATGGGGCGCAAACTCCATGACGGTGATCGACAGAATCTAGCTAAAGCGATCAGCGGATACGGCAATTCTGAGGGGGGAGTTGTGATTTGGGGGGTGGATTGTAGGCAAGAAGTAGAGATAGGAGATGTGGCGAAGGCAAAGGTCCCTATTCACAATCCAAAGCGGTACGTTAGCTGGCTGGAAGGAGCGGTGTCTGGCTGCACGGTCCCGCCCCATCCCCAAGTCAGACACCTGGCCATCGAGTCGCCATCGACGAACACGGGATTCGCTGTAACGTACGTTCGAAAGAGCTACTTGGCTCCTCACCAATGCCTAAAACCACTACAGTACTTCATTCGAGCAGGGTCTGATTTTGTCCCCACGCCCCATGCGGTGCTGGAAGGGATGTTTGGACGCCAACCACGGCCCTTTGTCTATCACATGTGGTCCCTTCCGCCAGAAACACTTGTCCAAAGACCTGACGGTGTGGTGGCGATAGAATTTGCGCTGGGATTTCAGCTGTCCAGCTACGGACCCGGGGTGGCGCGTGACCTCTACGTCAATGTGATGATCCTTCCTCCCAAAGGTGGAACGAAAGCTACTTTCTCCCATCCAGACACGGAGAACTGGACGGCCTCTGTCGCCTTCGGCATCACCATGAATCTAATGTCCAAAGACTCGCTGAAACTCCCCCCTTGGGGACTCCTACAACCTGTTATACTCCAATTCAGCTTCGCTCCACCTTTCACAAGTGATTTCCGGTATGAAATTACGTTCGGCCATCAGGCGTCGCCGGTTCGCAAGATAGAAGCCAAGGTCACACCGGCAACCCTGCAACGCACCTACGACGCTTTCATTTCCACCGCCGGTATTAATGATGGAAGCCGAAAGTTCATCAATGAAGTGATGGCCTTCGAAGAGCACAAGAAGTACGGTCCGGATGACTACAACCGCTAGGCGGACGTCACCAGCTGTGCTAGAGGGATTGGACCGGTGACGTGGGTCCAGTCAACCGAGGAACTGACATGCCCCCCGGGGATGATGCCGACAGCCCAACCAGTACCTCCCAGGCACATCGCATCCTCCTCGAATCCCGCCTTCTCTACCATCTCCGGTGCCTCCGCGAGGATGCCACTGATCCGACGCTGTCGCCCTTGGAGCGGCTGGCTGTGGTGCAAGACCGTGCGAGACGGATTCGGGAAATCCGGGGGGAACTAAAGGCACACGATGTGCGGACGGTTTAGCCTGGGGGCCTCCGCCACCCAACTGATTGACCTGTTTAACCTGACCGAGGTTCCAACCTAGACGCCGCGCTACAACATCGCCCCGGCGCTGAAGGTTTTGACCATCCAGAAATCACCCAGGCAATGGACATGGGAGGCAGCAAGATGCCTGCACGCCGCCGTCAACAAGAGCCTCCTCCGATTGAGATCAAGCAGTTCACGGTCGAAGAGATTGAACGGGGCATTGCCAAGCTCCGAAGGCGGATTGATGAGGTTAGGACCCTGCAAACTGACAGAGTGCGATACTCCGATCAACGGCGAAATAATGCCGAGGAGAACATTAGGGCTACAATCCTTGAGGTTTTCGGCCCTAATTCCCCTGAGTACCATAACCACCAGTATCATACAATATGGTATGGGCACCAGTACGTTAACATGTCTGACGAGGACCTTGACCAGTGCTTCTTCGACGGCATTCCCCAAAGCATCACCTTGGTGGAGGGACTGATCGCTAGATTAGAGGAAAAAAGGGGCGAGCCTGGTCAAGACACGACCGGTCGAGCACGGGCCGCGTTCGAGGGACTGGACCTGCATCCTCGGATCGCCATCGCCTGCGCCGAATTGTATCGGGACGGGCACTATTCTAACGCCGTGCTTTATGCCTCGATCGCCTTGGTGAATTTTGTGAAGGAGAAGTCCGGCCGGCTGGACAAGGACGGGGCTGGCCTCATGGAAGAGGTGTTTTCTCCGAAAAATCCGGTCCTCGCCTTTAATAGCCTTGCGGATCAGGCAGACCTGGATGAACAGCGCGGGATGATGTCTCTATTCGTGGGGGCTGTCCTGGCTTTTAGGAACCCACGCGCCCACAAGTTGTTGGAGGACTCGCCGGAGGCGGCGCTGGAATATATCGCACTGCTGAGCTTCCTGGCGAAGAGGCTCGATCACGCCACACGTCTAAAAAGGCCGTGAATGGGATGCCAACTGTTTCACTGGGCCTATCATCCAACCGCGAAAACACGTCACCTCCTGGGCCACACTACGCCCATGATTACCACGACCCGCTACGGCACAAGCCCATCATCTGGTTCCTCGTCATCGACGCCCCCGAGATCGGTCACGGGACCAAGCCGAGATAGCACTGACCTCGAAAGGTGATTCCGGTGAAGCGTATCGCCATTCTGATCCTGCCCGTTGTCTTCTGGGCTTCCCTCGGCTGGGGCGGGACCGGACTGGAGGCCCCCAAGGTCACCGATGCGACGATCCAAGCCTACTTCTCGCCGAACGGTGGCTGCACAGAGGCCGTGGTCGAAGCCCTGGGGCAGGCCAAGGCCACCGTGATGGTCCAGGCGTATTCCTTCACCTCGGCCCCCATCGCCAAGGCCCTGGTGGACGCCCACAAGCGGGGAGTACGGGTGGAGGTCCTCCTCGACAAGAGCCAGCGGACCGAGAAATACTCCGCCGCCGACTTCCTGGCCCACGCGGGCATCTCCACCCGGATTGACGCCCAGCACCGGATCGCCCACAACAAGGTCATGGTGATCGACGGCGCGGTGGTCATCACCGGCTCCTTCAACTTCACCAAGGGGGCCGAGTACGAGAACGCCGAGAACCTCCTTGTCATTCACAGCCCCGCCCTGGCTGCCCAGTACACCCGGAACTGGGAGGCCCATGCCGGCCACTCGGAGCCGTATGAGGGCCGGGGGCGATGAGCACCCAGGGGAAGCGTGAGACCGCATCACGGATCCTCCTCGAATCTCGCCTGCGCTACCATCTCTGCTGCCTGCGGGAGGACGCCACGGACCCGGAGCTGACCAGCCTGGAGAGGTTAGCGTTAATCCGCGATCGCGCACGACGGCTGAGTTGGTGTAGCCTGAGGCTGAAGAGGGAAGGCAATGCTCTTGGCGGTGACGATCCTGAGCGGGGCGATCTTGGGGTGGGAGGCCGGGAAGGACGGTCTGCTCCTCATCGTGCCCCCGGCGGTGGCGGTGGCCACGGCACTCACCCTCGTCGGGTACCTGCGATTCCTCGCGAGGAACTGGCGCGGGGTGCTGGGCCGGCTCCTCCACCACGGTAGCAGAGACTTCCAGCGGGAGTCGGTGACCATTCTGGTCTGGTCGCTCGTCCTCCGCATGCTGGTTATGGGTGCGGTCGGCGTCCTGGCCTACTGGATCTCGAGGCTCTCCCGTTGAGGGGCTGACTCGACCTGGCATCAGGACGAAAGCTCCCGTAAGCCCGCGGCCGGCACTTCCCCTGGAACGGGACCCGGTGACGATCCTCAATGAGGACAAGCTCCGGGCGGCGATCCCCCTCGGGAATGCCCTTCGAAACCCCAACCTTGTGTGCCAGCCATTGGGCACTTACGAATGCCCCGCCGGGCCAACTCGCACCAGTGCGTCGCTTCCGTTGCGAGTCGGGAAGGGACCTCGGCCAGGGTGTGATCGCAACCAAAGCTCGGGATTTGGCGGGGAGCCGTACATAGAGGCATCCATGTATTTTCAGCCCCCCGTGTTCCCGTGTTAGTGAAACCGGGGCGTGTCGGTTGACAGCAGCCGCCCCCTTCGGTAAGTTCTCTCTCAACCGCAGGAGGAATGCCACGCCATAGTCCAACTATGGAGCGACGGAGGGAGTGAGCGCCAAATGACACATTTGCTTACGGTCCTGCTGAGCGCCTTGGTCGCGTCGCTTACTACACTGATTCTCCAGAACAGGGGCGTCCGAATATGGGAGGCGCAGGAGCGCTGGAAGTTCAAGGCCGACGTGTACGCCAGGGCGCTCTCATGCTTAGTCCGCATGAGGGAACCCTTCGAGGTCGCTGCGATCAGAGGCGCTTGGCCGGAGAGTACGAACATGAAACGCGCGCTCGATGCATCGGCTAAGCTCATGGATCCCGCCGTCCGGGCGGAGCTCTGGCTCCCCGAGGCCGCTATTCGGCCACTCAAGAGCCAGGGCGACCGCATATTTGCCTTCAGGGACAAGTTGGCTACCAACCCTCCAACGAAAGTCCTCCTTGAGCTCTGCGAGCTAATCCAGAACGACATCGACGCTCTCGTTGCGACCGCGCGACAAGACTTGCGGCTGTCCCTGACGCCGGCACCTTGGTGGAAGTGTTTTTCGTGAGGGAGAACCCGGCACTGCATTCCGTAGGAGGTCATCATGATGCACAATCTCAGTTCTAACCTCCAAAAACTGATCCGAGCCATCATCAGGCCATTCATGGCTGAAAGGGAACTCGCGTACTACCGCCGGCCTCACTGTCGATGGCCGTCTCCACGGAAGGGCGAGTGGAGTGACCACGTTGTTTGCGGCGAGCCCCCTGTCGATGTAATCGACCTCCAAAACCTCCAGACCCTTCTCAAACAGATTCAAAGCAGAAACGAAGCATTGGCCGAGGTCCTCCCGGGACTTCTCGGCGCCACTATGGACGACACCGGAGGGGTTCCCGTGTGTGCGGCCCATAAGGCAATGCTGTTCGACGAAATCGCGACGATCTTTTCCTCGGCGAGTCCCCAGGACCAAGAACGATTGAAGGAATGGCTGAGGGAGAGGAACTCATAGGTTATAGCCGGCGCGGCACGTCAATGACCTGGTGGACCCCTCGACACCATTCGCTGCAGCATACACGCTATGCACATACTCGAACGCCTCTGAAACCCTCGCACTCGGCGGAGGAGGGTTGGCCATGGAGACGAACCGAAACGTACGAGCAAAGCCTTTTAGCGGGCTATGGCCGGCAGTGGATACCCTGGAGGGAGCGAAATCTGCTAATAGGATGGGATTTTGGGCAGCAATCTTATGCGCGAGTGTAACATTGGTGATAAGTGTGCTCGGAGTGCTGCGTATCCAGGTCTTTCGGGAATATGGCCTACACTTTGACCTTTGGAATCTTTCCGATACTTACCTCTTTGGCCTGATCGCGTGGGGCCTATGGCGACGGTCAAGAATTGCGGCTGTTGGGGGACTTTTGTCATACGTTGGCGGAATAATCATCCAATGGATCGGTCGACCGCCAAATGGGGTAGGGGTAGTGTGGGCAGTGATTATCACTCTGTGGTTTACCAGTGGGGTCAGGGGGACGTTCGCTTATAGGCGGTTCGCGGGACTTGGCACCGGGAAGGGGGACACGCCTAACGGAGGGAATGCCAGCAGCTCAAAGGAGGAGCACGCGATAGGTGGCTGGCTCATCCTAGTCGCGATCGGCTTACTAGTCTCCCCCTTGCTCATCCTCATCAACCTCGGCATAAACATCCTTCCCACCTTTGAACCTACACTATGGCGTGTTCTCACCGCACCCGGCACGAAGGCTTATCACCCGCTTTCTGGGCCGATCATGGTTTTCGAAGCTATAGGGAACATCGCCCTCCTATGCCTCTCCGCATATGCGATTGTCTGCTTCTTCAGGAAGTCCCGATCCTTCCCGACTCTGATGATCTCGATATTGCTCATTCTGCCGGCTTACCTACTCCTCGACTTGGTTCTGATGGTTCAGATCCCCATCGTGGCTGAGTCCGTGCCAAAAGGGTTCTATTGGTTTGTAGGAGCCACCATCTCGTCCGGCATCTGGGTACCGTACTTCAGGAACTCAAACCGCGTCAAGGCCACGTTCGTCAACTGAAGGTCAGGAGAACACCGTGTGTACACCTCGCGTGCTCTTGACGCCCGACCAATTCCAAGAGTTGGCTGCGGAATTCGTCAACCAACTCCATGAGGTACCTCTGTACGACGTCCAAACCAAACGCACACTCGCATCAGAATATCTCAGGAAAGTCCAGACCGTTATTCGAAACAATATCTGCGAACTGCCCGACGCTGACTCCAACTCGGTCAAGGCCCTGATAGCGATCGACATGCTTGTCGATCCTTAATTTCGCGCGTTCGCTGCTCAAGCGCACTCCCTGAGCCTTCACTCCAGCGAAATCCTTTCCATCCAGTGCCCAGATTCGCCCTTGCCGGGCAGCCGTGCAGCCCTCGAACTGGGCACCTGACATTCAGCAACCAAAATCACCCCTCGTGTTTTAGTCCTACCCATTTTTCGAGTGCTTCCGAGCGTGTAACTATTCGCCAACAATCGCGAAGACGTGATCGTAACCATAACTCGGGCTCCAGCCAGGTATTTCTAGCCCCCCGTGCTTCCCGTGCTTACTGCAGCGGGGGGCGTTTGTGATTGACACCGCTCAAACCCTTCGGTACCCTCCCGCCAGCGATCTCCTCGCCGATTCCCCCGCGCCTCAGCGCGTCTTATGCCCCAAAGCGGGAGCAGGTGGCGCATGGCGAGTCATCACGGTTCATCTTGGGATCCTAATGTTGTTGGGCCGGTCGACCGGTGTTTGCGGTGCTGGACACCCATTGCGCAGGATCTCGCATACTGCGCCACGTGCGGCCACGCGACTCTGGTTTTCAACTCGCTTCCATTGGAGAACGGCGAGCCGTGCAGTGTCCACAACGACCGCGCCGCCGAATGGACCTGTTGTCTTTGTGAGCGACCAATCTGTAGGGAGTGCTGCGCCCTCGAGACGCATCCCTTCACCACCGTTGGGCCGCTCTGGCACTGCCAGCGCTGCATTGACGCCGCAAAAGCCATCGAAGCCAAGTATTTCGGGACCCTCGCGGAGAGGAACTGTTGCTCCAAGCACAGAGATCTCCCGATGGCCTTCACTTGCAAGAGCTGTGGGCTTCCGCTGTGCCTCTCATGCGCGTATTTCACTGCGAAAGGCCTTTTCAAAAAAAAGGTAAATGACGGTCCGTACTGTCTTGGGTGCTTCCGGATGGCCACGCTTGGTCGCGGACGGGATGTGTGGTTTTCTGGACATGATCTGGCTCCGGGACTATTCTGACCGAAGCATATGCTCGGCCACAGTTTCATCGGTACGCCCGCATAACCAGCAGCTGCACACAGACGCGCTAGCGCGCGCCGGTGATCCCCGCTCTCAGAGACCTACCACGACACGCAGCCGATAGCTTTAGCTGCCAATGTCAGAAGGGAAGAGAGTATGTCTATGTACCCCGCGAAAACAGACGGAAGATTACAGGTCACCTCCGCCATTAGCCTGTTAGAATTTTCTCGGCTTGTTAAGTGGGATCGAAATTCTGCCCAGTTTACCCCTGAAGACCAGGGGGCGTTCGAACTCTCTTGGAAGAACAACGTCAGTCCCGTCTTCGGGCGGCTTATCTGCTGGATCAATTTCTCTGCCGGCGCAGAATTCCTAGCGAAGGGCGTTTGTCTTCTCCACGGAGTGGAGATTCGCTCGCCTGACAAAGTGCCTATACATCCGAGCCAGGACCTCTCCACGTGGGCAGCCAAATACCTCAAACACCCGGGATTTGCTGGAGTCGTAGATACGACACACTTCGGTACTCTCAAAGAGCTCAATTACCCTATTAGGAAAACCGGAGCCAACGCTGCTCTTAAGCAACTATGCCTCGCGGTCCACGCCACAACCGAACAAGAGGAATTGCTTTTGGCTGGTTACCGCTTTCTCGCCAAGGCCATCCGGAACCGCGACGCACACGCATATGTGCCCAAGAAACGTGCCGATCAATTCTCACTTGTCCCTGATCTCTTCACGAAATGTTTCAATCACCTCGTCTCTTGGTTGCCCGGTGGTCCGGCTACACTGAATAAATGGAGCGATGAGGCGCCGGAGTTCGTCGCTTCGTTACCATGGTAGGCCCTCCGCCGCTCAGCATGAGCATTAGAGCGTCATACAGGCGAAAGCCTTTCTTCCTAGTGCCCAGATTCGCCCTGCCCGAGGAGCCGTGCACGCCTCGAACTGGCAGCACCTCAGATTCGGCAGCCAAAATCACCCCTCGGGTTTTAGTCGTGCCCATTTTTCGACTGCTTCCGGCCCTGTAACTATTCGCCAACAATCGCGAAGACGTGATCGTAACCATAACTCGGGCTTTGGCGGGGGACCCCACCCCATCCGTCTTGAATTTGTAGCCCCCCGTGTTACCTGGACCAGGGGGCGTTTCCGGTTGACAGTCCGTGAGCGCAGCGGTAGTCTTCCATCAAGGAGCAGATATGAAAAAACCTTTAGACCCTGAATTTCAAATAGACGACGCGGTACGTTGGAAGAAGGCCGATCCCACCGACCCCAGAAACAACATGAGAATCAAAAACATTATCGCGCAGCAAGCCCTCTGCATGTGGGTCGAGACTCGTGGGTCGATTCAAGACAACCTCTCTGCAAGACCACCAATAGTGGAAGGCAAAGACTATTGGTTTCCCCTTTCAGAACTCGAACACGTTTCGGAGACACCATAGAAGTGGTTGACAGCCCGTGAGCGCGGCGATACGCTTCCACCGACGGTTCGCCCGACTTCTCTCCTGTTCGGCCGGAGAGATAATATGAGGCAGGAGGTCGTGCATGGCTGACTTAGGTACACGTGAACAATGCGGTCGAACAATCCTGTCCCTGTACAAGCAAGACGGCATTCAGGCCAACGAAGGGGAAATGTGGCAGTACCTGCATTCTCGTCTGGTACTCGCACTCGGTAGCCTCCGGGCTGCCGACCTTGAAACGGGACTTCAATGGTGCGTGGACATGGGATACCTGGAGCAAGAAAAGAACAAGAGGTACATCCTGACAGAGAAGGGTTTCGACGCAATGTAGACAAAATCGCCCAACCAGCCCTTCCAGCCGACCCCGAGGACGACGCAGCTGCGCGGCACCGTTCGCTAAGCCTTCACGCCATCGAAACGCTTTCCATCCAGTGCCCAGATTCGCCCTCCTTGGGGAGCCGGGCAGGACTCGAACTGTCCACCTCACCCTCGCCAGCCAAAATCACCCCTCGGGTTTTAGTCGTACCCATTTTTCGACCGCTTCCGAGACTATAACTATTCGCCAACAATCGCGAAGACGTGATCGCAACCATAACTCGGGATGTGTCGGCGGACCGCACAGGGAGGCAGCCCATACAGTATTTTCACCCCCCGTGTTACTGCGACGCGGGGCGTCCAGAGGGAGATTGTCTAACCTGCCCCGGAAACCAGGCCCAAGGAAATTAGACTTTTGGGCCTGACGATCGTCCTTGACAACCGGTCAGGCGAGGCGTAGCGTCCCGCCAGGTAATTCCCTTCTCTCACACGTCCGGCCCTGCGCGAAGCGAGCACCTCGATGAATGGGCCCCGGACCGCCTCCAACGCCCCCGTTGGCCACCGAGATGGCTGGCGGGGGCGCTTATGTTTTGGCGGAGGGCATGAAGAAGCGTGGTACGGCATATCTGCAGAAGCACAAAGGAGGTCGCCATGAAGCCCAGAACAGTCGCGCTCAGCATCGCCCTCGCCCTCGGTCTCCTCGCGGTCCCGCTCGTGGCCGCCGCACAGGGCAAAACGGTGATCCGGGTGGGGAGCCCCTACAAGCCCGGGCTCACCCTGGCGGATGCGGCGGAGAAGTTCAAGGAGGTGGTCGCCCGGGAGAGCGGAGGCCGGATCGAGGTGCAGATCGATGCCGGGAACGCCTCGCGCTCGAACGAGCAGATCAACGAGTGGAACCAAAACGGCAAGATCGAGATGCAGTCCAATGACCCGGTGTTCCTGCCTTCCCAGTATTCCTTCTTCGACGTTCCCTACGTCATGAAGGACTTCGACCACCACATGCGCGTCTGGGACGGCCGGCTGGGCCAGGAGGCGCGGGCCCAGATGGAGAAGAACAACCTGAAGTACCTGGGGACCGTCTACCGGGGGCTACGGCAGATGACAGCCAAGAAGCCCATCTACACACCGGCGGACGTGGACGGCCTGAAGCTGCGCCTCCCCAACGACCGCAGGTGGATGATCGTCTGGAAGGCCATGGGTGCGGACCCCATTGGTGTCCCGCTGCCCGAGCTGTACAACGCGCTGAAGACGGGCAAGGCCGAATCTTCCGAGGGCGACCTGCCCCAGATCTCCTTTTTCAAGCTGGACGAGGTCCAAAGCCATTTGATCATCACCAATCACTTCGTCCAGACTGGGGGAATCGTGATCAACAAGCCCTTCTTCGACAAGCTTTCCAAGGCGGACCAGGACCTCATCATTAAAGCCGGCAAAGAAACGGAGACCTGGGCCAACAATAAGATCAAGACCGGCGAGGCGGCCATCCTGGTGGAGCTCCAGCGCAGGGGCATGCAGGTCGTGATCCCGGATGCCGAGTCGTTCCGGGTGAAGGCCAAGCCCGCTGTTGAAGAACTGTTCCAGAAGGAGTTTCCGGTCACGACGTGGCAGGAGGTCCTGGCGCAGTAGCGGGAATCGGAGGCCGTCGCCCAGCCGACGGCTTCCCAGGCTTGGGAGAGCGGGGGCGCGTGTTTTTTCGCGGCGTGTGTGGAAAGGGCGTGGGACGAAATATCTGCGGAAGCAACAAGGAGGAACCCACCATGGCGACAAAGAAGTCACTGCGGGTTCTCGTCGGCATCTGTGTGATCTCGGCTTGGGTGTTTGGGGCGGCCCTGCCGGCGGGGGCAGAGACATTGAATTACAAGTCGTACGTCTGGATGAATAGGGAGGAGAGCGTTTTGGTCGACGATGTGGAAGGACACACTGTGGTTCTTGCTCAGCGAGGAGGTTTCTATGTGTGTGACAACGGGGAGCTTGCGACTATCAAAAGAGTTAGCCTAAATGATTTGACCAAAGGGGCAGGCTCGGCTACGGCCTATGAAACCATAAAATTTGCGGATGGTTCTACCATTATGCTAAAGAGTCAATCTGCGCTGAGTGGAACAGCGGGTGAGACAACCTCATCCGAGGGGACCAGCGAAATCATCAAGGGGACAGGCCGATTTGAAGGAATCAAGGGTACTGGAAGCTATAAGAGAAGGTTTCTTCCAGCCGAAAAAGGGGAAGCTGGATCAAAGCAATATGGTGAAGGGACTATTACCTACACCCTGCCTCCCAAGTGAACGGTGGGTGCCCGAGGAGAACCCGGATCACCATCTGATCGGGGTGGACGAATAGGGAGCAGCCTGGAACGTCGTCAGTCGGCAGGGCCTGTCACGGGCGCCGAGTCACCCTCGGCGCTCGTGGTGTTTTCGCCCGTCGTTCCTCTCGGGGTGATTCTTCTTCCTCCTCTGCGCTCCTCTCGCAGGGGAATTGACGAGGGAATTTCGCGCTCACGGCTCAGTGCAACTCCAAGCACTCCATCCAATGCCCAGATTCGCCCTTGTTGGGGAGCCGGGCGGGACTCGAACCCGGTCACCCTGCCTGGGAGGCGCTATTCAGGGAAAGGTCCTTCCCAACCGCCACCTCCTTTTCCAGCAATGCTCCTTCCTGCTACCACTCCAAGGCGCCGGGCTGGTTTCCCCGCCGGAATGGGTCGCGGCTTTGCTACCGGGGGGTCCCGGCTTGTCTCCCCAAGGGGGAGGCGCAGCTTGCCTGCGTGCCCTACTCGGCCTTTTGCGTCCCCCGCGCTTTGCCCTTCGCCGACGCGGCTCTCCGCTTCGCCCAGTACGCCTTCATCCGCTGACTGACGGCCCGGCGGGCCGCGGCACTCATTCGTCGACGCCTAGGGACCTTCGCGCGAATGGGGGGAGCAGGACTCCTTCGGCTTCTGTCTCCCAATGCCTCAAGCGCGGCGCGGACCGCCGCAATCTCACGAGCGATGCGCTGTTGCTCCGTTTCCAGTTGGCCGAGGGCCTTACGGAGGGGTGCCATTACCTTCGGGAGCATTGGTCAGTCCTCCATGAATGTGGCTGAAGAGCGGAAAGCCCGAAATGGCAGCTCCTCTATACCGTGATCGCGGCTTGGTGACAAGGCAAAACAGCGTCCGCCATGGTTGGGGGCTTTCGCCTCTCGGGGTGAGGCTTTCCAAGGCGGCACCCCGAGTTGCCTCCGACGGTCCGCCTGAGACCTGGATTCCTGTTGACAGGCTAGAGGGTGAGCGATACGCTCCCGTCCGAGCCTCCCGGTCTCATCCCGGTCGTGCGGGGGGGCTCGCCCACACCAGTACCTATCGCGCAGGACGGGCTCCGATGGCCCTTTGTTCCTCGTTCATCCTCAACGTTCGTAGGGCGAAACACCAGTCGGAATAGGTGTGTCTGGAGGACCTGGATGAACTACTGGTTGGACCTCTTCACGGGTACGACTTGGAAGGAGTTCCGGGACGCGGGCAGCAGGATCAGCGGATTCAGCCACCGGATGCGCGGCACCGTGGCGAAGATCGCACGCGGCGACATCCTGCTCTGCTACCTCACCGGGGTCATGCGCTGGGTCGGGGCACTGGAAGTCGTCGGCCCGTCCCGGGACAAGACCAAACTCTGGTCGCAAGGCGACTTTCCGGCCCGCCTCGAAGTGAAGCCCTTGATCACCCTCGACCCGGAAACCGGGGTTCCCATGGAGAGCCTTCAGGGGAAGGTCCAGTTCTACAAGACGGAGTCCGACAAGGCGAAGTTCAAGGGGTTCGTCCGCGGATCTCCTCGCCAGTTCAAGCGACCCGAGGACGGGCAACTGATCCTAGGAGGTTGCTGAAAAACTATTTTCGGGGGTCATCGATTTGGTCTCCAGGTACCCCCAAGGCGAATCATCGAATAGCTCCCAGATGGCCTGTGGAGGCTCAGGATCGACAATCGACCCGTTTTCCTTCC
>Ga0208692_1001449_pt1 | contig 13323 bp, 14 predicted proteins | sample June2015DPH_20_1_3_FD_184721 | JGI IMG/M metagenome (GOLD analysis project Ga0208692, IMG submission 184721) | Peatland microbial communities from SPRUCE experiment site at the Marcell Experimental Forest, Minnesota, USA - June2015DPH_20_100... | ecosystem: Environmental > Terrestrial > Soil >...
GCGGCGGGGCGTCCCCTGGGTCATGACAGGAATCCAGTCAGGATCGCAATCGGCGGCCAGAGGTCACAGGTCAGCATGGCTGCGCCTCGCCGCTATGAATGCACGTGATCGAGGATCGTGCCTTTGTACGCTCGAACCTTCGCACGCCTTCCTCTCGTGGTCTCGGCTCTCGACTCTGCGCTCTGGCGTTAATTCCGCGTTCCGCATTTGCCAGATTCCGCATTCAAGTGGTACCTTTGTCCCCTCATACCTTCGTACGCCTTTGCTTGAGCAATGGCCATGAGCTATGAGCCGACTGCCGCTCCCGCTTCCTGCTTCCTTATTCGCTCAAGATACTCGAGAAAGAATGCAAGAAAGATCGCGAGGAATAGGGAAAGCGCCCCCGCAATGGCCATGTTCAACTTAACAATGGGTTTGGACCTTCGCTCTGCCGGGACTGCCTTGTCCAGCACCTGGACGGTAGGGGTATCTTTCGCTTCGTTGATCTTTGCCTGCTCGAACTGGGCCGTCAGCAGATTGAACACAGTTTCCTGAGTCTTCACATCCCTCATCAGGCGAACGTATTCAATGGCCACCTCAGGTACCTTCGTAAACGGAACAAAGAATTCTGTTCGGCGCTCCCCGGGATTCGGGCTTTCGGGTGGAAGATCCATGCCTCGGCCGTATTGCATCTGGGCCAGTTGGCGCTTCATCTCTTCAATCTGCCGCTTCTGCGCGACGACTTGTGGATTGTTCTCCGTTGAAAACGACCGTATGAATTCAAGCTGCGCCTCCGCCACCACAATCTCTCCCTTAAGCTTTCCGGCCTCCTCAATAGCATTCTTGGCCTGGTCCTGGACCACGATCGCTTTGTTGCTCTCTTGAAAGCGCCGCAACCTCTCCTCCGCCTGTCGCAATGCTTTTTCGGTGCTGTCCAGCCTGTCCGCCACGAAGGCCCGCTGGCGGCTAGCGTCCGTCGTCCCCATCTTGGCAAACAGCCGATCCAGGTTCGTGACATAGGCATTGGCGATATCAGCCGCAAGTTTTGGATCCTTGTCCTCGACCGTGACAGAGATCGCCCCCTCTTTGGAGACTAAGATGTCCGTCGCGCCTTGTAGCCCCTTAATGGCGTCCTCGATGTATTTGGCCTTGTAGTACTCCTTCAGGTCAAATCGCTCCACGAGGTCCTGAGCCATCGTCCGGCTCTTGAGGATCGCGACGAAGGCATCCCGATTGTTCCCACCACTAGGGATCAGGCCTGCGAGAAACTGCCCAGCCCCCGATGCCGCGAGCGCCGCCGCCAGGCCGGCGCCCCCGCCTCCAGACTCTTTTGGCGCAAGGATGCTTGCCTTGGATTCATAAATCTTGGTCATCACGAAATGGCTTTGGAATCCGGCGGTGAGCACCGAGATAAAAACGAGCCCCAGGATCATCCGCCCGTGCTTCCTCAGCGCCCGCCAGTAATCCAGGAGGTTGATCTCGTCGTCTTGCCAGTCTTGTCGCGTTTCGGGACTCATGACCTTAGCCTCTCTTGCTGCTACCAGCTATTACAAACGCATTAACCGATGTGACATAACCGTTTCAGCTTTCGCGACGACCACGATTGGCGTGTCCGCTGAACTGTCGTCCAGATTCCGTCGAGGTCAGGAAACCACCGGTTGGTCGTCGCCTCGTATCGAATGCGGCGCCACACCCGCTCCTGCGGATTCAGGGCAGGTTGGTACCGCGGCAAGTAGTCGAGCCGCAAGCGTGGATGCGTCTGGAGGAACTTGTCCACCTCAACGCCCCGGTGCCACCCGGCGCCATCGACGTAGAGCCAGATGGTGTAGCGCCGGAGGCGCCGGGAGAGATGCCGGAGCGCCTGCAGGAAGCCGGCCCGATCCCCACGCGGCGTCCGGACCACGCCGCTTTGGCCGACCAGCGGGGCCACCCAGCCGGCGAGGTTGAGGCAGGCGTGATGTTGGCTGGTGGTCGGAATGCGCACGCGCGCACCGCGCTGCCCCCACCCTCGGCCGAGGCGGGGATGCAGGGTGGAGCCGGTCTCATCCTCGAAGGCGACGGTCGCGTGGGGACCCAGGCTGCGGAGTTTTTGTTAGCCGGCGCTGGAACGCCTGCGCCTGGCTGGCCCGCGCTTGCAGGTAGCTGTAACTGGCCCGCTTCAGCTGGTAGCCCAGTTGGTGGAGCCAGAGTTGAGCCTGGCGGACCTTCAGCGCGATGCCGAAGTGCTGCTGCAGGTGCACGACCAAGGTCGGGCCGTCCCAGTGGACCCGCGGCAGCCCGAAGGCCTGGGGCGACTGCTCGAGGTGCTGCGCCAGGGCCCGTCGCACGGGCGGCGTCAACCGCGCCGGTCGCCCTGGCCGAGGCTTCGGCGGCACGGCGGCCAGGCCCTCGGCGTTCACGCCGTGGATCCAGCGGGTGAGGCTCATGCGGGTGAGCCCGAGAACCTCGGCGATCCACCCGGGTCGCTGCCCCTCGAGAAGGAGCAGGAGTGCGGCGATCTTCAGGCCGGCCCGGGCACCGGGCGTAGCCCGGGCCAGGGCGAGGAGCTTGGAGCGCGTTGCGTCGGGATGGGTCAGCTCCAACGATGGCGGTCGCATGAACCCAAGCTACCACGGAGTTAACCATTGGTCACTTTATTAAATGCGTTTGTATTAGCAGGCCTGCAAGCTGGCATGCCGAAAACCGGCAGTGGGTCGCGGTTGACTAGCTTGCACGCTGGGACACATGGATGCTGTTCACCTCGAAACGACGTACGAGAGTACGAACGTACGAATGTACGCCGCCTGCGCGCCTGCCAGCCCGAGTTGAGTTCATTCCGCATTTCGCATTTGAGGAGTACCTTCGTACCCTCTTGTTCAACCGCTCGGCTCGCGGCTCACGGCTCTCGGTTCGACCGTCCATTCCTCATTCACCAGTCCGCATTCCGCACTTCACATTCTCCATTCCTACCTTGGAGGGGGGTTCGAGAGTTCCTGCCACCACTGGAAAGTGGTGGCCTCAAGCAGCCCAAACCATAGCAGAGTTACATCCCCGGTGATGTAAGGCGGAACGAAACTGGATAGAAGAAGGATGCAGCCATTCAGCAGGGCAGAGGAGGGGCTTGACATCGGGCACTCTGTGCGCGACAGGTCCATATGATCGCACTTTGATCACCGGGTCTGGTGTGCTTGACCCATCAAAATACCGCAGCCAGAGCACCAATCGACATACCGATAAGCGCTACCGCGATGGCTTTGATCCATCTTCGCCCCCCATGGCCGGGGAACGGTTTACTACTCTCAGTAAGCCCCAAGAGAATCAAGCCCATGACCATCCCTAGCCACGGTAAAAGCCGCAGGGCTAGAGCCGTTAATGCCGACACTTGCTCCATGCTCACCCCCCTGTCGATGGCTTACGGATCATTTGCTTCCAAACCAGGCAGAAGATCTTCCGAAAGGTTGTCCCGCCGGAGAGGAAGGAATAGCAGTATTGGGGGACACCCCTCAAAACTTCCGCCCCCGATGTTCCCATTTCCCCCGGACCGTGATCCAGAACGAGAGCGCAACCAATTTCAGATCCAGCCAGAAAGATTGCCTCTTGACGTACAGGAGGTCGTACTTAAACTTGTAGCGGCGGGGGATGTCCCTGGGTGCGTAGATCTGCGCGAGCCCTGTGAGTCCGGGGCGGATTTGGTGCCGTTCGGCATACCCGGGGACACATTCGATGGAGACGGCTTCGCCATTTCCGCTCAGTTCGATCTCAGATGGAAGTAGGGCACGGGGCCCGACAAGGCTCATGTCCCCGCGAAAGATATTCCAGAGTTGCGGCAATTCATCGAGAGCGGTGCCGCGTAGGAATCGGCCCGTACGCGTGATCCGGCCGTCTCCATCGGCTGCCTGCCTCGGCCCGAACCGCCTGTCCGAATCTGGCGCCATGGAGCGGAACTTCCAACTCTTGAACCGGCTTCCACCGTTGCCTACGCGCTCCTGTCCATAGAAGATGGGTCCCCCGTCCTCGGCTTTGATGGCTAGCGCAATCGCGACCCACAATGGCGCGGACAGTATAAGTCCAGCCCCCGACAGCACTATGTCCAGCCAGCGCTTGGCCCAGAAAGACAGAAGCCGGGAGGCAAGGTTCCGTTCCGTCAGATACTCCTTCCGTCGGCCCTGGATCAACATGACTGCAACCTCGCTCGGTTATGCCCCCGCGAGTGCGTCCTGCCCTGGCCGTCTCGCGCTGCCCGGCGGGCCTATCTCGGCATGCATTCGACTGCTCCACGTAGCACCGGTGTCAAGTGAGGACTCTTGCTTGTCGGGGATCATAGCGATGGTGGTTGACGTTGCCGTTCCCAGCTTCCTCGACGGGGGCAAGCACGGCGTGCGATAGCCCAGCCCTTCGATGAGTCCGCCGGTGTTGTAGCGAGCGATGAGGCTACCGATGCTGGTCCGAACCTCCTCCGAAGCGGTGAACCTATGGAGATGGCGGCGTTATCATCTTGAAGAATTCACGAAAGCAGTGGTAGTTGCCATCAGCCCTCGAATCAGCCCGCAGGGTGCCTCTGAGGCAACACGCCATAACTGGAAGGTCAGGGCTCGGAGATGCGAGAGGAGGACCAGCGTCACGTCACCTCTCAGTGATCCAGAGACCTGCCAGCCTGCTCGCCTGCCAGCCCCCGACGCCGCAAGGGCTCCCCAGCCGAATTGCCTGCGAATGGTGCCCGTTCAGCATCAGGAACCTTTTCGCCCCCGTCGCATCCATCAGCAGCCGGCTGTGCTTGAGGAGCCAGGGGAGGTCGGACACGGTGTGGGTCAGAGCAAGGCAGATGCAGTCCTGGGAGTCTAGCAGGTTGCTGAAAAACTCGTTTGACTGATAGGCGAAAGCTCTACAAACGTCGATCAGCCGCGAAACACATCAAGGGAAGGAAAACGGGTCGATTGTCGATCCTGAGCCTCCACAGGCCATCTGGGAGCTATTCGATGATTCGCCTTGGGAGTACCTGGAGACCAAATCGATGACCCCCGAAAATAGTTTTTCAGCAACCTGCTAGAGCTAAGGGGCGGCAATCGCATACAAAGGGTCCAGCCTTAGCCTCAGCGACATACCACACACCCCTTGGACCTGGCGCCCCCCCTGGCGCCGCACAACACGGGAACCGTGCCCCGGAATGCCCCTGTGTCTCCCCGCGGGGGGATTTCCAGTGCATCCTTGGGCCCGTCGCGGACTCAACCGGACAGCCCGGCGTCGACTACCAAACCGACCAACAGCGTCCAAACCCCAGCGTACTCGCGGGGACGAGTTCGTTGAGCATGAGGGGGCACGAAACAATCCTATGGCGGGGAGGCCGAGGAAACTCCCGCGTCAAGGGGCGTTAGGGTGAGTGGAACCTGTGGTTGGCCCAAGGCAATGAGCGAGACCCTCCGCGATGGCAGTCGCGATCTTGTTGCGCACTACCGTGTCTGCCAGCATCAATTCTTCCTGCCGGTTTACGATCACTCCCGCTTCGAGCAGCACCGCGGGCATCGTCGCTCTCTTGAGTACAACCAGGTCGTCGAAGTAATGGACCCCATTTTCCGCATCAGCGAACGGCCGGTTTTCCCCGGGGATCGGCTCGGCGTGGTACAACGAGGGCGCCCAGCCCGCCCCGCGAAGCGCCGCTCCGAGGGCAGAGGCGCAGGCCTGGCTCTTGGCCAGTTCCGGGTTGCTGCGCGAGACGAAGAGAGAGAATCCCGAGAAGCGGTCACAATAGGATCGCCGCACCCCCTCAACCTCCCACGTGTCGAGATACTGGGGTTGCACGGCATCGTGGTGGAGGGACAGGAAAAAGTCCGCCCCCGTGGCTGCCGCTGGCCGGGCCTCGAGGCCCCCGATATCTCCAAGTTCGTTGATCAGCCTCACACGGAAGCCGACGCGCTCCAATGCTGCTGCGGCCACACGGGCGAGGTCCCGGTTGAAGTCGAACTCGGGACGTCCCCGGGCGCTCATGGCTCCCGGCCGGTCCGGCGAATGGCCTATGTCCACCGCGATGGTCGCGGCCGACGCGAGAGATGGGATAGAGGCCGCCAGGCTCAGCACCAAGCAAAGAGGGCGGAGCCACCCCTTCGCGCAATCTTCACGCTGAACGTACATCAAAGCGTGTCACCTTCGAGGCCCCATCTCCGCCGGCTTAGGGCGGGGCGAGCATACCAGATGGATCACACGGGGCTCACGTGCCGATGGGGGCAGTCCTTACGAATCCTTCCGGATCGCGCTCCGTTAGGCCGCCATGCCTCCTTATAGCGACCCATCCTTAGGAACCGATTTCCAACCGAGGCCTCCCCATCCACTCAGATCGGCCAGGCCTCGGACGCAACAGCCCCGGGTGACCGTTGCGGGGCGTACCATTTAGGGCCATTTGCTTGCCAAAGCTTGCTGCCTCGGCTCTCCCACTTGCCTCGAATAAATGTGATCCCAAAAGACAAAGCAATGAGTTGCATGTCAAGCCAGGAAGACTGATTCCGAATGTAGATAAGATCTTATGAATTTGTTTCGACGGGAGATATGCCGGGGAAGATAAATCTGCGCGATCCCGGTCACCCCCGGTCGGACCATGTGCCGCTCTGCGTATCCGGGCATCTCAGTCAGCGGGACAGCGTGGCCGTTGCCATTGACTTCGATCTCCTTCCGCCTGTGTGTACGCGATCCCGCAAAGCTCATGTCGCCCTTCAGGCATCACCCCACGACTGCAACACTCCCGGGGTCGTACCGGTAAGCTTCGGCTCCGCGTCCCGACCGTGCTGCGGTTAGTACCTCCCAGAACGAGTCTGTCATTCGCTCAATGGTAAACTCCCGGTGGACCCGCTCACGCCCATTCTCCCCCAGTCGTCTCCGCAAGACCTCGTCCCCTAGGAGTCGATTGATTGCCTGAGCTAGCGCTCCCGAGTCAGCCGGCCGAACCGTAAGGCCAGTAATGCCATCCCGATTAACCCAGGGAACACCGGAGGGAATGCGGCAACTGACGACTGGTTTCCTACACGCCATCGCCTCAACTTGCACAATCCCAAAGGCTTCACTGCGCTCCACGGAGGGAAGCACAAAGACATCGCACGCGTGCATCAGCGCAACGATCTCCGCGTCGGGCACTTCGCCGGCAAACTCAATGACTCCCGGTGAGGCGACGGATTTCGCAAGCTGCCGAATCTGCCCGTGGAGAGGTCCCGCTCCCGCCAGGATCAATCGAGCGCTCACGTCGCGCATAGCCTGCACGAGATACGAGATGCCCTTGTAATATGCGAAGCGTCCAACGAACAACACGATTGGAAGGGGATGCTCAGCCCGGATGGCAGCAGCTCGATCGGTGACTTCGGCAGTCGGAGAAAATCGAGCCCTATCAATCCCATAGGGGATCACTAAGCATTCCTTCGAAAACTCGTTCAGGATCGGCGTGTAACGGACATGGTTCGGGGAGGCCACCACGATTGCCTGGGCTCGTTCCAAGACCCGACGCAGAAAGGGTCGGTAGGTCCAGTAGAAGAGCCGCTGCCGGACAATATCGCTATGAAACCAGACGACAAGGGGGGCCTGCGGCCGAACAGAAAGGTAAGAAAGCAGGGCAACAGGGTTCGGCTCGTGATGAACGATTACGTCCGCGGGCGTCCGTCGGAGCCACCTCGGAAGCCCAGGGACGATGGGTACGGAAAACGGCGTACCCCGGCAACCGACCCGCACCACCCGCACGCCCCCTCGCTCTTCCTCGATGGTTTCGCGATTTGTGTTGCTGACCAGAGCCGTCACGCGAGCCCGGGAGGCATGCCGCTCGCAGAGGTCCCGAAGAACCGATTCCATACCACCGCGATACGGAGGATAGTATTTCCCCAGATGCAGGATCCGCATCACGGCACCCTTGTTACGCCCGACCCACTCCCCCACCCAACTGACCCCTTGTCAGGCACCATCTTGAGGCAACCGGCCGACCGAACATTAGGCAGTCTGAAGGACCTCGTCGAATACCGCCTCTAGGGAGGCAGCACACTTGTCCCAAGTAAACTCCCGCGCTCGCTTCTTCGCGTGGTCCACCAACGAGGCGCCACCGCTGACCCCATCGAGGATCGCTTCGGCGATGCTCCTCGGATCTTGTGGCTGGCAATATAGGATGCAATCCCCTCCGACTTCGCGCAATGCCGGGATGTCCGATGCCACCACAGGGACGCCCGCCGCCATCGCTTCCAAAACCGGCAAGCCGAAGGCCTCATAGAATGACGGGAAGGCGAAAAGGCTAGCCTCGCCGTAGAGCTCCCGGAGCCTCGACTCATCGCTAATGTACCCAACCACCTCAAGCCGGTCAGGAGGAATGGCATGGACGAGCCGAGCCACTGCAGGGTCACATCGAAATTGGGGCCCGGCGGTTCCGACGATCCGAAGCGTATGCGGGATCTTTTCAAGAACTACTTGGAATGCCTGCAGCAGGCCCACAATGTTCTTCCGTGGATTCGTCGAGCCCACGTAGAGAATGTTGGGCCGACCCGATAACCCGTTCGGTTGGATACTAAAGAATTCCTCCGCGACGCCAAGGCGAACCACTCGCAACTTCTGCCGATTTCTTGCATACACCTCGCTGATGCGCGTACGCTCGCCCTCAGAGATGCTGACGACTCGAGTGGCCTTGTACATGACCAGTCCCGTCATCATCCGGTAAAATGCACGAAACGCGAGCCGATACGCGCCCGGGAACCACCGAAATGAGAGATCAAGGACCGTCGCGACAACAGGGACGCCGCCCGTCACCAATGGCACCGAACCACTGGGGCAAAACAAGAGCGCAGCCTTTTCTCTCCGACAAATTCCTGGAAGGACAGTTTGCTCCCAGGCGTGCCCCTTCCATCCGATTGAATGGTGTTTCGGTCGAACGATTACGTACCGGTGCTTTATCGAGTTCTGAAGCCGAGAGAATACATTGGAGGCGTAGCGCTCAGCCCCCGAAACGTTAGCATGTGCACAGATCCGACCATTCAACACTATCGTAGCCATTATAAGCCAAAACCACCTAGACTCGCGGCAAGTCCTTCGCTTGTACAGAAGGAAATAAAGTGCCGAAGGCAAAGAACACCCATACATATGCCACCGCAAATGTAGGAAATGCATTGAACATAAGGAAAAGAGATACAAACCCAAATCCGATAAATAGCCCTAGCCTCTCCCCCCTACTGTCTCGCAGGAATCGCCCGATTATTAGGAATCCAAAAATCAAAAAGGCGACAAGCCCAACTACACCTGCTTCAGCCAGCAATTCAACGTAGACATTATTGGCAATCATCTTCCTTCCAAAACCGAGCCCGGCCACCTCACTATACTTCTCAAAGAACAATCCGTAATTGCTCGGCCCTACTCCAAGGACTGGAAATTCACGAAAGATTCTGAACCCCGCTTGTATAAAATCCCTCCGTTCCGCCATCGAAAGTGCGATCACCGGGTTATCATCCGGAGGTCCGAACACCTTGTAGGCAACTACCTCTTTAATAATGGGGGCCGAAAACAACTGTGTGCATCCAATGATTAAAAGCACGACCGCAACATATACAAGTAGCATTCTCTTCTCGATCGGTTTCAAATGTCGCAGCTTCATCGCGCTAACCACAATTGGTATCACCAGTGCACAGACGATGGGGATCGTGGAAAACGTCAAAAAGACGGTAGCCCAAAGGAACCAAGCTATACAGGGAAGATACCATCGCTTTTGAATGCTATGCAAACTGAACGCAAGGAGTGCGCTCAGCAGCATGTACGGACCTGCGAAGTTCCCCTCCAAGAAGGTTCCGGACCGAGGAATGGTTCTGCCTAAGGCCCCGATGATGAGGGATTCCGACAGATCCCCAGTCATGCCGGGAAGCAGAATCGGCTCGTGGCCACTCAACGAGCTCCCTATCGAATACCAAGTGTAAAATGCGCTTAAGCAGGCACCTATCAACCATGCTCTGATAAATAATGGAAGACGACCTCTCTCGTAGACAATAATCATAACAAATAAGATTGCGTTACCGACCACCTGGACGACCCGGAGACTGGAGGCCAGATAAGGATTAAATCGGCCGGCGAACCATTCCGGAAGAGTGCTCATTTGTCCGGCGATTCGCGGCAAACCGAATAGATAGGAAACAGTATAAAACAGACAGAAGAGCACCACGGTGACGGCGACTTGTCGATCAGCTTTCTTCATCCGGAACGGGAGGCGATCCGAAAAGCAGACATGGCCTACGAGAAAAAAACATAAGAGTGGCAGCATTGCCTCGTAAATCTTGATCGGCACACCAATATTCAGTGTCATTGCATAGGTGAATGGTAAGTCGGCGATGCAAATCGCGAGGAGGAAGACAATGATTTCACGGATGGGCAGCCGGCCAAAGGACTGCCTTTTTCTCGGTCGGCAAACGGCACTTCCACCGTCCCGGCTAGCGACGGTTGCCAATTCCGATCGACATCCGGCATTCGAACTCACAGACTACACACCTCTTCAATTACCCGGACAGTTGCCGCCGCCGCCTTTTCCCAGGAAAATGTACTGGCGCGCTCGAGGCTCCGAGCCGCAAGACTATCGCGGGTCTCGATGGCGGCCTCCATCCCTTCCCGGATGTCACCAGGATCCATCGGATTCACCTTCACCCCCACTTCTCCGGCAACTTCGGGAAGAGACGAGCAATTCGAAACGACGACGGGGCAGCCACAAGCCATCGCCTCCACGACCGGGAGCCCGAAGCCCTCGTATAATGAGGGGAACACAAAGAGTTCTGCCCCCGAATACAGCCACGGCAGGTCCTTCGAATCCACCCAGCCGAGGAAGTGAATCCGGTCCCTGACCTGACATCTTTCCACACTTGCCTGCGTAGCCCATGTCTTCCAGCCGCTCGGCCCCGCCACGATCAGGCGGTATCGACGCTTGCTATCCCTGCTGAACAAAGCAAACGCCTCGATCAGCCGCGCAATATTTTTCCGCGGCTCGATGGTCCCCACGGCGAGGATGTACGGCGCAGATACGCTGTATTTGTCCGCCACAAATTTGCGCGCTACGTCCCTGTCTTTCGGGGTGAACTGCTCCCCCACGCCCTCATGCACAACCCTAATTCTCTTAGTTGACACAGCCAACACGCTCTCCAACGCCTTGCTCGTAGAAAATGAGGGCGCAATAATGATATCTGCCCGCTTGATTGACGACCTTGCAAGCATCGCAGAAATAATTCTGTTATATCGTGACATTGTATCGGGATAGAAATGCCATACCAAATCATGAACCGTCAGAACTGTTTTCGCCCGTGTTGGCAAACCCGGAGGCAGAACGCCGCTCGTGCCCCAGAAAACCTCCACCTTGTCGCGCCTTGCCGACAGCGGCACAACTGATGAGAGCCACAGTGAGCCGGGAAACAGAGTGCTCTTGCCCCCCCAGCCGTCTCGAGCCACCATCCGCTCTGAGGGTCTAAGGTCTGCCGCCAGCTTCCGATGCGAATACAGGTACCAACGATGCTCCGTTGCTCGTACATACGCCGTGGTCAGAAGGCTAAACAGATAACAACCGACGCCCGTCCGCGTGCCCGACAGGATCCGCGCATCAACGCCAATCCGCATGATCGATTATATCCAGCTGTCACCAGATAAGGAGGTGTCGTAATGCAGTACTCCACATCCTTGCGTCACCATGCCACGCCATTGTTGTGCCTGCACCCGACCTTCTCTCTTCTGATGAACTCGCAGTATCCGCGGATGTTTCCGGTCACCTTCGCCCATGCCACTGCGTCCCACCACAACCTCGTGCACAGACCCAATGCAATCTTCACACAATTAACTAAGATAATTCTAATGAACGACCAGTAATGTCGCGGGAGCAGACCCCACGCGTACTTCGCGTGTAGCGCGCCATTGCCAAATGCGTAGGCGAACGTCTTCTCAAGGGTGAACTGCTTTGCAGAGGGGTGGTAGACGATCATCTCCCTCACGTATCGCACGGATTCACCTCGCTGCAGCAAGCGGAAGAAAAGGTCAGTTTCCTCCCCTGCGGGATAAACGCTTCCAACCCCGAGTCGCTCGTCATACAAACCGCATCTGTCAAACGCTTCACGGTGAACGACATGACACAACCCGATAAAAAGTTGAAAGTTCCTCCAGGTTAGTCGGTCCCCTTTAGGCTCGGGCCAGTCGGGCACGTATGGCTCCCCCGTATCGATCTCTACCACTTTTCCACAGAGAGCGCTAACTCGATCTTCTGATACCGATCGATACAGTACTTGGAGGCTATCTTCTGCCAGCACCGCATCGTCATCGAGGAAAAGCAGGAAGTCACCTCTGGCCAGCCCAATCCCTATATTCCTCGCGTGAGAAAGCCCTCGGACGCTAGAAACTTCGAGCCTTCCACGAGAGCGAAGATACTTCTCGAAGCCATCATCCACCTCACCCTGCAACACCAAGATAGTCTCAACGGTCTTCGGTGGCAGTGCCACCTTTGCCATATCAATCGATCTCAGGCAGCGTGAGAGAATCGCTTCATCTCCCAGGGTGGGTACTATGACCGAACAGAAAATGCGATCCGCATGCTTGGGGGCTGACATGCTTAAACCTCAGTTATGCGCCATCCTCAGCCCAGGGACCCTCACGGAAGGAAGAGTTCAGAACGGACAAATCGCCGTTCCCGCCGCCAATCCAGCACGGTCCAGTGGCGTAGAGGTCAGATCAATCTGTATCCCGCCGGTCGAATCTGCCCCAGCCAAGTCGCCACAACGTCATACGTTGGCCTCATTGCTTCACATAAACGCAATAGATTCCAGGCGAAAACGTTGCGTTCAGGCACGTAATCCTCTCGCCCAGGCGAATGGCCCTATAAATCCACCCGATGGGCAGTTTACGGAACAGGAACTGCCACCTGGCGGTAGCCACCGCACATCCAAGATACCCCCATTTGAGAGGGTGTAACGTGCCGTCTCCGAAAGTCCGCAGCTCGGTCAGGGTGAAAGCAAAGAGGTGATCGGAGCCATCTGGCCCAAACTGATGCTTCGCGAGCTCTGCTCTATCAGACGTCCTCATGGCCTCGAATGTGGGGAGCGTGCTCCTAAGGTATCGTCTATTTGGCGTTGTCGCCACAAGAATGCCCCCAGGCTTCACCCCTTCACCGACTGCGGCCAGTACCCTCTCGGGGTACGCACAATGCTCCAGCACCTCACACAGAAGGACCACATAACAGCATTCCTCCTTGAAGCAGCTTTGGTCGAGGTTCGCTACGACCCAACCAATGCGGCCATGCTCGTATTTCTCCCTTGAGTAAAGGAGAAAGTCGTGTCGGAGATCGGCCGCCACAACAGCGTAGCCCATTTCCGCCAGCGTAAGACCCATGTTTCCTTGAGCACATCCCCA
>Ga0208692_1001451_pt1 | contig 13323 bp, 13 predicted proteins | sample June2015DPH_20_1_3_FD_184721 | JGI IMG/M metagenome (GOLD analysis project Ga0208692, IMG submission 184721) | Peatland microbial communities from SPRUCE experiment site at the Marcell Experimental Forest, Minnesota, USA - June2015DPH_20_100... | ecosystem: Environmental > Terrestrial > Soil >...
AGAAGTTCAAGGCACGCCAGCGAAAATACAGGATGGTCAACGCTCTGGCGTATTGCACGCAAGAGGTCCTGCGTGCCGCCGAGGAGGCGCGCGGCGGTGAAGCTCAGGGTGGCACGCGGAAGGATTCGCCTCCTCCTTTTGCCTTGGAGGACATCCTGCGCTTTCTGAATCGCAACGCGGAGACCGCGGAAATCGCCTCCCGCAAAGCAAGGGAGCAAGGCCGGCAGGTTCTGGCGGACGACCTGGTCTCAGCGGCGGCATCACTTCGCGAAACCGCCTCGCAGGAGCCCGCCAAACTCCTCGCCAACCTGGAAGAATTGGAGATACGCCTGACCGCTCTGGAAGAAAAGCTGACCGCTTCACTCACTCGCGCCTCTTCCGTCGAACTCCTGGCCGAGATCCAGGGACAAGTTGAACGCGGGCTGGGGCCTTACCGCCGGAAAATGTCTGGACCGCAGATCGAATCGTTGCAGCGGCAGTTCCTGAAGAGGCGCTTGCTGGAGCATTACCAGCTTCCGCGCTTGAGTTTGTTCTATATGTGAGGCGCCGGTGGCGCTGTCCGTCGTCCATGGCCCGATGTCCGTGGTCCGTAGCTTGTGGGCCCACTGTCATGCTGAGCGAAGCGAAGCATCTCGGCAGTTTGTAGGTGGCCAAGGGCAGAAAGAACAACTGCAGAGATTCTTCGCCCCGACAAGTCGGGGCTCAGGATGACAGGTGTTGGCGAAATGCCGTTCGAACTTACTCCTAGCAAGCTGATTTACGGAGGCGAGGCCCTGGGCCACCATGCGGGCCGCACCGTTTTGGTTCCTCGTGTCCTGCCTGGGGAGCGGGCGGAGGTGGAGGAAGTTCGGACCGCCAAAGGAGTGGTCCATGCTCGACCTCTGCGGATTCTGCAAGCTGCCCCGGAGCGAATAGACCCACCTTGCCCTTATTTCGGCCGCTGCGGAGGCTGTCACTACCAGCACCTCAGCCCGGAATTACAGTTCACAACCAAGCGGGAAATTCTGCTCGAGACGCTGCGCAGGCTAGGGGGAATCGACTGGAAGGGAGAAATCCCGTTGCACGCCGGCCTTGCCTGGAACTACCGGAACCAGGCTCAATTCAAGATCCGCCGGCAAACCGACGGTCGGGTCGCGCTGGGCTTTTTCGAGCCCCAGTCACACCGAGTCCTTCCCATCGAGTGCTGCCTCATTCTTTCGCCCTGCCTCAATTCCGTGCTGGCTGAATTGCGGCGGCCGGAGTGGGCGCAAGGGCTCGCGGATTTCCTGGAAATCGAGCTGTTCGCTGACCAGCGCGATGAGGAAGTCATGCTCACCCTGCGGGGCGAAGCCGCGAGCGTTGAAGGCGAACAAACGGGCCGTGTCCTGCTGGAGAGAATTCCGGGTGCGGTGTGTGTTGCCCTTGAATTCAGCAACAGATTCCTCGTACTCGGCAAGCCGGCGCTGAATTATTCCGTGGGTGGATTCAACTATCGAGTCAGCCCAGGCTCCTTCTTTCAGGCCTCGCGCTTTCTCAGGCTCGAACTCGTGACTTCGGTAACAGGCGAGGAGCGGGGTGAACTCGCCCTGGACCTCTTTGCGGGGGTCGGGTTGTTCTCACTGCCGTTGGCCCGGCGCTTCAATCGGGTCGTGGCAGCGGAAGCGAACCTCACCTCCGCCTCGGACCTGAAGGCCAATGCGGAAGCGAACGGACTTGCGAACCTGCGCGCGGCCGGCGAAACAACCTACGATTTTTTGCGCCGCTTTGCGCAGGCAGAGCCGGACCTGGTGGTGATGGACCCGCCGCGCGGCGGCGTCGATGCCGGCTCGTTAAGGCTCCTGGCCGCTCTGAGGCCGCGCAAGATTCATTACCTCTCCTGTAGCCCGCCCACCCTGGCCCGCGACCTCAACTTTCTTGTGGGCCACGCCTATCAATTGGACTCCATCGAAATGTTTGACTCCTTCCCGCAAACCTACCACATTGAGTCCCTCGCCAAGCTCACTCCCAACCACCACGCCCGGCCTTAACAGTCTGCTGAATAACCTGGATGCGATGACCGCTGGCGAGCAAGACATCCCCATATGAGAATTTAGTTTGTGGAGCGCTTGGAGGTGAAGAGTAGTTGCGCTAGAATGTGGGACCAGGAACGGTTTGAATTGTCGGGTAGTCGACAATTCAGGCGAGCTTAGCATCAGGAGGTATCTCTCCATGACAACCCGTACCAGGATTCTGTCGCTAGTTTTCGTGGCGGTGGTGGCGAGCCTGGGGGCTTTAATTGCTCAGGCTCAGAAGAAACCCGCCATTGCTTATCCCGCTTTTCCCAACGATCCCCGTCATTGGAGGCACGTCAAGACCATGGTGATTTTCAGCTCAGAGAACAAATTATTTGAAAGGTTTGGAGGCCTCCACAACGTTTACGTGAATGACATCGGCTGGCCCGCGTTTAAGAACGGCAAACTCTACCCGGACGGTTCCATGCTCGCCCTCGAACTCTATGACATCAGCAGCCATGGGGGAGCGATCGAGCCTCGGGGACTGAAGGCCCTCTATGTGATGAAGAAGAATGGCAAGCTTTATCCGGACACCGGTGGCTGGGGGTTTGAGGTTTTCCAGGGCAACACCGAAACACCCACTTTGAAGGATATGAAGCCATGTTTTGACTGCCACAAACCGTGGAAGGACAAGGATTACGTCAAGTCGGAATATATGCAGTAGCGGGCACTGAGGAAAGCAGATTGGACGCCTGCTGCCGCGGCGGTGCGTCTCCGAGCGGATAGACAAGTTCGCGGTGTGGCGCGGAGGAAGCGGCAGTCGGGCTCGCCGGGCGCGAGGTCTGCGGGTGGCGCAGACGTGCTACGGGGTGGCCTGCGTGCGGATTAGCCGCCGCTACTGAACTGCTACTTGCGGGGTTTGATTTGCGCCGCTTGTAGATTCTCCCTGTATTCAGGCCACCTTATTACGATGGCCGCTATCATATGCGTTTCATTACGTGGTCATTGCTGAATGCTTTCACGGGCGAGTTGTGAGCTGCAAAGGGACGGGCGCAGGCTCCTGACCCCCTCACCCGGCCCGCCCCGGCTGAAGAAAACGCCGGCGGCGGTCCACCCTCTCCCCCAAGGGGGAGAGGGCTGGAGTTTCTACATTTTTCACGTGACACCCGCCGGGTTCACTGACACACCGCACCGTAGGCTGGCGCATACCCCGCTTTCTGCGCCTCTTTCTGCGTCAAGTATTGTCCCGTCAAGGTGCGACCATACCAAGGTGAATCAGGGCAATGGTATTTCATCGTGCGACTGTTAACCCAAACCTTAACATCGGGCCTGCCTCCCTCCCGCATCTGGGTTTTAGCGCCGGGCGTCGCAGCCCTGGGTGGCGAGTATGGCTGCGCGTTGGGTGACGAGGGAGCTTCTGAGGGCCGCAAGTGCCGGGCAATTCCTACGCCAATGATAAAGAGTGTTACGGCAACTACCAGCCCGAGAGCCACGAAGAGAAGGCGCTGAGGCTTGAGAGAGTACTTGCTCTTGGCAGGGAGGGAGTCCGGGTGGTCGGACTCCATTCGCAGGTCGCGCAAGACCTCGCTTGCGCTGTGGTAGCCCCGGGCAAGGTCAGTATCCATGCATCGTTCAATAATGGCTGCGAGGCCCCGCGGGACTGATCGAGGCAGCTCGAGCTTCCCCCGCGAACCCGCTACGGTTCGAGAGGGTGGGTCTTCTCCTGTTGCCATTTGGTAAAGAAGGGTTCCAAATGCCCACACGTCACCCTGAGCGGAGACAAGTTGACCGCGCGGAGATCGCGCGGCTGAGCCAAAATCGACGAACTTTGCCTCGGCGTCCGGGCTGATAAGAACGTTGGAGGCTTTGACGTCCCGGTGGATTACCCCGTGTTCATGGGCATAGGCTAAAGCTTCGCAGAGCTGAACAGCGAATCGCAGCAGCAGGGTGGGCTCAAGCGGGCCGTTCTCTAACTTCTCGACGAGCGATGGACCGTCAACATACTCCATCGCAATGTACGGGAGATTCTCCCCCTCCGCCTCAACCTCGCCGACATCATAAATGGTGCAAATATAGCGGTGGTCGAGGCAGCTTGCCAGCCGCGCTTCCTGAAGCGTCTGTGCCCAGGCGTCCTCGTCGGCCCTGTTCAACACCTTGATGGCCACTCGGCGATCCAGCCGCATATCGCGAGCGAGGTACACGGTGCCGTTTTGTCCATGGCCGAGTTCATGCTCGATCGTGTAGTGGCCGACCGTTCGGGGCGGCATGGGGCACATCTCTTGTCAGCGCTGGCGCTTCTCCCGTAATTCCTTAGCGCCGTGACGGTCTGACTATGTTATCGTCGGTTAGGCTACCACCAGGCCATAGCAAAGGCAACAGCGGTGGAGCGCGATCGGCGGAGCGCCGGAGCTGTTTCTGGAGAAGGTGCTGGACGCTGCGTGGTCATTGCCGAATGCTTTCACCGGCGAGCTGTTAGCTGCAAAGGGACGGGCGCAGGCTCGTGACCCCCTCACCCGGCCCGCCCCGGCCGGTGAAAACGCCAGCGGCGGTCCACCCTCTCCCCCAAGGGGGAGAGGGTTGGAGTTTCTACATTTTTCGCGCGGCTGCAGCCTCACCCGGCCCGCCCCGGCTGAAGAAAACGCCGGCGGCGGTCCACCCTCTCCCCCAAGGGGGAGAGGGCTGGAGTTTCTACATTATCGAGCGCTGGTGCGCAGAGTGCTGACATTTCATTGAACCCACAGGCGACACTTCGCAGCTCCAGCGAGCCGATCGAACCGACAAACTTGCCAGCGACTGAAACCGCAGAAAGCAAAACGGGGCGCATGCGAAGCCCCCTGCTCCTAATGGCGGCCAGTTTTGGGCTGGGAATATTTCTGGTTGGTTCCGGGCACGCCCACTGGTTTGTGCTGGGCGCGCTTCCGGCTTGCGTCGGACTTTGTCTGCTTGCTGGTTTGCTCATGTTGCGCGCGGGTTGGGAGCGGCTTTCTCTACTCCTGGCGTTGCTCGGCTTCCTTGTCGCTGGCGCTTCCGCAGGCTGCTTGTTTGAGTACCGATTCCCGCCGAACCATGTCAGCAAGCTGGCCGCGCAGGGGGTTGACCTTCAAGACCCTATTCGCCTGGAAGGGCAAGTCATCTCCACACCCATCCGCACCGCTTACGGGCTTCAATTCGACCTTGAAACAGAGCGTGCCGAAAGCAGAGAACGCTCTTGCGATTTGACCGGAAAGGTGCGGCTGCGCCTTCAGGCGTCCGAGAATCCGGAGATTTCAGCATCCCTGGACTCGTTGCATCTTCAGTACGGTGACGTCATCCGAGTTTTGGTGCGCCTGCGAAAGCCGCGGACTTATCAGAATCCCGGCAGCTTCGATTTTCGCCGATGGATGGAATCAACCGAGGACATCTATTGGGTTGGCACTATCAAGAATCCCCTCCTGGTGGAAAAGCTGCCCCGCTCACGCCACCCAGGGATTTGGACACTGGTTGAGCAGATTCGGAACAGGTTGCTACGGTCTATAGACAATCTTTACCCACGCTGGTCTGCGCAGGGGCGGTGTGGCACGGTGCTCAAGGCGGTATTGCTGGGCGACCGGTCTTCGCTGGACTCCGAAACCATCGAGAATTTCCGCAAAACGGGGCTTTATCATCTGCTGGTGATCGCCGGCCTTCACGTCGGCCTGCTGGTGTTGCTGGCAAGTTGGCTGCTGCGCTTGTTCCCGCTCGGCGAATCGTCAAGACGCTTAATCGTCCTTGTGTTTCTCCTGTTCTATTCCGTTCTGGTTGAGCAGCGGGCGCCCACGTTGCGCGCCACCCTGATGATTTCGCTTTATTTGCTGGCCCGGCTGCTTTATCGCGATCATTCCACGTTGAACGCTATCGGGCTGGCAGCACTCATCTTGCTGCTCTCTCGCCCAGCTTGGCTATACGAATCCGGATTTCAACTTTCCTTTTCAGCGGCGCTGCTCATTGCCGGTCTGGTGGCGCCCATCCTCGCACGTACAACGGAGCCCTATCGGCGCGCTTTACGTAATCTGGACGAACGCACCCTGGACGCCCAACTGGCTCCCCAGCAGGCGCAATTCCGGCTGGACCTGCGCGCACTGATCACAGGGTTAAGAACGCGGTTGCGATTTCTGGAGCGGCATGGCGCGTTGGCAAGCGCCGTCGTGACAGGGCCGACGAGGCTCATGCTCTGGACGGCCAACATCCTGCTCTTCTCCACCGTCCTCCAGGTCGGCCTGTTGCTGCCCATGGCAGCGACTTTTCATCGAGTGGCCTTTGCGGGAATCATCCTTAATGCTCTGGCCATCCCCTTAATGACCTTACTCCTGGCGCTTGCTGTTCCGACCGTGTTACTGGGCGCTCTACTTCCCGCACTGGCTGCATGGCCTGCGAAGGCGCTGGCAGTCGTCATGGCAGTGCTGTTTGCCTTGACGGATCTACCACGTTTGCCGGCTTGGCTTTCGTTCCGAGTGCCGAATCCGCCGTTGTGGGTTGGCTGCGGGTTTGTGCTTTCCATACTCGTAGCCGCTGTAGCGCTGGGCAGGCACGCTTGGACCTTTCGGCTTTCGATGGCGGCTCTTGGACTGATGACGGCGCTGGTCGCCATCCACCCTTTCTCCCCGCGACTTCCGTCCGGAATCTTAGAGATCACAGCGCTTGATTGCGGCCAGGGCGATTCACTTTTTCTGGTGCTTCCTGACAAAACCACGATGCTGGTTGATGCGTCAGGAACCCGCAACCGCAGCACGAGCGAAGGCGCGTTTCAAGGCCGGCTCTGGGACCCAGGAGAAGATATCGTGTCGCCTTACTTGTGGTCGCGGGGGGTCAAGAGGATTGATATCGTCGTGCTTTCTCATCCCCACGAGGACCATCTCGGAGGCCTTTTTGCGGTCGTCCGAAACTTCCCGATCGGCGAGTTCTGGCACGCAGCAAATTCTGCTACCCCCGCCTACTCGGGTTTGCTGGAGAGGGTACGGCAAAAGGGCGTTGCTGAGCGGACGTTGGCGGCGGGAGACGAGCTGGAGCGTGGTGGCGCCATCGTTCGCGCGTTGTGGCCCGCGCGGTCGTGGCGCCCGTCTGGTCTTCCTTCCCATGATGACTCGCTGGTTCTCCGCCTCAGCTACCATGGAGCGAGCGTGCTTCTGCCGGGCGACATCAGCACCGAAGTCGAACAAGCACTGCTGGCTTCCGGAGAACCCTTGGAGAGTGAAGTTCTGAAAGTGGCCCACCACGGTTCGAATTCATCCACCAGTACGGAATTCCTCGCCCGGGTTAACCCGCGCGTGGCAATCGTCACCGGAGGCGCAGGCGGCTTTGGAAACCTGCCCAGCCCGGAAACTCTGGGGCGCTTGCGCGAACGGGGGATTCGGGTTTTCCGTTCGGACGTTGATGGAGCGACGACGGTGCAGATGAGCGACAGTTTTTTGGGGGTCCGCTGCTATCCCGGATTTCTCACCACCCTCTGCCGTTTTGAGTCGGGCGACCGGAAGGGCGGGGTTAAAACCCCATAAGCGTTAACTTAAGGCAACTACGAGACCTTGACAGCCCGTCAGCTGACGGGCGGCAGAGAGTAGCCCACGGCGTAAGCCGTGGGACGAAGAGTTCGATTTGGATGCTCCCAGCCCCGGAGGGGCGACAGACCAAGGCGCGTTTGCCGTCGCGGGGTGCTCCACTGTCGATCAGCCTCTGCCGCCCCGCCGGGGCCGGGGAATCGCGTGGTTATCCCTCGACCCCACGGCTCACGCCGTGGGCTATTCTCTGTCGGCCCTCCGGGCCTGTGAAGTGGACACCTAGGCTCGCGTTGAGGGCGGTCGGAGCCTTAGGTTAACGCCTATGGGTTAAAACCCCGCCCTTCCCGAATCGTAGCGAGAAACTCCGGCTATGGCGCCTTGCCCGCAGATTCAACCACGCCCTCAGCCAGAGCCTCTACAGCGGGCGCCTTGACTCTCCATGTCCGATAGAGCGAGCTGGACACCTGAGCGCCAAAAAGCATGATGGCCGAGGAAATGTAGACCCAGGTCATCAGGGCCACGACCACCCCGATCGAGCCATAAACCTGGCGGTAATTGATGAAAGGAAGGAGATGAGTAAACAGCGAGCGCGCTGCTGCCCACAAAAGAGCCGTCAGTAACGCCCCGGGAAAAGCCTGGCGAAAAGCCATGGGGCGGTTGGGCAGCCGCTCAAACAGGACCAAGAACATACAGAGCGTAATACCGAAAGTGGCGGCCACGAAGAGGGCGCGATAGGAGAATTCCACGAGGGGGAGCACAGAGCTTGCAACCCAGGCCCTGAGCCAGGCGTGGGTGTACCTGCGCGTTCCCACGAGGAGCGTCGAGAACAGGGCGAGGAAGCCGAAAATCCCCGCCATCTCCAGGGCGAGAAGCCGTCGTCGCCACCAACTTCGCCGCTTCTCCACCTCCCACGCCCGGTTCAGGGCCCGCTCGATGGGAAGAAAGACGCCCGAAGAGCTCCATAACAGAAGTAGGATTGACAGGATGCTGACCCTTCCATAAGCTCGCGAAATGCCGACCAATTCCCTCATGATGAAATCCGCCTTGACGGGCAGGTAGTGTCCCACGACCAGGGCCAGCCAGCCGGAGAGCTCATAGCGGCGGATAAATAATCCGCTTACAGCCAGAAGAAGGAGCAGCAAGGGGAAGAGGGCGAGCAGACTGTAGTAGGCGATGGAGGCTGAGACCATTAGGGAATTCTCGCGCAAGAAGTTCACCAGCGAGTCGCGGAGCACCTCACGCACTCGCCCCCAGCGCCCAGGGAGCAGGGTCTTTCTTTCCGCCGTAATCTCGGTCGCCATCGTTAGTAGGGGCACGCCATGGCGTGCCCGTGCGGTTGGAGTCCGGCGTTCACCTTGCGGCATACGCAATCCGCACTCGCCAGCCTCTATTAGCTTATACTAGAATTGTCTCAAGCAGGGCGAGTTGTGTTCAACTCGCGGGAGAGAGGAGGCCACCGCCGTGGCCAGCAAAGAGGAAATCCTCGAGGAAAACCGAAAGGTAAGGCGCCTGCAAATCGCCGTGGACCTGGTCCTGAACTTGGTTGCTCAATCCGACATTCCCGTGGAGGAGGCCTCGGAACTCGTTGCCCAAACCCGCCGCTTCGCCCTCAACCTTTTCCCGGACAAAGCGCAGGTCTACGACATCATCTACCAGCCCAAATTCAAGCGCTTACTGGCTGAAAAATACCGAATGGTCTGAGCGGCGAGGTTTGAACGACGCCTTACTGCCTTTCTGGGGAGGACTTTTCTGCGACGTGGGTAACGGAATTCAGAGTGGCGGTAATGTTCCCGACGGCAATCATGAATTTAATGCGCAAAGGCAGATGTTGATCGTCGTCGCTAAACCAGACCAGCATCCGTCCTTTTCTTTTGAACAAGCCGCTGAAGACTTTAGGCTCCACGCGGATGGCAGAGCGGTTGCCAAGGGGGGTTTGAATCCCTTCACGCGCCTGAACATCAAGAGTCACATCGTAGGTCTTCGAGCCGTCGTTAACCGGCAGGTGAAGGGGCTTGCCGATCTGGAAATCCTGCCTACGCAGATAATAGAAGGCCGTTACCACATCTTCGACACAGTTCGGAATCTCGTTCTCCGCGTGCTTGAGAGGTTCATTGGGTTTGGTCAAGTCGCGTTCCTCAAGAATCGCCCGCTTTCGCTTGGAATCAAAGACGATCTCAGTTTCCTTGTGCCGCCGCCCTTCGTTGATTTTTTTTGAAATCCGTTCGGAGCACAAGGTCCGAGGATTAAAGAAAGAGCGAAATTCGTTCTGGACGCTAAAGAGGAGGGAGACAAAACCTTGAGACTGAGCCGTGGTGGTGACGGTGTAATTGTCCTTTGATTCTTGACCTTCACTCCCCAAAGTTGCGGAGACCGTCCCGGCAGGGAAGATAGACCAGGTAACGTCATAGTTCAAGCGTTCTCCCGGCTCGAAAGGCAAGGATTCTTCTGGTGTAGCCGGAAGGAGGGGATTCGCCAGCGCCAAAACGGCAAGCGTCAACCCTCCGACTTTGAGTAGAGAATAGCGCACGCTTTTAACTTGGACGCTCATGGCCGGGCAATGGTAACCCGCTCAACTTTATCGCAACCACATCTTCAATGCCAGAAAAAGCACGGCCGACACGTATCCCGTCGCCGCCTCGTACTCACGGTTCTTGAGGTAAAGCGGCCACTGAAACTTCTCACGGCCCGCGGGAATCCGGGGCAACTTGGGGAAGAACAGCGGGACTTGCTTCGCGTACGGCTCAAAAGCCTCCGGGAACTCCCGTCGCAGGAATTGCGCTTCGCGCTTCATCACCGGCCAGTACACCAAGACGAAAAAGGCTGCGAACGCTACACCCATGATCCACGAGCGGCCGGCCACCGCCCCACCCAGCCCCATCACCGCGCTTCCAAGGTAAAGGGGATTGCGTGTGTAGGAATACGGGCCGCCTGTGGCGAGCCGCTGGTTCTTGGCAAGGTAACCTGCCGACCATGCCCGCAGCAGGAGACCGGCTAGCATGATTGCCGCGCCGGAAAGCAGCAGTACCACGGATGGCTGCGCAAGGATCAGGCAGGCAGCGGCAAGGGCAAACCCCAACGGTACGCGCCATCGGGAGGCCCAAGTGGCGTAGTCCTTAGGCATTGACCCTCGCGAGGCGTGCCTCGACGGCCGCTTGCACGGACTCGACCGAAATACCCTCGATGTAAGTGGCGTTCGAATTCCGGCGTGTGTGATTAACAGGAGCATGGTTATAGAGGGCGATGTCTGCCTTGTTGAAAGGCCCATTTCGCGCCGGGTCAGTGGGTCCGTGAATGGCTACCACCGGTGTTCCCACTGCTGCCGCCAGATGCAACGGTCCCGTGTCACCTCCCAGGAACAATTTCGCTCGCCGCGCCAGCGCAATGAATTGCACGACGCTGGATGGAAAGTAAACGGCTCGCTTTGTTCCCGCGCTGTCCAGAATTCCTGAAATCAGTTCATTTTCTTCGGGCGACCCGGTGAGCAGAATCTTGCCGGCAAACCGAGACTCGAGATGCCGGAGAAGCAATGCGTAGTTCTCGGGCGCCCAGCGCTTAGCCTTCCAGCCCCCTCCAGGATTAACGAGTATGAAGTCCCGCGCCTCGAGGCGAGCGAGTTGGCCGTCAACATACTGGTCGGCCTCGGGAGTGTGCGGCAAGGGGAACTGCCAGGGGCCGGCGCGCGCCCCCAGATATTCGACCAGGGCGAGGCTCTCTTCGACCACGTGTTGCCGTCCCGCCGCTGAAACCCGTTCTGTGTAGAGAACCGCCGCGCTCGGTTCGACCAGCCAGTGCTCAGCCAAGCCCACTCTCTCTTTCACGCCACTCAAAAGCGCGATCATGGCCGACTTCCAGAGGCCCTGAAAATCCACGACTGCTTCGTAAGCGACCCTCCGCATTCCCATAAAGGTTTTCACCGTTTCCTTTACAATTGAAGCCGGAGGAAGACTTCCGCGCCAACTGAGCGTATCGAGCGGAATTATGCGGTGCACGTAAGGGTTTCCCGCCAAAAGGGAAGCATAGCGATTTTCGATGAGCCAATGGATTTCAGCTTTCGGAAAAGATTGCCCCAGCGCCGCCACCGCGGGAAGGGCATGCACGATATCGCCGATGGAACTCAGGCGAATCACCAGAAAACGGAGTGGAGAACCGGATTGCTCCCCAACGGGTTCCAACAATTCAGAATCCCCCAAACGAATGAGCGGAAGTTAGTCTTTTCGATACCGCCGGGCGATCTCCGCCAGCAAGTTACGGGTCGAGTGGTCTTTGGGGTCGCCGACGATCGCCACGGCAATCCCCAGGCTTTCCGTCAGGGCCCTCTCGGGAACCGTCTCAGTCGTGTAGTCGGGACCCTTGCAATGCACATCCGGGCGAAGCTCGCTCAGCATGGCCTCCGCAGTGAGTTCCTCGAAGATGATAACGTAATCGACCGGCTCGAGCGCCGCGACCAGTTCTGCCCGCGCTTCAGCGGGGAGCAGTGGCCTTCCTGGGCCCTTGAGAGCCGTGACCGAGCGGTCGCTGTTAATCCCCACCACGAGCACGTCCCCTTGTTGCTTCGCAGCCTGAAGATAGCGCACGTGCCCGGCGTGCAAAACATCAAAACACCCGTTGGCGAAAGAGACACGGCGACCCGCTCGGTGCAACTGAACACCGAGTTCAGCGGTTCCTTCTCGCGCTACGATTTGGGCGCTCATGCGTTTCGAACGGCTTCCATCATCTCGCTGCCGGTGACGGAAGCCGTACCTCGTTTCATAACCACCAGACCGCCGGCGCAGTTCGCGATCATGGCCGCATGCAGGAAGCTTGCGCCCGCCCCTAACGCCAGCGTGTAGGCGGCAATTACTGTGTCTCCCGCCCCGGTCACATCCACCGCCTGGTCAGAACCAAAGATGGGTAAATGACGGGGTTCCCGGCGCCGCTCAAAAAGCACCATGCCGTCGCGCCCTCTTGTGATCAGGAGCGCCTGAAGACCTTGGCGGCGCATCAGTTTTCTCCCCAGGGAATGAAGCCGTGCAAGATCGTTGCCGATCGTCTCCCCGAAAGCTGCCTCGATTTCCGGCTCATTGGGTGTTGCCGTGGTGATGTTCTTATACGTCAGCAGGTCATAGCGGGAGTCAACCGTAATCGGCAGTAGAGCACTTCCTCTTCGGTCGCTGATAAATTCCACCTCGCGCGCGTCCGTCGAGCCGTAGCCATAGTCGGACACCAGAAGGGCAGAAGAGGTGCGTAGCAGAGGAACGACACTGCGGGATAACCGTCTTCGAACTTCCCTGGCCAATAATTGAGCAGGTTCACGATCGATGCGAACGATCTGCTGCCGTTGCCAGTGGCTAAGCCCTCCCAGGATGCGCGATTTCGTTGGGGTCAGGTAACCACCCAGCCGAATCACGTAGCGCGTGGAAACATTCTTTTCTTGGAAATAACGGAGCAGCGCCTCGCCCGTCTCGTCCTCACCCACTACGCCCACCGGAATAACCTGGGCGCCAAGGTCGGCCAAGTTATTGGCGGCGTTAGCTCCGCCGCCAGGCGCTACCTGCTTCTCGCGCTGTTTCAAAATCAGGACCGGGGCCTCACGGGAGACCCGAGCGATTTCCCCATAAACGTATTCGTCGGCCACCAAGTCGCCCAGCAAGAGGACACGCTGGCGGGGAAATCTTTCCATGATCGACAGCAGAGTTGCGCGATCTTGAGCGGTGATCTTCATAATTGCGGTTCATGGGGTGATTCCCCATTTTTTTACCGACTCCAGAGCTGCCATGTAAACGTCGTCCACGGAAATACCGTTCATACATCGGAAATCAATCGGGCATTCACGGAGGCCGCAGGGGCTGCACTCCACGGGATGC
>Ga0208692_1001454_pt1 | contig 13293 bp, 8 predicted proteins | sample June2015DPH_20_1_3_FD_184721 | JGI IMG/M metagenome (GOLD analysis project Ga0208692, IMG submission 184721) | Peatland microbial communities from SPRUCE experiment site at the Marcell Experimental Forest, Minnesota, USA - June2015DPH_20_100... | ecosystem: Environmental > Terrestrial > Soil >...
AAGGGATCTGAGGCGTCGGTCAGGCTGCTTCAGACCCTGCTGTCTTCGCCCCGGACCAAGGGACTCGGCCTTCGGAGTTCGTTTTTGACGAGGCCACTGGTGGGTTCACTTCCGTTACGGCCCGGTGACTCGCTCACCATCCCGAGGATGGCTTGGTCAGGTGGCTTCCTCCGATTCGTTTCCTCCACGGAGGCACCTCAAGCTACGGGGGTCCTGACTGTTCCCCCGGTGGGACTGTCTCCCACTGAACAGGCCAGTCTTCCTGGACACACTCGTCCTCAAAAACTCCGTCCAGGCCCGTATACTCTCCTGCAACGGGTTTGATTCTAGGATCTCAGGGGTGCCTCCTGTCTGAACTAGGTGCGTCCGATCAGCCCTGCGGGCAGACCGTCTGGAGATCCTGTTGACAGGCCGAGGAGGCCGGGAGTACCCTTCGGACCGTTCCCCCTCCCCGGGATGATCGACGGAGGAGGCCCCATGGGGTCGGCCAGGGACAGCGCTCCGGAGCTGAGGCGGGCAGGCAGCCCGGTGTGCCCAGCAATGTCCGCGCGTGCGCATCTCCATCCCGCCTCGGCCATCGCGCCGATCCGTCGATCCTCCAACGGGTCGCCAAGGCCGCAGCCGCCACGACGGGGCTCGCCAAGCCTGCCACCTGCCACACGGTCCGGCATTGCTTCGCCACCCATCTCCGGGAATCGGGCTCCGACCTCCGTGCCGTGCAGGAGCGTCTCGACCCCAAGGACATCAAAACGACGAGGATCTCCCCGCACGTGCTCAACCGAGGCGAGTTGGGGGCCCGCAGTCCAGTGGATGTTTTGTCGGTATTGCCCGGCGGTAGAGGCCGAAACCAAAAAAGGAGATGATGGGGCAAGGACGAAGACGATACGTCAAGGATATTTTAACTCCCTCGTGACATGGTCAGAGGTCGACGGAGCATGCGTGGCCGTCGACAGTCCAGGCCGTGTTGCCAAGGGAAGTCTGGTGTGAGAAGGAGGACAGGACATGGATCACCGTTGGCAGTTTTCCCGTCGGCAATTCCTGCAAACATTGGCTGCCTCTGGCGCCATCAGCGCCGCGGATCTGGCATGGTGGGAGGAGCCGCTCGGCTGGACGCGCAAGGCCCACGCGGCCAGCACGGTCCGGTTTCAGTTCAGCGTCCCGGAGCCGCTGCGGATCGCCATGGTCGAATCCATGATCGAGCGGTTCCACAAGGCGCAGTCCGAGGTCGAGGTCAAGGTGGAGTTCGTTCCCCAGGCGCAGGCCAGGCAAAAGCTGATCGCCTCCGTCGCGGCAGGCAATCCACCGGATTGCTGTCACATGTATGACAGTTGGCTGGGGGAGTTCGACGGGATGGGGGCACTCGAGGACCTCACCAGCCAAATCAAGGGCTGGTCGCACTACGCGGGCACCGAGCCCACTGCCTGGCAGACGGTGACGGTAAAGGGGAAGCTCCTCTCCTTCCCCTGGACGATCACCAACGACGCCATCTTCGTCCGGACGGACCGCTTGAAGGAGTACGGCCTCCCAGCGCCGAAGGACGATTGGACCTGGAAAGAGTTCCTCTCCCTGGCGAAGGGTTTCACCAAGCCGGACAAGAACCAGTACGGCTTCGGACTGCGCGGGGGCGGTTACTGGGCGGTCCTGTACGCGACCGAGTTCATGATCAGTAACGGCGCCCAGGTGCTGAAGGACGGCAAGGTGGCCATCAACTCCAAGCCCGCCGTGGAGGCCCTCGACTGGTACCTGGACCTGCTCCGGAAGCACAAGGTGGTCCCGCCGAGCGCGCCCACCGACGGCTATCGCCAGATCGTCGAGGGGTTCGGCCGCGGCGTCACCAGCATGGTCCTCCACAACTCCGGCTCGGTGGAGGAGCAGAAGAAAGCCGTGGGCGAGGGGAACTTCGCAACCGTCCCGCTTCCCTTGGGTCCGGCCAAGACGCGCGCCTCCATGTACCTCACCGAGACCCTCACCATGTTCAAGGCCGGCAAGAACAAGGAGGGAGCCTGGAAGTTCATGACCTTCCTGATGGAGGACGAGCCCAACTACGAGTACGCCAAGGCCCTGGGGCTCCTCCCCGCGCGAAAGGCCCTTACCAACCGGCCGCCCTATACGGAGCCCTCGTACTCGGGCTTCGTCAATTCGTTCCCATTCTCGATCATCAACCCCTACCTGGTCTATCCGGGCTGGGGGGGAAAGCTCGACTCGGAAGGCGCGCCGCTGTTCCAGGAGGCGATGGTCGGGAAGATATCGGCCAAGGAGTGCCTGGACAAGTTCGCCGAAATGCTGACCAAGAACATGATGTGAGGCGTCGCCTCATCGGTTCTTGCGTGGCCTCGGGCGCCTGAGTGCGCTGGCAAGCTGGGACCCGATTGGCGCAGCCCGAACTTCCTGGGGGTAACCGGGCTGGATCAACACGCCACGATCGCGGCGCCCGCCCCGCGAGCCTTCATCTCGCGGGGAACGCGGGAGAACCCTCGCCAGTCATATACCTGACCGGCAAAGCCGTTGGCTTGATGTTTGCTGGGTGGTAGGGTCGGGACTGGCGCGGTACCCCGTTAGGCTCCCCTTGGCTGTCTCCGCCGTTTCCAGCTTCGTGCCCGTTTAGGGTCGCCGTGAGCCCGTCTCCAGCCCCCGCCCGGTCAAACGGAGCGTGCGGATTTCCCGCACTCCGCTGTCCTGCCCGCTTCGCACCCCGGGTTATGGGACCGCTCGACTGGGAGCGCTTTCGGCCAGGGGGCACCCAGCCCCCGCCTCCTCCACCTTGGTCAGCCGAGTCGGCCGTCGCCGGGGCGTAGATCCTCCGCCGCGTGGTCTTGCAGGGTGATGGGCGCTTTTCTCAGGGCGCCCCTGCCTCCCTTGCTGCTAGAGGAACACGCGCAGTAGGGTCCCTTGGCTCCGGCGGCATTACCCGCCTTCGTCGCTACTCCGGACCCCTCCGCCACCGTCTCGCCTTCGATCGCTTTCCCGGGTGTCACCGGTTATACGATCTACCTGGCTCCACCGCTTTCGCGATGGGGCGAGGACGGTTTCTCCAGTTGCTCGGCCTGCCCTGCGTCCCCGTGCTGTCCCTCCCACCCCGCCGAAGGGATCTGAGGCGTCGGTCAGGCTGCTTCAGACCCTGCTGCCTTCGTCCCGGACCAAGGGACTCGGCCTTCGGATTGTATTTTTCTCGAGGCCACTGGTGGGTTCACTTCCGTTACGGCCCGGTGACTCGCTCACCATCCCGAAGATGGCTTTGTCAGGTGGCTTCCTCCGATTCGTTTCCTCCACGGAGGCACCTCAAGCTACGGGGGTCTGACTGTTCCCCCGGTGGGACTGTCTCCCACTGAGCAGGCCAGCCTTAACTGGACGCACTGGTCCGCAAAAACTCCGTCCAGGCCCGTATACTCTCCTGCAACGGGTTTGAATCCAGGATGTCATAGGTGTTATCCCGCCTGAACTAGGTGCGTCCGATCAGCCCTGCGGGCAGACCGTCTGGAGATCCTGTTGACAGGTCGAGGGGACCGGGCGTACCCTTCGGACCGTTACCCCTCCTCGTGATGATCGTCGGAGGAGGCCCCATGGGATCGGCCAAGGACAGCGCTCCGGACCCGAATCGAGCCAGCGGGTCGGCCCGTCCGCTGTTGCAAGACCGGGTGCGGCCCCTTCCCCCCTCAGTACCTGCGGGTGCGGTCGTGACCGAGCACTGTAAACAGGGTCGGGAGCTTTGCATCACCCTTCCTGAGCAGCCGGCCGCTCGGACCCAGATCGCGAAAATCGTCCGCCTCAGGGGTCCCCCGAAGGACGCCGGGCTGCAGTTGTGAGGGCGACCCGGTCAGGGAGGGGAGAGCGGACCAAGGGTCCCGCGCGAGGCGAGTCGTGGATGCGGGTAAAGGTGGAAAGCAGCAATTGAGGGGGCAGCCCGTATCTGCCTGGTCCAAGTGCCCATGCTGGTTGAGCACGCTTCGCAATGCAAACTTAGTACTTTAGGAGAAGGAGGGCTCCGATGGTTGAGGAAGGGGGCAGGTGCGACGGAATGGCGGTTGACGGCTTCGCCCGGATGCTCCGAGACGGGAAAATCACGCGGCGAGGGTTCCTGGTGCAGACGGCCGGACTGGTCGGTGGCCTGGCAGCCGCCGAGGGATTGCTGGCCCGGGTAGCCGGTGCGCAGACGACCAAGAAAACCGAGGTGGTCGTGGCCCAGGGCGGCGATCTTTCGAAGATGGATCCGCACCTAACCACGAGCGGTTGGGACCTGACCATCCTACTGAACCTCTACGACAACCTCACCAGCCGGCATCCCGATATGAAGCTGTTCCCAGGCCTTGCCACCGAGTGGAAGCTGGTGAATCCCACGCTCTGGCAATTCAAACTGCGCCAGGGCGTCAAGTTCCACAACGGGGATCCGTTCACCGCGGCAGACGTCAAGTTCAGCATCGAACGGGCCTACGATCCCAACCGGAAGGTTTCGCTCGTCCGGACCAACTTCCAGACGATTGACCATGTTGACACGCCCGACCGCTACACGGTGAACTTCTACACCAAGAAACCTGATCCGCTGTTGCCGGCGCGCTTCAGCTTCTCCGGCGGCCAGATCATGCCGAAGAAGTACGCGGAAGCGGTCGGGGACGACACCTTCAACCTGAAACCGGTGGGGACCGGACCCATCATGTTCGTCGAATGGATCAAGGACGATCGGGTCGTCATGGATGCCAACCGGGACTACTTCCAGGGGAAGATCGATGCGGACCGGGCGATCTTCCGGCCGATCCCGGAATTGGCGGCGCGCCTTTCGGCGCTCCTCGCGGGCGAAGTGGACTTGATCACCAAGCTCCCGCCCGATCACGCCGATCGCGTGGCGAAGCATCCGAATACGAAAGTCGAGGGCGCGCTGTACGCGGGGCTGTATGTGCTTCAGGCGAACTCACATCGCCCGCCCCTGGATAACCCCAACGTCAAGCAGGCGCTTTCGCTGGCGATCGATCGCGAGTCCATTGTCAAGGATCTGTTCCGCGGGCAGGGCATCGTCCCGAATGGGCCTATTGCCAAGGGCGACAACCACTATGACGAGAGCCTGCCCCCGCTGAAGTACGACCCCAATCTCGCGAAGCAGCGGCTGAAAGAAGCGGGCTACAAAGGCGAAGAGGTTGTCATCGAGAGCGGCCAGGGCCTCATCGTCTATGACAAAGAGATGGGCGAGGCCGTTGTCTCCATGTGGCGCGATGTCGGTGTGAACGCGAAGCTGGAGATCCTGGAGACGACGGTGCGTGCCCAGAAGCTGCGGGAAAAAACCTTCAAGGGCTTTTTCTGGGCCGATCCCACCTCGATCCTGGGGGATCCCGACGGGATGATGTGGCGCATCCTTGGCCCCGGCGGGATCTACGATTACTGGCGCCATCCACGCTTTGACGAGCTGGGCGACGTTGCGCGCTTTAGCGTGGATGAAAAATTCCGAGGACAGTGCTACAAAGAAATGACGCAGATCTTCCTCGAGCAACTACCGTGGATCGCGGTCATCCAGCCGATCGAGTTGTACGGGCTCCAGAGGTATATGAACTGGAAGGCCCACCCTCTCCAGCAGATCGAATTGCGGCCCTTCAACTTCAAGTTCCGGCGGGCGTAGGCCCCGCGTGGGTTGGCGACCGTCCAAGGAGGAACCAACGTGGCAGCCTCTTCGAGCGCAGAGGATACCGATCTTCTCTCCACAGCTTCGCGCTACCTCCCTGGCACCTCCGTCTGGCAGTGGACCCTCCCTCGGGACGTGGCCTTTATTGTTGAGCGAGGGGAGGGGAGCAAGCTCTACGACACGAACGGGCGGGTGTACATCGACTACGTGATGGGATCGGGCCCGCTCCTCCTGGGCCACGCCCATCCGGCGATCGTCCGGGCGGTCCAGGCACAGATGGTCAAGGGCTCCACCTACCACTGGCTGAGCGAGCCAACGGTCCGCCTGGCCAAGCGCATCTGCGAGGCCGTCCCCTGCGGCGACAAGGTCCGATTTGTCAGCACCGGGACCGAGGCCACCATGATGGCCATCCGAATGGCCCGCGTCTTTACCCACCGGGAAAAGGTGTTAAAGTTCGAGGGCGGCTTTCACGGCCTGCACGACTACGCCATGATCGGGAACTGGAAGCCCGGAGCCGCCCCCTTCCCGACGCCCGTCGCCGATATTGCGGGGATCCCGAAGGGTGCGGTGGACAGCATGCTGGTCGCCCCGTTCAACGATCTCGCCACCACCGAGCAGGTGCTCGCTTGTCACGCCTCGGAGATCGCCGCCATCATCGTCGAACCGCTCCAGCGGGCCATTCGCCCGCAGCCGGGGTTTCTCCAGGGGGTGCGAGAGCTGGCCACGCGCCATCACATTCCCCTGATCTTCGACGAAGTCGTCACCGGATTCCGGCTCGCCTACGGGGGCGCGCAGGAGTTCTACAAGGTGGTCCCGGATCTCGCCGCCTACGGGAAGGCGTTAACCTGCGGATTTGCCATGGCCGCGATTTGCGGTCGGAGCGACCTCATGGAGACGGCCAATCCGGCCCGCAAGGGAACCGAAGACTACGCGTGCCTCAGCGGCACCCTGAGCGGCAATCCCCTGGCCTGCGCGGCCGGCCTCGCGGCCCTCAACGAACTCTCGCGACCCGGGGTTTACGATTGGTTGCACAGGATCGGGCAGCACTTGCGGGAGGGCATGGCCGGCATCGCCGCGAAGCAGGGTGTTCCGCTTCAGGCGCTCGGCGAAGGGCCAATCGTCCAGCCAGTCTTCATCGACCCGGCACGCCCGGTTGCTGGGGAACAAGATCTACGAGGGGCCGACGGAAAGCGGGCCGTCCGTTTGGGCTACGAACTGATCCGCCGCGGAATCTTCGTAGTACCAGGCGCCAAAATGTATCTTTCCTTTGCCCATTCTGATGCGGACCTGGAGGCGACGCTGAGCGCTTTCGCTGATGCACTGAAGGCAATGGCCCGATAACACGTTGACTCTGGGTATTGGGGAGCAACGCACCAGATAGCGGGTTCTAGAAATTCTGAACGCGGAGAATCAATCAGTCAGTTAGACAGTTAGAGATGTCTATCTGTCGCCCCCAGCAAAGGATTCATCCTCAGTTCGGCAGCCCGGGCTTCTGCCCACGACTCCATAATTGCGAGAATAGTACGTTTGCGGGGACAACTTGTGGTGGCAGAGGATGCATTCCTGGACATTAACCCCTGTCGTCGGAGTCGGTGAAAAGCCGCTTCGGCACCAACGGGTCCCCCATCACGTCCCTCATTACAATGAAGAGCACGAAATTCGCCAGGCGAGTGCGAGGCGTTTCCCCCTCGCTCTGACGGAGGGGTCATCGCATCGAGCAGTCGTGGGCCGCCTCGACTGCGGCCGCGAGGTTCTGCGGCGGTGTGCTCGCCCCGAGGTTGCAGAGATAGAGAGCGAACCGGCCTCCGCGCCAACCGACCGTCACGTAGCGCCGCACCCGCTCGGCGACGTCCTCCGGGGTGCTCTCTGGACGCCCTGGAGCGCCTCTTCCGCCACCGGGTGCTCCAGATGCTCCTCCGGGAGCGGCGGATTGACGAGACGCTGATTCGCAAGCTCCGCGGGTGGCGCCCCTCCGGGTTCAGCCTGCACAATGAAGTCCGCATCGGCGCCCACGATGCCGAAGGCCGCCGGGCGGTTTCCGAGTACATCCTCCGGTCGCCGTTCTCGCAGGAGAAGATGCGGTACCACCCGAGAACCGGGACCATCATCTCCCGCTCGAAAATGCACCCGGTCCTCAAGCGGAACTTCGAAGTCTTCTCAGCCTGCGATTGGCTGGCGGCGCTCACCGCGCACATCCCGAATGTAGGCGAGCACTTGGTGCGGTACTACGGCTGGTACAGCAACGTCAGTCGGGGGAAGGGGCGAACGGCCCAGGGCGAGGGAGAGGCGCCTGACACCATCGAGCAATTCAGCGAAATCCCCGCGTCGACCGCGAAGCGCGCGTGGGCGCGCCTCATCAAGCAGGTGTACGAGGTGGACCCTCTCGTGTGTCCCCGGTGTACGGGAGCCATGCGGATCATCGCCTTCATCGAGCACCCCGAGGTGATTGAAAAGATCCTGACTCACCTCGGGATCTGGCCTGTCCAAGCCCACAGCCCGCCTGTCGCTTCGCTCGCCGCGTGATCAGGGAGTCCGTTCCGCCCAGGGCACGCGAGGTCAAGCCGTCGGAGCCCGAGGTGGCCGTGGTCTGCCCGGCCCTCCCCGTGGCGTTCGTCTTTCCCCTTGACAGCCGTCTCCAGTTCGCCGGATACTCCGCTACAGCCCAGAGGGCCGGCAAGCCGGGAGTCCCGGCAGCCCGCGGTCGCGCCGGCCGGCCCGGCTCCAGCGCACTCGCCGTCCGGAGGAGGCGAGGCGTGTCGCGCCCCCGAAAAGCAAATTCCTATCACTCACTCGGTGACTTCCCGCGTCGTCGTCACCCGCAGTCTCCGAGGTTCTGAAGGGCCTGACGGACTCCCTGCGGCGTTTACTGGGCGTTCTCTCGAACCGGGAACGCCGTATGGCTAGCTGTCATCTGTGCGCACACCGGAAAGGAGGCCCCGAGATGGAAGACTCAGGAACGAAGCGAGACGGCACCACGGTGGATGGCCTGGTTCGGATGCTTCGTGACGGGCGGATCAGTCGACGCGGGTTCCTCGCCGGCGCGGCCGGCATCGTCGGGAGCATGGCCGCCGCCGAGGGCATCCTGGCGCGAGTCGCCGGGGCGCAAGGGGCCAAGAAGACGCTGGTGGTCGGCCAGTCCGCCGACGTCAGCAAGCTGGATCCCCAGCTGAGCACCACGGTCAACGACATCGCGGTCACGTTCAATATCTTCGACAACCTGCTCTCCCGGCACCGGGACGGGAAGCTGTATCCCTCGCTGGCCACCGAATGGAAGCTGGTGAATCCCACCCTGTGGCAATTCAAGCTGCGTCAGGGGGTCAAATTCCACAACGGCGATCGGCTGACCTCGGCCGACGTCAAGTTCACCTTCGAGCGGTCGTACGACCCGAATGCCAAGGTCATTACCAAGACGATCCTGAACACCATCGAGCGCATCGACACGCCGGACCCGTACACGGTGAACCTCATCACCAAGAAGCCGGATCCCCTCATGCCAGCCCGCGTGGCCTACTATGCGGGCCAGATCATGCCCAAGGCGTATTTCCAGAAGGTGGGTGACGACGAGTTCAACGCCAAGCCGGTCGGGAGCGGCCCGCTGAAACTCGCCTCGTGGGTCAGGGACGACCGGATGGTTCTGGACGCCATCAAGGACTACTGGGGCGGGAAGATCGAGGTGGATCAGATCGTCTTCCGCCCGCTCCCCGAGCTGGCACCCCGGATCGCCGCCCTGCTGAAGGGCGAGGTGGACCTGATCACGAAGATCCCGCCGGACCAGGTGGATCAGGTGGCCAAGAATCCGACCACCAAGATCGAGGGGGTGCTCTACGGCGGCCTCTACTGCATGTCGGTGGCATCGCAGAAGCCGCCCCTGGACAGCAAGCCGTTCCGGCAGGCCCTGAGCTTGGCCATCGACCGCGAGCTGATCCTGAAGGAGTTGTGGCGCGGGCAGGGCGCCGTGCCGAACAGCCTTGTGGTGAAGGGGGACAGCCATTACGACCCGAGCCTCCCGCCCCTCAAGTACGATCCGGACAAGGCCAAGCAGCTCCTCAAGGAGGCGAACTACAAGGGGGAGGAATTGACGCTGGAGACCCCTATCGGCACCTTGGTGATGGACAAGGAGATGAGCGAGGTTCTCACCTCCATGTGGAAAGATGTGGGGATCAACGCCAAGTTGGAGCAGCTGGAGTACTCGGTTTACCAGCAGAAGATCCGCGAGAAGAGCTTCAAGGGTCTGCGCTGGACCGATCCCACCTCTGCCTACAATGATCCCGACGGGATGATGTGGCGTCACCTCGCCCAGGGCGGAGTCAACGCCTACTGGTTCCGGAACCCGCGCTTTGACGAGCTGGGAGAAGCGGCCCGATACAGCGTGGACGAGAAATTCCGGGGAGAGGCCTACCGGGAAATGGCGCGGATTGAGCTAGAGTTCCTTCCCTTGATTCCGGTCATCCAGCCCATGGAGCTGTATGGCCTCCAGAAGTACGTGGACTGGAAACCGTATGCGAACCAGATGATGGAGTTCCGCCGCTTTAACCTGAAGCTCACGCGCGCGTGACGTTTCAACGACGCGGGTCATCTAGCGCGCCCCGCCATGAACCGGTGGCGGGGCGCCGTCATTCTTGTCCGTGGCGGCGCCTGGCCGCGAGGTCTTGATGCAAGGGTTCGGTCGCTTTCTGATCTACCGGCTGCTTCGCCTGATGGTCGCCTTGTGGTGCGTGGTGACGGTAGTCTTCGTCGTCATGCGCCTCTCGGGCGATCCGGTTCCGCTTATGCTGCCGCCCGATGCCCCCATCGCCGAGATGGAGCGGCTCCGGCACGAGATGGGGCTGGACCGGCCGATCTACGTCCAGTATGGGGTATTCGTCAACCAGGCCGTTCAGGGGGACTTCGGCCGCTCCATTAACTTCCGGACCTCGGCCATGCGGGTAGTGTGGGAGCGGATTCCGGCGACGCTGGAGCTGGCCTTCGCGTCCTTCGTGTGCGCCATAGTGGTGGCCATCCCGGCCGGCGTCCTGTCGGCGATCAGGCGGGGGTCCACCTATGACAATATCGTGATGGGGGTGGCGCTGGTCGGGCAGGCGGCGCCGACCTTCTACATCGGCATCATGTTGATCCTGGTCTGCTCGCTCTGGCTCAACCTGTTCCCGACGTCAGGCCGCGGCGAGTGGCGGCACCTCGTCTTGCCGGCGGTGACACTGGGGGCGTTCGCCATGGCCAGCATCGCCCGGATTACCCGCTCCGCGGTGCTGGAGATCCTGCAGGCGGACTATATCCGGACGGCCCGAGCCAAGGGCCTGCCGGAGTTCTGGACCCTCGCCAAGCACACCATGCGGAACGCCGCCATCCCCATCGTCACGATCGTGGGGCTGCAGCTCGGGAATCTGCTGGGCGGGGCCGTGGTGACCGAGACCATCTTCTCCTGGCCCGGGATCGGCCGGCTGGCGATCCAGTCCATCTACAACCGCGATTACCCCATCGTGCAGTCGTGCGTCTTCATAACGGCGGCGATGTTCGTCATCCTGAATCTCTTGGTGGACGTGGCGTATGGCATCCTCGACCCGCGCATCCGACGATAACGATCAGGACAGCACCGAGCGCACCCGTTCCCGCCGTGCAGGCTGGCGGAAGGTACCCCTCTTTGTCTGGGCCTCGACGGCCTTCGTGGTTGTGGTGGTGCTGGCCGCGATCTGCGCGCCGCTGGTCAGTCCATACGACCCGGTTCAGCAGTCGCTCCGGGAACGGCTCAAGAGTCCGACCTGGTTCCCGGAAGCCGGCCAGGGCCGGCACTTGCTGGGGACGGACCAGCTCGGGCGCGACACCCTGAGCCGGATCATCTACGGCTCCCGGGTCTCCCTGGTCGTGGGGTTCACAGCCGTGGTCATCGGCGGAGCCATCGGCGGATCGCTCGGCCTGCTCTCGGGGTACGCCGGGGGCATCGTGGACGAGATCATCATGCTGGTGGTGGACGCCCAACTGGCGTTTCCGTTCATCCTACTGGCGATCGGCATCATCGCGGTCCTGGGCCCCAGCTTCGGAAACCTGATCATCATCGTGGGGCTGAGCGGATGGGTGACCTACGCCCGCCTGATTCGGGCCCAGGTCCTGACCATCAAGGAGCGGGAATACGTCCTGGCCATCCGGGGGCTGGGGGGCTCCACGTTGCGGATCCTGAGGAGCCACATCGTCCCCAACACGATGGCCCCTTTCCTGGTGATCGCCACACTGGAGCTGGCCCGCACCATCCTCCTCGAGTCCACGCTGAGCTTCCTTGGGCTGGGTATTCAGCCCCCGACGCCGAGCTGGGGTGGGATGCTGAACGAAGGGCGCGGCTACCTGGACTCCGCCTGGTGGATTTCAGCCTTCCCGGGGCTGGTCCTCATGCTCACCGCCCTGGTCGTCAGCCGGGTGGGCGACTGGCTGCGGGATGTCCTCGATCCAACCCTCCGCGGCGCGTAGGGAAGGCGCACCGCTGATCCGCGCGTTCCTGTGACGAGCACGGGCCGCCCGTTGGAGGAGAGGCGCCAGCGGATGGAGCTGTCCGCCTGATGAGCGCGGAGCGGGCCGCCTTTGGCCGCCACGGCTACCAGATGACCGTGGGGTTTCCCGAGCGAAGTTTCCCCGGATGGCCCCTTCCGGACGAGACCCGTCACACGCTGGAGCAGGTGATCCGGCTCCTCCGGTACATGGAGGTGCGGGGCCTTCGCCGTCCTGGGAAGTAGGCGGAGAAAGGACGGAGAGCAGGTCCGGGACACGCAGTTCGCTCGCCGGATTTCACCCTCCTTGTGAAGCCGACGTTGGATCCAAGGCCCCCATCGGCTTCCCTTGTCCTTCTTCATGAGCACCGACGGCAGTTGACGTCAACACTGCGGCCAGTCCGATAGCCTCCCCGACGGGAATCGGCGCGAGGGCTCGCGAGGGGCATCCCGGGAAAAGGGCGCTCGCCCAAAAAATCCTCCGCAACCGCTGAGCCGCGGCTTCCCTCACGAGAGTCCGGAGAGCGGCAAGGGACCAATCCTGTGCCTGGCTAAGCAATTGATTGCAAAGCAACTTTCCAACGTCGACCAGCCTGAGATGTCATCCATTGCACAATTATGGGTCCGTTCGAATGCCGTGGATACCGTGAGACTTGCCGGTGCAAGTCCGGCCCTGGGAATTGGCAGAGTCGCCCAGGTAGCTTGAGGGAGGTCCAACGGGTAACCGGAAGCACTGAGTTCCCTGACGGGCGCTCCCCAAGAGGAGTGCGCAACCCCGCAGGTTGCAGCGCGCAGCGAACCGCAGGCAACCTGCCGGCCTGCTGCCAGATGGGGGACAAGTGGCTGGGCGAGGTCTGCCAGGACCCAGGCACATGGAAGGGGCGGGTCTGCTTGGGGGCAACCAGCGAGGTCGCCGAGCCGGTGGCGAGTGCGTCCTTGCCGACTCCGAGCCAGGGAGGGGCTCGCGAGGATCGGAGCGGAACAGGGCACCCCACGAGAAGATTGCGCGGACTGCCACCGACGAAGACCTGACGGTCTCCCGCTGCCCTTTCGCGCACTTGCGCGCAACGGGGGTCGTCAAAGCGTTAAACATGAGCTAGGAGCCTGTCGGAGAAAAAATCGTTCGGCACGGACTTTGCGCCCTGGACATCCAGCGTGCAGCAGCTATAGTGGCGGCATGAAAACATTCAAACCGTACAATCCCGACCAGTTGTT
>Ga0208692_1001456_pt1 | contig 13280 bp, 19 predicted proteins | sample June2015DPH_20_1_3_FD_184721 | JGI IMG/M metagenome (GOLD analysis project Ga0208692, IMG submission 184721) | Peatland microbial communities from SPRUCE experiment site at the Marcell Experimental Forest, Minnesota, USA - June2015DPH_20_100... | ecosystem: Environmental > Terrestrial > Soil >...
TGAAAGGTTCAGAAATAAGAGGTCCAGTAGCTAGAGAGGCAGCCGAAAGATGGCCAAGAATTGCAAGTGCCTCAAGCATAATAGTGTAGGTGCAAAGATGATGCAAGAGACTAAACGAGTAAAAAATCCGCGTAAACAGCGAAAAATGCTTTTTAACGCTCCTGCTCACGTGCGCCACAAGCTTATGGCAGCTCCCTTATCAAAAGAGCTTGCTGCTTCAAGGGGCGCAAAGACTCTTCCTGTAAGAAAAGGCGACACAGTTCGCATTCAACGTGGAGATAATAAGGGGTTTGAAGGCAAAGTTTCACGCGTTGCCCCGAAAGAATACCGAATTTACATTGAAGGATTAACACGTGAGAAAGTTGATGGAACAAACATTTTCATTTCAGTGCACCCATCCAAAGTTATGATAAGAAACCTCAACCTTGACGACAAACGGCGAAAAGATGTTCTTGAAAGGAAGAAGGAAATAGAAAAGCCTAAGAAAGAAGAAAAGGCAAAAGCAAAACCAGCAAAGAAAGCTGAAAAGGCTCCAGAAAAGCCGCAAGCTAAGGTTGAAGAAGTTAAAGAGGAAAAACCCGTAGAAGCACCGCCAGTTGAAGAAAAAGCAGTGTCTGAAGTTGCAAAAGAGCAAGTACCAGCAGAAAAAGTTCCTGAGAAAATAGCAGAGAAGGCACCTGAAAAAGCTCCAGCGGCAAAGAAAGCAGTAGCAAAGAAGCCTGCAGCCAAGAAACCTGCCGCTAAAAAAGAAGTAGCCGCAGAGAAAAAGAAACCTGCCAAGGCAGCAGCTCCAGTAGAAAAAGAAAAGACGCCTGCTAAAAAAGCAGCAAAACCAAGGACAGCAGCAAAGAAAACAGCTGCGTCAAAAGAAGCACCAGCAAAAGAAACGGCAGCCAAGAAAACGGCGCCTAAACCGCGTGCTAAACGTAAGACCTCTGAACAAACTGAAGGAGGACAATAATTTTGGGTAAAAAAGGAAAAACAGCAAGGCTCAAACGTAAGCCAGCTCCAAGGTTCTGGCCAATTCACAGAAAAGAATTACCCTGGATAGTAAAACCCTCATCTGGTTCACACTCACTCCAGAACTGTCTACCATTAACGCTCGTTCTTCGAGACATTCTCGGCGTAGCACAAACAAGGAGAGAAGCCAAAATGATACTTGCCCAAGGCAAAGTTCAAATTGACGGGAAAGTCAGGCGAAAAGATGATTTTCCAGTTGGTTTGATGGATGTTATCTCCATATCTGACATGAACAAGTATTACCGTTTAATGCCCTCACACAAAGGGCTAGTTTTAAATCCAATTAGCAAGGAAGAAGCAAACTTCAAGCTAGTCCGCGTTGAAGATAAAACCACTGTTAAAAATGGCATGCAAATTGCTCTCCATGACGGCTCAAACATGCTCGTAAAAGTTGCAGACCCGAAAAATCCAAAAGAAGTCACCTACGACACATTTGACGTTCTAAAAATCACTTATCCAGAAAAACAAGTAGCTCTCAGCTTGAAGACCAAAGAAGGAAACTTGGCAGTTATCACTGGCGGAAAAAACATCGGAAAACAAGGCAAAATAGTCGAAATAGAAAAGACTGAAGCTAAAAAACGCCGGCAAGCCCTAGTTGTCGTCGAAGACGCGCAAGGTGTTCGTTACCAAACAATCTTAGACTTTGTCTTTTCCATAGGTGAAGCTGAACCGCTCATAGGTTTACCGGAGGCATCTGTAGTTGTCTGAGGAAGAAGCTTTAGTCAAGATGTGGGAAGAGCATCCAATGCTCAAGCCCCGAATCGAAAAAGTAGTGGTAAACCTTAACGTTGGAAAATCAGGCGAACCACTTGAAAAAGCTAACAGCGTACTCAAAGAAATAACAAATCAGACGCCTGTAAAGAAAAAAGCCAAAAAAACTATCCGAGACTTTGGCATACGAGAAGGAGAATCAATCGCGGTTGTTGTAACATTGCGAAAGCAAAAAGCAATTGATTTCCTAAAGAAAGTGTTACCTGTCGTTGATAACAAGATTTCAAAGTCTTCCTTTGATGTACGTGGTAACTTTGCTTTCGGCCTTAAAGAACACATTGAGATTAAAGGCGTAAAATACGACCCTGAAATAGGCATCTTCGGAATGGACATTTGTGTCTCTGTTAATCGCCCAGGACAACGAGTGAAAATTCGAAGAAAAAAGAAAAAATCCATTGGTCCCAAGCACATGTTAACACCTGAAGAATCAATAATTTTCGTCAGACGAACATTGGGAGTCGAAATCGTATAAAACTGAGGATGAATGTATGGGAAAACAGCAAGTGAAGAAAGTACGAAAATACGGCAAAGGTTCTCGGCCATGTGTTAGATGTGGATCTTATGGGCCAGTTATTCGACGTTACAATTTATATTTATGTAGGCACTGTTTTAGAGAGGCTGCCCCAAAACTTGGGTTCAAAAAATATGAGTAGGAGCTAAAAAGAATATGGATACTTTAACCAATGGTTTGATAACCATCATAAACAACGAAATGCGAAACAAGCGTGAATGCATAATTAGCCCTGCCTCTAAACTTTTGGGGCGCGTCCTACGCATAATGCAGTTGAATGGTTACATAGGTGAATTCGAGTTTATCGATGATGGGCGTTCTGGAAAATTCAAAGTTCAACTGTTAGGCAGAATAAACAAGTGTGGACCAATTAAACCACGCTTCCCAGTTAAAGTCGGCGAGTTTGAAGATTGGGAAAAGAAGTTCTTGCCATCCAGAGACATAGGAATAATGGTTGTTTCCACTTCAAAAGGCGTTATAGCCCATAAGAATGCTGAAGAAAAGAATATTGGAGGAAGGCTGTTAGCCTTCGTGTATTAGAGGTGTAATTTATGCGGCTCCCAGAAATATCTAAAACCATTCAAGTTCCTGATAACGTAGACGTCAGCCTAGAAGGCAAAAAAGTCAACGTCAAAGGCGCCAAAGGATCCTTAACACGTGACTTTTCCTTTGCTCCAATCGCGATAGAGGGCGAGGGCAAAAATATTCGCGTTTGGGCAAAGTGGCCACGTAAAAAGGAAGCCGCTCTTGTAGGAACAATATACTCGCACATTCAAAACATGATTACTGGAGTAACAAAAGGCTACTCGTACAAGCTTAAAATCGTGTTCTCACACTTCCCAATCTCAGTGAAGCTTCAAGACAAATCTGTTTTGATTGAAAACTTTACTGGTGAACGAAGAGCACGCAGAGTAAAAATAATCGGTGACGTCAAAGTGAAAATTGAACCCGAAGATATCATTGTTGAAGGCGTAAACTTGGAAGATGTAAGCCAAACCGCCGCCAACATTGAGCAAGCTACAAGAATAAGAAGAAAAGACCCGAGAGTTTTCCTTGACGGCATATACGTGTATGAAAAAAACGAGGGAGTTGCCTGATGACCGAAAAGACCGAGAAGAAGCCATCACCATCACGAAAAGCCCTCAAAGTTAGAGCACGAGCTAAAAACAAGAAACCAGAATTCATAAGACCAGAAAGCTGGCGATATTCAAGATTCAGCTTAAGTTGGCGAAGACCCAGAGGTTTAGATAATAAGATTAGGCGAAAAATTAAGGGTTGGCCGCCTGGCGTAAGCGTTGGCTATAAGGGACCAAAAATCGCCAGAGGCTTACATCCGTCGGGATACAGGGAAGTTATAGTTTACAATGCACAGGGCTTATCCACTATTGACCCTAATACTCAAGCCATACGCATCGCCCACACAGTCGGCAAAAGAAAGCGTGCCTTAATTATTGCCGAAGCCAAGAAACTTAACATTAAAATCTTAAACGTCAAAGTTTCAGCAGAAACCGAAGAGAAAGAAGAGGAAGCAGCTGAAGGCGAGGAGAAGGAGCAGGCGGAAGAAGCGGAAGAGGAAGAGAAAGAGGTCAAGAAAGAAGAGAAGCCTAAGAAAGAAAAGGCACCAAAGAAAACCAAACCTAAACCCAAGAAGGGAGAAGAAAAACAATGACAGACTTAAGCAGCCAAAGACGTTTAGCGTCTCAAATCTTAAAGATTGGGCAAAACCGCGTGTGGATTAATCCTGAACGCATGGATGATGTTGAAGGCGCAATTACACGTGAAGAAATCAGAAAGCTAATTCACGAGAAAGTCATCGTTACTTTGCCTGAGAAAGGCGTAAGCAGGTCCAGAGCAAAAATTATCCGAGAGAAAAAGCGTAAGGGCAGGCGCAGTGGTCCCGGCAGCATTACTGGTGCTGGTTACGCGAAGGTTACTCAGAAAGAGGCTTGGATGATAAAGATCCGCTCTCTAAGACGCAAGCTTCGTGAGTTGAAGGCAAGCAGAATCATAACTGAAGCTACATACAGTCAGTATTACAGGATGGCTGGCAGCGGCAGGTTCGAATCTATTGCTGAACTGGAACGTAATTTGAAAGCTAACGATTTATGGAGGAAACGTTAAGATGGCAAAAAACGGCAATTACCGCGTACAATTAAGACGCAGACGCGAGGGAAAAACTGATTATCAAGCGCGGAAGGCTCTGGTTATTTCTGGAAAGCCTCGGCTTGTTACTCGAGCTTCATTAAAGAATGTTACAGTACAAATAATCGTTGCTAAGCCGCATGGTGATGAGGTTTTAGCTGCAGCGAACAGCCGCGAACTAGTCAAGAATTACGGTTGGAAGGCTCCAACTGGCAATGTCCCAGCAGCTTACCTTACGGGTTTGCTTTGTGGTTTAAAGGCGAAAGCTAAAGACGTTGAAGAAGCCATCTTAGATATTGGCTTGGTTTCTCCCACAAAGGGCTCCAAGGTTTTCGCTGCATTGAGCGGGGTTTTGGATGCTGGTGTGGATGTTCCTCACAGTGAAGAGAAGATTGTTAAGGAACGCAATAAAGGTGAACATATCGCCAAGTACGCTAAAAGCTTAGGCGCCGGTTCTGAAGAGTACTCTACCAAATTCTCCAAGTACACAGCGCAAGGTGTTGCGCCTGAAAAAATACCTGAGCACTTCAACAAGGTTAAGGCTGAAATTACCGGTTCATTTAAGAAAGGTGAAAAGAAAGCATGAGTAAAATGCACAGTGAAAGACGAACTAACTTAGAAGAATGGGTTCCAAAAACTCGTTTGGGCAAAATGATTCAAGAAGGCAAAATTACCACTATTGAAGATGTCTTCCTCAGTGGCATAAAAATTTCTGAACCCCAAATCGTGGACTCATTAATTCCTGATCTTCAAGAAGAAGTCATAAACGTTAACCTAGTGCAGAAGCAAACTGACGCTGGCGAAAAATCCCGTTTCAAAGCCATAGTCGCCGTTGGAAACAGAGACGGCTACATCGGCTTAGGCTCAGGAAAAGCCAGCCAAGTGCGAAACGCCATTGAGAAGGCTGCTGTGAATGCCCGCTTAAACATTATTCCAGTAAAACGCGGATGCGGAAGTTGGGAGTGCGGTTGCGGAAAACCTCATTCAGTTCCATTCCAAGTTGAAGGAAAATGCGGCGGTGTCCGAGTGGTTATTGTTCCGGGACCCAGAGGCTTAGGCTTAGTTTCAAGCGAAGTAGCCAAAGTCATCTTAGGCTTAGCTGGCGTGAAGGACTTGTGGATGAGAAGTTACGGTTCCACACGAACGGTGCCGTCTTATGCATACGCAATTTTTGATGGTTTACGGAAGACTTATAATTTGATCACTACAGTGGACTGGGTGAAATAGATTGGCGCAGAAAACTGAAATATGCAAGTGCCTTGTCGTGGTTAAGATTCGTGGAACTATTAGTGCTCAGCGTGAAACACGAGAAACCCTTGACTTCTTGCATTTAGCACATACTAACCATGCAGTGCTCATCGATAGCAGACCAGCCTACAAAGGAATGCTGCAACGCGTAAACAGTTATGTCACTTGGGGCGAGCCCTCAAAAGAAATCGTTGCCATGATGCTGCATAAACGCGCAAGGTTAGCAGGCGACAAGAAGCTAACAGATGAGTACATCAAGAAAGCAGGCTACAAATCCATTGATGACCTTGCAGAAGCCATAGTAAACTGCAAAGTAGAATTCCAGAAACTGCCCGACATGCAGCCTCGTTTTAAGTTGCATCCGCCAAGTAAAGGCTATAAGGGCAAGACCAAGAAGGGCTTTAAGGCAGGCGGCGAAGCAGGCTACCGCGGTGAAGCAATAAACGACCTAGTAAAACGCATGATCTAATGTGCGTTTAACTTGGCAATTTCTTCATTTTGTTTTATTTTCGATAAATCTTAAAAGCATAGAGCCCTCTAGAAGGAGCGGCTAAGCATAGAGAAGAATTGGGAGTCAACTGAGGTTTCCTTTAATGGCTAAAGCTACAATTATTGCTGAAGGCTGGATTCAAAGCGTTGGGTACCGTGCTTTTGTTAAGCGTGTTGCTAGTCAGCTTGGGTTAAAGGGGCTTGTGAGGAATTTGCCTGATGGAAAAGTCGAGGTTTTCTGTGAAGGTGACCTGACTAAGATTAACAAGCTCTTGCAAAAGATGGATTACAAGGGTAAAAAGGATGATGCGTTGAGTGTTTTTGTTGAAAACTTAAGCTTTTACACGGAAGGCGAGAAAGGCTATCTTGGACCTTGGAAAGAATACAGCGATTTCCAAATTGATTATGGGTTTGAGGTTCAGTCGCCTGTGGACCGTGCACTTCTTGAAAACTTGGAAAATGGAACGATTTATGTTGCTTCATCCCGTGACGAGTTTGGCTTACTAAAAGACGAGTTTTCAATGTTTAGAAAAGAAACAAGCAGTAACTTTGGAACTATGAAAGAGAAATACGGGTCAATTTCCGAAGAAATGAAGAAAATGAGAGCAACTTTTGAGAAGCTTGCTGATGCATATATAAAAAGGCAAAAATAAAATCTTCTACAAACCTTTTAGTTCTGGTTCAAAAGAGTGTTTGCTTATTTTTCAGTTTCTAGAAAACGTTGCAGATTCAACAACGCATTCTTTGGCTTCCTCAGTTTTTTGCACATTTTGACCTAATAATTCGGTATATTTTTTCTTTGTAGCATAGCTAGCGCCTAAATGCTTCGGATTACTTTAAGCGATTGGCTGTGAATGAATCTAATTAGTCTTTCTTAATTTAAGTATGTGTAAATTATTGGGGGCTATAAGGTGCTTCAGGCAATCGAGTTCCTCACCGCAAAATAAGCAGCAATCACCATTTTCTCAGGCAAACTGTTCCAGAGTTAACGCGTGTTTTCTCACTGTTTATGTGCGATACGTTTTATAGTTACGATGAAGAAATTCGTTAGTTAATTGGAGGGGGAAAGACATAAGTGCAAAATGGAGAAGAAAAAACAAAAATCGCAAATGGCTAGACTTCAATAACTCAGGTATAAAAAGCAAAAAGCAAAGAATAACCCAGCCAGAACACGCCTACCGCGTAAAATCAATATCCGTCTCCTCAAGCTTTCGTCCATCCAAAAGCTTTGCCAAGCGCAATTTCCAAGAACCCAAACCATTAATTGACATATTCCAAGAAAACAACTACATAACAATCGTGGCTGAAATCGCAGGCTTTAATAAGGAAACTCTTAAAATAAATGTGAAAGATCAAAAACTCACTCTCTCAGCAAAATCGAAAGATCGCAGATACTATAAAAGTTTAAATCTGCCGAAGGTAGTGATTCCAGACGTTATGTACACCAAATTCAAGAACGGTGTGCTAGAAATCAAACTTAAAAAAGCTGAAACAGCAATAAATAAAGAAGCTGACCAAAATGCCGCATAAACTAAGAAAAATACGAAAAACAAGGGGCTCAAGAACACAAGGCTATGGAAGAGTAGGTCAACACCGAGACTCAGGCTCCAAGGGATATAGAAAAGTTGGGCGACACAAACACTTATGGAGCTACGTCGTAACCCATGAACCTGACTACTTTGGCAAACATGGCTTCACCTCACCCCAAAGCCTTCACCGCCATGAAAACACAATAAACCTCAAGAAACTAGAAGAAATAGCTCAAACAAGCCAGCAGGAAAAACCTCAAATCAACCTAACAGCGTTAGGCTACACAAAACTTTTAGGCACAGGAAAAATCACAAAACCCCTAACCATACAAGTGCCCTCATACTCAAAATCGGCAGCTGAAAAAATCAAAAAAGCAGGCGGAGAAATCGTAAACTCCCAAGCCAATGGAGAGTAACACTGCTAAATGGCCGGAAGATTCCTCAGCCTCTTCAAACCCATAGGAAGAGTTCTGCCAGAAATAAAAAAGCCCGAACGAAAAGTAAGCTTTAACGAGAAAATCTTCTGGACCGGACTTGTTTTAGTCATTTTCCTTGTAATGACTGAAATCCCACTTTACGGGGTTGCAGCATCAGCATCAGACCAGTTTAGCCAATTAAGGGTTATTTTTGCTTCGAACCGTGGCACATTGATGGAGTTGGGCATTGGGCCTATTGTTACGGCTGGTTTGATTTTGCAGTTGCTTGCTGGTTCATCAATTATCGAATGCGACATGTCAAATTCTGAGGATAGAGGATTATTCACTACTGCAAGCAAAGTGTTCACTATTGTTCTCACTGGTATTCAGGCTGCAGCTTACATTATAAGCGGCATGTACGGTGCGCTTTCTGGACCGGTAACGCTAGTTATTTTCCTGCAGCTTATAGGTACTGGAATAATTGTCATGTTAATGGACGAACTTGTTCAGAAGGGCTGGGGGCTAGGCAGTGGAATCAGCCTTTTCATTATGGCTGGTGTTGCCCAGACTGTTGTCTGGGATACGTTTTCGCCGACTACTGGTTTGTTTGTTGGTTCTCTTTCAGCTTACTTGGGTGGTGGGCAGACGTTTTTGGCTTGGGTGTTTGGTTCTGCTTCTGGAGTTTATCCGTCTTTGCTTGGGTTCTTTGCTACTATTGGAGTCTTTTTGGTGGTTATTTATTTGAATGGAATTAGAATTGAGCTTCCAATGAGTTATGCAGGGTACAAAGGTTTCAGAAGCAGGTATCCAATTAAATTGTTGTACGTTTCTAACCTTCCAGTTATATTTGCGTCAGCATTATTTGCAAACGTTTATTTCTTTTCGCAATTGTTATGGGGTACTCAGGGTCGCCCTCTTCCTGGAACAAATCTTTTCTTCCAGATAATAGGCGACTTTAGCCAAAACGTAACAACTGGTAGTATAACACCTGTAGGTGGTCTTGCTTACCTTGTTACTGCGCCACGTAACATTCAAACTGTTGCTGCTGACCCGCTAAGGGCTGCTGCTTACTTGGGTATTATCGTGGTTTTCTGCGCTGTTTTCTCGCTGATTTGGCTTGAGGTTGGCGGTTTAGGTCCCTCAAAAGTTGCGCAGCAGCTTATGGATTCAGGCATGCAGATTCCTGGTTACCGGAGGTCAGGAAGACCAATTGAGTCTATCCTTAAACGTTACATTCCTGTAGTCACGGTTCTCGGCGGAATCATCGTTGGGCTTGTTGCTGGGTTTTCAGATTTCCTAGGCGCCTTCGGCTCAGGCACAGGTATCTTGCTATCGGTGGGTATAATTTACCAGTACTATGAATTGCTAATGCGCGAGAGAGCAGCCGAGATGTTCCCTGCCTTCAGGAGAATCCTTGGAGAGTAGGCTTAACAGGTTTGCTTGAAAAAGCTATTGTTCCTTATTTAAAGGAGAGTAGTTGTTGGCTTTGAATAGTTAAACGTTCTATTGCTCTCTGATGGCTATCTCCCCGCCTTTAAATAGATTGAACTTAAGGTGAGGTTAGCGTTGAAATTAATTCGGTTGTACTCACGCTGCTCAATTTTCTTATTGGAGAGAGGAAGTTAAAGGCTTCAAACCTCTTTTTTGTTCAGGTATTTACGAGCATTTTTATGCTTTTATTGTCCAGCCTTTTTTGTTTAGGATTTCCTGTACCGCTGGGAGGTCTAGGGCGAATTTGACGTGTTGGCAGTTGCTGGATTGACAGTAATCGCACCAAACGTTGTCGGGCTTAAAGTAAACGTCTATTATTCTTCCCCTTGATGTTTTGCTCGCAAGAGTTCGGTCCAGAATTCTGACCCCTTGTTCGTCTATGTTAAAATGTTCGAGGGGCGGCAGCTCAAGCATAGGATGTGCGGTTTGTAGCTCTTCAAACCTTTTTCTTATGGCTTCTTTTATGAATTCTGCTCTGCTTTTGTATCCTCTTATCCCACGCTTTATCAGCTGGTCGATTACCGAGGGCACAGGGTTGCTGTGCCTCGCAAGATTTTCCGACTAGTCCGTGGCGAGGAGCTTTGTGGTGTAATCGTGTATAGTTATCCTCCGCCCAGCTGCCACGGACGGCGGCTTGTGCTTCCACGCATGTCCATACAAGAAATTAATCAAAAACTCAGCATCATCAGCCGAGTGGTTATCCATCCAAAGTACCGAACAATAGGCTTAGGCGCTAAACTGATACGTGAAACCTTGCCTTTAGTGGGGACACCTTACGTTGAGATGATTGCAGTCATGGCAAAGTATAACCCGTTTGCAGAAAAAGCAGGCATGAAGAAAATAACACAGCAGCAATCTGCGGACAGCGTTTCTGAAGTTTCTAGAATGCTCTTGGAGTTGGGTTTTAACCTGCATCTATTAGGCAGTGAGCGCTATGTCCGAGGAAAACTTGAAAGTTTAAGCCATGAACAAATGTGCAAGCTTAAAGAAGCATTCGTCAAAAACAAACATCTACGGTTCAAAAAAGAGTTTGCAGTCAGTCGTCATCAGCCCTTTGGGGAAACCTCTGTCTATGTTAAAAGCATTCAGAATGCGGATGTATCGAAAATTGCGAAGCTGGTTAAGCTCGTTGGAATGCTACTGCAAACAAAGGTTTACTTGTTTTGGAAAAAACCTTAAGTTTGATTCTATGAGGCGAAACAATCGGCAATAGGCCGAGCCAACTACGACACCAACACAGGAAGCATATTCTTTCCCTCTTTTTATTTTGTTATTAAATAATTAATAATAAAAATCGATGGGCTGAGAAGGCTCTGGACAAAAAACGTTTAATCCTATTCTAAGCATTTTTCTCTTATAATCTCTGAGATTCAGCAGACCTCACTAAAAACATGTTATCAGCCAATTTGATATGCAAGGGAGTTTCTAAATGAACCTATGCGCCAACAGAAAAAAGTTTTTTCTAAAACAGTTACAACGCTGAGAAGTAAAAACGGTTATTAACGAGGAAACAAGATACGCATAAGCATAAAGTCAAGAGGAAAGCGCAATGTCTGTAGTCACTTCGTTGCCTTTGGCAACACTTTTAATTATGGGTATCTCAGCTGTGATTGCGTTCCTAAACTCTGGAATAAACAGGGTTTTAATCAACTATTTTGTAGGCTGGGAACAATACCGAGTCATGCAGAAAGAAATGGCTGAATACCGGTCAGAAACCATGAAAGCTGCGCGAGCTAACGATAAAAAGCAAATGGAAAAACTCAAAAAGAGGCAATCTCAAATAAATAGCATGCAGGCAAAAATGATGAAGCCTCAGATGGTCCAGTTTGGCATATCTTTTGTTTACTTAATTGTCTGGTTTTTAGTGTTAACGCCAACGTTTGGACCACTGCCGATGGCTTACATACCGGGTTTTGGTACAATTGCTGGTGCACATCTTATTGTTAATGGAGTTGCTGGACCTGCAATTCCTGATGCGATTTCTGTGTTCTACTGGTATCCCATTAGCTCGCTGTTCTTCGGGTTGCTTTCATCACGCATAATAGGCATAATGCCCATCGAAACTTGATGCAGAAAACGTGGTGACGCTAAATGGCTAAAAACACAAAAGCATGCTTAGCCGAGAAAAAAATAGTAATTTGCATTTCAGGAATGGCTGGAACAGGGAAAAGCACTCTGTCCAAAAAACTTGCAGAAAAATACAATCTAAAATGTTATTCAGGCGGCGACGCGCTTAAAGAACTGGCAAAGGCAGAAGGCTATGACGTGTCGTGTCAAGGCTGGTGGGAGAGCCTTGAAGGCTTAAATTTTCTTAAAGAAAGAGTAATTGACCCTAAATTTGACAAGGCAGTAGACGCTAAGTTCCTGGAATACGCACAGCAAGGCAATGTCCTCTTGGATAGTTGGACGATGCCGTGGCTGCTTAAAGAGGGTTTTAAGATTTGGTTGATGGCTTCAATTGAGAAGAGAGCAACAAGAGTTGCCGAACGCGACAAAATAACCGTTAACGAAGCATTCAAAGTGCTGGAAGAAAAAGAAGCTATGACAAAGGCAATATACAAGAAGCTTTACGGTTTCGTTTTAGGCGAGGATTTTGCGCCGTTTGACTTAGTTTTAGACACCGACAATTTGAATGCAGAAGAGGTTTTTGAAGTTCTTTGCAGAGTAATAAATAACGTGGTTCTTTCCGTTCCCAAGTCTAACTAGAACTTTCTTCTATAACAAAGTTACAGACGACTTAAAACCACAAATAACAAATTAGACTCCTCTTTCAAAGCGCAAAACTTAAGAGAAAGGGGAGGAAACAAGTGAAAACCTTAAACCGCATAGCTTCGCTTATCTTCTTAGAAGCAATCATAGAATTAAAGAAACCTAAAGATGCGGGACCACGACTAATAAATGATAACATCGCAAAAATAAGAATCAGTATTCTAAAAATTCCCATAACAAACATTGAAGAAGAGCAGAAATTTGACAATCAATCGGCAATAAATATTGCCAGTTTCCTCTACCTGATTCCAAACTTGGAAGTTTAGTTTTTCTCTTTCTTAATCAGTAATCGCGCGTTTTTCCACTGGTCCATAGCCAACGACAAATGGCCACATGGGCTTCCCTGAAGCGAATAGAAAACATAGCATAGGTAGTTGCATTGCGTACATTTATGGTAAGCTTCGCGCAGTTCCTTGAATTCTTGGCTTTTCCATTTCTCAGGCAAATCAAAAATTGAACCTGCAAAATTGTGACTATGGCACCCCGCGATTCTGCCTAAATGGTCAACGACTAGGAAGTTACTTAGTGCTTGGCATTTCCATGTTCTCTTGTCTTCCTCATAGAGGCTTCTTAACGCTTTAAGAAGTTTGGTTGTCATGAGGATTTTCTTATTTTTCTTTTTCATTTCAATTAAGGAATCGCAAAGTTTAACCATGGCTTGCTTATCCGTTATCACGAACTCATCGTTTGCTTTACCAATCCTAAAGAGTTGTTTTTCGTCCACCGAAAAATCATACGAGTAAAGACAGTACCAGATGGGAATTCCTTTTTGAGTGAAATAGTTAGTTATGTCAACTATTTCATAGAGGTTCTTTTGTGAAATTGTCGGCGTGACACTAACGTTTATTCCCTCATTATGAAGCATTTCTACGGCTTCCATTGCCTTTTTCCATG
>Ga0208692_1001459_pt1 | contig 13244 bp, 9 predicted proteins | sample June2015DPH_20_1_3_FD_184721 | JGI IMG/M metagenome (GOLD analysis project Ga0208692, IMG submission 184721) | Peatland microbial communities from SPRUCE experiment site at the Marcell Experimental Forest, Minnesota, USA - June2015DPH_20_100... | ecosystem: Environmental > Terrestrial > Soil >...
TGTGAACTACAACTGTGACCAGTGTGGCCTCTGGGGGAGCACGTGGACGACACCGCCCTACAAGGACTCCTTCACCGTCATGAACAGCTGGGAGAGCTACTACACGTCGGAGTGGCCGTACATCCAGCAAGGAGCGACGGTGGCCGCTTCGTCAGGAAAGCAGAACGGCATCCTTGCCGGGGTATGGGAATACGGTTCTGATGGCGTCGATTACAACCCCATACTGACCAACTCAAAGAACGGTGGCTCACCGAGCTACAAGTCAATGCTCGATTGGTCCTACGCCAATGGAATCGGTTTCAATCATTTCCAGGTGTGGTGCGGTCTCAATTCGCAGGGGCTTTCCAGATATAAAGCATTAGGATTCGAACAGGTAGTCGCAGACTTACAGACGTATTACCCACCGACGACCTCTACTGGCGGGTGGTCGAATGGCGGGTGGGGGGCCTTGTCCAGCCTCGGCGGTATACTTGCTCCAGGCACCGGCCCTGCCGTGTGCGCGCAGGATGCAAACAGCCTCGACGTCTTTGTCGTAGGCACCGACTACGCGCTCTGGCACAGACACTACCAATCAGCGTCAGGGTGGGGCAACTGGGAATCCCTCGGCGGAATCCTGACCTCGTCACCCGCGGCGGCGTCACCGGCCTCTGGTAAGATCGACGTCTTTGTGCGCGGCACCGACAGCGGCCTCTGGCAGTTGGAGTATTCCAACAACGGATGGCATTCCTGGACCTCTCTCGGCGGGATCATGTACCCCGGCACAGGACCAGCAGCCAGCTCATGGGGCTCAGGTCGTCTCGACGTCTTTGTCGTAGGCACGGACCTCGGCCTGTGGCATCAAGGGTATAACGGCGCGTGGTCCGGCTGGGAATCCCTCGGCGGGATCCTGACCTCGTCACCCGCGGCGGCGTCACCGGCTTCTGGTAAGATCGACGTCTTTGTGCGCGGCACCGACAGCGGCCTCTGGCAGAGGGAGTATTACAGTGGGTGATACGACTGGAAGGACAACGGCGGTATGTAACGCCGTCACCACGCGCCGCTCTGGGTAGTGCACTACCAGTGCGCATGAGCCGTCCCGCACCGAGAAACGCGCACTGCCACTCTCGAGAGCGGCACAGCGGACATTTCTAAGCTGGTCACCATCTGGCACACGTTTACCGTCAGGTTTGATGGAGACGGACATTGTTATCCGACGTCACTTTCGGGAACGTTCTTGGTGGCCAGTGAAAGGAGAATGTGTTACGGTCTAGAGGCAGCGAAGAAGAAGCGTCAAAATAACCGCGCTGATCGCGACCTTGTCCTGGCGGGCGGGGTACTGCTGCGTTCTTCAAGCGATTGAGATTCTTGACCGCGTGAAAGCGGTGACTCAAGAGACGTTCGTACAAGACGAAAGAACCTTTTTTCTTCTATTCTGTTCTGAGGCCGCCCCAATATTCATTAAGCTGTGGTCTTTTTTGCCTGCCGCGATTGGAACGAGCGATACGCAGCGAGCAGAAAGCTATACTGTTGAACTCCGGTGTCGAAACGTCAGCGCAACACGAAGCCGAGCGCAATGCCGCGATCGTTCAGGCACTGAGAAAACAGTGCGATCATCTTATCGGCGCATCCAAACGCTGAATTGAACTAAACTATTAAAGGACGCTGCAGCTGAAGAAATGAGGTACAACGTCTAAACGATGGATCGTCAACTCGTTGAGATGATATGCTACCGACTTTCAATCGAATTCATTATGGAAGCTCTTAGAGGCGCAGCAGAGGTTTTGCGGCCGAAAAAAAGTCCTTTCTAATATCCTTGTCGGGTTAGGAGAGGATGATGATACGATCATCAGCGGCATGCACGAAGTGGTCAAAGCCGTTCATCGCGTTTCTTTGACGTTTGAATATGGGTTCGACGTGCTCCGACGATCACAAAAACTGCTGATTAGATTAAGCTTTTTGTGCGAGCGAGAAGATTGTGAAGCGAAAGTTCGTGAATTGTTTTAAAACTAAAAAGTCGTGCTTTTCGAGCAATTCTCTTATTTTTTTTGGGCTATAATGATTAACGTGACCACACCGTTGCTTGAAATAGTCATCGCCAAATACCCAGCCCTGCCACAAACAGTGTAGCCAAAACAACGGCTTCCACGCGCTGAAAAAAGTGTCATAGGGAACTGTCAACACGAGCTTGCCATCTTTTTTGAGTATTCGCTTGAGTTCGGCAAGCGCCTCATCATGATCAGAAATATGCTCGAGAATTTCTGCTGCGATAACAATATCGGCACTCTCGCTCCGTAACGCGATTCGCGTTATGTCACAGATCACTGGGCTGCTCACGCGTCCCTGCTTAACAGCATATTCCACAAGGTTTTGGGCAACGTCAACGCCCACGACGGGGAGCTTGTCTGTGTTCCACACGCAATTGCCACACCCAACGTCTACGATGATGTCACCGCGTTTGTAGCTTTCAGTGACGAGCTCCCTTACGGCACATTGCCGAAACCTATGGAACCAAGATCTCACCGGGTTGCGTGATTTGGCTAGCCTAGAGTGAAAGTCTTTTTGGCGCTTCTCGTAGAGTTCTATGTCGTTCATATTTCACAGCCACGTTCACTACACACTTTTATCGCTTTGGCTCTGTCGGCGTACTAATAACGCCAAACAAACTGTCGATCCATGTGCGCGCTTTTCGAGATCGTTTTGCCATTAGTTAAAGCCCTAAGGGAAGCTGATTGCTAATAACGCCACGTTGTATTTCGTCAACCGCCCGGCGATTTCCATGCGATGAATCATCGATCTTCACGCTTTGTTTTGATACAGCATAGCATTATTGATTATGCACGATAAGGTTCAGAACTTAGTTTCTGCACCGCATTACAAAATACGCAACCGTTCATAGCGCTACTGTGCGTGCGCCACTTCACAGCGCGGCACTCTAAAAGCCCTCTGCGCCGTCGCGCTGGCAAATTTTGAGCGGGGTCAAGGCGATGAAACTAGGCATACAGCTACCAGTCATCGCAAAGCTCCATTTTGCGCTGCAATCGATATGCCACTGCTTCGCTTAGTTAAGTGCCTTAATTCGTAACTGTAGGCTCTTCGCGCTAACCTAACGAAAGGAACTTTGAACATCTTGCAATCCAAAGTTTGCTAAAAGAATCCTTTTTGTGAGGTTTGTGCTAGGTTTTTGACCTTCTCGCTTGTAGGAGACAGAAATGGAACAAACAATTAACCGGTTCGAAGAACAATCTTTATGCCCGAATGTGCGTGTTAAGAAAAGAGAATGATTTCCATTGTCATTCCAGCACACAATGAGGCCGACGAAATAGGCGGACTTCTCGAAGCGTTCAGCGCGTTCGCTGGCGTGGAACTCATCGTCGCCGAAGACGCGTCGACAGACGGGACACCGGATATCGTGCGGGAATTCGCCTTGCGCAACGACAACGTCATGCTTACGAGCAGCCACACTTTGGCTGGCAAAGGTGCGGCAGTGAGGAGGGGACTTGCTCTGGCGACGGGAGACGTGCTCGGCTTCATCGATGGGGACGGATCGATCCATCCGAGAGACTTCATGCGCGTCGCAGCTGCGATAAACGACGGAGCCGATCTTGCCGTCGGATCCAGAGCGCTCCCCACCTCCATCATTGTCCGCCCGCAACCGCTGTCGAGGCGAGTTTCGGGGGCAATCTACGGCCTTCTCGCACGCGCGCTGCTCGACATCGACATACGGGATTTTCAGTGCGGATGCAAGGCGTTTCGCCGCGGCGTGTGGACCGCACCGAGCGTCGCCTGCGAGGGATTTGCATTTGACGCTGAACTCATCGCCAAGGCGCATAAGCAAGGGTTCACCATCGTCGAGGTGCCCATAACGTGGAGCGACAAATCAAACAGCAAGGTCAACGTCGCAAGACAGACCCTGCCGATGTTCAAGTGCCTGCTGAAAACGCGCGCCGAGATACGAAGGTGAGCGAATGACCCGCAAGTACCTCGTCGCACTACTTGCCGTCGCGCTCGCGCTCTTAGAGATTGTGGTTTTGGAGAGCTGTGAGTAGTAGGAGCCACAATTTGGGCAGCAATAAGGCCTATCACGACTGAAAGAAGCGCATTCTGCCAGAGCTCACGGCGCGCAAAATGATAGATTCCTTTATAAGAACAGTTACGCACGTATATTTTAAAAAAAGCAGACTGCGCAGTGCCACGCTACGTTGAACTTATGCACAATGAGAACACGTCGATAGTAATTCCTACGTACGTTGAGCGGGACAACATACGCGGACTTTTAGAGCAAATTCATCGTTCCATGGAGCCATTAGGCTGCGCATTTGAGATTATCTTTGTAGATGATGACGGTCCCAATGAAACGTGGAACGTCGCTTCACAATACGCAGACAGGTATCCGGTGCGCGTGATACGACGACAGGGAGAAAGAGGGCTTGCTGCTGCCGTATTGAGGGGCATTAGAGCAGCGAAGTACGACATGATCGTCGTTATGAACGCTGACTTAGGGCACGCTCCTGAAAATGCACCTGAATTGATATCGCGCGTTGAAAATGGCGCCGACATAGCGATAGGCAGCCGGTGCGCGACGCCCGGCGCTTCTGACCGCCCCAGTTTCTTGCAACAAATCACTCGGAAAGGCGCTGACTTGTTCGTACGAACTCTGTTTAGGGGGGTACGCGATGTTACAGACGTGCAGGCTGGTTTTTTCGCTTTCAGAAAGGACGTCGTGACGCGTGCAAACCTCAATCCAGTAGGAGACAACATACTGTTGGAAATCCTCGTTCAAGGAAACTATGATTCAGTTTCCGAAGTCAAATACGACGCCGGTAAGCGAGACGCCAGCGAACGTGAAGGAAGGGCTAACATTAAGGCGTACGATCTCCGTCACCTCTCAAGCCTCTTCTGGCGATCGGGTGAGTTTCACCGTTTTTTGAAGTTCTGCGCGGTGGGCGCGGTGGGCGCTGTTTTGAATCTAGTCGTCTTGTATTCGCTGACAGAGCTGGGCATGTTCTACCTACTGTCGGGCTTCATAGCTATAGAAGCGGCAGTGTTATCAAACTTTTTTTTAAACAGGGCATGGACGTTCAGGGACACAGGGACTAGAGGGCTGAGATCCGTGCTCACCGCTTTGTACAGAGATCATGCCGTAAGATTCGTCGGGATTGTGCTTGACCTCGTGATCTTAGGGCTTTTAACCAGCGTATTCGGTCTCTACTACCTCACCTCACAGGTAATCGGCATCGCCGTGGCTATGCTGTGGAACTATGGTGGGAACCAGTGGTGGACGTGGGAGCACAACTTGTAGCCGCAAGCGCGACGATATGAATCCTCCCGCTTCGTCAAGCAAATGCGGCGAGGGTGACTTCTGACAACGTATTTTCACTATGCTAGGATTCAGTTGGATATTAACGGCAATGCCTTGCTGAGAAGGAGAATCAGGTTCGGACAAGCATATCGCTTCTGCGGATGTGCTTGCAGAGGGACCGATCTAAGCGACAAGGCAGCGACGCGCATTGCTGTGTGCTTGCCGCTCGCACGTACGAGCGATAACGCGGCACACATTAGGGCGTCAGCAGAGGCGAACACAGGCACACCCGAAGAACATCGCTCGGTTAATCGCAGGCCGAATGAGCGGCCAATATTTAGCCAAGATGGCTCCACTGAGGAACAAGGACTCCTCTCCGGAATCTCTGTTAGCTACGCTTTAATGCCAATCTTGAGTATAGCTCAGGGTTCGTGATGCCTCATGCTTGCTTTTCAAACAAATAAACGTCGTAGCCAATATAGCTCTTATTATAGGTCGTGTTATATGACGCGTTGTTGAAGGTTTGTATGGTCTGATTGAGAACCTGTGGGTCGATGCCAGACTCTGCCATCCACCATACGCGATTATGGCCGTTAATATCCGATTGTAGTTCTTTGATGTTGCTTGCGATGCCTTGCCCAGTTGACCACGAAGGAAACTTCGTGACATTCAAACCGGCAACGAAACTGTAATAATTGAACACGGGATCAAGATAGCCAGTAACTAGCACCAAGTCCCCGTCTTTTGCGTTTTCATTGATGAAACCAACTGCTTCCCGCGCTTGGGGCTTCGTGATTGTTGTATAGTAGGTTTGCAGGTTCGCTGCGGATAATGCGACGATAACGAGGACGACAGCAAGCTTAGCATATCGGTAGTTGATGTTTGTGATCCCTTTTGCCACGATCAAGAAGAGCGCCACTGATCCCGCGATTGTGTATCTAGTAACGTAAATTGGGCTGAGAAAGAGAGAAATGACAAACGGTATGACGTTGATGGCAAGCAGCCACACTGCCAGAAAGTACAACGCGTTATAATCCTTTGTGAAGCCCACTTCCCACGCATAGCTCTTAAGAGCTTTCACGGGTGCTTTCCAATCAATTGAGCCGCGTACTTTTCGAAACGTGAACAATGAAAGCACAGATAGCGCAAAGAAGAGTCGTAATAGGTTCGTGGTTATGGCAGACTCTAAGCTCCATCCGGAATACGTATAGAGTGTTTCGATGAGTGCGTTTATTGTGGGGGTTGATATCCAGCTCGTAAAGTATCCGTTCCTCACGCCAGAGATCTGCGAGATCACAACGCTGATCCAGGGGGCAAAAAAAACCACGAGCAGCGCTTGAAGCACCACCCAGTGTCTCAGTCGAAACGCGCGGTCGCGTGAGAGGAAGAGCAACGTCAGGAGGTAGACATTCTGCGCAATAACGACAAATATCCCGTATAGGTGGGTATACAGCAGGAGCGTTGTGCAAAGGACATATCCGACCGAGATGGCAACGGTGTTCCTGTGCAAGAAACGGATGAAGAAGTACATGGAGAGGAGAGCGAGGAGGACCATTAAGCTGTACATTCGCGCCTCTTGCGAATACTGAACATTAAACGTCGAAAAGGCGAGAATGAGCGCAGCCAGCAGCCCCACTTCCTCTGTAAAGAGCCGACGGCCCAGCACATAAATAACGGGTATCGCGAGCACGCCGAACAGAACCGACGGCAACCGCACCGCAACCTCTGAGGTACCGAACAAGGCTATCCAGTAATGCAGAATGAAATAATATAAAGGGGGATGCACGTCTACCCCCGCCACAGTAGGCACTATCTGAGACAAGCTCATTTTAGAGATCCAAACGGAGAAGGCTTCATCGAACCAGAGGCTTTGCACGCCTAAATCGTAGACCCTGAGAAATACGCCGATGAGTACAATACCGAGCAACGCGACGCTGTATTTGCTTATCGTTCGGCCTGCGACTTGCACAATCTGTGGGCTGTGGCTTCAGAGCTTAAATGTTGCGACTTCATCGTCTCCTGAACAAATGGCGTGCTTTAATGACGACATCGCACGAACGAACGCAAGCGCCTTAAGGCTCGAAACTCCGAATAGCGCATTTATGTTGTTCGAGTCGCGATTAACAACATCCGTCGCGCGTAAACGTCCGGAAATTGCAGCAAGTGCTTGGCCACACAAACATTAGTACAACGGCTTGTATCTGCAGTTGAACGATCGGGGCCTGCAGCACGTTCATGCTAGTGCGTTCACGATCTTGAGCGAGGTGGTGGAAAAACGAGCACATCCAAAAACGGCCAGCTAGCGGCTGCAAACGGTCCGTTGGTCACTCGTCAAAGGTCCCGCTAGGGTCATCGAGGAGTGGCCGCTGACGGTTGACCATCGGCCTTGCGGGTAGCAACTTTTCCCGCAGCGCGGAAGAATGCATCCGGCGTGCCGACGATTGTGGAGTGCGGTGCAAGGCGAAGCACAAAGCATCGAAGTGAACGACGTCACGTGCATTTGCGGCAAGACGAATGTTGGCCTCTGCGACTATCACCTCATCGACCAGGCCGTCGTCGATGTCTCGCTCCACCTTGAGCGATTCTCATTATGCGCGGACACGCCGATCACTTCATTCGGGCGAACACGCTGAAGAAACGCACAGGGGCACTCTTCGCGACTCTGGGGGCGCTAGTGTAAGACACTTTGAGCTCTGTTGGCCGAATGGCACATCTAGCATGAGATGACCTCAAGCCGGATGCCAACCGGCATTTGGCTCGTACCACGTGGAGCCCAATGTCGTTGCGTTCTAGGCCAAAAGCTCGAAACGTCGCAAACTAAATACATAGAGATGCCAAGTATTTGTCAGAGGGATCTCGGCAATACGTAGTGCGTACGGCTTTAAATCAATGATTTCAGTGATTTGTGTTTGTAACGATCAGCAGATATTGCAGGAATGTTTGCTCAAAAGCCTCTCAGAACAAGAAACAGCCTGCGAAACCATCATCATAGACAACACACAGAACCGATTCAAATCGGCCGCCGAAGCGCTCAACTGGGGCGGCTCGCAGGCTGTTGGAGATTACCTGATGTTCGTACATCAGGATGTTGATCTATCAGGTTCGTTTTTTGACGGCATGGAGGCACTATTGGACTCGTTGTCCGATCTCGGCGTTGCGGGGGTAGCAGGAACAAGTGAGCGCGCCGGTCCATTTGTTGAGCGATGCAGCAATGCTATACATGGCAGGGGACCAGCGCGATTCCGAAATGCCATCACACACGGCCCGCAAAGAGTCCAATTTGGAAAGCCGATACGGGAGCCAGAACCCGTGCAAACCCTCGATGAGTGTCTGGTGATAATTCCTAAGTCAATATTTCGGATGATGCAATTTGACGAAGTTACGTGCGATGGCTGGCATCTCTATGCGGTCGATTACTGTTTGAGTGTCCGCGCGCAGGGGTTTGGCGTTTATGTAATCCCGAAGCTTATGCACCATCAGTCAATAGGACACAAAGAGAAAAGCGCGCTAGAGATACTCGTGTCTCTCGGATTACAATCTGAAGAGTACTACGTCACCCTAGAACGCGTGCTCAAAAAACACAAGGACGGCTACAAGTGGATTCACACGTCTTGTGGTTCCTGGGATACTGCATCTCTGCTGAAGTTGCAACGATTTCGGTCCGCCCTTAAGCGCGTCGTTCTGTCTCTTGTCTTTTGAATTTGACTGTGCGGGGACAACATAAAGGGCGGCGTTTTTAAAGCACGCTACGTCACCCTGCAATATGGTGGTGGTGAACACCGGACAAAATCGTGGGCTCGCTTTGCGGATGTGCTAACAAAAGGGCTGATCTCAGCTACAAGAGCAGCTCTCTGTGACCGAGTCACACGGACTTATTCATCTACGTTTAGTAACAAGGTTAAGATTAAATAAACCTCATATGCGTCACAAGACCACTCTTCGGCGCGTGGCTTATTAGGCGGTTTGTTGGACTTGGTGGCGTCAGATCAAACAGTTACTGAAACAGGGCTCTAGTTGAGGCATCTAACACGTAGTTCAAAACAGGCCTTCGTTTTATGAATTTTGCTGGAACTCCGCCGACAACCGTCCACGGTTCTACATTCTTTGTGACAACGGCTCCAGAAGCTACGACCGCGCCAACACCAACGCGCACATTGGGTAGAATTGTGACTCGCGAGCCGATATAGACTCTATCTTCAATGAATACGGGCCCTCCCATTACACCAAAAGTCGGGCTGGAGAGATCATGTTCCATTGTCAAAATCAGTACTTGAGCGGCTATGCTCACGTTGTTTCCAATGTATAAGCCGTTTCTTCCATCTAGGAAAGCGTCGTTCCCTACAATCGAGTTATGGCCTATGTGTACACCATAAGGGTCAAAGAAACGGCAGCGCCAGTAAATTGTGGAATCCCTGGGGATGTCTACACCAAATACTGAACGATAGAGCACAAAGCGTATAATGTGAATAGGGATATAGCCCGTAAGTGTGGCAAAAAAAAAGAGAAGATCGCGAAGTCCACGCATTAGTATAGTCAGTGCTGAAGTGGGATGCCTACGCGCGAATTGTTCGATTTTTTGTTCTATCATCCACTCCCCTGCCAAGTAGCCGCATTGTGGGCGCCGGATTTTTGAATGGGCGCTCGTCCCCCCCGCGAGTCCAAAAAAACCAGCACATAAATGCATCTCAGTATTGATGACTAACAGTTTTAATAATTTCCGAATTTGTTAAACCTGCGGACTGCTGAGGCTGCAAACCGAAGCGCTTCGCGGTGATCGGGTAAGAAGTGCGTGACGCTCGGAGAGGTCCGTTAGTGTAGATCGATGATCCAATTACAACGAGGTCGCAATCCAAGCTCACAGCGTCCGCGACATTCGCGCTATCGTGCAAAGCTACCTTCACTGAGGAATGCCCTCCAAATAGCCGCATTTTTGTTTGGAAATGGCTTTTGAATTGACCAACCCAAGCGTCGCGAGGCGACTCTGAAAACGCCGAGTACGGCGTAATGTCAGAAGATCAACACCGTACATCGAAACAGCTATATTAGAGTGAGTTTCAGGTTAAGTCGTGTTAGAACCTAGAACGAGGTAATCGCGGTGCGTGACAGAACCGTCGGAATCGTTGGTGCGCGAGGCATAGACAATTACGGCGGATATGAGCGAATGCTTGCGGACTTGCTGCCTCGACTTGTCCAAAAAGGCTACCGTGTTCGTTGCACCTGCGAGCAAACGGAGGGTGGCGACTGCCCGACCGATTATATGGGTGCGAAACTTGACTACTTTCCGCTTAAAGCGCCCGCGAACTACACCTTAAGAAAAGCATTCGAACTTCTTTATGACAGTTTCTTCGTCGCGAAGTATTCGCTGGTTTGCGATATCATTTACGTACTTGGAATTTACGGCGGAGCGTCTCTGCTGATCCCCCGGTTGTTGGGGAAGAAGGTAATTGTTAACACAGACGGATTAGAATGGAAGCGCGCCAAATACCACATAGTGGAACGGAGCCTCATCATATTATACTTCGCCGTTTCACTTAATCTCGCCTCAAAAATCGTCATTGATAATGAACAGCTGCGCCGATGCATTGGCAAGAAGCACAGCTCCAAGATCTGTTATATCCCGTACGGGGTTTCCCGGCAGAAATCCCATTCGTGGGACCCGGCTAAACTAAGCAGCCACTTTGCTGAGCAGATCGACGGCGCAAAGATAGAAAAGGGCAAGTACTGGTTGCTCGTATCGCGTTTGGAGCCGGAAAACAACATCGACGTAATCGTCGATGGGTTCGTTAAGGCAAGACCAAAGTATCCTTTGGTCGTCGTCGGCGATTTTACGAGCAACAAGTATCGAGATCGAGTTTACGGGCTGGCATCTAACGGCAATTCATCCGATATAGCGTTTTTGGGATCGATATATAATGCGGACGTGCTGTGGATGTTGCGACAACACTGTCTAGCGTACATTCACGGGCATTCAGTCGGCGGCACGAATCCGAGCCTCTTGGAGGCAATGATTTCCGAGAATCTCATCGTAGCTCACGACAACCTCTTTAACAAAGAGGTGTGCGGTCGCTTTGCACATTACTTCTCGAATGGTCGCGACTTGAGCGATATGGTGACGTTGATAGAAGAAAGTGTGGAAGACCCTTCCGACTTGTGTTCTGAGGCACAAGAAAGGGCAATTGCAGAGTATTCGTGGGACACGGTTACTACTTCGTACGACAAACTGTTCAGTGGAGACAATAAGCAAGAAGCGGGCGTGCATCGGGAAACTCAGGCGCACGTCGGAGAAAGAACTGAGCCGTAAGTCATTTACATTGTGCGACACAAAACTTCACGACGACAGTAGGGTCGTGCAGCAAAGGTCGTTTCGAACTTAAGAGGTATGACGAGGTTCAACAGTTGCCTAAAGACTGCCCAAAAGCTGTTTGCTCGATTACTTTTTCGTAGGACGAGAGAGGTGCGTGTGCTCTGCGATCATTGAAGCCGCGCGCCGTCAGCACTTGCATTGCAGCATAACTCTGGAAGTTTTGTGATGATGAATGAACCGTCACAGCTTGGATGCTGACTACCGTTTGTTTACCGAAATGAATTGGAAAAGTGATAAGATCAGCAAAAATATGAATTTTTTATCGTGTCCTTTTCACAGGAGGACAGTCAATATGGGTGCCTTATATTTGTCTGCGTCTGAAACAAAAGCTTCAAACGCGACAAGCGCTTGATGACTACCAACGTACAGACACACGCAAAGACGATGAACATTCTGCTTACCAATTGCATGGAAACGTTATCGCCCGGAGGAGCAAATAAGGTTGTAGTGGAGCTGGGAAAGAATCTCTCTAAAAGAGGTCACGCGGTCACCGTATTACAAGGAAACCCGCTGAGACTGCAAAGCGAAGAATTTCACCAAGGATTTAGGATTATCAGAGTAAACGCGCCCTTGGAACGTTACCACGCTTTGAATGGCAAGTTGTTTTTTTATCTGAGAAAGCACCTACAGGAACTTCGTGCACAGGTCGTTCACCTTCACGGGCACACCTTGGTCTCTCCGGAAGTCCTCTATGCCGTTAAGCGACTCGAGCCTTCGCTTCCGATAGTCATAAACTATCACGTAGACGCATATAGTGGAACAGCCTCGCGCCAGTTCTTTTGGCACGTTTACACTAGGATATGCACGAAGATGGCGGAAAGAGCGACGCACATTGTAGCTGATTCTGGTTTTGAGGCTAGTTACGTTTGCAGGACGTTCAATGTGAGAAACGACAAATTGTCTACTATACCGCTTGGGGTGGATCCAGTTTTTCAAAAGAAATCATCAAAGTCTGACAAGTCTCGCTGCGAGAATTCCGTCAAGTTGTTATTCGTCGGTTATCTCATAAAGAGAAAGAACGTCGAGTCAGTTCTATACGCCTTGCACGAACTAGTTCATCGATTTGCAATCAACGAAGCGCACCTTACTGTAGTCGGTTCGGGGCCTGAGAAGCGAAACCTGTTGCGTTTGGCAGACAACCTGAAAATAGAAAGGCATATTACCTGGAAAGAGTTTTTAAGTGCGGAAAGCCTGGCAAATGAATTCTCTGAAGCTGATGTGTTTTTGCTTCTGTCTAAATCTGAAGCATATGGCATCGCCGTCGCAGAAGCGTTATCCGTGGGAACTCCTTGCATAGTTGCGAATACGACAGCGCTACGCGAATTTTCGAGAGAACCTGGATGTTTCGGCGTTGAGAGCCCCCCGGATCCCCAGAAAGTCGCCCAACTCATTCTTCACATTTGCGAGAATGAAGTCATAGTAGGACCATTCAGCAACAAAATTAGGACGTGGAGCCGCGTTACTGAAGACTATCAGGCAGTTTACGAGAAGGTCTTGAGGGATGTAACTCTATAGTACCGTACAGTTTTGATATGCAAGCGATTTGTTTGCTTTGTAAGCTGGAATTGTTCTTAAAACGAGAGTTAAATCATTCACGTCTTC
>Ga0208692_1001467_pt1 | contig 13184 bp, 6 predicted proteins | sample June2015DPH_20_1_3_FD_184721 | JGI IMG/M metagenome (GOLD analysis project Ga0208692, IMG submission 184721) | Peatland microbial communities from SPRUCE experiment site at the Marcell Experimental Forest, Minnesota, USA - June2015DPH_20_100... | ecosystem: Environmental > Terrestrial > Soil >...
GAGATGAACAGCTTCAGATCCGCACGCGAAATCCAGTAGTTATCGTTCGGAATGCCACCGCGCATCACGTTGAAGAGGGTGCTCGAAAAATGGTGCCAGATGGCCGGCTCGTCCTGAGTCAGCTGGAGCCCGTCTGCCCCGGCCACAATTCTCACGAGGTTCTGCGTGCCTCGGGCAACGTCCTCATCAATCTCCGATGCGATGGTCTCAAGGGAATGAAAGTCGCGAATGATAGACCTCACTCCCGCCGCGTCCTGGTTGACTTCGGAGACGATCTTCCATCCCTTCTCGCCCTGGGCGGGCAACGTGAGTGATGCCTTCAGAAAATAGGCACCGCGGCGGCCAAGAATATCTGTCTCTTGCGCAACGGCGCTGCCACGGCGGAACGCGTCTAGCTGAACGCTGGAGAGCAGCCGCGCCTCAGCGTCCAATCCTACGGACCACGCAATGTTTACGCGAAGCGACTCGCTGGGTTCTGGCCTGTCAACAGGAATCGACGATAGACGAAAGAGACCAAGCCCTGTGGTGCGCTCCAGTTCGGTGCGCTTGTAACCATCCACCAGCGTGCTGTATTCCAACTGGAATCGTCGCGTGACGCCGCACGGCAAAACATTCTGAATACCATCCAGCAGTTCGACCGTGACCGCATCGGCGCTCTGATTAACCAGTTGTGCGCGGCGCACAAACCCAAAACGCTCGCTCGTCATCCATCCATACGAGAACGTCAACGCAAGATCATGGTTCACTTCTTCAAAGATGATCTTGTTTCCATACACGCTCTTGTACAGATTGCGCGACACATGATGGCCTCCCTCAAGTTGCCCTGAAAACGGCTCCCATAGCACGACTCCGCCGTCTCCTATAACACGAATGATCGTTTTGCTTCCCGTGTGCTCGCAGCTATCGTGGATTCGATCATCGGGGTAATACGGAAATAGCGCCTGGTCGGGATCTTTGCGGCCCGCCGTCAGGCCACCGTTGCTTGAAATGAAGAGCCAATGATCCGAGTCGCTGACGATACTCATGAAGAACGGCGGAATCGCATCGTAGTGTGCGATGCGATAGTACCGTTCACCGCGAATATCGACGAAGGAGCCCTCCGCAGCTTCAGGAGAGAACTGGACCTTGCGCCCGGCAGCAAGCGCCTTTGCATTACTCATTTTGCCTCTCGGGTGGACGCGGGCACGTTGTAGGCGGGTGAAGTTGGCCCGCTCGGCTTGAGTTCCGGATAAAGCTCTTGCATGGCCAGCTTAGCCGTGCATTTTTCAGAAAAGAGCCCCCAGTGGCCTTTCGCACCAGCACCCTTCCAGGACTCGTCGAACGCTTCAAAGAAAAACATAGTCACGTTGTTGGCGCCAAATTGGCGCATCCGCTGACCAAGCAGCCCTCGCGCGCGTTGCACGCTTCGCTCTAGGGCTGCAATGCCCTGCGCTGCTTTAGATCCCTTTCAATCTGTACCATCGTGGTATCGTCCAGCTTGTAGAAGAGCACCGCCGACGCCGATAGGAAGCCAACCACAGCCGGGAAAAAGCTCATCATGTAACGTATGCCGGTCTGTACGTGGAGAGGCTGCGCCAGGTTAGCCTTGAACCCGATGTAGCCTATCAGCCAAAGAAAGAACGAACTCCCCGCAGCCCACCCCAACTTCTGCGAGAACGATGCTGCCGAGAACACCAGCCCCGTCGCACGGCGTCCGGTCTTCCACTCCGAATAATCAGCCGTGTCCGCGTAGAAGGCCCACAGCAGCGGCGAGGTTGGAGCAAACAGCGTCGAAATTGCGATGTGGGTAACAAAAATGAGGGCAATGTTGCTGAGCGGGACAAAATAGAAGAGCACCGTTAGCGTGCTGGCGAGTGTCATCAAAATTATGTACGCGCGCCGCTTGCCGCCGAGAAGCGTTGAAAGCGGACGCGCCATCGCAGCGCCAAAGATCACGCCCGCGGTTCCAAATACCATGAACCACGATGCAATCGCCTCAGGACCTAGGTCGCTCTTAAAGTGGTGTCCCAGAAGGGCGTGCTCAAAGTGGTACAAATGTCCAGGCTGCACGACGCAATACTTGAAGTAGTACAGGATGGCGCCCATGCGAATGGAGATATAGAAGACCGCGAAGATTCCGATGAAGCACACCATCACCCATGGCCGGTTCTTCAGCAGATCCCGCAGATCGTCCTTTAGCGCGTCGCCCGCCCGGTGGGCCGTCTGGACACGTTCGCGTGTAGTGAAGAAAGTTGTGAGGAAGAGAGCAATCGCCAGAACTCCATAGACGACCATCGCTAACTGGAAGCCTTGCTGATCATTACCGTGGCCGAATCGCTTCACCATCGGAATGGTGAGCCCCTGAACCATGAAGAGTCCGCCATACGCGAGAACGAAACGGAAGCTCGATACGCTTGTGCGTTCCAGAGAGTTTGGCGAAATTACTCCCATCAGCGCACTGTAAGGAACATTGATGAATGTGTACGCCAGCATGATGAGGCCGTACGTCACATAGGCGTAAACAAGCTTGCCATGCGCCCCTAGATTCGGAGTGGTGAACATCGCCACCCCCATCAGCGCCATCGGCAGGCATCCCCAAAGCAAGTAGGGGCGATAGTGTCCCCAGCGCGTCTGCGTGCGATCCGCAATCAGGCCCATCACCGGGTCAATGCACGTGTCCGGAATACGTACCACCAAGAACATGGTGGCCGTGGCTGCGGCCCTGAGGCCAAAAATGTCAGTATAGAAGTATGACAGAAAGTTGAGAAACGTTTGCCAGTAGAAGTTCGAGGCGGTATCGCCGACACCATAGCCAACCTTTTCGACGAATGAGAGCTTGCTGCTTTCAGCTTTCGTTCCTTCCGCCGACCCGCCGCTCGCAAGTGCGCTCAAACGATTCTCCCTTACTTATGAGTCCGCCTGCGGTATCAGATAAGAGACCTGAACCGGTTTAGGGAAGACGATATCACTCCAGCCCGTCTGCTTTGTCAAGAATTATTTTCATGACCTGTTAGACGCGTTTGGAGCGGGTGGCTCTGGCGGTTGCAGTGGAGTCGCGGACGACCAACTCCGGGGTCAGAACCAGTTGCTGATCCTTCACGCCGTGGGTGATCGCGTTGATGACTTCGCGGGCAGCAGTTTCCCCCATCAGTTGCAGAGGCTGTTGCACGGTTGTGAGCGGGGGATAAGCGATGCGGGCTGCGACCACATCGTCAAAACCCACTACGGAGAGATCCTGAGGTATGCGCCATCCGTGCTCTCGGAAGCGGTTGATGGCGCCGATTGCAGAGATATCGTTGAACGCCATCAATGCGGTGAACTCGCGATGGCGCGATAAGAGCTGTCCGGCGCAGCACGCGCCTTCTTCGATTGCGGACGTCTGCTGCGTGCCGAGTCTTTCCAGTTGCACGACCAGTTTCGGGTCCACCTTTATCGAGAGGCTTGGTGCGGCGGTGACGACCGCGTCCCAGCGGTCCTCCGTATCCCCACTGTCCTTGTGGCCTTTGAAAAATGCGATTTTGCGGTGGCCGAGAGAGACGAGATGTTCGAGCGCACGCCGGATTCCCTCATGATTGTCAATGACGATCGAGGTGCCTCGTTCAGCGGTGTTGGCCTTGCCAATCTTCACAATCGGAAAATCGACCTCAGAGCCAAGGGGTGTGTTGATGAGAATGAGGCCATCGACGCCACGCTCCAGAAACATCTCGGTGGTTCGTTCGATTCTGGTTTTCGACCATTGGTGACTGGCTACGAAGAAGTGATAGTCGCTCTGGAGGAGGTATTCCTCAATTCCCGCCATAACGGCAGCGTCGTAACCTTCCGCCAAGTCTGGCGAAAGCACGCCAATGAGATAGCTACGCCGGTGATTCAAATACCGGGCGAAGTAGTTTGGCTTGTAATTGTACTCTTCGGCCGCTTTGAAAATGCGCTCGCGGGTCTGCGGGGCGAAGGTACTGGCTAGCGGAGAGTTATTGAGAACACTGGAGATCGCTGATTTGGAAAGGCCCAGACGCTCCGCAAGGAACCTCAATGTTACTTTCTTCGGCATCTCCCCAACCTTTGACGTAGCCATCTTTTCAGGATAGCACGAGGGCCACTCGTTCAGCTCATGAAAATAAATGAAAATAAATGAAAATAGTTCTTGACAAAGCGAACGCGCTGGGGTGATATTGGCTTGTCTAAACCGGTTCAGGCAAGGGATCTGAACTGGGACGCATTTGTGGCTGGAGCGAAAGTTGCCGCTGTTAATTTGCCGTTGTCCGGTCCTTAAGCAGGCGGGACAGCGGGTACCTTGCGCACTCTGCCGGCTGTGGCATGGAACCGGCGTAGGGCGTTTCTCATTAGCGTCGGGTCTTCGATCACGAGGATAATATGCGTTGCCGGCACTGGCGACGGCGAGTCGAGGGCTCGTTCAACACCTTTCGAAGCAGGTCAACAAGCAGGAACAAGCGACGAGAGAGCAGACGCTCCCTCAAGGGACTGCGGGCACTTGCAGTTTTGCTTGTTATCAGCGGGTTGGGAGTCCCCGTTGAACGAGCTCACGTATTCAGGACTTCCGTCACCTTCGTACTCAACAACGGTCTCAACGCTACGAATCATGTCTCGGAGCGCTGGTTAAACAGCCCTCCCTGGAATAACACGAATACTCAGGACGCGTTGCACGGCGGGTCGCGGACGGCGGCCCTAAACTACAACTGCAGCCAGACTTTACTGCCGCCGGTCGCCTGTCGGTGGACGCGCCACTCGCACTACAGCTCAGAAGTCGGGAGTTGACAAAATTTGGTTGATAGGAGTGCTAAATGCAATACTTTGAAAAACTTAAGCTCTTGCTAATGGAGGTGAACGTGAAGCAGCTTAGTCTTCGAGCAATTTTCCTCATTTGCGGATTCCTGGGAGTGTTTTGTCTTTCGGCGCTAGCTCAGGAAGCGACCATCGTTGGAACTGTGACGGACCCGTCGGGTGCCGCAGTTCCGAACGTGGCCATTACAATGACAAACACCGATACGGGTGTGGTGCTGCATATTTCCACCAACGGAGCTGGAGAGTATATAGCCCCTGACATCCACATCGGCCACTATGTTGTGCGCGCCGAAGCGACGGGCTTTAAGGTGGCCGAACGAACGGATATTGTGCTGCAGGTCGGCGACCGAGCCCGTGTGGATTTTACGATGAACCTCGGCAGCACACAACAGAGTATTACCGTGGAAGCCGCCCCCATCGCTGTGCAAACGGATTCGGGCCAACGGAGCGACGTGATTTCGGGGACACAGATATTGCAGCTTGCCACCAACGGCCGTAGCATTTACACCCTGTCCACCCTGGTCCCGGGAGCTTCCAACAATATGACGGACGACCAAGCGCCGAGCTCAACCAGCGGAGATAACGCCGTGAGTTACAATGGTTTGCGGCTGGGTCACAACCTCTATCTGATGGACGGCGCGGAATCGTACGACCGAGGCAGCGGGGGCAAAATCCAACTCATGCCCTCCCTGGACGCGGTCGCGGAGTTCAACGTCATGACCTCAAACTACAGCCCGGAGTTCGGCACGTCTTCGGCCGGAACCGTGGCCCTGGTTTTCAAATCGGGAACGAGGCAGATCCACGCTAGTGCCTGGGAGTTCGACCGCAACAATGCCTTCGACGCGGCCAGCTACGCAGCCAACGCCAGTGGTGCAAAGACACCCGAACTCAGGTTTAACACCTTCGGCTTCAACGTGGGAGGCCCCGTGGTGTTCCCCAGGTACAACAAGAACCGGGATAAGACCTTCTTCTTCTACAACATGGAATGGCGAAAAATGATTCAAGGAGGCTCCATCACTCAGACGGTTCCGAACACAGCACAGTATGGCGGCCTCGGCGTCACCGCTAATGTCCCGAGCGCTACACTACTACCGCCCGCGGCAGTCACCGCTCTTGCCGCCGGTGGCGCGGGCATACCGGCGAATCTGACCGCCTTGGCGGGGGCTATCCAGGCTGGCCATCTGACACAGGGCTCGCCGTTCCCCAGCGCCTACCCGCTGTCGAATTATTTGGATCCCAATGCTCAACTCCTGCTGAAGGAGGGCATTTTCCCTGCCAACAACACCACCTCCGGCGGCTCCCCCGCATACTACGGCGGCGCGAACGTCCCCACCAACATCCGGGAAGAACTCGTCCGAATCGACCACCACTTCAACGATAAGGTGTCGATCTTTGGCCATTTTGCCGAGGACTCGGTGGTCCAGGGCGAATCCCTGACGATGTGGAGCGGCAGTAACGTGCCCTCGGTGGGCACCAATTTCGCCAACCCCTCGAAGAGCGCGACCGTTCACCTCATGCACACCATCAGTCCCACGCTGCTGAACGAGATTGCCTACAACTACGGCGGCAACAGCATCCTCTTTACGCCGACGGGCATATACAAGCAGCCTTCGGGCCTCGCCATTCCGAGATATTTCCCTTCCGCTCTCGGAGTGACTAGCACCAACACCCTCAATAGGAATCCCGGCATCAACCTAAGCGGCATCGCATATTACACCGTCGCCGAGGTGCCCTGGACCAATATTGCTGCTGACAATCAGATCCGCGATGATGTTTCCTGGGTAAAGGGAGCGCACCAGCTCAAGATGGGGTTTAGCTGGGCGCGGTACGCGAAAGTGCAGGAGCTCTTCGGCAGCACGCAAGGCGAAGCTTCCTTCAACGGCCAATGGTCAGGCAACACTTTTGCCGACTTCCTGCTGGGTATGGACAGCGGCTACGGCGAACTGGCCCTTCAAGACTCGGGCCATTGGCCCAACACTTCGTGGGCTGGCTATATTCAGGACAACTGGCGGGCGACCCGCCGCTTGACTCTGAATCTGGGCCTGCGCTGGGACGGAATCCCGCATACTACGGAATCGAATGGCCGTGATTCCAACTTTTACCCCAACCTTTATAATCCCGCCAACGCGGCGATCCTAACGCCGGGGGGCACCATCAGCCCCACTACCCCCGCCGCGGCTTTCGGCGCCAGCCCCAATGCCGTCCTCGCTCCTTTGGGCAATGTATTTTATCTCAACGGTATTGGCGTCATCGGCAAGAACGGCACGCCCCCCGGTCTGGTCCAAAACCACTGGGCCAATTTCGGTCCGCGTATCGGCTTCGCCTACGATCTCACCGGCGCCGGCAGGACCGTGGTGCGCGGCGGCTTCGGCATCATGTACGAGCGCGTGCAGGGCAACGACATGTACGACACCGGCGGCAATGAGCCCTTCAGCGATTCCATCAACCTCGGAAACGTAGCATTGTCGAACCCCAACCTTAACTTGACCACGGGCACGGCCCCGGTATCTCCCATCCCGGTGCCCAGCATTAATGAAGGTCTTGTTGCAAACGATTACAAGAACCCTATGAGCATGCAGTACAGCATCGGTATTCAACAACAATTGGGGCGCGACTCCGTACTCTCGATAGCGTATGTTGGCAACCAGAACCGCCATCAGACCACCTCAGCCGAGATCAACCTTCCGCCCGAGAGCGACCTGGCGAGCCTTACGGGGAAGACGGACACCCTTCCCTATCTCAAGGCGGTTCCGTATACCGGCTTTGACGACATCAACATGTTCCAAAATAACATTAACTCGCACTATAACGGATTGCAATTTCAACTCCGCTCCCGTCTGAGGAACGATCTGACCTTCCAAGGCGCATTCACCTGGTCGCGCAGCATTGACCCGTCGACCGGTGGTGATGATACCAACGAGTCCCCCAACCCCTACAATCTCAATTACAACACGGGGCCTTCGAACCTCGATCGCACCGCTATCGGGATCGTCAACCTCGTCTATGAAATCCCATTTTTCCGGCACTCTGACAATCACGCCTTGAGAACGGTTGCCGGTGGCTGGGAACTTTCCACAATTGGTACGATGGAAACGGGTATACCGGTTTTCCTCGGTTTGTCCGGTCCGCAGGGCGGCAACGCTGTGGACCACGGCTCGAACCGGCCAGACCTCACAGGCTCCGTCAGCTACCCTGGAACTTATCAGAAATGGTTCAGCGGGGCTTTCAGTACTCCCGCGCTGGGTGCCTGGGGTAATTCCCCCCCCCAAATGGTACGTCAGCCCGGTCGCGACAACTGGAACATCTGCCTTTTGAAGAACTTCGTGCTCAGCGAAAGCAGGGGGAGCCTAATCGAACTGCGCATCGAGTCGTACAACACGGTCAACCACACCGAGTTCAAGGGCGTCAACAGTTCGTACCTAGGGGGTGGCTTCGAAGCCATCAATTCCGTTTGGGACCCCCGGGTCTTCCAGTTCGGACTCAAAATAAAGTTCTAATGGGGGAACCAAGGGTTAGTACGGCAAGACCTTAGTCCGGCCAGCAGCCTCGTTAGCGAGGCTGCTGGCCGGTTCTTTTTTTGTGGATGAACCGGGTCGTCCCCGGCTACCTGGGCGGCTCTTTCACCTTGACAATCTGATCAGCGGGTACGTTCTTGAGCTCCTGGGGCAGTTACCTCTCTCAGCATGATCTCCGAATTCACTTCGGCCTCGGCAGCAGGGAACGCGTCGATAAAGTCGAAATCTTTTGGCCGACGGGGAACACGGAAATCCTCACTGACTTGGCTGCCGATCACTTCTATAATGCGAAAGAGGGCGAAGGCATCGTTCCGGTCGAAAGAAGCAGACCGGTACTTCCTAAGTACTGATAAGAGAGCTTGGCCCATGTGGCGCTACACTTGTTTTCGCAAGGAAACCCTTGGATTAAGGGAGGCGGCAATGACAGGACAAAGTTCGCGGCGCGATTTTCTCGGAATGTCAGCTCTGGGGCTGGCGGCAGCAATTGCTCCTAAAGGGGCAGTCCGGCAAGCGGCCGCATTGGCCGGGCCGGGAAACAAGACTCCGAATATTGGCGGGGAGATCTCCATTTGGGTCACGTCCGGCAAAGAACGGTTTGCCGCCGCCCCTCTGGCCGCGTGGGGTCCAGCCCGGGAGACCCCTGGGGCCGATCAGATCCAGTTGGACCCCAGCAAAAAGTTCCAGGAGATTTTGGGATTTGGGGGCGCCTTTACCGACGCTGCCTGCTACATGTTCAATCAGCTCGCACCCCCAGTGCGCGAGCAACTGTTCCATGAGATGTTCCATCCCTCGGAAATGGGGCTCAGCGTTTGCCGCATCTGCGTCGGATCGAGCGACTACGCGGTAAAGGTTTACAGTTTCGATGAGGGCGAGCCCGATCCGGATCTCACGCGATTTTCGATCGAACACGACCGCGAATACATTCTGCCTGTGCTGCGCCAGGCGCGACAGATGAATCCTGACCTGTTCCTTTTTGCTAGTCCTTGGAGCCCGCCCGGCTGGATGAAATTCAACGGCACGATGCTGGGCGGCTCAATGTACCGCCATTACTTGCCGGTCTACGCGAAATATTTCCTCAAGTTTCTGCAGGGGTATGCAGCCGAGGGCGTGCCGGTGCAGGCGGTAACACCACAGAACGAAGTGGATGCAGATCAGGATGGCCGAATGCCCGCATGCACCTGGTCCCAGGAGAGCGAAATTGAATTTGTGCGCGACCATCTGGGCCCGCTATTCGAACGCAGTGGGATACCGGCCAAGATCTGGCTTTTGGACCACAACTACAATTTATGGGGACGTGTCGTGGACGAACTGGAGGACGACAAGCTTCGCAAATACTGCAATGCCGTTGCCTGGCACGGCTACGCTGGTACTCCCGACATGATGACCAGGGTCCATGAGGCCTTTCCGGGGGTAGAGATGTATTGGACGGAAGGCGGCCCGGACTACAGAGACCCCGGCTATCTGACAGATTGGTGCAAGTGGGGTGTGACTCTCAGTGGGATCCTACGCAACTGGTGCCGCTCCATCACCTCCTGGAACTTGGCTCTTGATGAGCGTGGCCGGCCGAATATCGGACCGTTCTCATGCGGCGGCGTGGTGACGATCAACTCGCAGACCAAGGAGATCACACGCAGCGGACAATACTGGGCCTTTGCTCATTACTCCCGTGTCATCCGTCGCGGGGCGCGCCGCTTTGACTCGCAGAGCGCGGCCGTTGATCTACAGCACGTCGGCCTTGAAAATCCAGACGGCCAACAGGTGCTCGTGGTTACCAACGCGGGCCCCGCAAGGGCGATCGAGCTGCGGCTCGCGAATAGGGCGGCCGGAGTTTCGTTGAAAGAGAATTCAGTAACCACCTTGGCTTGGCGGTGAGCCGCGGGGGGCAATCTCCTTGCCGCAATTTACTACTCCCCAACTCCTTGTTCAGGACTTGGCAATGTGTCGGAGGGGCGCGCGAACCAGACGTAAAGGGTGGGGAGGAGAACAATGCTTATAAGAAGGTTGGTGAGCAGGCCACCAACGATCACGATGGCGAAAGGCCGCTGAGAATCAGAGCCGATATCGTGAGAGAGGGCCGCCGGCAGCAGCCCCAGAGTTGCGACCAACATGGTCATCATTATCGGTCGGAGACGTCGGACCGCGCCTTCCACCGCTGCCTCCATCACTGCCTGCCCACGTGCGCGGAGCTGGTTGATATACTCGACCATGATCACCCCCGTCTGCACGGAGACACCGGATAGCGCGAGAAATCCAACCCCCGAGGAAACACTGAAGTGCGTTCCGGTGAAGAATAATGCCAGCATACCACCGACGGGGGCCATCCCCATATTCAAAAGGATGAGGAACGCCCACTTAAACGTGCCAAAGGCTGTATAGAGAATCAGCAGAATCAGCAGGAGAGTTATGGGAACAATATACGCCAGCCTTTTGTTGGCACGTTGCTGGCTCTCGTACTCGCCCGCCCAATCCAGCCGGTACCCCTGGGGAAGCTTGACCTTTTCATTCACTGCGCGGATGGCTTCCTCAACCGTGCTGCCGAGGTCACGGCCTCGTACGCTGTAACGGATGGCGATGTAGCGCGAGTTCGCCTCGCGGTAAATCATGGAGGCGCCATCTTCCACTTTGACGTCACAAAGTTGTGCAAGCGAAACACGCTCCCCTGAAGGCGCCAGGATACGAATACCCGAGATGTCTTCCACCGTTCGCCGGTAGGGTTCCTGATAACGCACCATCAGATCGTAACGGCGCTCACCTTTCAAAATCTGGCTAACGGCTTTCCCCCCCACGGCGGTCTCGGTGGCGTCCTGTACATCCGACACGTTTATACCAAACCGGTCGGCTTTCGCGCGGTCTACAATGAGGTCCACATTCGGCTGGCCCAGGACACGAAAGACGCCCAGGTCGGCGACACCCGGCACCGTCCTCATGACAATGGCAATTTCCTCGCTTTTGGCCTCGAGTAATTTCAAATCGCTACCAATCAGCTTGACGGCAAGCTGACCCTTTACTCCGCTGACCGCCTCCTCCATGTTGTCCGCGATGGGCTGGGAGAATCCCCAAATGACGCCGGGGATCTTCTCAACCTCTCGGTCCAGGGCGGCGATGAGTTCCTCTTTGTCTCCATGGAACTGCTTGCGCCACTCCTTTCGGGGTTTAAGGTCAATGAAGTACTCGGTGTTGAAGAAGCCCGTGGCGTCAGTGCCGTCATCGGACCTGCCCACCTGCGAGACAACCTGAGTTACTTCCGGGAATCGGGCGAAGGCAATGCGTGCCTGGTCCATGATCCGTTCGCCTTCATCGGGGCCAACGCTGGGAGCCAGCGTACCTCGGGCCCAGATGGCGCCTTCATCGAGGTGAGGCAAGAACTCGGAGCCGATCACACCGCCGAAAGCTAGGTAGAGGGTCAAGAGGAGAGCGGCCACGGCGCCGCTAACGGTCACCCAACGATGACGGATGCACCAGGGAAGGTCATGGCGATATCGCTTGGTGAGAAAGGCGAGCAGCGGATTACGCCATTCGCTAGTCTGGCGACGGAAGAAGAAACTGGACAGCACCGGCGCGAGCAACATAGAAAACAGCAGGGCGCCCAGCAAAGCGAACGCCACGGTCCAGGCCATCGGCCGGAACAGGCGGCCTTCAACCCGCTGCAGAGTGAAAATGGGCATGTAGGCGGTGATGATAATCGTAATGGCATAGAAAACGGGCCGCTGCACTTCGTGCGCTGCATCTCGGATTGTCTCCCCCACGCTCTTCGAGCTGTTGCCGTTCGCATCCATTTCGAGCCGGCGCAGGATATTCTCAACCATCACCACCGCTCCATCGACGACCATGCCGAAGTCGAGTGCCCCGAGGGAGAGGAGATTGGCGGGAATGTGGCGGAGGTCAAGGCCGATGGAAGCAAATAAGAGCGAAAAGGGAATGGTAAGGGCGACAATCAGAGCGCTGCGTATGTTGCCGAGAAAGAAAAACAAGATGACGACCACCAGGATGATTCCCTCGCTCAGGTTGCGAAGGACGGTGTGCGTGGTATACCTCACGAGGTCGCTGCGGTCGATATGGGGAACTATCTTCACGCCGGGCGGCAACACGTGTTCGTTGAGGTACTTGACCTTGGCGTGCAGGGCCTCGAGGGTGGGAGCGGCATCGGCGTCTTTCCTGATTTGGACGATGCCCTCCACCACGTCGTCGTCATCGATCACCCGTCCGTCCTCGCGGTGAATCGCCTTGCCGAGACGTCCGAGGCGAATCTTGGGACCTTGCACCACATCCGCCACGTCCCTCACACGGATGGGTGTTCCATTTTGTGCTGCGATCACGGTCGAGCCGATGTCGTCCGTATTCTTCATGAGCCCGATGGAGCGAATGTTGAAGGCCTGCTGGCCTTTTTGGATGAAGCTGCCGCCCGCATTCACGTTGTTAGCCGCCAACGCTTGCTCCACCTGGCCGATGCTCAAGCGATGGGCGACGATTTGGTTGGGGTCCACCTGCACCTGGTACTCGCGGGTGATCCCGCCAAAAATGGAGACCGCCGCGATGTTGGGTACGGAGAGGAGTTCCTTCACCATGACCCAGTCTTGCAGCGATTTCAGGTCCATGACGTCGATCATGGGGTTGCTGCTGGTGAGGGTATAGAAATAGATCTGCCCTACCGGGCTGAAGTCGGGTCCGATTTGGGGGCTAAGATTCTCGGGCAGGTTGACCAAGGTGAGCTTCTCTAACACTTGTTGGCGGTTGGTCAGATTGTTGGAATCATCGTCGAAGATAATGGTGACAAATGAAAGCCCCGAGAGGGAAATGGAGCGCAGGTGGGTGAGGTGGCCCACACCGTTCATCTGAATCTCGATGGGGATGGTCACCTGTTGTTCCACTTCTTCGGCGGCGCGGCCGGGC
>Ga0208692_1001472_pt1 | contig 13129 bp, 14 predicted proteins | sample June2015DPH_20_1_3_FD_184721 | JGI IMG/M metagenome (GOLD analysis project Ga0208692, IMG submission 184721) | Peatland microbial communities from SPRUCE experiment site at the Marcell Experimental Forest, Minnesota, USA - June2015DPH_20_100... | ecosystem: Environmental > Terrestrial > Soil >...
TCGCCCAGCGATCCCAAACCAGCAGTGGCCCGGTAAAAAGATAATAGAGCCAGCCTATGAACAGGAACGTGATTCCGACCAAAAGATGAAATAGAACGTGGAGGACGCCTGGATGGCGACCTAGGACAATGAGAAGTAACGATCGAATACCGAGGGCGAAGAAGAGCGCCAGGATAAAGGCGACCAACACGTTGTACATTCCTGTTCCCATCTGTAACGTTACCACGGGCGTCAACTCCATCAGTGAGCAAGTGTAGCGCCGACCTGCTGTCCAAGGTCAGCGGTTCTTTCTTGGAGAGTGTTGTCCCTGTGTGCTCAGGCTCAAATCATCGCATTTTCGTCTGCTGACAGCCGCACCCGATCGATCATGGTCGAGATTATGCGCCTGAGTTGAGCAGTGGGGCAAGAGGGATTTGGCGCCTGGAGCATACGATGTCTGTTATGTAGTCGCCCATCAGCAAAGGGGACAATGGCACAGAGGGAGATCGTCTTCCGGACGGCGACTTCTCCATGATGATCGTACAAGCTCTTCAGAGAAAGGAGGTCCACGTTGCGCTTTCAGGGCAAAAGTCGACTCGGCTTCTACCCATTACCATCGTCCGAAGTCCAGCGGATTCGCAGGTTTCTCTCGTTTCCGGACCAGCCCTCGTCGGTGCTCGATCCCTGTGTCGGCGATGGTGTGGCGTTCGAGGTTATCACCAACGGTGCTGAGGTGCTTCGCTACGGCATCGAGCTTGATGCCTACCGTGCGGAGCAAGCAAGGCAACGGATTCCGAACGTAGTCCAAGGGAATACACTGGAAGTGCAGTGCCCGGTCGAGTGCTTTGGCCCCCTGTATTTGAATCCACCCTATGATTGGACGCTGGGGCCGGCTGACAGTCGTCGCACCGAGCAGTCGTTCCTGAGCCACACCTATCGCTGGCTGAAACCCGGTGGTGTATTGCTATTCGTTATCCCCGGCGACCGGCTGGCCGAATGTAGTCAGATTCTCTCCACGCATTTCCGTGACGTCCGGGTTTACAGCCTCGAAGCACCCGAGTGTGTGCGCTATAAGCAGGTGGTTGTCATCGGAGCACGACGGAGCCGACGCGAGAGAGAGCGTCTTACGGACAGCGACATCAGCCGGGCACGGCTTTACTACACGGGTCTGGCAAGGAATCCCTCGCAAATCCCAGTCCTGCCTTCTGAGCCCGAAACCCGATACATCGTGCCCGCGAGCGGACCGGCACAACTAGTCTACCGTGGCCTGCCCCTGGATGAGGTCGAGGATCTGTTGGCGCAGTCAGCGGCCTATCGACAGGCGGGACGCATTCTCTTTGCTGAGCCCGTGTCTGCCGCAGGCCGGCCCCTTACACCGTTGCACGCAGGGCACGTCGGACTCCTAGCGTGTTCGGGACTTCTGAACGGCATCTTTGGATCCGGAGATCAGCGCCATAAATCCTTCTGGCAGGCTGTAAAGTTGGTGGAAAAAATAGAGGAAGAAGATGAACAGGGCGTGACCACGGTAAGGGAAAAAGAACGCTTCTCCAATGAGTTAACAGTTGTGTTCAGCACCGGCCATGTCGCGATACTGAAGTAACGCTGCCACTCCACCTCTCAAGCTTCCCGCAGAGCCAAATCCCACGAGCCACAAGAGGAAACCATGAAGAATGCCCACGAGCGCTTCGGGGTACTGGAATACACGAAGCGAATGAAGGACACCACCACGCGAATCCGGCTTCGGCTGGATCGGTTTATCGGAGAGGTTGAAGACGGCCGGAACGGTAAGGCCCACCTCATCTCTGTTTTGGGTGGCGACTCCGATGTTGGCGCCATCTGGGCAGCTGTCATCGAGCAGAACCTCTTTACCGTGGAAGCGCCAGGAATGGATCCGCTCACCGCTAGCCTGGGTGAGAACGCCCAATGCTTCCGCGGGACTATCACTATCGCCGGCCGCAGGCCCCTCCGCCACTTGGTGGCGATCTCGGCAGAGTTGGCCAAAACGCGGCCGGGAGCAGATCCACAAGGCAAGCGAACCATCCTGTGTGACAACGATCCGACGTTCGTGCTGTATCGCATCGCGCAACGGTTTGGGTTGCCGGTGGTGCCGGAGTGGGCCGCCTGGTTCAACGAGGAACTCCACCGCCGTGGAGTTATCAAACCGCTTATCGGCCTGGGATGCTCTCCGGTGCTGGTCAGCGGCACGAAGAAGTTGTTCCTGAAATGGATTCGAACCGCCCTACGGCAGAAGCGGATCGAGGTTCCTGACCGCAATGGGCCGGTCCGCTGGAACCTGGCCCACAGTTTCTTCCGAGTTGGCAAGGATGACCTGGGGGAGGGGAGCCGTCAGGAGCCAGGCGAAGATAGTCCTGCCACCCTGGCGGAGGAGGATACACCGTCATGCGAATCATCTTGAAGGTTTCAAGCAACAACGAGTATTGCGATGGGGGATGTGAATTCGCCCTCGTGGATTTGACGCCGGAACTTGCTGCGCTGGCCCTGGGACGGATCGCCACACTCAGAGAACAGAAGAACCTCGACCCGGATATCATCGAGACGTATTACTGGGCCTACTTCGCGGAGTACTTCTCTCCCTGGGAAGATCTTGCCAGCTCTGGAAACGAAGCCGAAGGCACGAAGGTGACGTTGGAGGGCATACTGGATGAGCTTCCAATTGAAGACAAGGAAATAGTCTGCCTTCCTGAGAGCTTGCAGGGGTCACCTGACCAGATCGCCGCGGTGGAGTGCGAGCAAATGATTGTTCGTGAAGATTCCATCGCGTTCATGGCCATCCCGAAACATGCCAGCTTTTACATCCAGACGGTAGAGATACCAATCGCCATGCTCGAAGCAGCAGCTACCAGCGCTTCGACCACCCACGTCTGACCCACTAAGAATCACCCGCCTGTTGGTGCCGCACCGAGCCCGCAAGAGCTGCCTTTAAGGGTTCAAAAACGAGGTCGTCCTCGTAGTTCCCTTGCATCCTGCTAAAACGAGATAGTGACTGCGATCCCGATGCCCGGGTAATTGCGGTCATATACGTAGTACCCATCGCCGGTGTAATCAATATATACGTCGTCGGTTTCGTACCACGTCGGAGGCCACGTTTCCGGCCACGGATCCATGAACGTAACCCAATAGCCGTCGTACTGGAAGCGCGGATATCCGCCTACGAAGAGCATCGGAAGGGCGTTGATGCGGAAGAAGTGCCCACTCCCGAAGTAGAGCCTGAAGCGGTCTTCAGGAACTCGGTAGCCGTTGTAGCCGCCGCGTTGCTGCCAGGTGCGGTGTTCGTTATTCCACGAACTGGCGCGAGACTGAACGAAACCGCTGCGCACCTGCCCTTGGTGTTGCGGGACGCCGCTATGGTGGACGCCGCCATAGGTGGCGCCGGTGGGCTGGACGCCGCCATGATAGACGCCGCCGAAGCTTTGTTGCGGTCGTTGCGCAGGTCTATTAGCCGGCTGCTGATGCTGTTGCTGTGCGGGTTTCGCCTGCTGATGTTGCTGCCCCTGTTGCGGTTTGCCCTGCTCCTTTTCCTGTTGCTCACGCTGTGCGTAGGCAGGAGCAATGGTTCCGAGAAGAAGGAGCAGAACTCCCGTGCTGATAAGACCAACTGGTTTCATGAGTGTTGCCTCCATTACGGTGATTTCACGCGCCCCTCGCTCGTCACGTCGGGCGCGGTTGTTGTTTCCGGTGGTTGTCTCCGGTAGACCGACACGCGCATCGGTAACATACACCTGACCGCCGCTGAATGCAATTGATGAAGGCGACGATCCGAAGATTCGGAGCTAGAGCTCACAATGGTAATGTGGCTTAAGCATTGAACTCGAACCGAATTGAAAGAATGGTAGGCCTGGAGGGATTCGAACCCCCGACCCACGGTTTAGGAAACCGTTGCTCTATCCTTCTGAGCTACAGGCCCATTCCTCCCAGTTGCTTTACTTTCAATAGTTTACCACAGGCTCCTCCTGCCGGCGAGAATTTACGCCAACAGTTACGCCAACAGTTCCGGGTGAAACGGCTGGGAGGTTGTCCCAGCCGTCCAAGAGCTTCGAGGCTACCTGTGCAGCCTCTTTTCCCGCTTTCCGGCTGAAGTGAACATACCAATTTGCAGTGGTGCTCACGTCCGCATGGCCCAGTCGAGATTGGATTGTTTTGAGATCCACGCCTTCGTAATAGAGCATGGTCCCCGTCCAGTGCCGAAGTCCGTGCCATGTCAGGTGGATTCCGAGCTTCTTTGCTGCTTTCTCGAGCCCACAATGAAGCGCGTGCTGCTCCGTCATGGGCCGATCGGCATGCTCAGGGTGAGGAAACACCCAATCATTTTCTGTGGCGTTTGGAACCTTCTCCTTGAACTGTCTCAGGCGTTTGATCTCCTTCTCGCTCAGGTCCACCGGGTTGTCGCTCCGATGACCCTTGGTCTTGTGCTCTTCACCCATATAGACCGCAGAGAGAAACCACACGCACCGATTGTCAAAGCTGATGGCGCCCCATTTCAAGCCTTGTGCCTCGCCTATCCGGCAGCCTGTAACACAAACGAACCAGGCCAGCGTCCGGTAAGGGTCTTCGAGAGCATTCAGCACGTTGCAAATGGTCTCTTTCGTCGGCACTTCCTTGGGCGGCTTGGAAACGTACAACGGAAGGTTAATGTCCGCTGCAGGATTGTTGTCCAAGTATTCGTCCTTCCTCGCTTCCCTGAAGATCGAACGGAGACAATTCCTAATGTTGTTCAGTGTCCGTCGTCCGAGTCCTCTCGCCACAAGGCGATTCATGCAAGCTTGAACGTCCCGCCTTCGGATCCTGTCAATCTCCATCTTTCCGAAGTACGGGAGCAGGTAGCATTTAATAATCTGTTCGTAGCTAATGCGCGTGCTTGGTTTTCGATAAGGGAGGAACTCCTTGAGGAAAGAGCCCTCCACGTATTCCTTGAGGGTCAGGGCCGTTCGCGGAGCGTGCACCTCCTCCACCTGCAGCCCTGCCAACAGCTTCTGCAGGCGGCGGTCGGCTTCGCGCTTGCTAATTTCATCTTTGTAGCCCAGGTTCCGCGACTGCCAGCGCCCATGCGGGTGCCGGTCGTCGTAGACCCTCCACAAACCCTCGTAGTAGTGTCGCGCCACATTCGTCCGCAGACGAACATGACCGTGCTGGCAGTGACTCCGAGACATTCTGCGAATCCTCCTGTCTCGGGCACTGGTACTTCCGCTGACCTGTAGGTTATCACAACACTGATTCGAGCCACTAGCTTTCAGCCATGCTTCAACCTCCTCCCAATGAAATCTCAATGCCTTTCCGGCATGTACGTGGGGAAGCGGATTAGCCGCTCCCTGCTGCGTTCTTCTATAAACCCAGCCAACTTTGACCGCCAACTTCGCGGCCAGTTCAGCAGGGGTGAGGAAGATTCGATCTACCATGGGTAGACCTTCGCGTGATGGGCGCCTGAGCTAGACGCCCCTCACAATTACGCAGCCTCCTGGTTTGGTGTCGTAGTGCTTTTCCTTTCACAGTACCTCCTCGGTTTTACAACCTTGACAATCGTGATCGCTCACTTGGTTCTCGCAGTGTTGATTGGCTGGCTTTGCCAGATTCCATCAGCGAGAGTTGGGGCTCCGGCTTTGGGCCGTCGCCGTTTGACATACGATGTTCGGTGATAGAAGATCTTCTGTCGTAGCAAATTATGAAACGAGGCCCACAGCGATGAAAGGACCTGTCCCGGTGAAGCATTCAAAGCGGAAAGCAAGGGAAGAGCGGCTTATTCAGGAGTACCAAGCCCTCGAAGATTTTGCGAACCTCGGCGACACGCCTGATGACGTGCAAAAGTTCCGCAAGAAGAGTTCCGGCTTCTTTCCCAATGAGAAAACGGAGTGGATTTACAGGAATGCCGAATTCTGGATGACATTCTCAAATCTCCCTGAGAAGCGCCCTGACAACTATCGAGAGATCTTTCGCAGAGTTCTTCCCGCTGCTGATTCTCCTATGACTACCGAGGCTTGGGCGGACATGGCCAGGGAGCTTAGAGGTACATTACGCTCCTGTAGGCCGCCGTTGCTCTGGTACCGCACTTTGCTGCGTGCAGTGTGGAGGAGGGAGGACCCAGATGGCAGTTGTCTAAGGCACTTGCTCGGGTTCGACGCAGACCGTATACCGTTCCCCGGAGAGGAAGATACAGAACTCGAGCCGTTGAGCTTGTTCATGTGGAAGGAACATCCAGAAAAGAAGCCTCACCCGGTCACCATTAATGGCATCACGTTCGAGATTAGACAAAAGGAAACAGACACGATCGCTGGTTTGCCGTACGGGACTCCCGTGGTTGATGGCAATACGGCCATCATCAGCTGGGAATTTGGCTGTCAATTCCAACGCGCCGTCTATGACCTGATGCAGGATAGGTGGCGAGCAAAGGTGTGCTCGTGGCGCAAGTGCCGGAGATACTTCATTGCGGACAAAGTAATGCGGAAGTATTGTCAAGAAAAATGCTACTGGGCAAGAAAAGATGAGCAAGCCAACGCCTATTACTATCGCACAGCCAGGGCCGCGAGACAGGAGAAGACTTTGCGAGCGAAATCTCACAAGGGGGAAATCGGACTTGCACGCAGGCATGGAGCAAACTAATTGCTTAGGGAGCCAGTCGCTACCTGCTCCCTTCTATCTCATATATCCGGCGTGAGCGCACGCTTCGTGCTTAGGCCAGCAAGGGCGGTATAGATTTGAGCTACTATGGGTGGACGGTGCCTGAGTGGCGCCTAAGTTCGCCGGCCGTTCAATTACGCATCTCCCCGCTGGACCTTGTAACGCTCTTCCTTTAAAGGGACCTCCTTGTCGTACCGCTTTAACGATAGTCCTTCTGTATAAAGACTCGCAAGCAACGTTGCGTCGCATGTTCAGTATGAGAGCGTTGATCTCGCATTGCTCAGGCACTTGCCAGGCTCTGCAACGGGTGCTGTGTCACCGGTCGGGGTAGCCATCCGGAACAGACCAGAATGGTAGTGCCGTTCTCCGCTGCCCCTCTGATCGCTAAGTCTGCACAGTAGTATTATCTCACCCTATATAAGTGACAGTCGTAATGGCTGAACGCCTTTGAAACTTAGAATCCCACCTGTCTGAGACAGTCCTAAGCGAGTTGCTCGCTCCCTTGCTTTCCGCTTTGAACTCCCTATCCGGGACAGTTCCTTGGCAGGGTCTCTCATTTTACCTAGGATCGCCATTGAAAGCGATGATCCGCCCGTTGTCCTGACCAGCAACGGCAGGCATAACCAACAGGCGGGAAGAAAGAAGAAAGGAAGTAAATGGCGAAAAGACATTCCCCCGAATTTGGTCGACAGATGGCCAAGTTCTACAAAGCAAACAAGGACGCTAGCCTTGAGAAGGCCAGGAAACATGCGGCAAAGCTGGGCTATCCCGAGTTCAGTAAGGGCGCCCATGACGAATACCGCAAAAAGGCCGGCCTCAATACACGGCGGACGAATACACGCAAGGCAGCCGCTGCCGAGCTGGAAATCCCGGAACGGTGCTGGCGAGATTTAAGCACCGGCGAATTCTGCACCGACTTCGATCTGGGCAAGCCTGGAACACGAGTCGCAATCTACAAGCTGGTGGCCACGGGCGCGATCAGCCTGGCCTATCCGCGGAAAGCGTAGGGCGAATCAAGTGAAACTAGGGGGATGGCCTTGAGGCTGTCCCCGCCCAGTTCAAGATCAAGCATGAGGACGTGGGTGGAACGTCACTCACGTTATGCCGCCGGTCCACGGAACCCGCGAGTTGGGTCACCGTGGGCCGGATCAGGCAGCGTAGTTAGGACCGAAGCTCGGCCGCAGCCGGTGCGGAGAATTCCGGCAAGGAGGAAATTACAGTGAACGGCACGAAAAACGATTGGCAGATCACAAAGAGGGGCTACAACTTTTTCGCTGTCCTCTCAGCATTGCAAAAGGCGATTCGACGCGGCGAAGCGCGGCTCGCTTGTTATTGGGCCGCTGAATTATATGAGTCCGGTTTTGGACCAGCCGTTTGGAACCGGTTACTCATCATTTCGGCAGAGGATTGCTGGGGCACGGTGACTCAGCACGTGGAAGCCCTCCGGCAGGAGGTAAAAGCTCTCGAAGCGGCCGATAAACACATCAACAAGGGCAAAGACGGGAGCAAGAAGAAACCACTTAATGTGCTCTTCGTTCTCAAAGCTGCCTACTTGCTGGCTCTGGCGCAAAAGTGCCGGGACGTGGACAACTTTTATTGCCTGGTTTACGTCCCCGCCGCCATCCCCGAAAAGGAATTGGCCGCAGATCTGGAAGCCGCTAAGGACGAGAAGGTTGCGATTCCTGAAGACGCCCTCGACAAGCACACCATCGAAGGCAAGATGCGGCTCAAGAAGCTGGGTCTGTCAGATAAACAGATGACCGAGCAATTCATCCTAAAGGAGACCAAAGCCCTGAAGCCAAGAGTTCCGGGGATATTTGATGAGGAGTTAGGTCTGCTGTAGCTTCGCGAAAGCCGGCGGTGGGCACGACCAGCGTGGTCGGCCCCGACATGGACTAGCTGTAGTGCGAAAAAAGCGAAATAGAGGTAGTTAAAGGAGTTGAATATGGGAAAGACGAAAAGCGGAGTTTGCGACTTTACGCAGAACTTCTGGATCGGATGCCAGCCGGTAAGTGAGGGCTGTCTGCATTGCTACGCCCGTGCAGCGTGTAGCAAATATGACCGCGATTTCAATAAACTCGTGCGCACAAAGACGTGGGATGAGCCTTTGAAGTTGCAGAGGAAGGCGGCCAAGGAACGGAAAGTCTTGAAGATCTTTACCAGCAGTTGGAGTGACTTCTTCCATCCGGCCGCGGATCAATGGCGAGCTGAAGCTTGGAACATCATCAGGCGGACACCCAACTTGCTCTGGCAGGTTTTGACGAAACGTGCCGAGTGCATTGCGGACCGGCTGCCGGAGGATTGGGGAGAAGGTTACCCGAACGTATGTCTCGGCGTCACCGTCGAGCTGAAGAAGTATCTGTGGCGCATGGATACGTTGCGCAAGATTCCGGCGAGAACGCGCTATGTGATTGCGGAGCCGATCCTGGAGGATTTGATGCCAGACATCGAGCAGCACATCCAGGGTTTCGACCAGCTGATGGTCGGCGGCGAGTCTGGTAACGACACGATGGACTTCAGGCCGATGGACGAGCAATGGGCCAGGAATCTTCGCGATATGTGCAAGGCCCGCAACATTGCGTTTTATTTCAAGCAACATGCCGGGCGATGTTCGCAAATGGGCACGAGCCTCGACGGGGTCAAGCACCAGGAATTTCCCGCAGCCTGGAATTCGTATAAGCCTGCTTACGTGCCCCCTGGGCCGCTCGGTCAACTTCAGGTGTTGGATCTGAACGAGTACTTATGACGACAACGGTTGTTAACAAAAGACAAAATGGTTTCAAAGGAGGCATTACCCCTGTCTCCGGTCAGTTCAAACCAAGGCCGTGGGGGCAGTTAGGTAGGTGGCCTGCCAGATTGGGCTCTCTGCTGAGCCATGATCGGGGGCGGGGCAGGCCCCGCCCCGCAGCTTTTCAGGAGTGAGAACAATGGGAGAGGAAACACAATATGGGCCAGCTCTGCCAGATATGGCGTGGATCAATCGACAAGTCCCCATCCTGGAATTAGCCCGTGAGCTAGGACTACCTTCGGGGAGAAAAATAACCTGCCCCGAGTGCCGGAGCAAGCGATTGACTTTCAGCCCTCGATTGAACCTATGGCGGTGTTGGAATTGCGACCCGAATGGCGAGAGGAAATCACCCCTCGACCTGGTGATGTTCATACTGGACCTTGACGTCTACCACGCGGCTGTCTGGATTGGCGAGCGATGGGCGATAAGCAGCAAGGTTCAGCCGGAGAGGACCCAGAGCGAACGCGGCGTGTCGAAACCCGTGTTCAGCCAAATGCGGAGAATTCCCGTAAAGGACAAGAGCAAACCATCTTTACCGGCGCTGGTGACCAGCATGGGTTGGACGAGGCTTTCGAGTAGAGCACGGCTTGTCGCCGTGCTGCTCTTCGCCGCAGCTCAAGAGTCAGAGGACAATACCTTCACTATCAGCCGGGCGGGGCTGGCCGACTTTTCAGGGATTCGTCAGTCCAATGGAAGCTGGGCAAGAATCAACCGGGAGCTAGAGGACATTGGCCTGTTCGCAATCGACCGCGGATTGGGCGGGCGGCTCAACCCCAAGCTGACGACGTATCGGCTCACGTGGTGGTCCAAGCGATGGCAGTCATGGTTGGACGGAGAGGCCATAAAGGACATACCCCTACGGGCTACTAGTAATAAGGTGCCCTACAGTCCCCGGTTGAATTTCCCGGAAGAGGAGCCAAGTGTCTCATAACACCCTCATCAACAAGTACTGGGCACAATGCGTCAGGTGCCACAAGGTTCATGCCGAGAAGCTATTCCCCCGGTCCAAAACTGAACCTTGGCTGCCTGGCCTGTGGTGCAAGCGATGTCAGGCGAAGATCGACCGTCCGCCCAGAGCGAAGGTCAAGAAACAGAGGGCCGCTAAACCCGTTACTGAAGAACAGACGGGCGTATCTCGGGAATTCTTGGACAAGCTGGCGAAGACGTTGCTGCCCCCGAAGAGAGTACGCAAGCCCTATGTGATTCCCCCATCCTCGACAGACCCGTCCAAGCCGCGAACGCGGACTGAGTTCAATGAGGAGTTCGGCGGGTTCGAGTTTTACTTGCGTGACAAATTGGTGGGAATCGGAAAGACCGAAAAGGAAGCTATGGACGATTCCGTCCAGCGCAAGGGGGAACCTTATTCCTTGGTGCCTGACTTGAAAGCTGCCATAGGGATCAAATTCAATGATCATCCGGACCCTGCCAGCAGCGGTGATTTGAGGGAAGACGCGCAATCGGCCTTGCCGCCGAATTGCGATTCATCCAGGCTGGGGGTCGGTGGCGTCCAGGACCACGCTGACAGCGAAGAAGCTACCGTAACCAGCCTGCCCGCCCCCTCCCCCAGCTCCCCTTCCGTCCCCTCCCCCACTTCCGAGCCTGAGAAGAAGGACAAGGCATCCTCCGTGCCTGCCTCCAGCGTGCCAAAGCCCCCGGCCATCCCCCTGCCCGCCAATTGGCAAATGGTGCAAGATCCCACTGGTAGATGGGTGGTGAACAAAGTGAGCGCGGATGGAAAATACAGTACGCCTATAGGCTTTGGCCGCACCAAAGAGGCCGCGATTGCCGACGCTCGCGCCACAGTGAAGCGCGCGGCAAGCATCCGAGCCAAGTGGAATAAGGCTGACCCCTGGGAGTAGCGCTTCGGTATTCGCCCACAGATGTGATAGCTGCGGCAAGCTGCTCAATCAGAGCCACTCTCGTCGGACTCACATCGGTCTCGCGTGATGAGTGCGCCGATGCAGTTCGAGCCTGTCAACTCGGAGACGGTCATCGTGTGGGCAGCCGGCCTGGGATTGAGCGAACTTCAGGGCTTCGAAGAGGACGCGCCAGAATATCGAATCTGTACCTCGTACGCCGGCAGGTTGATCGGGAAACGGCGTCCGGCGAAAGGCTGCCAGGAGCGCGACCAGCGATTCCGGACTCTCAGATGAATGCCGAGCTAGCCAAGGGACAGCGAGGATAGCTCTGTGTTCACAGGGGGTTGCCGGGACTCGATGTCCGCGATTGGCCCGCGGGCAGAGTGATAGCTGGAGGCCAGTGTTACCGAGTTGGCGCGTAAAATCGCCTCCTGGCGTGATATTTGATGGTCGATTTTGTCCGATTTACTGGCGGGCGCGACGACCAGTGTAGCGGCATTTCGATTTAATGCTTTAATTTCAATGACATACATACGATTTGGCAGCCAGTTGGAATTACCCTGTGTTTTCAATGAGATATGGAAATAAGGGTGTCCCCGAGAAGAGTCTAGTTAACATAACACAATTCGCTCCTAAATACCCCCGTAGCTCAATGCATATGGCCCTAGGGCGCGTCCGGACTAAAAAGACGATGAATTGGCCTAATTATATTGGATGACGCGTAGAAATTCGCCATCCCGGGGATCCGTGATTGCCTAATGTCTGATAATCTTCTTACAAGCACAGCCTGCAACTAGCTACGTCGACCCGCAGACAGGATCTGCTAGGCCCATTCACAGGCAGGACGCTATTCCCAATCTAAATGCTTTGTTGTCAATGATTTAAGCCTTCCGCCTCAGCGAGCATCGAGTCGTGCTGGCTGGTTGACCACCTTGACGACCGGAAACATACGGTCGAAGACGGCATTATTGCCGGCTTGGAGCACGATGAGCAGAACGATCCCGACCGCTGCGAGGATGACGAGTCTGAGGAATGGCGACAGGCGCGGATGCCGGCGAACGCCCTAGACGACGAATCCGGCAATCAGGAGTACTCCAGATGAGAAGATCTGAAATCTCAACCTCGGGACATGGGCCACGTCTCCGAGGACGCCGCCGACCCGCAACTTTCAGCCGCTGCGCGCACAGCAGACCACGGAAACTACATACTATTGATGAGGGGAGCCAGCGAGTATGCCCAGTGGCCATCAAACTGGTACCTTAACGCAGCGCTGATTGTTGATTGACCAGGTGCGCACGTCTCCACGGGCTGAATTCGGCACGCATCTCTGCGGATCAACTCTTAGAATCCTCGCCTTCCTCCTATGGTCAGTTCTTCAGTGCCTGGCCCTGGGATCATTACGCTACGTTCACCTTCGGCAGGAAGCTATCCGATTCCACCTGTCTCCATCACTGGGATGACTTCATTGACTCACTCGGTCGTCTTACTCATGGCCGCGTGGCCTGGGTCCGGGCGGATGAACGATGATGGTCTGGTTATGGCAGTCCTGAGATCCCACTGCACTTCCACGCTCTTCTCAAGTACCAGAATGTTCCTACCCCTGAGGCTGTGGCAGCTGTCTGGAAGTCCCGGGCTGGAGATGCAAAGGTTGAGGTCTATGGTTCTGGTGGGGGCGCTGCCTGGTACATTGCGAAGATGTTTCCGTACGAGGATACGAAGTACGATATGGGTGGCTTGGAGCACTTCGCACGTTCGCAGGAGTGTCACTGTCCCGCGGTCCAGTGAATGACTGAACCGGACTGGATAATATTGGACCTGCATCCTAGATGTAGGGGAGCTTCATCGGAGCAGGGAGAGACTTAATTCCGCCGAA
>Ga0208692_1001474_pt1 | contig 13125 bp, 10 predicted proteins | sample June2015DPH_20_1_3_FD_184721 | JGI IMG/M metagenome (GOLD analysis project Ga0208692, IMG submission 184721) | Peatland microbial communities from SPRUCE experiment site at the Marcell Experimental Forest, Minnesota, USA - June2015DPH_20_100... | ecosystem: Environmental > Terrestrial > Soil >...
CCACCAGGCTTCGCTCGGCGGATCGCTCCGCTCCACGCTGGCTCGGCTACTTGTTGAATGGGCAATTACAAGGTAAGCTCCTTTCAGCTTACAAGATCAGCCAGGCTTTCCCTGGCACACCATACATAAAGGACAATGTATGCGCCACCCGCCACCCGCGCATTGCGCAACGCTCAACAAACTAAGCATGTGAAGCCCGGCCCTCCTGCCGGGCTTTTGCTTTGCCGGGTTGCTGAAATAAGGCACTCCATCGTCTTCTTGCTGAAAGCTGACCACAGAGCACTCGCCACAGATGACGGACCAACCGCCAGGAGTCAGAAGTCAGGAGATTTTGAAGAGGGTTGCTGGAGTTGACCGTAACCGCTAAGAGTAGCGAGGAGTTTGATGACGTCGAAGTTCACATCGCGAAAGAGCTGGAGGACGTCGCGTTCCCGCTCCGCAGGGCTTAGAGGCAGGAATTTTTCTGCAGGAATGTAGAACGGGTTATCGCGGACCAGAGCGCCTTCCACCAACAAGTGACGATGAACGGCGATGGCGGTAAACAGGTGATGGGTTGCAATCTGTTCGAGGTCGTACTGGCAGAGCGCCACACTGGGGTAGTGCTTCACCTGGTAATTGAGCAGCGCATGAAACTCGAAGAACTGCGCCATTGGAAAACCGAGCGGGGCTGGCCAGAGCCCCTCTTCGAGCCATCGCAGCGATGGGGCGCCGGCGCGCTCTGCATCGGTAAAGATCGCCTTGGTCCACTCCTGCAGCCCCTGATAGGTGTCCAAGCCGTGATGTAACCGAAAGGTTCCATCACGAGTGTGACGATCGACCTCCACCGGAAGTGACCGAAGGCGGTCGAGCATCTCAGCCTGGTAGTCATCTGGAGCAAGGTAAACGCACAGGTCGTTGCATTTGAGCCCTTCGGCAAGAAAGGAAGCGACACTGAACGCTTCCGCGCGGCCTCGGTACAGGATGGCAACGTGCTCATGGCGGTGAATGGGGATTCGACCATGGAGGTAAGTAAACAGAGGCGTGGGCATGCTCGGCTCCTGCAACCAGACCGTGATCTACAGATCCGCGATTATGCGGGCCGCCGCAGAGGGTGTCAAGCAACGCCAAGAGCGGTATGTGGTATGTGGCAGGTGGTAGGTGGGGAAGCTCGCGTAGCGCAGGTCCCGTCGCAGAGGGTGGATTGTCGTGGTAGGCCGCGGCGGGGCGGAGGAAGTCGGTTCATAATTCAGAATTCACAATTCAAAATTGCTCCTGCCGTCTGTTGGCAGTAGGATAAGTTAATGTGAGCTTGAGGAGCGCCTCGCAAGCGATGGCGAGGATTGGTAATCAGATGGCCTGGAAAACAAAGTGGCTGCTGGTTTTTCTCTGCCCCTTGTGGGTGTTGTGTGGTTCCGCGCGCGCTGACGAATTCAGCCAAGTGTCTCGTTACTCGGTCCGCATGTTTTCTTATGGGCTGCTTACCATAGATACTCGGATGGGTGACATCCACGTCGAGGGCTGGGACGAACCGCGCCTGGAAATTGAGGCCGAGAAGGTGGTGCGCGCTAAGTCTGAAGAAGCGGCGAAGCCGCTCTATGGAAGAATCACAGTGGTCCTCGAGGGACAGGACAAGCGCGTACTCCTGCGCACGCTTTACCCGCCGCGCCGGCTGTGGCGGCCGTTTCGGGGCGAGTCGCAGCTTACGGTCAATTACCGCATCAGAATGCCTTTTGACGCCAACCTCGTCCTGAAGTGTGTGGATGGGGATGTTTGGATTCGTGGCGTCGAGGGGAAAGAGCAAATCCTGCTCAACTATGGCGATGTGGAGATTGATATTCCCTCCATTGATCGCCTGCGTTCGCTGCACGCCCACGCGTGGTTGGGATACGTGCAGAGTGATCTGCACGGAGAGGGCAACGCCGGCTTTGGCCCCAGAATTTCCTACTGGAATCCCACGGGCGCGCAGGACATCTACGTCAAGGTCCGGATGGGCGGAGTCTTTGTCTATAGCGATGAATAGACCCGGCTTTGAAACAAGCACTTTGCACGGGACACTGCTAACCTTGGGTTCTCTACTCCGTCCAATATCCCGACAGCCTCACGGAACTTCCGAGGCCCCTTAAACGTTAACCCGGATAGGGAGTTTTATTCCTGGAGGAAAAGATGAGAAAGCGCAGCATCCTAGTGGTTGTGGCACTTATCGTACCGGCTCTTGCGACCCTTGCCGAAGCCAGTTCCCGTATTGAAAAAACCTTGAAGCTCGAACCTAAGGGCCGGTTCGTGCTCAAATCAGATGTGGGGAGCGTGACCCTGACCGGCGCGTCGTCTTCCGGGGCGAAGGTAGTTATAACTTCCGACCGCGATGACCTTGAAGGTCTCTACGATATCAACTTCGAGGAGAATCCAGGAAGCGCAAGCGTGACGGTGCGCCGGAAGGACCATTTCGGTTGGAGCGAGCATGCTTCCGTCCATTTCGAAGTCCAAGTCCCCTCCCAGACGCAAACAGAAATACGGACCGGAGGGGGAAGCATCAGACTCTCCGGCCTTCGGGGCGACTCTGAGCTGAAGACCTCGGGGGGCCCGATAGAGGTTTCCGGCTTGTCCGGAAAACTCGATGCGAAGACCTCCGGCGGCCCGATCCACTTGCAGGAGGTTGACGGGGATGCGCGGGTGGATACTTCCGGAGGGAAGATTGAGGTAGCCTCGATCGACGGCTCGCTCACCGCACACACCAGCGGAGGGCCCATTCGCGTTGATCGCGTGACCGGATATGTCGAGGCCGAGACTTCGGGCGGTCCGATCTCCGTGAACTTCGGCCGGGGAAACGCGCACGGCGGTGTGCTCGAGACCTCGGGGGGCTCCATCGAAGTGGAGGTGGAACGCTCCGCCAATCTCGAGATTGACGCCTCAACTTCCGGCGGCTCCGTCACCAGTGATTTGCCCATTCGGGTGGTGGGAAAGATTTCAAGCTCCAGCCTGCACGGTTCACTTGGCTCAGGCGGAGAAACCTTGCGACTTCATACGAGCGGCGGCTCCATCCATATCAGAGCACTCTAAAAGGCCGCCAGGGAGAGACAAGGGGAGGCAGGGACTGGCACAAAGAAACCGTTACGCGGTCTCCTGGGCGACCCCCTCACCCGGCCCGCCCCGGCTGAGGAAGACGCCGGCGGCGGCCCACCCTCTCCCCCAAGGGGGAGAAGGAAGTAAATTCAAATCAATTCTCCGCCATGCCTTGCCCCTCCTTGGTAAGGTCAGGTCTTGACTTCCCGTCCAATGAGAATTCGACGTATCTCATCGATATCCCACATTAACCCTTCGATTAAGTTCTCCCAATCGGCCTTGTCAGCAGGACTGAACTCTCTTCCGTAGCCCTTCATCCTTTCGGGTCGTGCGTTCTCCAGTACCACCCAAAGTGTGGAAAGCTCTGCCGCGAGTATTTGCCTGGGCTCAGGCTTTCGAAGCTGAATGGAAAAATGATTCAAAGACGCCGACAGGCGAGTCCGAATCGTTCGCATCTTTTCCCGCGCCAGACCAATATGTTCGGCCTGAACCGCCCCAAAGGGTCAGGACGGATCGCCTTTACCCGCGCTGGGCCAGGTTTGCATTACCCCATTTTCTTTGCCCATTTCCTTGCCCAAGACTCTGCCAACTGCGCCCGAATGATGCCGTTTGCTGCTTCCGTATCGCCCATAAAGCGCTGAAAACACACGAACCCGAATCATGACCAACACATTGGGCAACCATCGCTCCATGCTTCTGAGCTACAGGCCCGTTAATTAATGCTTGACAAATTCCAGATTGTGAGCTAGCATTCTAGCGTATGATTACGGTGTGGAACGGCCACAGGAACTATCTCCACCTCAGCGCCTCTGCCCATCCTGGCAAGGAACATCCCGCACAGTCGTGGAAAATGATTTGTTGGCAGCTTCTTCTGTCAACCATCAACTTTTGGCTGAGTCGTGATTGGAAAAGAATTCTTTTTTTGACGATCGACGCAGGAATGTTACTGAAAACAAAGGACCGCCGTGGAAAAGGTCAGGAGAAAGCGGGAATGTGTATGAAAACAAAGGTACTTAGCCCTCAGAGGCGGGAATGTTGTTGAAAAGACAAGGGGTTAAGGCTCGCGAGAGCGAGCGGGAATGACGACCAGGGCAGGTACAAGGAAACTGTCGAAGGAGGGTTGAAAGCTATGAAGGACAAGTCCCGGCCATCGCGCTTGGCGGTGCTTTCCGTGGATGGAATGCGGCCGGACTTTTACCGGCGACCAGAAGAGTTCGGGCTGAAGATTCCGAATCTCCTCGAGCTTGTCAAGCGGGGGGCCAGCGCGGAGGCAGTGGAGAGTGTTTATCCGACGACAACCTATCCGGCCCATGCAACCCTCGTGACGGGCGTGCCTCCGAGTGTACATGGAATCTATAGCCACCTGGCATCGCTCGACCCCACCGAAAAAGCGCGACCGTGGTGCTGGTTTGCCGGCGCCCTGCGTGTTCCCACTCTCTGGGATGTGGTGCGAGCCAGCGGGCGGAAAGCTGCGGCCATCAGTTGGCCAGTGAGCGCCGCGGCGGCCATTGATTACAACATTCCGGAGATTTGGGATCCGACCACGGCGGACCCGCATCGGGACTTTGCAACGCCCGCCCGCCATTCAACCCCGGGGTTGTTCCCTGAAATCCTCAAGGTTCTGCAACCCATTCTTGACGGCGCAACTCCGGACCGCTTGCGGTCTGAGGCTGCGCTTTACCTCTGGGATCGCTATCGGCCGGACCTTCTCCTCGTTCACTTTGTTCACTATGACCAGTTGGCCCATCAGTTCGGGCCGACTTCGCCGCAAGCCCTGGCCGCCATCGAACGGACGGACCAAGAAATCGGACGCCTTCGGGAAGGCTTTTTGGAAGATGCGGCGCCTACAATCGTGGTCCTCTCCGACCATGGCTTTGTGCCCGTCGAGAAAGAAGCTGCCCCGCTTTCGGTTCTGGCGGAGGAAGGGTTGTTCGATCGGGAAGCGGATGGCACGCCAAAGCTTGGCAAGCTGGGGGCCGTCCATGCAGGAGGGTCCTTCGCCGTTTACTGGCTGGAAAAACCGTCGGCAACGGATCGAGCATCTTTGCAGCGAGCCGTGAGGCGACTCATAGAAGCGGGAACTGTTGAAGAAGTCGTGGATCGCGAGCGGCTCGAATCCCTCTCGGCCGACCCGGACGCGGAATTGAGCATCGACGCGGCCCCCGGCGTTTACTTCTCCGACCGGTTTGAGGGACCGCTGGTGAGCGCCAGCCTCAAAGACCGAGGCACTCACGGTCAATTACCCACACGCCCCGGACTTGAGGCCTCCTTCATCGTAGTCGGCCCTCAATTCAGCGGAGGTCAGGACTTGGGCCGGATGGCTTTGACGCAGGTGGCGCCAACCCTGGCGCACTTGCTGGGACTCCCGAGCGATATCCTGGCATCGAACGAGAAGCCTGTGGCAGGTTGCTGAACAATCGGCTGCTGCTGTGGTTCTCAGCGAGGTCGCTCGCAGTCGGTTGTCCGTAGCCCGTGGTCCGTTGCCGCCCCCCCCTGACACCTGAAACCTGAACCCTGGTCTTCGGACTCCTGATTTCTGCCCGTCCCCGAAACAGGAGTAGAATGCACAGTTATGGTGCAAGAGCCATCGGTCATGCCAGATGCGGTGAAGGCGTATCTCCATTCCCGCCCGCGTTGGATTCGCTGGCGTGAGTGGTTAGTGGGCCGGCGGTACGCTTTTGCTGCATTTCCAGGTCGACCGAAGCCGCTGGTGGTGGTGGCGTATTCCCGTCGAGACTCGGTGAAAGCCCTGGAGATGGTGCGCGCTGTAGAGCAGGGCTGGGCTGAAGCTCCCCAACAATGCCGCGATGCGTATGAAGAAATCCTCAAGGATGCCCCCGAGTTAGTAATTATCCAATTCCGCCGGACCAACATCTGCGGCTGCCTGGGGCACCGTCACGTGGTGGTGAAAGAGCAGCCGTTTGCCGAACCGCATGATGCCTTAGGCGGTGATCCTGCTGGAGAGTTGGATATCGCTTACCAGCGCGTGGAGAGCTGGCTGGCGCTGCCTTTGATGGATATCGCGCTCGATGCTCAATTTGTGGCGGGGAGCCGGCTGAGAGAGTTTCAGGCAGAGCGGCTGCGCCTGCAATTTCTCAGCATCCTCCTGCACGAGATTAACCATATGGTTCGTTCCCAAGAGCCGGAGGCTTCGGTCCGCGAACGGAGTTTGGCCTTCTACCGTGATGCGCTTGCACAGTATGTCGAGGATGCCAAGGCGAGTTTGTCCTTGACGATTGACCGGTCGTTCTCGCGCTTTGAACGTGATTGAGATAGAAGGTGAAAAACAGATTTTCGCATTCCGCTTCCTTGCTGAGCGTAGTATCAAGTAATTCTATACTCGTCATAAATCTTAGTGATAAACCCACCGGGTGTCCCAGGAATACAATTGTGTGTTTCTATGCAGTAGGTGTATATTGCACTTCCCGTCTGAAGACATGCGCCAGACTGGAGGGGATTTGGCCAGCACCCTTGGCGAACAGGAGGAGACTTCGATGGGCCTCGACAGCAAGAAGGCTGCTTATATGGGTTGCCAGAGGCTTATATTGGCAATCTTTGTGGCACTATTAATTTCGGCTTCAGCATCGGCACAGCAAACGACCGGTAAAATCGTTGGCACGGTAACTGATTCCCTGGGTGGGGTGATGCCGGGGGTAAAGGTTACGGCCACCAACACCGCTACGCAGATCAGCACCACGAGCGTCACCGATAAAGAGGGGTCCTACCAGGTTCTCAACCTTCCCATCGGCGATTACCGCATCACCGCGGCGCGCGAGGGTTTTAGGACGCTGATCACGGAGGCTCCCCCGCTGGAAATCAACCAGGTGCTGCGTGTGGATTTGCGCATGGAGGTAGGCGCCCGCACCGAGACAGTTACGGTAGAAGCGTCGGCCACCAGCGTGGAAACCGTGAACCCCACCCTGGGGCAATCCGTCACCACCCGACCTGCCGTGGACCTGCCGCTCAACGGCCGTAACGTTCTTGATCTCGCTCTTCTCCAGCCCGGCGTCACGGAAGTGAACCCCGGCGCCGCGAACGGGGGCCAGGACGGCACCTTCGGGATCGCCGGCGGCAAGTCTGATTCCGTCACCTTCCTGCTGGATGGCGGCATCAACAACGACCTGCTGGGGAACGAAGTCGTCTACAACCCGGTCCCGGACGCCATCGCCGAGTTTCGAATTCTGACCAGCAACTACTCGGCGGAATACGGCCGCAACGCCGGTGGCGTCGTGAGCGTCGTCACCAAGTCCGGCACCAACGACCTCCACGGGAGTGTTTATGATTTCGTGCGCAATGAGGCCCTTGATGCCAACAGCTATTTCAATAATCGCGATGGAGTGCCCAAGCAAGTGCTCAAGCGCAACCAGTTTGGTGTTGCCGTCGGCGGGCCGGTGGTGATTCCGCCAGTAGTGCACGGGAAGGACAAGTTCTTCTGGTTCGCCAGTTACTCCGGCCAGCGCCAGATCCAAGCCATAAACACCACTTCGCTTCCCGTCTACACCCCGGCGGAGCTCCAGGGAGACTTTTCCCAGTCTGGCGTTGATCCCACAACCCACCAGCGGATTCCGGACCCGCTGGTGGTGGCGTTCCTCCACGCCTACCCCTACTGGCAGTCCGACTCAGCGCTGGCAGCGCAGGCGGTCATCGATCCTGCTAAGTTCAGCCCCGTGGCACAGAACTACATTAAAGCCAGCCTCATCCCGACTTCTCCGACGGGCACGAAGATCGCGCAGGCGGGTAGCAAAAACGATTCCGACCAACTCTCGATCAAGCTGGATGCCCAACTCGGTTCCAAGGACAAGCTCTCGGCTACCTTGGGTTGGTCGCGGAATCCGGTGCTCAATCCGTTCAGCTTCGCCTTTGGCTCCCTCCCCGCCGATGCCTATGGATACGGCAGCATCGGTGACCATCACCGGGAGTTTCTCAACTTGGCCTGGAGTCGGAGTTTCTCGGCCACCCTGCTGAACGAGGCGCGGTTCACGGCGCAACGCATTAACATTGCCCAAGCCATTCCCGCCACGAGTTTGCCCACGCCAAGCCAATTGGGGATAGGAATCACACCCGACCAGTCTACAGGACCGACCATCATCGGCTTCTATCGCGGCCTGACACTCGGCTTCAGCCCGCAGGGGCCCACCACCGAGATCAACAACACCTTTGGTGTCTCGGACACGCTCACCTGGGTGAAGTCGAAACACACCACGAAATTCGGCTTCCTTTTCTCGCCGTACCAGAACAACACCCGCTACGATTTCTACGTGAATGGCGAATTTGACTTCTATGACAGCGCGACCAGCGTTGGGTCGGGCAACAGTTTTGCGGATTTCCTGATGGGCCTGCCCGATGAGTACTACCAGTTCGGCGCCGCGCCCTCGAACATCCGGAGCAGATCGTACTACGTGTTTGCACAGGACGAGTGGCACTTACGCAAGAACTTCACCATCACGTACGGCTTGCGGTACGAGTACAACTCCCCCAAGTTCGACACTCAGGGACGCTCTTTCTCGATCGTTCCCGGACAGCATTCAACGCGGTTTGCAAATGCTCCCATTGGCCTGCTGTTCCCCGGTGACCAAGGTGCCCCCAAGGGCGCCAATTTCCCGGACCGGAACAACTTCGCCCCGCGCTTGGGTTTCGCCTGGGATCCGTTCAACGATGGTAAGACAAGCATTCGCGCCGGGTTCGGGGTGTTCTATGACGTCCTGAAGGGCGAGGATAGCTTGCAGTTCAACGGCCAGGCGCCGTTCTTCGGGTACGTGGACATGTATTTCCCGTCGTTAGCGGGAAATCCCACCTCCGACCCCGGTTACTTAACGCAACCCTTCCTCGCGGCAGGCGCTACCAACCCGTTTCCCTCCAAGCCGCCGGCCGCGAATATCGACTTTGGGGCCGAGGGCTTCCTCCCCTTTGGCGGAGGCGGCGTGTACTTCGTCGACCCACACCTGCGCACGCCCTACACCTATCAATTCAACTTCAGCATAGAGCGGGATCTGACCCGGGGTTTGGTCCTGGAGACTAACTATGTGGGCAGCGCTACCCACAAGCAAACCGCGCTGGTCGACCAGAACCCGTTTATCCTCGGCACCGACACGCGTCTGCTGAACACCCAACCCGGAATCCTGTCCGACGGGTCGAACGGGTTCAGCTACCTGCTGACCTTCGGCAACCTCGTCAACAGCAATTACAACAGTCTGGAGGCCAGCCTCACCAAGCACCTTGCGGAAAACCGCCGGCTGGGCAGCAGCTATTTCACCCTGGCCTACACCTGGGGGAAGTCGATCGATAACAGCTCCGGGTTCCGCAACGTCAATAGTAGGGTGCCCTATTACAATCACGAGCTATTTCGTGCCGTTTCCGACTACAACATCGCCCAACGTATTGCCTTCAGCGGCGGCTGGGACCTTCCCTTCGATCAGCTCTGGGCCTCCGGCCCCAAGCGCCTGACCAAAGGCTGGAGTTTGTATCCCATTCTGACTTGGCGCACCGGCTTCCCCATGGACATCTCCGCACAACTTCCCACCAGAAGAACGGTTCCTGGGCCCTCAGGCGCTGGCGATGGAAGCCTCGTGCGGGCGAACCTCACCACATCGAATGTTTCCATCTTCGATCCGCACCAGACAAAAACCTTCAACGGAGCTACCGGCTCATTCTGGTTTGATCCCACAGTGTTCAATACCAATTACAACCCGGCTGTGTTCACCTATGGCACGTATCCCAGGAACTACCTCCGGGGGCCACACCGTGGCAATTTGGATTTTGCGGTGGCGAAGAAGACCGCGATTTTCGGAGAGCGGCTGAATGCGGAATTCCGCGCGGAGTTCTTTAATATCTTCAACCACGCGGAGTTTGAGCTTCCTACGCTGAATATTCAGGATCCAAGTTTCGGTCAGATCTCGAGCACCTATGATCCGCGCATTATCCAGTTAGCGCTGAGGCTTACTTTCTAGCAGGATCCAACTCGCGGCCTCTTTCCGTCGGTCCAAATACTGGTCCCATGAGCGCACGCTCGCGCCCGGATGTCGCGAGCGTGCCCTTTCTTCTCTCCCCCAGCCCCAATACTGTTCACTTAATGATTTTGAGGCATCCTGACCGGGATTCTTCTGTCGCCGTTGCGGCGGCTCATCTGTCGCGGCTTCAGTTATTCGGGCCGAGACGTGGTTTCGTGCCGGCCAGTGTGAGCAAGAGTTAGGCCGCCTTGACAAGCGAATCTATTCCAGTGTTGTATTGGGGCCGGAGGAGACTATCATGACCGGCAAAACAAACAGTTCCAGCCAGACTACTACACTTCTCTCCATACGACGTCTGGTTATTATTACTCTGTTAAGTTGGTTATCTCAGATTATCTTTGACTTCTTCCAGCATGCCGGCTTGTTTGCCAAGTTATGGATCGAATCAAGAGCGGCCTTGCTACCACCAGAACAATTATTCGAACGTATTCCGCTTGGTTACTTATCTTTCCTCATTACTTCCAGCATGTTGGTTTGGCTAATGGTGCGGCTCGGCATCTCCGGCTCGAAACAAGGCGCACTGTTTGGTTTAAAGATAGGCGCTTTTCTTTCTTGCAGCTATGTGTTGGGCACGGCTTCTGCGTTTCCAATCAAGCCTGCTCTCCTCATTGCAATACTCTTCGGAAGCACCGCCCAGTCTTCCATTACGGCTGGTGTTATCGGAAGTGGTTTAGGTGGAGCGCACCTCGGTCGTTTGTCATTAAAACTAATCGCTTTTCTCATCCTGGTGTTAATCGCCTATTTCGTACTGCAGAGTCTGGGGCTGGCTCCGCCAATGCAACAGGCAAAATAGCTCGTGACGGGCCAATGACCGCTCCGGGCGAAGACGCTTTATCCAGCGCTCAGCCGGAGACGTCTTGCTCCCGATAAATGAATGGCGCTCTTCGGAATTGGGGATCAAGGGGCTTCGGCCCCTTCACCTGCCGGGAGAAAGACGCTTGCCGCGCCGTAAACACCAACGTTCTTTTGCAGTTTGGCCGGCAGGATGGGGAGCTTCTCGACAAAGCGACGGTTGATCGTGTAATTGGGGATAGTCTGCCGGATTCTCTCAAAGAGGGGTTTGCCAATCTGCGCGACTCCGCCCCCGATGAGGATCGCTTCCGGATCAAATAGCGAAATCATTCCTCCCAGCCACACGCCGAGATAAAACCCTGTGTCGTCGACGACGGACTTGGCCAAGTCGTCTCCCCTGCGCGCGGCCTCCTGGATCATGACAGGCGTGATCTTGCGGAGGTCGCCAGCCGAGAGTTCGCGCAGTAGGCTTGGCCGGCTGTGCTCTTGCTCGAGGGCGACGCGCGCGCGGCGAGCCATGGCAGGACCAGCCGCCAGCGCCTCGATGCAGCCCAGCGTGCCGCAGCCGCAACGATACGGGCTGCGGAAGTCGATGGAGACGTGGCCGCCTTCGCCGGCCACTCCATTCTTGCCGTGATAGATCTTCTTGTTGATGATGACCCCCGTTCCAATGCCGGTGCTGACGGTCACATAGAAGACGTCCCGATATCCCACCGCCGCCCCAAAAAGGACCTCTGCAAGCCCAGCAGCATTGGCGTCGTTTTCCACGTTGGCAGGGAGATGGAAATGGCTTTCGAGCAGACGCGCGAGCTGGATATTGCGCCAGCCCGGGAGGTTCGGAGGGTTGATAACGACACCCGTTTTGGGGTTAAGAGGGCCGGGCGCGCAAACACCCACCCCGGCTACGTTCTCCTTCCCCCCCGCCAGCTTGATCAGCCGCTCGATCAAATGTACGATCTGACTGTAGCTGGTCTTGAACCCTCTCTCCGCATGAGTTGGCACGACTAGGGACTTCACCAAATGCCCCTTCAAGGTCACTACCCCTCCTGCTACCTTTGTTCCCCCAACATCGATACCCACAATTAGTTTCGGCATAACCGACCCTCTCCAGATTGAGAATTCCTACTCATAGATTTACTGAACCTTTGAATTGCCTTCCTCCTTCTCCCCACGGCCCACTGCCACAGTCAACCCGCCGCGGCGAGGCAGATAACAGCTCACAGTTGCCCGGAGTTCTTCCGCCGCCTACCACCTGCTGCCTACCTTCGTTCTCCTGACTTCCGACTCCGGACTCTTGCTTGTCACTTGTCACTGCTATTCTGGCACCCGAAACCTGTCCCTCATGCGCCGTCCTGTTTCAGTCCCTTCATCCACTTCCGGGCGCGCGCCTCGGAAAAGCCGCCAGTATACTCCATCGAGCGGCCTTTGCGGAACTGGTTGAAAGCGAGGGAGCAGGAAAATAGTAAATTATGAATGGTGAATTCTAAATTGAGGTAATGCAGCAGTGAGAGGGCTTGGGTGCCGCGCGCAAAGCAAACTCTGCGTCCGCAATTCACCATTCACCATTCACTATTCGTAATTTCGCTCGTCATTTTTCACTGTTTTTCCGCGCCGGCGAGCTTGACGCTTCCTGTGCAGTTCTCTAAGATGACTTGGAGTTGACCTTCAACCATTCCTTGAGGTTATGGATGCCTCGAACTCGCTCTCCGCGCGCCCGCCGTTCTACCGACGCCTCGCCTTCCGAAGTCTTCATCCCGGACAAACTCTATTTCCGAATCGGTGAGGTGAGTAAGCTAACGCAGACAAAGCCTTATGTCCTGAGGTTTTGGGAGACCGAGTTCCCCACGCTCAAACCGGCGAAGAGCAAGTCCGGGCACCGGCTCTACCGCCGCCAGGACGTCGAGTTGGTCCTGGAGATCAGGCGTTTGCTTTACGGCAAGGGCTTTACGATCTCCGGGGCGCGAAAGCATCTTGCGGACAACTCCCGAAGTGAGGCCGAGCAACGTCATCTCTTCTTGTCCACGCTTGATGCGGCGGAGTTGCGTGCCATTCGACACGAACTTCAGTCCATCTTGACAATACTTTCGCGCAAGTGTTAGGGTGAGTGTTTGTGGCTTTCAGCCCCAGACCTGCTATATCGGCCAAGGCCCAAAAGGCTCTACGGGACGTAGCGCAGCCTGGTAGCGCACTTGCTTGGGGTGCAAGGGGTCGCCAGTTCAAATCTGGCCGTCCCGACCAATGAATCAGTGACGAGTGGAGAGTGACGAGTGACAAGTCAGTTCTTCCT
>Ga0208692_1001481_pt1 | contig 13091 bp, 16 predicted proteins | sample June2015DPH_20_1_3_FD_184721 | JGI IMG/M metagenome (GOLD analysis project Ga0208692, IMG submission 184721) | Peatland microbial communities from SPRUCE experiment site at the Marcell Experimental Forest, Minnesota, USA - June2015DPH_20_100... | ecosystem: Environmental > Terrestrial > Soil >...
GGCCGGTTTGGTAGGTGTCGCCGGAGTTGTCGGCTGCCCAGACCTGCGCGGGGGTAGCGCCGCCGGAGTCGATCACAAAGCCGCCCGTGCCGCTGCCCGCGCTGCAATTTATGCAGACGTTGCCGGTCCCGGCTGCGTTCAAAAAGCTCTGATTGTTGCCCCCGGCGGTGGTGAGTTGAGTCACACCGAAGCGGGGCACGTTGTTGAGCAGGTCATTCAAGGACCAAAGCTGACTTCCGGCGGTGCCGTCGCCTGGGCCCCACTGCCAAGCGTTCTGATAGCTGCCGGGTGAGCCCGGAACGTCGGTCTGCCAGACTTCGACGCGGCCACGAACGTGGCCGAGGCCGATGCCGGTATAAACCCTGTTGGTCACGGTGGTATCCGCTTGCGAGCGCCAGAGGTCGCCGTTCAGGTTGTTTTGCGAGCGGTGGAAGGCGTCGGTGAATGAGTTGTGCGTCCCTGCATCGGTGAGCTGCCCGGTGTACATGGTGCCGCCGGTGAGCCAGAGGTTATAGGCGGAGCCGCTGCTGGCCGCGATCTGCGTATTGCTGTTCTCGTTTCTGAGGCCCACGAGGGTGTTGTTTGTAGCGCCAGAACCGAGGACGAGGACGGTATCGCACGTTTCCACGTCGCCGCCGGTGAAGGTGTTCCCGTCGCCATAGGCCAGATTTATGCCCACGGTGCCGGTGAGGGGACTCCCCGCCGAACTCGAGCAGTCGATGTGAACGCGGACGAAGGTCGAAGCGTTTGCGCCGCCGGTGACGTTGCCCACGAGGGCAAGGCCGGTGCCATAGCCCAGGATGCGCAGCCCGGCGAAAGTTCCGCCGGTGTAATTCCCGGTGCCGTCGAGCGTGATTGCGGTTTGCCCGGTGGAGTTGTCGCCGTTGAAATAGACGCGCTCCACGTCGGCCTCCTGGACCCGGTGCAAGTCGAGCGCATGGGCGCTTGCGCCCGCGCTCGGGGTGGTAACGGCTAAGTCCGTAAGGACGAAGCCGGGGGTGTCCGATGCGTCGGCGGGGTCGCCGACGATAAACGCCGCGCCGTCGCCTTGCCAGTTCCAGACGGTACCGCCGGTGGTTCCAGAGGCGGCGGAGCCGCCCTGGTAGGCACAGCCGCGAATGACTGTGTTGCGGACGCCGGGCGAGACGGTGAGGGGCTGGGTGACGGTGAGGGTTCCACACGGCAGCAGGAGAGCGGTGTTTGCCGTGGTGATGGTGGTCGCGGTGTTCCACGTGAAGTTATTCACGCAAGCCCGCGCGTCCACGATGCCGCCCAGTGTCGAAGACACGGCGGCGAGTGTGGTGTTCACAGCGCCGGATAAGTCGCTGCCCGAAGGGCAAGCGACTTGCAGGGTGGGGAAAACCACGTAGGCCGAAGCGTTGACCGTCGGGCGTCCGGCGTCATTCTGCCAGTGGACATTGCGCGCGCCGGTCGGCGCGGCGGGGGTGTTGGCGTTGTAATTCACGCCGGTGGCAAGCTGGGCCGCGCATGGCGCGGCCATGAGCGCGAAAGCGAGCGCAGCGAAGCGAGCGCGGTAGAGCATGGCGGGTGCCTCCTACCGCGATTATCCGCCCGCCTGTGGATTGCCGCCGAACTCGATCACTTGGCCGGTGAGCGTGGCCTCGGGCGTGCCTTCGAAGCTGACCGTGATGGTTCCGGGAATGTAGGGGTTGAGGATCGTAGTCGCGTAGGACGCGACGGCGCGCAGCGCTGGACCGGCGAAGCCGGACAGCGGGTCCACGAGGTTGAGCGCAAAGGTGACCTGCCCGGAAGGCAGGGGTGCCCCCCACGCGGCGGTCCATCCGGTCATGATGGCGAGAGCCTGGGACGGTAGCGGGTTGAGCGCAGCGACAACCCGCAAGTCGGACGGGCGGACGTTGCCGCGCGTCGGAGAGAGCGGAGCGGACATGCGCAGCACTCCGGCCCACGGGAGTGGGACGGGCGGCGAGTACGAAAGGGCGAAGCCCGTGAGGACGAGCGCGCCGGGGTCTCCGGTGTAGGTTGCGACCGCCGCGAGCGAAGCAAGCGGCGGGATGCTGGGCAGGGCGGGGGCCGTGAGCAGCGGAGCGGTCACGCCGATGGTGAGCCGGTTGCGGTTGCACGAGACGAAAAGGGCGTAGCCGGTGAGGGCGTGGCTTTGCCCGAGCCGGTCACGGCGCGGGCAGGTCTGAGCGAGCAGCGCCCAGCCCTGGCGCTGGGTGGCCGTGAGGCCGCGCCAGAGCGCGGCGAGCGAGCCGGTCAAAGCGCGCGCGCCTTGCTGGGAGTTGCTGCGAGGTTGCCGCGCCGGTCTGCCGGCGCGGAGTTGCTGACCGGCTTGGCCCCTCGAAGCAACGAAGCCGCCAGCGCGACCGCTGGCGGCTCCGAAGGTGGAAACGATCTGCATACTAGGTGAGCGTGATGCTGACCGTGGTGGACGCCTGGAAAGTGCCGTAAGTGCCGGTGATGGTGATAACCGACGTTCCGGCGCTCGCGCCAGCGGTGCCCACAAGGTTGAACGTCGCGGCTGAGGAGGACGTGAGAGGGTTGGCGGTGAAGTTGCCCGTGCAGCCCGTTGGAATGCCGCTGAAGCTGTACGTGATGGCAACCGGGCCACCCGTGACGCCGGTCGGCGTGACGGTGACCGCGACGGCGGCGCTGGCGTGGGTGAAGGTGCCCGTGGGTGTCCCAGCCACGAGCGTGTACGATACACCGGCGCTCGACTGAGTGAACGGGGCCGTTACGCTCACCGGGGTTCCGGCGAAGCCGGAAACCGGGTCAACGAGCCGAAGCGCGAAGGCCACGGTGCCGGAAGCGGGCAGAGGTCCGAAGCGCGCAATGTAGGCAGAGAAGATGTTCGCGTTGGTCGGCTGGGTCGGGGACGGGTTGATGCCCCAGATGTTGCGATACGCGCTCTTGCCGATGAACGTCCGGCCTCCGGTCTGTACAGCGGTGGCGCGAACCTGAACCGCGAAGTTGGCGGGCAGGTTCGGGGTGACAGCCAAACCCCATGAGGTAACGGTGGTGCCGCTGCCCACGGGCGTGGCCGTAAACGTGGTGAGGCCCGGAATCGACGGGATGGCGGGCGCGTTGCTCAACTGGGTGGTAATGTTCACGTTGGCCAGATGCTTGTTGCACGAGACGAAAAGCTGCTGGCCCGTCGGGTGGTAGGTGGTGCCCAGCTTGCTTTTCAGAGTGACGGTCAGAGCGAGAGCGTTCCAGCCCTGAACCTGTGATGCGGTCAGCGACTTGAACGCGGCGCTGAACGCCTGGAGTTGGTTGCGCACGAGCTTTTGAGCCGCGGTGCGCGGCTGAGTGGGAACGCTGTGCTTGCGGAAGTACTGGCCGCCACGGTTGTGGCTCGCCACGATGCCGCCCATTTTGCCGCTGGCGGCTGAGGACAAGAGGCCGATGTATTTCATTTCGGCTGTCTCCTTCAAAGCCGAGCCGGACGGCGGTGAGGGGGGGACCCCTCACCGTCCGGCGGCATCCGGGCCTGGCGCAGGCCGCAGGCAGGGCTGAGGCCAGAATATACCAAAAACCGGATTTTAGCGGCCAGCAACACTGGGAAAGCAACGGGAGGCCACCACGGGAACACCTTACCCGCCACTGCTGCCCCGCTGCTGCACACCGCGTAAAAGGTGGTCGGACGGCGGGGCGCGCAGCGCCCCGTGACCGGACGACACGGCGGGGCGGTGGACGGGCGTCCTCGACAGAGGTCTAATCGCCCGTCCAGCGCCCCGTGCGCCCGGTTCGGGTCGCGCAGCGACCCGAGACGGGCCCGGTCCGGCCCGCCATCAATTCAGGCGCGCGTGCGACTAGGCGGGCCGGACCGGCGGGTGGGGGCAGGAGAGGGGGTTTGGGGGAGAGGGGCCGGGTTTCAGGGGGCCCCTCGCCACCAATGTGTACGGAGGCGCTATGCGCCGGAGTAGGATCGCCGCCCCGAACGGCGCAGGAGACTGGCCGCGTACTTTGCGGCCAAAGCGAAGCGCCGTGGGTTTTCGGGCGGCGCACCTATTTCACCACACTGCTGGCTGCGCGCCGGGGGGCAGTTTATCTATAGCTTTTTAGCGCTCGCGAGTGCGGGTGGGTGGGTGGAGCGAGCGAGCGCATATCTATAGTTTTTAGCGCGCCGGGCGGTGTTCGCGGGCCGATGCTGCTCGCAGCTGAATGAGCCCGGCGCATGGGGGGCGTCCCCCGGCGCGCCGGGAGGGGGGGGGCCCCGCTTGCGGGGGGGCGGAGGGTGCGAACGTTTTTGCGCGCGAGGTCACGCTCGATCCGCCGGAAAACCGATGCGCGCAAAAACAAGGAGCACCCGCCCCCCACGAGCGCGGGCGAGGGGGGTTTCCCCCCCCCGCGCGAGTATATCTATGGCTTTTTATAATCGGCGCGTCGTCCTTTGCGCGCCGCGCCGCCAGGGGTGCGGGGGCGGCGGTAGAGCGCCCCGCGTACTTAGGCGTCCACGCCGATGCTGCCGGTGTTGGTCACGCGGCTGGCTGCTGGCGTCGGGCTGCTGGCGCGGCGCATCGGTTTGAGATTCGCCCACACTGCTGGCTTGCCACTGCTGGCGTCCGCAATGAGCAGCGCGCGCCGTCGCGCTGCGGGGCGTCGGGTGGGCGCTGCGCTGTCCCTGGCTTTGCTGCTGCTGGCGGGGTTCCATGGTTGCCGCTGGCTGCATCTTCTCGGCGGCGTTGCGGCGTCGGCTGCTGTTGTCTTCGCTGCTCGCTGGCTGCCGTTGCGGTGTCTCTGCATCCCATGGGAGAGCGCAACACTGACGCGGCGGGGTCTTCGCGGAGTCTCCACGGGGCTTGCTCTTGGTGTTAATGAAAAAACCGGGCTGAGTCACCGGAGAAGGATGTTTCGCTCGACGTTGCGCAAGAGCGCGGCGGCGAGTCGCGGGTCGCGCTGGCATCCTTTGAGCCACGGGCGTGGCGGCTGCATCGGCTGGGTGAGCCGGTCGCGCTCGGCCTCAAGCTCTGCGCGGCTGGCTTTCTTGGTGGTGGTTTTGCGGGGCCTGGGCATGGTCGATGCTCCGGGCGGCGCGGGCCGGTAGCTGCCGGCGCGCGCTACCAGTTGAGTTTCATTTCGTGGCTGGGTGGGTCTTCGGGTACGGTGATGCGGTCGGCGAGCGCCTGAAGCATCGGGAAATCGTCGCGGGTGAGTTCGCGCAGCGTCTCGGTCATGGGCCGGAGGCCATGAAACTGGTACTCTGCGGCGGCTTCGCAGAGCGCGCCGAGTAGGTCGCGCTCTGCCTGACTGAGTTGGATTTTGGCCATGGAATCAGCCCTCCAGAACTACGCTCTCCGTTGTTTCGACTGGCTCCTCGGGCAGGGCTTCGACTTCGCCGGTCAAGAGTGCAAGCGCCTGGAGTAGGTTGTAGCGTCGGCCAGTCTCGAAGGCCACAGCCATCAAAAAGCCCTCGCGTGTCATGTCGAGTGGCCGCTGGTAGGTGGCCTCGTTCAAGAGCGGAAACTCGGTGCAGCACGCGGTGAATTCATGCGCGAGGTTCCCGAGGTTGAGTGCTGAGACCTGTTCGAGCAGATCGCGGAAGAGAAGCGAGTCCACGATGGGGGAATTGTCCACGGTCCTGGTCTTGAAGGCGGCTTCGGCCTGTTTGACCATCTCGGCGGAGAGAATTTTCTCGGCGTGGGCTTCGAGTTTGAACGGTGCGGGTTTCTTCTTCATTGTGCTGGCCCTCCTGGCCGCTGTTGGTGTTGCACGTTGCGGGCCGGTGAATCGACCCGATAGTTAGAGCGTTGTAATGCAGTAACAGCAAGGGCGGGGCAGTTGCCCCGCCCCTCTGTGCTCTGGCGTTTCTCCGCGTCTCCTTTCTGCCCGGCTCTGCCGGGCCTGGGTTGGAAGGTGTGCCGGTCGCCTCGGCCTTCTTCGCGGGCTAGTGGGTCCGACCGGCACGGGGGGCAGCCATGTATTGCAGCTGAGGAAAGGCGGCTGCCCCCAGCCCCGGCTCCACGAACGTGGAGCCGGGGAAAGTCACTTCGCCGCTGCGAGGCTCTTTTGCAAAGCCGCGGCGTACTGCAGAACGGTGGCCATCGTCGGTGCGGTGAGTCCGGCTTGCTGTGAGTACTGCACGAGCAGAGGCTCGACGGCCAGCGCGATGGCGAGCAGGTTGTCGGTTTCGCTGGCCTGGGGGTTGTAGGCTCCCTGGCCAGCCTTGATGGCGGCGGCGGCACCGTTGGCGGCGGCGTTGTAGACGGGTGCGAGGAACGGAAAGGCGATGTCGACGAAAGGCTCTGCGACGACTGCGGCTTTGTCGATGCCCTCGAAGACCTTCACGAATCCCTTCCCTATGTTTTCGAGCGTCTGCTCAAGTTTGGTTGCCATGGCTGCTGGTCCTTTCCAGTGGGTTGAAGCGCTGAACCTTCGGTTTGCGCAGTTTCGGGGCCGGTGGCGTCTTCGCCGCTCTCTGAAGCGTGTTGTGCGCATCTTCCCACGCGGCCCTCGGCGTGGGGCAAACGGCGGAAATTGTGTGCCCCTGCGGGCCTGTGCGGATGTAGTAGCACGGCTGGCCGAGCGGCTGAAGGTTGGGGTAGTAATCCAGCATGGCTCCGGGCTGCATAAGTCGAACAAGTCGCTTGTGTCTCACGGTCACACCTCGCTGGTCAGCGCTTCGAGAGTGTCGGCCACGTCCATGTGAAGCGCGAGCAGGACGCGGTTTTTGTCGGCGAGGTCTAACGGCTGGATGGCCTGCGCCACAGTGAGCGAGAGCGCCAGAATGATGGCCCGGACTTCGGGGCTTGCGTTGCCAGTGCCCGGGGTTCTCACGGCGCGGTGGTGGGTGCCCTGGCTCATACGCTCTGCGCTCCAAGGTACATCTGCCAGTGAATGAGCAGCCAGTTCATGGGCCGTCCGCCTTGGTGGTAGAGGTTGCCGGGGAAGCTGGCCCACACGTCGCAAGCCAAGCCGATGGCCGTGGGAATGTCGAGAGCGAGAATCGCCTCGGTGGCGTGGCACTCGTCGAGGATCTTCAACGCGGCGGCGTCTTGGTTCGCGGCGCTGAACGTGCCCAGGTGCCTGAGGGTGGAAATTTCCTGCCAAGTGGGGAGAATGAGTTGATAGCGCCCGCTGGCGGTGGAGTGAAGCGCCGGAACGGCCGGCTTCACTTCGCGGGGCGCGGCGGTGCTTGTTCCGTCGCAAGGCTCGTACTCTGCGGGCTGGGCTGCTCTGACGAGGATCGGAGGGCGGCCAAGCGCGAACGGATGCGTTGCAAAATCAGTGAAGACGTTGTGTCCATCGACGCCGGAGACAATGACGTCGTATCCGTCGGCGCGAGTAAGAGGGTGGCTGCTAGTGCCTTCGCTTGCCGCGATGAGGTCGAGGAAGGCCGCGAGGGGCTTTGCGACTTTGAGAGTTGCCATGGGGTTGGTCCTAACTCCGCACGGTTCCCGGTGTCGGTGCGGTCGAGCTCCATCTGGGCGCGGCGCATGAGCCGTTGCCAGACGCCGGGGTCTATGCCGCGCGGCGGTGGGATGGTCCCCTGCGCGCGGCGCTCCATCTCGTGGCGGTTCATCACGCTTGCTCGCCGCCCGGCTGTTCGCTTATGCGGTCGATGCGCACAGCGATTTCACGCGCAAGCGCCTCCAGCACGAGAAGCTGGAGGCGCAGAGTCAATACATCGTCTGATAGAACACGGTCCACGGCGGCGGCTACAGCGTCGATGCGGGTCTGAATCGGATTTTCCATGGTGGTGGTTCTCCTGTGCCAGGGTTGCGGGTTGAGGTTGAGTGGAACGGGTCGATTGTTCCACGTGGAACACTTTCTATGGGAAGGGCGGAGCCGCGACGACGAAGTTATTGCGCCGCCTCCACATGAGCAAATTGAAATCGCAGTGCGCACACCGAGCGGGAGGCGTGAGTTTCCGTGCACGATAGGTATCGTGGCACGACGGGCAGTGAACGAAGGGCAGGGCGAGCAGCGCCATGCTCTTGCCGCAGCTGCAAGGTGTGTTGTAGGGGTTCCGCCCCACAAGCTGATTTTCGGGTTGCATATCGTCGGGTTCCATAGTAGGGTCCTCTCAGAGCCGTGCCAGCGGTATCTCCAAGATTCACCAATCCTATCACAGATTAACCACACAGACCGCGAATTATTCGCAGGGATACCACAGTTTTTATACACATTTTCCACACGTTTTGCACAGCCTTGCTGCGCATTACCCAGCTCGCTCCGCGCATTATTCGCGGTTGTATATCCGATTGTTCCACATATACGCAATAGTGTCTATACGGTAGCTCCAAGATTCGCACAACATACACACAACATTGGGCACAGGGTTTGTCGAACAGAGCGGAACGGAATACACGTTATCGGACCCGCCTTCTTCCGGTTTGCGCGTATGAAAACGTCGAGTCGCCAAAAAGGGCACATGACTACTACTGCTACTAGGGAGTGGCCCTCCACATGCGTGGCGCTTCGCCCCCCCCTCGCACGCCCCCTCGTCGGGTTTTGTGGCGGGTTGTTGCCTTTGTTGGTTCGGGGGCGCGCTCGGGGGGGGCCTGGGGGGGGGAAGGTCAAAAACGCAAAACGAACTGTGCCGGCTTCGCGTCGGGTTCGTCGTCGAGCAGCCAGAGCCGGTAGCAGCCTGGGCAGCAAAACCAGACGCGGCGGGTGTGGGTGGTGCGGAGCCGGACCACGTGGAACACGGCGGCGGGTCCAAGGATCGCGGCACAGCGGGTGCAAGTCGTCTGCATGGGGCCTCCACCGGCGCGCCTTTTCTCTGGCGCGCCGCTCCGGGGCCGGGGGCCTTTAACCCCATGCCCGGATAGTTGGCAGAGGGCCGGGGGAGTCAAGCCCGCGCGTCCTGTGCGCGCCGTCCCGCAGGACGGGCGGAGCGAAGCGGAGAGGCTTGACCCCTCGGACACAATCGCGGAACCGGCGGGCATGGGGTAGGTGGCGGGGGGACGGGGGGCGAGCAGCCCCCGGCGCGGGGTGTTGCGGGGTGCGAAACCCCGCTCCGGGGGGCAGCGGAAAACGCGCGGTTCTTTGCGCGGTTGCAGCGCGGGGGGTTGCCCCCCCGCCTCCGCTGAAAAACGCCTCGCTGGGAGGCTCTAGGACGCGCCGGTGGACCGCGCTTGATGGTTTACCACGGCGGAAAGTGTCCTTGGGGCTAGTGCTGCCGGTGGCTGGGCACGGTAGAGGTTTTGGGATGCGAGAGGACAGCTTGCGCGACGGTGAGGTTGTCGGGGCGCTGCCACATCGCATTGAACTTGCTCTGAAAGGCTTCGCAGGTCGCCGGATCGTCGTCGAGGGTGAGGGAGTTGTCTTGCTGTTCTTCGCCTGGGTCGCTGAAGTTGGCCGAACCGTCGCGGAGCAGCTTCCCATCCACGAGGTAGCTTTTCAGGTGCATGAGCACGGAAGACTGTTTGACCTTGATGGTGATGGCCGGGTTGTTGAGCAACTGGCCGAGGGGCGAGTGGGCGAGCATTGCATCGCCGCGGGCTTCGCTCTCCAGTTCCGTGCGGTCGAGATACAGCCGGATCGGAATCGGGACGGCGGCTCGGTTCAAAACCGCTGCGACGAGTTCGGGCGCGACAAAGGCATAAGCCGCAATGTCGAGCGACACGGTCGCCGACTGGATCGTCTGCACGTCCAGCGGGATCACAGATTGAGGGTTGCTGTAGTGAACTTGGTGGCTCATGCCCTGAGTTTATAGCCGCATCGGGAGCACGGGAGGCTTTCGACTTGGCCTTTTAGTTCGGACACGGTTCGGTCCGCATCAGCCTGGCGCGAGTCGATTTTGCTAACCCAGCCGGTGAGGTGGCGAACGTCGGAGCGCATACCGGAAAGAAACCAGATGAGAGTGCCCAACTGAATGGCGGCGGCGATGCCGATCTCTGCGGCTGTTTCCATGGCCGTGGGTTCCTCCCAAAAATCATAGCTTGAAAAAGGCCGCGCGGAACGCGCGGCCCTCGTCTTTCCTGCTGGCGCGTCTACGAAAGCGAAACGACGGACTGCGCCGTGTTGGTGCCCGCGCTCGCCTCGACCTGGACGCCCAGCCCATAGGTATCGATCGCGGCGGGGATAACGATCGACAGATTGACCAGGGTGGTGCTCGGCGTGGTCTGGGTGAAGCTGGGCGCGGGCGTGTTGCTCACGTTGTTGGGGTTGGTCAGGACGATGGACCCCACGGTGGTGGGAGTCGTCTGCGCGCCGGTGGTGGCGGTGTGGAAGATGCCGCCGGATGAGGACGTGACCGGCTCCGGGCCTTGGTTGAGGCTGGCGGGTGCCCATCCGGTGGTCTGAATGTACCAGCCGGTGAAGTCGCCGGTGTAGGGGATGGCGGGCGAGAATTGCGAGCCGCTGCCGTTCATCAGGGCGTCGTAACCTGGCACGGTGATGGGCGGGGTGTCGAGAATCACGACGGTGGCCGGTGGAACGTCCGGGGTGGTCACGTCGAAGCTGAGGCCGACTGTCGAGTCTGAGCATGTGGCCAGCATAGACGGCTGTAAGTCGTCCGGCCCGGTGTTCGTCAAGGTGAGTGCCACTGTGGTGGTGCCTGGGTTGTTGACCGTGGGAGTGGCCACACCGGGCGAAATGCTGAGGTAATTCGGGGGCGGCTGCGGAACCACGTCGCCGCTCACGGTGAGTTCAAAGGCTGCGGACGTGGTGGTGAGTCCGTCGGTGGCGCTGATACGGATCGGCCCGTGGAACTGCTGAGACCATGACGCGGCGGTCATGGTGACGGTAGCGGAGACCGGCGTGGTGGAGCCGGTCGGGATTGTGACCGAGGCCGGCGAAACGGTGATTGTGAAGCCCGCGCCGAAAGCCTTCGTCGTGCTGTTGTAGCCGGTGTGAAGCACTGTGTTCGACTTCGGGGTGAAGGTGATGGTGCCGCCGTAGCCGTTGAGGCCGTAGACGGCAATGGTGGCGGTGGCGGTGCCGGGGGCTGCAATGGCCGTGTCGCTGGGCACGAGATCCCAGCCGAAAAGCGGGCCGGTCCATGAGGAACGGTCGAAGCCTTTCAAGGTGCCAGTCTTCCAGGTGCCGGTGCACGAGAGCGCCGGGCCGCTCGCGCCGCTGTCGGTGTCGATGTACTGAAGCTGAAATTTGATGTTGCCCGTGTCTGGCAGGTCGCCGAACTGACCCACCCAGGCGGTGAGGATCTCCGACGGCGTGGGCAGGTAGGGGCCAGAGAAGAGAATCGGAACCCATGAATTGGCAGCCGGGGGGCTGTAACCGTCGGTGTAGGCAGCGGAAGCGGAGATTTCCCAGACGCCGGGCCAGTCGCTGCCGTACTTCTTCGTGGGGAACGTCCAGCCCTGCGCGGTGGAGTATCGGAGCAGAAAGCCGGTCACGTTCATGCTGCTGTCGTACTCGGTGGAGCAGCCTGCCGAGTTCGGCATGTCGAACGTGGCCGGAATATCGACAAGCTGCACACCCGGCGCGGTGACCGTGAAGGCGAGCGGGATTGTTTGGGGTCCCCCGCCCGCCGTGAAGTCCAAAGACAGGCTCAGGGAGCCCGCCGCGAAGTTCGCCGGAATCGTCACCGTCAAGACCTGGTAAGCGACGATGTAGTTGGTCTGGGTGAGGGTGGTAGCGGCGGAGCCGCTACCGGACCACGAGACGGTGACGCCGGACGGTGCGCCGGTCACGGTCACGGCGAGCGAAGCGTTCGCCGTGCTGCTGTCGTTCGCGCCGATCTGAAGCACGGCGTTCAACGGGCCGGGCTGGGTGGGCTGGAACTGGCCGCTGAAGACCTGTTTCGTGCCGTAGGTGTCCAAGAAGGGAGCGCTGGGCGGGTTGGCTTGCGTGGATGTGGTCGCGGGCGTCGGCAGGGGTGCAAGGCCCATTGCGGCTCGGTTGGCCTGAACCATGGTGTAGTAGGCTTCGCCGGTGTCGCACGAACTCATGTGACCCATTTCCTGAATGCCATTCGTGATGAGGCCGGGCGTCAGAATCCCGAAGTACTGCGCGTTGGTCATAGACCACGCGGAAGCGGGGTCCACGCCGTTCGGGTCGGGGACGTTCGCGGCTCCGGCGGAGAGCGCAAGCCAGTTCTGTTTTGTGGCGAGGAAGATTTGACGCCACGCGAGAGCGGGCGCGCTGCGGGTCTGCACGGGGAAGGCGAGCCGCCGCATGTGCGGGCCGGACTGGCCGGTGGTGGTCACGATGCCGAACAGACCGCGCTTGCTGCGCGTGTTGGTGCTGGGCGTGTAGAGCATGGAACCCCCTAGTTGGGATCGCCAGCACAGATGGCGGCGAAAATGCCGGTTTCCGTGCTGGTCGAATGGATGGTGACCACGTTGGTGGCCCACGTGTAATAAACGCGCCCCGCGAGTGCGAACTGGGCGGAGACGCCGCAAGCCGGAATGCTCGACCATGAGTGCTGGAAGCTGATCGTGCACGAGGTCGCGCCGGTCATGGTGCAGTGACCGGCAAAGTCGGCCGTGGCCAGTTGGTTCAGGTGGTTGCCGATTACGCCGTTGCCGGTGCCGCTGGCGGAGCCGATTTGCGTGTTGCCAGCGAAGTACCCTGCGCCGCTGCCAGTGACGCCGAAGGCCTCGACCGTGTAGCTCGCGCCCCCCTCGTAGACGATGAAGCCGCCGGTGCCTCCCGTCGAATGGTTGTTGACGACGACGGCGGCGGTGCCCTGGCTGTCGATTTCGGTCCCTGCGTTGGTGTACGCGGTGAAGACGTCCGCTGGGGTGGTGGCCGACGGGTTGCGGAGGGAGCACTGGGTCGCGCTGGCGCACTCCCATTGCCACTGGGTGGTGCCACTCGCCTGGAAGGCGAGAAGGCCGGTTTGGTAGGTGTCGCCGGAGTTGTCGGCTGCCCAGACCTGCGCGGGGGTAGCGCCGCCGGAGTCGATCACAAAGCCGCCCGTGCCGCTGCCCGCGCTGCAATTTATGCAGACGTTGCCGGTTCCGGCTGCGTTCAAAAAGCTCTGATTGTTGCCCCCGGCGGTGGTGAGTTGAGTCACGCCGAAGCGGGGCACGTTGTTGAGCAGGTCATTCAAGGACCAAAGCTGACTTCCGGCGGTGCCGTCGCCTGGGCCCCACTGCCAAGCGTTCTGGTACGAACCGGGCGAGCCTGGAACGTCGGTCTGCCAGACTTCGACGCGGCCACGAACGTGGCCGAGGCCGATGCCGGTATAAACCCTG
>Ga0208692_1001488_pt1 | contig 13042 bp, 9 predicted proteins | sample June2015DPH_20_1_3_FD_184721 | JGI IMG/M metagenome (GOLD analysis project Ga0208692, IMG submission 184721) | Peatland microbial communities from SPRUCE experiment site at the Marcell Experimental Forest, Minnesota, USA - June2015DPH_20_100... | ecosystem: Environmental > Terrestrial > Soil >...
ACAGGATGCGGGTGACGGCTCTGGACGGCATCGCGCGGCGCTTCCCGGGAATTACCATCATTGGCGCACATCTTGGCAACCCGGATTATGCGTGGGCTGGAGAGATTGCGCGCTGGAATCCCAATGTCTACCTTGACGCTTCGGGCTCGTCGCTGATCAAATTGCAGAACAACTATACGTTTTTCAATTCCATTTTCTGGTGGTCTGGAGTTGAGAGCGCTCACACTCCCAAGTCCTCAGCCAACGCCTTCGAAAAACTGGTCTTCGGTTCCGACGTGTTTGGTGGCGACTTAGACGAGTTTGACCGGGCGCTCGAGCGCTACCACAAAATGCTCGACGCCTGCGGCGTTCCACAAAAGGCGCAGGACAAGATCTTTGCGGGAACACTCTGGCGCATACTGCAAAAGAACAGTGACAAGTGACGAGCAAGAGAAAAGCGACTCGCGACATCTCAGGTGGGACCCGGAAGCGCGATTCTGGAGCCGTGGTTCAAGGCTGACGTCTCGAATGCCGGCCCTCAGATTCATGTCCGCCGAAGGCGGCTTGCTCGTCACTCGTCACTTGTCACTAGTCACTGCTCTTAGAAAATCTCGAACCTTTCCTGATTCACGGCCGGATCGCTCTTGATGATAACGTCTTTGTGGGTGAGTGATTCGAGCTCGGAAACCAAAGCGCCTTCGCAAGACTTGAGAGCCTTGGCCACTTCGGGGTTCACGCGGAGGGTCATTACCTTCCCTTCAATCTGGCTGGCCATCTTCCGCGCTTCAGCCAAAATCTCATAACAAACCGTAGTGGCAGACTTGACCCAACCTGAACCGGAGCAGTAGCCGCAACGCTCGCACAGCGTCCGTTCCAGGGATTGCTTGACTCGCTTCCTGGTGATGGCCACCAGACCAAAATCGTGGAAGGCGATGACCTTGGTCGGCGCCCGGTCGCTGCGCAGGGCCTCCTCCAATGCCTGGGTCACCTTGGCGCGGTTCTTACGCTCGTCCATGTCAATAAAGTCGACGACGATGATACCGCCCAGGTCCCGCAAGCGGATCTGGCGGACGATCTCGTTCACCGCATCGACGTTGGTCTTCAGGATAGTGTCTTCCAGGCGGTTGGTCTTGCCCACGTATTTGCCCGTGTTAACGTCAATCGCCACCAAGGCCTCGGTCTGGTTGATGACGATATAGCCTCCGAACTTGAGCCACACTTTGGGCTTGAGCGCCTTTTCGATTTCCGCCTGGATGCCAAACTCCTCGAACAGCGGCGTCTCCCGGGTGTAAAGTTTGACCTTGCCGAGCAAGGAGGGCTGACTGCGATTCACAAAATCCAAGACACGCTCGTATTGGATTTCATGGTCCACACGCACGCATTTGAAATCGGGTGTAAGCGTATCGCGCAGGACCCGCTGGACCAGATCGAGGTCGCGGTGGATCAGCGCAGGAGCTTTTACGCGCTCCGTTTTGCTCCGTATTTCGTTCCAGAGCGTCGAGAGGAATTTCAGGTCTGCCTTCAACTCCTCCTCGGGGCGGCCCTGGCCGGCTGTTCGCACGATGAACCCGCCGGTCAGCGGGCCTTTGTGTTCGAGGATGATGTTCCGCAAACGCAGGCGCTCCTCTTCAGACACGATCTTCCGCGACACGCCGATGTGGTCGACGGTCGGCATGTAGACCAGGTAGCGGCCGGGCAGCGCGATGTGAGAAGTAATGCGCGCACCCTTTGTACCCAGGGGCTCTTTGGAGATCTGGACGAGAATTTCCTGACCCTCTTTGAGTAGCTTCGAGATCTGGACCGGCTGATCGTTGCCGGGCCGCGACTCTCGCTTGGCTTCGCTCCGGCCTTGGTAGCCCGTTCCTCGGCGCCCTCTCCGGCCACGCCGGGGCGCGAAGCGCGGGCGTTGGTGGGGCTCCCGCAATGTGTACGTTCCCTCACTGGGCGCGCCAGGAGTCTCGGCTGTTCCTGCCTGAACGGGCGCAGGCTCCTGCGGAACCCGCGTTTCCTCGTCTACCACGGGTGCGGCAGGCTCAGGAATCGTCTCGGAGGGTTGATCTGTTTCCTGGCCAGGTTCGGCGAGGGCTTCCTCCGTGCTCTCGCCGACAGAAGCGAGTTCTGCGGTCCCTCCTGCCCTCCGCTCGTCCGATGGGCTGGCGGTTTCGTTTAGAGCCTCGACATCAGACTCGGCGGTCGCGAACTCGTCCGCCGGTTCGACGGGAGGCGTCTCTGGAGTCTGTGGCGTTGCCTCCGCCTCGACAATTCGTGGCTCGGCAAAGGCTTGTCCTGTTTCCGGAGCGACCGGACCGGGTTCTGCTCCCTGTCGTTCAGTCGCAGTGTGAACTTCTGCCACTGGGGTCGCTGAAGGTTTCGCTCGTTCCGTAGGACCGACGACAGGCTCGCCCTGCGAGGCTACAGAAGGCGCGGGAGGTATCACCCGAGCGCTCTCCTCGACAGTCTCCGCTTCCGCGCTTGGGTCAAGTCTCTCACTTGCCGTCGGGGGGGCGGGATACAGTTCGTCCCCGACCGTGGATTCAGGGGGAAATTCGATTTCCGGCTGGTCAGTTGCGGAGGAAGAAGCCTCCGCAGACGACGGCTCCAGACTTTCAGATTCTGCCGGACCAATCTCTGCGGCACCACCGCCTTCAGCTTGTTCCAGGGCCTCGGCCTCCACTGTCTCTTGCTCGGCAGGGATGCCCTCCTCAAATGCGAGCCCTGGCGACTCTGGGACCGCATGGCTATACTTCGCCAGGGATTCTCCAGGCAAGATCTGGAACGCGGGAGGAGCAGAACTCTCCTGCCGTGGGATGAACTTGTGTTCTCCCTGGCGATGCTCGCCAAACCTTTGCCCCCGATGCCGCCAGCGGCGACCGCGCGGCTCGAAATGACTCCGCTCATGCGCTTCCCCCGTGGGTCCAGGTGAAATGGAAGCGGCAGGGGTTGCCCCTGCTGCGGGGGTGACGGTCGTTTCAGGCGGGATTATCTCGACGGGTTGGCTTTCGAGCGGCGCTCGGGCTGGCGCGGCCCCGCTGGGTACTTGTGAGATTGCCGGAACAGGAGCGGCCATCTGAGGCGTTGCTTCTTTGTTCGCCGCCTCGGCAGGTGGAGTAGCGTCCACCGCTGCCCGCGCCTGTTCTACTGTAAAGTCCACCGCGCAAGCTTCCGCCTCTTCGAGAATCTTGTCGTAATCCTCCTGGTCCTCGAAAAAGAAATCCGAAACGTAGAGGAAGGCGTCTCGCTCCAGCCCAATGTCCACGAAAGCAGATTGCATCCCGGGAAGCACCCGGCTGACGCGGCCCTTGTAGATCCCGCCCACCAACCCCACGTCCGTGTCGCGCTCATAATACACTTCCACCAACTGGTCGTCTTCCACGACGGCCAACTTCGTCTCGTGAGGAGACGAAGAGATGAACATCTCCTTTGACATGGAAACTCCTTTTCAAGGTTTGCCGGGGGATCCACCCGCAGTGGCGGGGATCAACCCTCAGCTTCCCTGGCCCGGTCGCTTCATCGAACTATGAAGCTCATCGCCCGCGAGACCGGGCTACATCGATCTCAGGTGGCTTAGATGTCGCGCCTACAAGCGCGAAGCATTGCGGACCCACCCTGTCCGCGGATCAACTGGCGTTAACGCTGCCAGTTCCAAGGTTCAAACTCCCAAGCCGTTGATGAAAAACATGGTAGCGCCGACCTTTAGGTCGGCAGGTGCTGAGCTAAAGCTCAGCGCTACAACACGCCATCAACCTGCCTAAGCCGCACGCTGGATAGCTTTCCCAGTTACCCTCGAACCGGGGGGCCACCTAATTGACGAATCGCCTTGCCCGGACATTCATAGCCACCCCCAGGCCCAGAAAGGTGAAAAGTAGGGAAGATCCTCCCTGGCTCATGAGCGGCAGTGGAATGCCCGTCACCGGGAAGAGCCCGATCATCATCCCCGTGTTGATGGCAACCTGGAAGAACAACACCGACGCAAGCCCAACCAACAGAAACGCTCCGGCACGATCTGGCGCCATTTGCGCCCCATCCAGCAGGCGGAGCAGCAACGCGAAATAAAGTAGCAAAACAAACAGCGTACCGACGAATCCCTGTTCCTCCGCATGGGCCGCAAAAATGGAATCCGCATGGGAGACAGGTATGAAGCCCAGACGGCTTTGGGTGCCGTTTCCGATGCCTTTTCCCCAAAGGCCGCCCGAGCCGATAGCAATCTTTGTTTGGGTTACCTGGTAGCTGGTGCCTTGCGTGTCCTGTGACGGATGAATGTAGGTCATTAACCTGTCGCGCTGATAAGGCCGTAGGAAGTGCCATCCCACCGGCAAGATCAGCGCCCCCAACAATAAAAGCACGGCAACCTGCTGCCACCGAATGCCAGCGAGCAGAATGCCCGCCGTGACAATCGCTAAGAATGTCAAAGCCGTACCGAGGTCAGGTTCTAAGGCTACCAGGATTGCCGGCACTCCAGCCAACAAGCCTAGCTTGACCAAGTCGCCCCAGGTAGCGGAGGTGCTTCGCCTTTCGGCAAAGTAGGCCGCCACCGACAGTATTATAACTAATTTGACTAACTCTGACACTTGGAAAGTAAATCCACCAAGATGTATCCACCTCTTGGCCCTGGCAACGGCATGGCCAGCAACTAACATCTCTCCCAAGACGAGCACTGACAAGAGGTACAGCCACGGAGTTTGCTCGAGAAGGAAGTGGTAGTCGATGTGGCTGATCACTAGCGCCAGAACGACGCTTAGGATCAACCAATAAATCTGTTTTTTGTGCTGGCCTTCGAGGGCGGAATGCACCGTGGTGCTGTAAATTTCAACAACTCCAATCCCGGCAATAGCAATAGCCAGTCCAAGAAGCAGCCAATCTATATCGCGAAACCGAAACCGCATGCTCATCCTCTTGCGAACTCCACCTAGCGAAATCCCGCGAGTGTGGCTGGCCTTGTGGATTGCACCGCGATGGCTTTGCTCAGCATTCGCACTTGGTTCTGGGTTTGTACCAGCGGAGGCTTCTGCGCTGTTTTCTTGTCGAAATAGGCTTTAATCACCTCGCGCGCCAGGGGGGCTGCCACGGTCGAGTGTTCGCCTTGCATGACAAGCGCGGCCACGACGATCTCAGGTTTAGTGCTGGGAGCAAAGCCCACAAACCATGCGTTGTTCTTGAAACTTGCGTTCCCCTCCGATTTCTGCAAGTCAACACTGACGACCTGGGCGGTCCCGGTCTTGCCGGCGATATCTATTCCCGGGCAGCGAGCGCTGGCGCCCGTCCCTTCGCCTTCGTTGACAACACCCCACATGCCGCGCGTTAACGCCTCCAGCGTACTCTCGCTCAGAGGAAAGCTCTGCTCGCGATCGTCGGGGAGATCCACTCCCAGGGCCAGCAATTGGTTCCTGAAAGCCAGATGGGGGCGGGAGAAGGTTCCGCCCCAGGCGATTGCGCCCATTGTATGAGCTAGCTGCAAAGGCGTAACCGCCACCGCTCCTTGTCCGATGGCTACGGAAATAGTCTCGCCCGCCCACCATTTTCGCTTAAAAGCCTTTTGTACCCATTCGGGCGAGGGGATCAGTCCTGTCGCCTCCGCAGGCAAATCGATTCCGGTTCGTGCGCCTAACCCCAGTTGCTTGGCAAAATAGTCGATTTTCTCGATTCCCAGGAGCTTTCCCAGCGTGTAAAAGTACACATCGCAAGAGACAATAATAGCGCGGTGCAGGTCAACGCTTCCATGTCCCCTGTGCTTCTCCCAGACCCAGTCGTGGTAGGTGTGGCCGTAGATATTAACCGCGCCCGCGCAATTCAAGGTGAAGTCTGGTTGGATGGTCCCTGTTTCCAAGGCGGCGGTAGCAGTAACGACTTTGAAGACCGAGCCCGGCGCCAGTTGGGCCTGTATGGCTTTGTTCATCATGGGTTTCATCGGATCGTCGGTGAGTTTTTCCCATTCCCCGAGGTCGATGCGCTTGGCGAAATCGTTGGGGTCAAACGAAGGGTGGCTGACCATTGCCAGCACCTCGCCGGTCCGGGGGTCAAGAGCCACGACGGCGCCGGGCTGGTCGCCCAAAGAGGCTTCTGCCGCCATCTGTAGATCCAGGTCAATCGTCAGTCTCAGATCGTTTCCCGGCAGGGCGTTGATGGTGGTGAGCGAACCCACTTCCTCACCGCGGCTATTCACAATCACCCGCCTCATGCCGTCACGTCCGGACAGGACTTGGTCGTACTGACGCTCGATTCCGAACTTGCCCACCACGTCACCGGGCCGATAAGGTGAGCCGGGCTTGGCGATCATATCCTCCGACACCTCGCCCACGTAACCCAGGGTTGCTGCGGCTACTTCGCGCTTGGGGTAAAGGCGCTGCTGAGCCGGGATGAGGTCCAATTCGGGATACTCAAGCCGGTGAGATTCCACGAAGGCGATATCATCGAGAGTCGCTGACTGCTTCAGAAGGATGGGTTGAAACCGCGGCAGCCGGGCCGCATGCTCCATCAGGCGTTGCATCTCGACGGGGTCAAGACCCAATCCTCGCGCTATTCCTTCCACGCGCTCGGGCGACAGGATGGAGGCGCTTTCGCGCATCAGCAGCACACTGAATGCCGGGAAATTGTCCGCCAGCACGCGCCCTTCGCGGTCCAGAATCCTGCCGCGTGGAGCGATGACCGGCAGGTTGCGAACCCGGTTGCGTTCAGCTTGTTCGAGGTAAGAACGATGCTGGCCGATTTGTATCCGCCAGTATCCCACCAGCAGCCCGAGGAAGGTCAGAGCCACGGCGTATTGGAAGAAAGCGATCTTCCAGCCAGGAAGGCGTTCATGTTCCGGAAATCGAACTTCCATTTACATCAAACCACCGGGGCTGAGAATATGCTTGGCCCGAGCGAACCTACCTAGATGCTCAGCTCGGTTGCGCGGCACACTGCCACCCCCTCCCCGGCGACCTATCTCTCTATCAAATCAACAAGGTAGCACACGGAGTGCTGCAACTCAAGGCAATTACTTTAGTAGGGAACAGGGAATAGGGATTAGCGTTAGAGGTTAAAGGGTAAAGGGTAAAGGTTAAAGGGTAAAGGACAAAGGGCAGGATAAAGGCCAACGCCACTTAGGCTTTAGCTCTAGCCTTTTGACCTTAGCCTTTAGCCTTTAGCCTTTAACCTTCACCCTTTGCCCCTGTTCCCTATTCCCTGTTCCCTAGCTCATGCAGGTGCTCCGCTTTCCACCGCATGGCAGCGTAGATGCGTGTCCGGCCGCCCGGGTGATCGTAGAAGAGGAACTCCTCAATAGGGCCGGGATCGAGCTTGCGGTAATCACCGAGCTTCAGATCAACCTCGGCTTCGGCCTCCGGCTGGCGAGCCGCATTCAGCCCGAAGATGTCCGCTTCGTATTCCTCGACTCGGGAGTAAGTGTTGTCGATTGGAGTAAGCACGAAGAAGTAGGAAGAAATGAGGAGGGCGAAAAGCGGCAGTGCGGCCAAGTCTCCGGCCGCGTGGGCTCTCCACTTGTCCCCCCAACGCCCCAAGGCCCATTCGGAACCTTTACGCAGGAAGGCGAACCCTACGACAACCACAATCCCGATGAACAACAGGTCCTTATAGGCGTGGTGCATGATGTAGTGACCCATTTCATGGCCCATCACCGCTTCGATTTCGGCGACAGAGCAGCGCTTTAGCAGGTTATCATTAAGGACAATGCGCTCCGTGTTTAGGAACCCGGTGACGAACGCGCTCACCCGTGTGGACTGCCGCGAAGCGTCCTGAACAAAAACGTCCTTTGCCGAGATGCCGTTGGCGCGCGCCATGCTGAGGATGGGGTCGCGGATGGCGGGGTCTTCGAGTCTCGTGTACTTATTGAACAGCGGGGCGATGAACACCGGTGAGATCAGGAAGGCAAAAGCGGCGAAGACGAGGCTTGTAATCGCCCCCCAGATCCACCAGGTACGCGGCAGTCGCCGCACGATGCCGTAAAGCGCCATCAGCAGCAGCCCGCCAAAAACCACACCTAGCCCCAATCCCTTTAATTGATCGCCCATCCAAGGGCCGAAGGTTTGTGTTGCCAGACCGTACTTGTGCTCGCGGATGAATCCTTCGTAAACAGCGAGAGGGAAGGTAAGCAGCGATGTGAGCACCAGGAACTGGACCCAGTATAGGAAAGTATGGATCGGCTTGAACCGTGTGATTCTCTCTGCCAGGTCTCGCATGCGCGCCGACAAGCCTGTCACCAGCAATAACAAGAAGACAATTGAGGAAGCCAGGAAATCCCACAGGATGAGCCAGTATCCGCCCTCGAAGTAGGCATCTGACTTGGCCTTCTTATCCGGCGGCACTTTCGCCAGGTAGGCATTGGTCGCGGCCGCGGGATCAAAGTGCTCGCCAGTTGACGTGGTGGCAATCGCACCCGTTGGTGTCTGCGGCGTTGCCGTTGCCGCCGTTTGTCCTCGAACAAAACTCGTTGACATCAACACTGCGAGCACCGCCGCGAAAACCGCTATCAACATGATTCTCCGCTGCATCCGTTCCTCCCGATCAAATGGGGTTGTGGCGCACGCGAAGTCGGACGTTGCGTGACGCGCCGGAATCATAGCATTGCCGTTTGCAGGTGGCAATGCCCGCTGCTCCACTTTCAGAAACTTTGCACAGCCCACTCTAGCAAGCCGAAGGGTGGCGGAGGGAGGTTAGTTATTACGGTGGAGGAGGATGGTGGAGGGATCTTGGGGCTGGAAGAGGCAGGCTTCGCGGCTCGGTGCAACACTGTCGAGCCCATGGGTGAATGGATCGGGGACACCAAGAATAGCGCTCGGATAGCGATTCTGGTTTAGATACAGTCCCTGAGCCCCTATCCAATATGCCGGCGCTGGACGTCAAGTCGAGGCCGCCCGTCTCCTCCGCGATCGTCGCCGCGCCCGGACGGGGCTTGTGGGCCGCCGTTATCTTAATTTCCCTGCTCGTATACGTGCCAGGCCTTTCCCGTCCCGCTTTGCTGGACGATGCGGACGCCACCCACGCCGAAGCTGCGCGCGAAATGGCCGCGAGCGGCCACTACGTTACCCTGCATGTAAACGGGTTCCGTTATTCGGCATAAGACTTCCGATTCCGGCAATGAATTCGGCTTCGCGGAGGCGAAAAACAGGGCGTCCAAGGGCAGCCCGCTCTGGGCAGCAGCAACCTTCATTTCGACGCCCAATAGGCGGCGTTGCCCACGTAACCCATATCCGGCAGGTTCGCCAGAATGAGGCGCCGTAAAGCCAGCAAATGCACTTCGCCCGTCTCCTCGTAGATGACCTTGCCATCGGGAGCGAGCACGATGGTGAACGGCACGCCGGAGTCCCACTTCGGGTCGAAGGCCGCCTGCATGGCGTAGGTGTCCTCGGAGGCGAATTGCAGGTTGCGCGTGGTGGCGTGCTCCTGCTGGAGCACTTTCATGGCCGCCGGGGTCTCGTCGGGCAGGTTGACCGACACGGTGACGAATTCGAAGTCCCGGCTGCGGTACCAGCGGTAGGTGGTCTCCAAATCGTGGAACTCCTCCACGCACGGCGCGCACCAGGTGGCCCAGAAGTTCACCATCAACACGTGGCCGGTAGGGTTGGCGCGCAGCTTCTTGAGATCCTCGGCCGTGGCCATCTCCAGCTTCACCGGCTCGGCTTCCAGCCGCTGCAGCTCCCGCTGCTTCATCTCGATCTGCTCTTTCCACTTGGTGACGCAGCCGAAGACGGGTGTGTGCGGGACCTCGACGGGATGGCCGGCCAACATCGCGTCGAGCGCGGCGCGGGTGTCATGGATCTTCACCAGGGACTCGCGCTGGTTGTCGTCGATGCGGCCTTCGTATCGGAGCTTGCGCTCCCGGTCGAAGAGGAAGATGTGGGGCGTGGCTTTGGGTCCGTAAGCCTGCGCCACCGACTGCGTGTCGCCGTCGTAGAGGTAGGGAAAGTTGAAGTGCCGGTAATTAGCGCGGATGATCATGCCGTCCAGCGTGTCTTCCACGTCCGTGTAGTTCAGCTCGTGAAGCGAAGCCGCGGCGGGGGCGTTGGGCTGGATGGCCACGAAAGCGACGCCCTTCGGCCGGTAATCCTCCACGAGCTTCTTGATGCGGCCCTCGTAGAGCTGCGCGGTCGGGCAATGATTGCATGTGAACACGATGGCCAGCAGCGGGCTGTCCTTGTAATCGCTCAGCCTGTGCCGTTTGCCGTCCACTCCAGGCAGAAAAAACTGCGGCGCCTGAAAGCCGATGGCGAGCGTCGGGTGCGCGAGGGCCGCCTGGTCCATCTCCGCGGCCCGGACCACGTTGCGTCCCTGCGCCCGCCCCAGCACGGGGATAGAAAGAATCAGACAAGCAAGAATCGATCCGAAAATCTTCCTGGGTTTAAGATTCACCTTCTTAAACCTCCATTCTGTCCTGACCGCGTCGGAAAGATTGATTCAGTTTGCGGCCGAGGCGTTTTTGGCGACACACAGGGATTCATGAACGAAGTCTATTCGATCGCAGGGGCAGGTGGCGGGCCGGAGATCTTATGTAACAGCTCCAGCTCCTTTGTCTGCTGTAAGGTCTTGACTTTCTCTCTTTGCTCAGCGGCTTCTTGGTTACGACCCATTGCCTGATACGTTGCGGCGAGCCGATAATGAGCGTCAACCTGAGCGGGATCTAGTTGGATTGCCTTGTTCAGTTCTCTAACGGCCTTTTCAAACTGCTTTTCGCTGCTGTGAATTGCACCAAGGTCCACATAGGCAATGCGTATGTTGGGCTCCAACTTAAGGGCGTGAAGGAGCAATCGCTCAGAAGGTTCGAAATCTCGACGCCGAAAGTACACGTCTCCCAAGTAGGCAAGGGACTGCACCGCTTCAGCAAATCGTTTTTGGCGCGCCAGCACGACCCCCAGGGCCGAAAGCATGGGAAGGTTTTTGGGGTCGGTTTTCAATATCTCCTGAGCGTTCGATAACTCTCAGACTAGTTGAAGCGCTTACCAACCGCCTCGGCAGCCCTGGAAAGAGTCCGAAAGCGTTCCGGCGGACAGCGGACTGCTTGCCTAAAGGTACGGGTGAACGACTTAACGCTCCCGAACCCCGCCGCAGTCCCAATGTTGCAACAGGGCAGATCAGTTTCAAGCAGTAATCGTTTGGCGTGCTCTATCCGATTGCGCGTAATCTCACTGAGAATAGACCTGCCAATAGCACGGGCGAACCGACGTTCGAGCGTCCGCCGGGGGACACCCACGCGTTCCACCACCTCGGGCACTCCAATCCCCAGCCGCGAATGGTCACGTATCGTTCGTAGCGCTGTAGCCAGGACGGGATCATCCTGGGCGATGAAATCAGTGGAGCGGCGCGCCGCCACGTGAGTTGGCTCCACATACACGACGCGGTTACGGGTTCGCCGACCGCGCATTAGATCATCAAGGATCCGTGCCGCCGCGTACCCTGCCTTCTCGATATCGAGCGCCACGCTTGACAAGGGAGGGTTCGATAACTCACACATCATGTCGTCATTGTCCACGCCCACCACGGCAACATCATCCGGTACGCTTAGCCCTGCGGTTGCGCAAGCTTGCAGCACCTCGCGACCGCAAACGTCATTGCAGGCCATGATGCCTACCGGCTTTGGAAGCGCTTGCAGCCAGCGGGTCATAATCGGTTGCTCGTGCTCCCAGGCCTCAATCCAGTGGGTGCGCTGCAACCATCCGGCAGATTCCACACGGTGAGTGGAACACGAGAAGCCCCTTCCCTTCAGAAACTCAACAAATGTCTTCTCCCTGGAAGCTGACCACTGACATTCGGAGAATCCACAAAAAGCGAAATGGCGCAGTCCACGGTCGGCTAAGTGCGTGGCAGCCATGCGAGCAATCGACTCACCGTCGGTGCGGATTTCTCCGCAAAAACCCTCCTCCCTTGGAGGGCAAGATTCAGAGAGGTCAGAAGCGACAAAGGGCACCCCGCTGGCGCGGAGGATTTGCTCGGTCCTCGACGAGCGGATCCTTGCGATTATGCCATCTCCGTGCCAGGCTCCTGCTTTCGGCAAGATCTGCTTGAGGTGGCCGGGAGCAATATAAAGCGACCAGAACCCGTGCCGCCGCGAGTACCGGATGATTCCTCGGAGCAGCCCGCGGCCATACTCGGTGGAGGTCTCAAGGAGAAGGGCCACTTGCGGAATGTAGGATTTGGGGAGGTTCTTTTTCATGCATTGTAACCCGTACACCGGGGGTGTCGCAAGTTTAGGGTTTTACGTGCGCATGTCGGGCCAAGCCCCAATGCCCCATGGCATTAAATATGCCTGCCGACGTGTTTCTAATTGTGGCGCAAATTGACCATCAGTAGGCGCAAACTGGGCATTGACAGGCATTCCAGACCTCCCTAGCATAATACCGAATGTAGATCGTTGCGGCAAGAAGATTGAAAGTCTAGACGGAGGTTTCATTCAGAAAAGATGTCGGGCGATGCGTGGGCCCTCATTTCTTTGTGAACCCTCCTAGCAAGCTGATCGTGGAAGTTTGTTTTCTTCCCTTTGCTTTATGCGTCTGCGGGTCTTAGGTCTCATCCTAATGGAGGTAAATATGAAGCAGCTTAGTCTTCGAGGAATTCTTTTCATTTGCGGATTCCTGGGAGCGTTTTGTCTTTCGGCGCTAGCTCAGGAAGCCACCATTGTTGGAACTGTGACGGACCCGTCGAATGCCGCAGTTCCCAACGTGGCCATTACAGTCACAAACACCGATACGGGTGCGGTGAATCACCTTACCACCAGCGCGGGTGGAGACTATGTAGCCGCTGACATTCGTATCGGCCATTACACAGTTCGCGCGGAAGCTACGGGCTTTAAGGTGGCCGAATAAAAGGATATTGTGCTGGCCGTCGGTGATCGATTGCGTGTGGATTTCAAGTTAGCACTCGGCAGCACACAACAGGAAATCACCGTCACAGCAACCCCCGTTGCCGTCCAAACGGACTCGGGGGAGGTCAGCTCCGTGATCAACGGCCATCAGATCGCCGATCTCGCCATGAACGGGAGGAGCTTCTATAACCTAGCCGCCCTGGTCCCGGGCGCTGCCAGCCTCCAGCCCGACTTTCAGATCCCGTCGTCGTCGAGTGGTAACGCCAACGTGAG
>Ga0208692_1001498_pt1 | contig 12992 bp, 11 predicted proteins | sample June2015DPH_20_1_3_FD_184721 | JGI IMG/M metagenome (GOLD analysis project Ga0208692, IMG submission 184721) | Peatland microbial communities from SPRUCE experiment site at the Marcell Experimental Forest, Minnesota, USA - June2015DPH_20_100... | ecosystem: Environmental > Terrestrial > Soil >...
TGACGCCCGGGCTGTCCAAGGCCCAGCCCGTCCCGACCGCAAAACCTGGGGTCAGGACGGTCACACCCCAGGGGACCGAAACTGCTCCTACCCCTTCTACACAGCCTTCCGCCCTTCCATCAGCACCGGTCAGCATTCCCATTCCCACTTCCACGCCGACCCCTCCGGCCTGGCTGCCCCCGCAGATCGCCATCGCCAATCCGTCCACCCTTGAAGGCCAGTGGGCGCCGTACCTTTGGGACTCCACCGGCTGGCCCGTTGCCTATCGCGCCTATTTCCATCCAGACCCCACGCGCAGCTACGCCTATGTGGTCGTGGTGGCCTTTGACCTGCAACACACCCAGCTGCATTTTGTGCTCGGCTTCGATGAACCGGCTTCGACCGTTCAGGTCCTGCGCTCGGGGCGCATTCCCGCCCAGGATCTTAAAGTGGACAGCCTGCTGGCAGCATTTAATGGGGGCTTCAAGGCCCAGCATGGTCACTTCGGCGTGATGACCAACGGGATCACCCTGATTCCGCCCATTGAAGGGTTGGGGACGGTGGGCATCTCTGACAGCGGGCAGGTGCAGATTGGCGAGTGGGGGAAGGATTTTACCCCCTCACCGCATTGGATCGCCTGGCGGCAGAACGACCCCCTCATCGTTCAAAATGGCCAAATCAACCCCCACACCGCTGACCCTGATCCCAAAGTCTGGGGTTATATCGTGTACGGCGATACGGCCACCTATCGTTCTGCCCTGGGGATCAGCCCGGACGGGCAAATCTTATATTATGCTTGCGGCCCGAGCCTCACCCTGCCGGTTCTGGCACACGCCATGCAGGCGACCGGAGTGTTCCAAGCCATGCAGCTGGATATCAACGCATTCTGGGTCCATTTCGAAGCATTCCAGGCCGATGGGGATCAATTGAAGGCCGTCCCGTTGCTGGATGCCATGAAGGGGGTGGGGGAACATCGCTTCCTGACGGGGTCGAGCCGTGATTTTTTCTACATAACCACAAAATGACCGTGGGGAGGTAGCGCAGGCTGTTCTGCTACGCGGCTCCCCTTTTTTTTGGGATATTCTTCCCGGCTCCTTTACGGCCGTTCCCAAAACGAATGCGGCGCCCAGCCTCAGGGTTCTTTCGCTTTCCGAAGTCTTTGATTCCTCAACCAGGCCCGTCCGGCTAGTTCACATTCAGAAAGCCAAGGGCGCGCCACATCCCGTGCATCAAGCCATGAAAGAAATCCGGGTGCAGGAATTGATTCGGACACGAACCAGGGATCACCGCGATCCCGTTCTCACGGCAGAGCCTTACGGCCTCGGGCGAGACGCTGGTCATGGCCGCCGCCAAACCGGGCTTCGTCCCCATCATGCAGTGCATCCAGACGTTCTTGATGCCAAGATCAACGCACTGCTGGACGATTTGCTCGGTGACTTTGGGATTTGCCAAAATGAATACCGCCTCCGGCTTCTCGGGAATAGACTTCAAGTCCGGATAGCACGGGGCCGCCTCAAAGGTCGTCAGGCGCGGATTGACCGCGTAGACGGTATATCCCGCCTCCTTGAACTTGCGGTAGGCCAGGTTGCAGCCTGTTTCACGCCGGTCCGAGACTCCAACAAAGGCGATCCTCTTCTGAGCGAGGAAATTCTGGACGAGGGGATCAATTTTGGACATAGAGATTCCTTTCTGGTGCCCTTTCCGAAAATATCTGCCAAACCAGAGCCTGGCATTTCAATGTACACCCGGAATGTCACGGGGGGCAAGTGCTTAATTTCCTTACATAGGATTGATCATTGCCTTTAGCCACCCGACTTTGGCCCAAATTAATGGCAAGATGTTCCAGGGTGGGTAAAGAAACAAGGCCTTCACACAGACCGTTCACCAATGGATCCACTTGATTGAGAATAATTTGCAAGATCTGGGCATAATGCCCATACACGATCAATCCGTTCAGGGGTGGCTTTTATACAGGTTAACCCATCACCCTTTTTTCTGTTCGCTTTCCTTGCCCGCTATCACCTTGACATGATTTCAGGCAAAATTGAGGCAGCTAAGATGGCCTTGACCATGTTTGCCGCCATGGAAGTTGACAGAGTGTCCTTGAAAACGGGGGCTTTGCTCAGGGGGATGTGATGAGCAGGTTATACATGATGTCATGAGGCAAAGAAGGGAGAACCGGGGCGGATGGTTGCTTGAGGGGGTATTCATGGCCGTCAATGACGAGAGAGCCAGTGTGCCTCACCAGCTGGCCTGAAGCTGTATCGATGAAGATTACCTGACGGCTGTCAACTTCGGTCAAGCTATCAACCGGCGTATCAGTGCTTTGGATGTTAATTTGGAAGTTGCCATCTCCCGCGACAAGGAACTTCTCCCAGTTTGGAGCGAGGCGATACACTGTCGGCACATTTTTCATACTGGCAGGGAATGTATATATTTGGTCGAGAACACGTGGAAGGTTCCACGTGTTGGCTTGAATTTGATAGACGTCCCTCAACCCATTGGGCTGGATAAGTATGACTGTGTCCGCATTGGCATCGGGAATTAATGGCAGCAATTCGGTCCAGAATTGTTTCTGATACTCCCAGGCATTGACATAATCGTATTGTAAAACAAAACCGAAGCCGACCAAAAGCGCAAAAAAGATTGCCAAGGCTACCACACCGATCTGCTGCCGTCCCCAAGCTTTCAACAGCTTTAACAGGAACATCGCTACACAGGTGACCAACAAAGCCGCGCCGAAAACCGCAGCAGCATGGACACGCGTGTTGCGTCCGCCGGTGCTCGTGGCATCAACGGTGAACGTCAGCGGGTATGCCATAACCAGCATGACCAGACCCACCAGGACCAGTTGACCCAGCCGTCTAAATTCCGGCGGGAGAGGGTGAGCGTGGGGATGGATTATTCCATCCCATAATTCACGCAGATAAAAGGGACTGATCGGCTCCGAGCGCCAGAGCATCCAGGCGATGCCAATGGCGGACAGGCCCATTGCGAGTGCAAGTTGAGGTTTAGGACCAGAATAGGTCGTAGTGGTCGCGAAAGATAAGTCCTAAGGGCAGTGAGGGGGCCCAAGATCATCTGGTGAACGGAGGCGGCTAGCATCTGGTGCAGGTCGAGCCCCTCCAACCGCCCTTCCCCCATCTTCAACCGCAAGAAATAATCGGATCCAAGCATCACACCCAGCACTAACCCATGGAATAAAAATTCCTTTAGCAGGCGCCAATCCCATTTCTTTTTCAGGAGTGGGGCAGCAAGAAAAACGAGGAACGGCGTCTCGTAATAAAACAGGCTAATGAATGCCAGGAAGTAAGCCGACAGGCGCCAGTTGGACAGATAGCCGTGGAATGCAAGCAGAACCAACATGATCGAAGGCTGCAAGCCCAGAGAGAGGGTCAGAAATGCCTGGGTGGTGTCAGCCGAGAAAAGGAGGTAGGAAATTCCCCCAATCAGGGCAAACAGCCTGTCCGTCACCTTGCGCAGGAGCCAATAGAACAAACCGATGTTTATGGAGGTGATGAGGTAGCCGATCAGGTAAGGCCCCCACAAACCAGCGATTCTCCAGTCGGTCCAAGAAAAAAGGTATATGAAACTGTGATGGAGCGGTCTGCCCTGTCCTTGGAATTGAAGAATGTATGAAGTGATAAAGTTCATCAATTCACTAAAAGTCATCTTGAATGCGCTGGGGATGATGGTAATATCGTCCTCATAGAATCCAAAATACCGGCTAAACCAATAACGCGCAACCCAAAATAACGCCGACCAAAAAATCAAATCGATCATCACTTCAAGGCGCTTATGGTTCTTTATCATTAATTCTCCACAGAGAGAAGACAAGCGGCACTGGTGCAATCGAGTTCTTCGCCGATATCCCGGGCGTCAGCGGCGTCGATTTCGAACGTCAATGGACACTCGTCCAAGCAGCTTCTACGGCGCACTAGGTTTTCGCGGACGAAGAGGCAGACGTAAAAACATTCCTCAAAGGCTGAAGGCTCTGGCCCGATTACCGCCAGATTTAGGTGGGCCCGGCAGGATTCGGATATCATCCCCATTAGGGGAACTGCAACCAAACGATCATGAGACTAATCCATAACTCATGTTAATTTAGAGGTTAATTATTTATCAAGTGCGGGACAACCAGCCTGCCAGGAACAGTTCCCCCAAGTTCAGGTCCTAAAATCGTTGAAATGGAAGATCAGGTACGTGGTTAACAGTTGGAGTAATAGAACAAGATAGATGCCGTTCTTTTTATGCGGAAACAGATATACGGCTTGATCCGCGGATACCAACGCCAGAACAGGGGTCAGGAAAATCCATAAACGGCCGGTCTCATTACCGGTTTGTCCAGAGAGATTGAGAAAGAGAAACGTAACCAGGAAAGAGCTGGTGATCCAATCCATTTTGGTGGCTCGCCCCTCGATCACATTCTTGACCGCCATCCCAACAGCAATCAAGAATAGAATGACGGGTGCATAACCAGTCCAGAAGGTGAAATCCGCGTTGGCTCCAAGGAGAAGGTTAGGAAGGGACGACAGACTTTGCAGGGAAACAGTGAAGGTGTGACCTCCCTTGAGCTGGTAATGAAGCTCGATGGCATGGGTGTAGCGGAAAATAGGATCGTATTGGAACACGGCCCTAAACAGGAACCACGCCACCCCAATTCCTACGGTCAGACCTGCAAAGAGGAGGGCATATTCGAGAAGGGCTTGCCGGTTAGTTTTTGTCAGTTTGGCGTCCTTCCCCCAAAGGAGGAAATGAAGCCCGATCATCAAGAATGCCATGAAGAGCACGGGAAGCATGGAGAATGTGAAAAATATTGACAGGAATAGAATAACGCCTGTAATCAAAGCCCACCAAAATGAGCTTTTCTGGATGGCAATGACGAGGGATAACAATGACACGGAAAGAAGGAATGGATAGAGAACTTGATCCAGAAAAAGCGGTATGAGCATGACGTTCGGGAAAACCAGATAGAATAAACAGGCCACGACTGCCAGGACCTCACCGCCTAGCCGGCACCCGAGTGCATATAAGGGGAGAATGACAAGGAAGGAAAGTACTGGGAACACAAACCCGATAAATCTTAAGAGGTAGCCGAAGCGGGCGGCTGAGGTGGATAGTGGATGGATGATATTGGCAATCTTTTCCACAGTGACATAAAATACCATCAACCCGGGAGGTTTTGTCCCCGTATAAAAGGAGGATTTTCCATATAACTCCTCGTAGTTCCGGACGACGTTCAGTAAATCAGGATTCTTGGCCGCTTCTTCAACATAAGCAACATGACTTGTGTCGGAGTACTTGTGTAAAATAGAATCCGGCAACGTACCATCGATCATCCCAAATCCAAACTGCAGGAATGTCCCCCAAAGAATGAGAAGAAGTACTGGCTTCCACATCCTATCAGGCTTGCGAAGCAAATACCAGGCAAGCAAGCAAGACCCGGATAACATGACCACGACCAACATATCGCGGGTATTAAAATACTTGACCGGCGGAAATTTCCAAAACCAGTCATATATTTTTGTGTACACATCCAATTTATAAATCAAGACAACCCACTGGAATAAATTGGCGCTGATCAATGCAACTATAAGAATGAGCTTATATCCCCAGGCTTTTTGGATATAAATCCTGTGATAGAGGATTCCCAGCAAGATTGCAGTTTGTAATAGTATGATCGTAAACCATGTCAGGGCATACCAGGCACGGTTGATCGCAAAGAAGAGAGTCCCGCCGGTGGTTACTTTGCCAATAATCAACAAACTGCAGAAACCGACAATTCCCAGAAGGAGGAAAAAAGAGGAGTAAAAAAGGTTGCCCCCCGTTTCGAGAAAGATTCCGATTTCTTTTATCTTGCCTTCCAACCAGGTCCTGCTTTTAATTGCCCGGATGGTGACAAGAGCACCGAACAAATCAATTATAAAAATCAAACCAACTAAAATAATCTTCTGGACCGAGTAACCCAGCAGCACCGCCGACTTCGTCTCGGAAGGAGCGACCAGTAACAATATGACCGTTATGATCCCTTCAAGGGTGGTCAGGGCAAGAAATACTCTGTAAGAAAGCAATCTCATGCTCTTCTCTGGTGGAAAGAATCGCGACTTAATATCTGGGATGATTGAAGCGTTTTGTCATAATTATACAGCCTGATATTTCTACGAATCCTGTTTTGAAGAAACCAATCCACCCAGGACATCACACCCACCAAAACCGGCCCTGCACGGTAATCCTGTAAACTCTCAGGAGGGAGATCTTTAAGGGCCTTTGGGGCTCCTCAATCGATTCCTTAAAACAACTGGAGGGATGCCCACGTTTCGTCGATCGTCGAGGTAGAGGGTTGGTTAAGATAAGTAACAACTAACTGGGATTTCTAGAATAGCATTTATCTATAGAAGGCGTTTTAGATAATATCTTGAAGAAGCCTGTCAGGCTACGATTTGGCGTGGATTCTAAAATAGGCATAGCAAGGGTTTCGGGAATAAGCATGAATGTTAAACTAAAAATCCCCTGCTGAGGCAGAAGGGATTTTCCGGGTAATGACTGAACGAAGGATAAGCGCAAAACAATCGGCTAAAAAGTGGGCCCGGCAGGATTCGGATATCCTCCCCGTTAGAGGACCTGCGGCCAAGCGTATTCAGGCTCAAATCCAGTTCGGCTACATTTTTGTGTCTTTTCAAGAGCAGTTATCAATCTATCGGAAACGATAAAAACTACTACAAGTATAGATCTTTAAGTTATCGATCAAGTAGATTTTCCTCAGCGGTTTAAACTGACTTATTAGCCGGCAGATGCCTTGAATGCAATATCATCCTGGAAAATGAGCCGCAGGATGCTGGCTTATGGATTCTTTAGAATGCCGGTGGATGTCGCTGCAGATCCTGGCGTGGTCAAGTACTCGTAGGATAACGTCCCGTCTGTCAGCAATTGGAGCTGTTCGTATCCGCCCGATTTGCAAGAGGCTGCGCCAGAGGCATTTTGCTCGAGAAATAAGAAGGTCTGGCCGTTGATCGTCTGGAGGAAAAGGTCCCCGTTGCAGGGAAGTTGTGGAGCTGAGAAGGTTCCACAGACCTCGCCCGGCTTGCAGCCAGTCTGAATGGATAATTTGACCGATGTCGAAAAAGTACTGGCGAGGTTGGAAATGGTCCCGCTCCATGTCCCGGCAATGGCATCGGTAGAAATTATGGCGGGTGAGGACGTGGAGACCGTTCCGGCCTGGGTCATCGCCTTGAAGGCGATATCATCCTGGAAATCCGGCAGGGGGATGATGAGGGTGCTGCCTTGACGGGTGACGGAAACCGAACTCAGGACCGTTGTCCCATCTTTGGTATTGTAAAAATCGACTTTCCAGCTGGAGGTGCTGCCGGGAACGGTCAGGGCTACCGTTTGTTTGGAGATCACCGGCTGCAGGTTCCAGTTCGGCGGTTCGCTGGTCGCGTCCCGGTACCAGCCAGTCACGGACTTATCGTTCCCGACTGCCGCGCCCCACACGCCGGAGGAAGATGTGGACATGAGCGGTTTGAAGCCAAAGAAATCGACGCCGTTGACGAAATTTACGGCCGGAAGCTCTTCCATCTCATACTTTTGTATCCAAGGCATACCCAGATTCTGGAAATAAATTCCGAAACTATCCTCCCAATACAGCGCCCGTCCGTTCATGGCGCCCGATACAACCGCCGCCCAGATGGCATGCTCGACGCCAATGGGGGCGTTCGGCGCGACTGTGAGCTCCCCGGAAGAGCTGTCGGGGGTATCAGCACTCAACCCAGATTCGCCGATCAGGATGGGCCGGTTGTAGCGTGCAAGGTAAGCCCGGACTTCCGAGACGATGGCCCGGTCGAGCTGGGCCGAGGGTGGGTAGGGGTGCAGGTTGATGAAATCGATGTTCGTTTTCTGGTAGAAATTAGGCCAGGTGCCCGTATCTGCAATGGAGGCGGTCACCGGTCGAGTCGGATCGGTCGCCCGAATCAACGCCGCGGCAGTGTTTACGAAATCGATCCCACTGGATTCGGTGTTCCCGGAGGCGAGATTTACCTCCGAGAAGATCTCCCAACCGAGGATATTTTTTCGTCCCTGCCAGCGCTGAACAAGGGTCTGCATCCAGGCCAACCACATGGTCTGGGTAGCGGAGCCTTTTTGGAACAATTCGGCTGGTAATTTCACGGGGCCGCCGTTGACCTGGTTGAGCGGATTGGATTTCCAGGTGGAGTAACCGGTGCCAGTATTCCAGTCGAACCAACCCGAGAAGACGGGCAGGATGTAGATCCCATCCGCTTGAGCCTTGTCGAAGACCTGGTCCCATTGAGTCGCCCAATTTCCATCAACACCGCCCGTGCTGGTATATCCCATGCCCAAGCTGTCTAACTGGATGCGGACGAATTTGCTGCCCCCTGCCTTGGTCCAATCCAGGAAGGTGTCGTACTGAGACTGCTGGTACCCGGCCACATTCCTGGAGAAAATGAAGCTCGTTTGTCCATCTATGCTGAAAAAAAAGTCACCAGGTTTGAGAGTGAGTGTCGGGAAGGGAATGGACGTAGCGGTTGGAGACGGGGCGGTCGTGGATGTGACCGTGATCGTATCGGTTGGCGGGATGGTTGAGGCAGGAGGCTGTATCGGCGTGGGTGCAGCGGTCGGTTTCGGACTGCAGCTCGCAAGGATGAGGCTTACCACGACGATCGTTCCGAGAAGAAGAGTCCAGATTTTGCCCTTGGTTTTCATATCATGTTCCTTGCCGTGCTTCTGAAAACGTTGGAATGTCTTTCATATGCCTGGTTATTCGTTCTTCGCGAGGTTTATATTCCATGAATTGTTATCAAGCCCATGTGCTAAATAGATTGATTGCACCTTGACAATTGTATCAAAGGTGGGCCCGGCAGGATTCGGACCTGCGACCAAGCGTATTCAGGCTCAAATCCAGTTCGGCTACAATTTTATGTTTCTTGGAGAGCAGCTTTTAACCTAGTACTCTGTCACACATGGATTGATGGGTAGAGTTTTTTAAGTTTGATCCGTGCATCATCGGTTGTAAAACGCCAATCAACGGTTGCGTCGTTTGTATTGCGTTCGGTCTCCCAGGCATCAATTTCGTAGGCCAGAGTTGTGTGGTCAGGAATGCGGCCAGCCAGACATTGGCGTGTGAGTACACTCAATTCGATCTCGGCCATGTTGAGCCAACTTCCGTGTTTGGGTGTGAAGTGGAATTCTAATCGGTCCAGGATCTGTTTAGCTTTTGCTGGCTCGAACACTTCGTACAACGATGATGGCGCATGGGTATTCAATTGATCTTCGACGATGACACATCGGTCAGCTTCTGGAAAATGGACATGAACCAGATCATGCATGCACATCGCCCAATCCACTTTTGTGCGGCGTTCCGTCACTTTGACATGTCGCCAGTTCTGAAGCGGGGCAAAGAACATGAACAGGTTAGCCGTTCCTTCCCGGCGATATTCGTAATCATAGCGTTCTGGTTGTCCGGCTTTCATCGGTATCGGTTGGCGCTTTTCACTCACCAATTGAACTGGGGTTTCGTCAAAACATATCAATGGAAGCTTCGGATCGGCAGAGCGTTGATAAATATCCAATACGTCTTCCATGTAGTACACGAACTTTGCCTGACTGCCCGGCGGAATACACCATTCTTTCCTGAGCCATGGCTTCAACACATTTTCTCTCATGACACGGTGGACCGTTTCGTAGGAAAGCTCGTCCACGTATTCCAACCGTACCATTTCCTGCGCCAGCAAACGCAAGCTCCAGCGTCGATGACCAGCAGGTGGCGCACCGCACGCCAAGGCAACCAGATATGCCTCTTGAACTCCGTCCAACAGACGTTCATACTTTCGCCGGTTTGGACGTGGACACAGAGCCGCCTCAAAGCTTTGCTCAACAAATCGATACCGTACTCGCTGGATGGTCGGAATGCTCACATCCAGCGCATCCTGAATGTCTTCATCTGCCCAACCATCATTCGCTCGCAAAAGGATCCGCGCATGGGTCATCTTGCGGACCCGCTCTGTTCCAGACCTCAACATGTTCTCAAGCAGCGCTTTTTCCTCTGCGCTCAAACCCACCACATATTTCTTGACCATGGCTGTCTCCTTCGTGGAGACAGGATTATACAATTTCACCTATCAAAGCATGTGTGACAAACTACTAGCGGTTAGAGGCTCAAGTCCTATTGACATACATTTTTAAACACTCGAAAAGTGAGGAAGCAAATAATAGTTCTATCATTTACCCTTTTTAAATTTTGCTAATTGTCGCTCTAATTGTTTTACTCTTCCTTCTAAGACGACCAATGCTCTTGAATTCTCTTGGAGTAAATAGGACTCAAAGCTTCTGATGTCGTCCTCAACTATATGACCATGAGAGTCAAGCATCCTTATTTCAAGTCTTCCTATATCAGGCTCATAAGGTCGCGTTATAAGTCCGGTCTGGATGGTATGCCAAGCAGAAATAATTATTGGTATTAGAGAGCCTAATGAGGCAATTGACCCTGCAACATATAATATCTCCAAACCCCATTCATGCTCTACTAGAATAACTTTATTACGTTTCTTGTCTGTAACCAACAATGCTTTTCCTTGAAATTCACCCGTAATCTCTTCGGTTCTTAGATTAGTACCGCTATTTAGGATTCGATCAACAAGCTCGACATAAGTGGAATCATTTGCATTATCACGATATTTTAGTGAAACGATATTTTGAAGAGATTTGCCGCCTAAATATTTATTAGCACTTGAAAATTTTCGGGTGAAAGCATCTTGTATTGTATCCATAATTGGATCCGGATCGGACAGAATTTATTTTCAGATTGCCGTTACTCTTGATCTAGCGGTTAGAGGTTCAAGTCCTATTCACTTACATTTTGTCTCAGTACTATATCGCCAACGGTTGAGCTAAGCTGCGTGGCGGGTTGACAGGGCTACCCAACCTACCTGAACCATTTCTAGCAATTCGAGCCTGTTTTGGGTACCCGATTAGCCATGTCAGCTCGAGAGATTTGTTGGGCCGTAGTAGCCTGTTCAGCTGCCAATCTACATTTATGGCTTTGACCTTGTCTCATGTGACCATAACAGAATTATGGTAAGTATGATGACCAAGCTGTCCAAGCAGAGAAGCACTTTGTCCATTGTTGAAAAGCTGGTTGCTTGTAGAGAGACTAATACGGTTAAGAATTGTGTACCACAGAGGATCCCGAGCGATGCGAAGCGTGCCAGGTTCCCGATCTTCCCCAAATCGCGCTTTGGTGTAAGGAAATGCTCCCACCCTATGTTGCCCAATCTGCCTTCTATTTGTTCTCTGATATAGATTCCCAATTGTCCAATCCGAATATCGCTTTGAACCCATGCGATTGACAGAAATAGTGCCAGAATCGGGTAGGTCAGCTTTACGGTCACTGACTGAATTGCTAGAAAGGTTCCTGTTGCAATTAGTGCAATCGAGATTAGTTGATGTTGTATCTCGGTGCGTTTAAGTATCTCATCTCGAAGTGCAGCATACTCGGCAAGCAAGAAGTCCGATATCCCATTGGGAGATGGGTTTGTCACTTCGGAAGTCATCGAATGTATTGGTTCGTTCATAAGGATTTCCTATCTGTGTAGGAATGGAAGGGACAGCCTTAGATTGTTACGGCTTTGACAGCGAGCAGTCTAACTATGATTCAATAAAAATATTTACATAACATAAAATTATACTTGTTATATAAGTGCGATAATAATCAATTTCCCTTGAAAGCAATAACACTTTTTCGCCTAAGCAGATCAGACATGGGGATTAGGTTGATAACCTAGCGGTTTGAGAGTCTAGTCCTAGAGAGGTACATTTTCAACAACACAAATAATTCTAATTCTCGATATCAAGGTGAGTATGTAATATCTAAACGTATTTGCTGATTTGGATCTGCAGTTTGTATTGGAATAATATAAACTTTATTCTGATCAGACGGAAGGATGTCATTCAGATCATTATCTTGCAAAATAGCAAGTTCTGTTATCCCATTGGGCACTATCCAATTTAAATCGGCTTTGTTAAGGGATATGTCAATACACTCAGGTGTTGAACCGTATGTGGCTTTGCCGCCTGAAGTAAAAGTAACCGCGTTAAAATCATTAGCCGTAAATTGGTCACTTGCCTGAGATTGAACGATATGAATGGTACTGTCTCCCATTGATGCGGATGGGGTCGGCACCATTGGCTCCGTAGAGCATAAGTGAAGCGAAGCATTGAGAATTGTTGAATTCTGTGGTAATTTGGATGTGTCAAAGTAAAGGAAGATACGGGAGATTTGATAATAGCCCTTGTATAATGAGGCGTAGGTTACAGGCATATCGTTCGGACCGTATTTTACATCTGCAGCTGAAGCTTTGTGGCAGGATATCCAATCTTTACAATTCATTCTGACTAGAGAACCACCTCCGGATGGATAGAATGAGTTCTTAATCGTCTGAGAGGTTTTTATGGCCGGGGTAGTAGTTGGGCTTTCAATAACTGGATTTACGGGCGTTGGTACAAGAGCTGTAAGAGCAACAGCCGTTTGTGTTGCATGTAGTGAAGCAGAATAGGGACCTACCACGCCAAGGTAGCCAAAAATAGCAGCTATTATTACGCCGCTTGTAGTTATTACTGCAATGGTTACTGAATTATCTTTCCTTGAATTGCCTGTTCTCCCCATTGGAAAATACTCCCCATATTCATCTATAGCTTATATTTATATTATTGCAGAAAAGAACGGAAAGCGCAATATGAGGATTGCACGTTTCGAAAAAATATAAAGCCCCTCGCCGAGGATTTTAACTACGAACCTGGCGGATGGAGGTTCAAGTCCTACAGAAGTACATTTCTAAGATTTCATTCCCTTAAATGATGAATTTAAAGGTGTTTCTTAAAGCAATACCTTCGCCAAAATGAACTGACGAAATAGGGCTTTTCGGATAAAGTTGAGGTCTCACCCAACAACTTATGCCGAGAAGCCCATGACAGACATTCTAGCACTTTTACAATGCATAGCA
>Ga0208692_1001503_pt1 | contig 12979 bp, 14 predicted proteins | sample June2015DPH_20_1_3_FD_184721 | JGI IMG/M metagenome (GOLD analysis project Ga0208692, IMG submission 184721) | Peatland microbial communities from SPRUCE experiment site at the Marcell Experimental Forest, Minnesota, USA - June2015DPH_20_100... | ecosystem: Environmental > Terrestrial > Soil >...
TGCCCAAATCGAACTTGGGTGGGCAAAAAGGAGGACGACCTAAACTATCTTGTCAAGGCTTCCGAAATCTGGGGAACTGCACCTTACCGATGTATTCCATGATCCACTTGACCAGTCTGTCATACACTGCGTTTCCTTCCCCGGTGAGGTGCACGACGCCCTGATTGTCCACGTCTATGAATCCTCTCTCGTTCATCCACTCAACGTATTTCGCGAGTGCGTCGTACGACAGTCTTGTCGCGACTGCCAGCTGGGTCCTCTTGACCGGGCCTCCCTCGCGAAGAGTCTTCACTATCCTCGCGATGACGTAGAGGTCAGGCCTTGAACTCTGATCTCGCGAAGTCAGTGTAGAACCACCTCAGCTCCCATACCAGGGAGTCGAGAGTCGACGATTCGTGGAATCTCCTCTCCATGTCGCCTGCGGAAGCTGCCGCTACGACTATGAACGCGAACGCCAGGGCGAATCCGAAGGCGTCAATTGCTAATGATGGAATCGGTCCTGAACCCCAGAAAAGAAACACGCGTGAAATCGCAATGCCGACATCAAGTAGGACTGAGAACACGAACGTGTAACATGCGATTTTCAAGAAGCCGTAGAGGACGGAACCGAGTCTTGCGATGCGTGCGTCGTCGACTGCGACGCGCCAGTCGAGACTCGTCAGAATCTTCAGCGCGCCTGGGAAGCCCTCTCTCAGGTCTTCCTCCCACTGCCCGACCCTCACCTCTCTCACCTTTCTGTCCGCCGCGATGGCTCCTCCGATCATCCCAGCCATTATCGCGATCAAGACTACCAAGGTGGGAACGAGGCTCGTGCCTGACCCTATTCCGTAGGCGTAGAAGAGGTAAGTGATGGCCAGGTCCAGCGCGAAGCCGGCAACGGCCGCGTAGAGGAGGACAATCACGAAATCCACAATTGAGGTCACTCGCGCCCTGTACTGCTTCGCCCTGTCTAGGGCCGACATCAGGTCCCTGACCTTGGATACGACGGCCTCTTCGTCACTGCTCAAATCGTCACAGTCCACATTTCATATGAGATTTCCGCCTGTCCCGTCACGTTGAGGATGTAGTAACTTGTTGTAGACGTCGGAGCCCCCATGAGGCACACATGGAAAAGAGAGCTGTACGGGAGTATCGATGCATTCACCGGCTTCTGGTAAGTAACGCGAACAGCCTGAGCGAGGCCGCAGGTACCAAAGAAGAACCAGTGCGCAGGGAGGCTGATGGTGCCCTGGAGTTCCAATTGAAAATCCAGCTCCGATGTCAGTGTCTTAGTGGTCCCATTCGGGAAGCCGACTCGCGTTACCTCACCGAGGGATGAGTTCGAAGTCGGCAGAATCTGGATATCGACCCTGGCGGACGCGTAGTTCTCCTTGGCAATCACCAGGAATCCTCCTCCGCTGCCTACACCTCCGGAACCCGAGGACTGCTGGAACGCAGAGAAAGAGCTGGCCTCGACGAGTAGTGCGATTGCGAGAACCGCGAGAAGCCAATTCCTCATGGGCGGAACTGCAGCACGACTTCATTTAAGCGAGACTCAGTCGGGATGAGTCCGAGTGGAGGTGGGAAAGGTCCGAGAATGCCTCAAACCACGGTCGGACCTCGGCGGGGCTCCCCTAGGCCCTTGTTGAGCTTGCACACTGAACTAGAAGTCCGGAAGGGCCTACAGAGAACGAGCTCATTCCGGACTGGAATCCACTTTCAGAACCTGTTTGGGTGCGGACCCAACTGGTTCAAGGCAAGAAGCTTTCGGTGGACAGACGCGTTCACCCGAGGGCCCTTGCGACCAGGGAAGGGACCTCCATAGGGGTCATCGCCACGCCTACGCCCGCGGTGGTCAGGGCTTTGATCTTCGATTCCGCCGTCCCGTAGTTCCCGTAGATGATTGCACCCGCATGGCCCAGTTTCTTCTCCTTAGGCGCGTGCCTCCCCGCAATGTAAGCGACGACGGGCTTCCTTCTACCTGACTTCAATATGTGCGCGGCGAGTCTCTCCTCCGCATCGCCCCCGATCTCTCCCACCACAACGACCGCCTTTGTGTCCTCGAGCCCTTCGACGAAGTCAAGACATTCGGTAGCGCTGGTCCCGTTCACGGGGTCCCCTCCGATTCCGAGGGCCACCGATTGCCCGAATCCGCCCTTGGTGAGCTGCTCCGCTATCTCGTACATCAGGGTCCCGCTCCGCGAGAACAGCGCCACGTTCCCTGCAGCGAACGAAGTAACCGGCATTATACCCATCTTGACTTTTGCTGACGGAACTATCAGCCCAGGGCAGTTGGGCCCAACGATTGAGGCTCCATTCCTGTTCGCGAGCTGCATCAATCGCAGCGTGTCGCGGACCGGAATGCGTTCGGTTATAATCACGAGAAGTTTGACACCCGCAAGAATTGCCTCTTCACCTGCCCCGTAGGCAAACTCAGCAGGGACGAAAAGAACCGAAGCCTTCGCGCCTGTCTTCTCGACCGCCTCCGCGACCTTGCTGAAGACTGGAACCCCCTCCACAGTCTGACCTCCCTTCCCGGGGGTTGCGCCCGCCGCGATGTTCGTCCCGTAGTCGAGCATCAGCCTGGCGTGGAACCGACCATATCTCCCAGTGATGTTCTGGATGATTATCGGGTCGCCCTTCCTGGGGAGCATCAAGATAATTCCTATACGGGCCTAGAGAGCACAGGTCATAAAGGTGCGCCCGTTCACAGCCTCGCAAAGCTCCTTACAGAGCCGCAGACGAAAGACCTGAGACAAGAACGGGCAGAACCCAAGATAACAACGTATCAAAGGCTCAGAATACGACACAAACACAGCCACACGTTAGAATCTAGGACAGAATGGGGAATCATCGCAAGCGACCCCGCCGTAGTCGAATACTTCAACCACGTAAGAACGTGCCGAGACAACAACGGAGAAATCTCGTACAACACCAAGAAAAGAACAATACAAGCAGTACGACAATTCATGCAGTACACAGCCCTCGAATTCAACGGGCACGCAATCAAAGACCTAGTAGACTACAAACGGGGCAACCCGCAATCGACAGACACCGAACAAGCAGTAAGAGCATTCAGCCTCGAACAGCCAATCAAGCACCACCACAGCCTAGCAAGCAGCATACTAGGGATATTCAGACACAACTTCGCGCCCCTGAACATCCGAGTGCACAACCACTTCCCACCAGCGGAGGAGAACTGCACGGAAGGAATCTTCCGAGAAATCGTCAGCAAACTAACCGAAGAGCAGAAGGATATGATACAATGGGGCCTCTACGTCCCGCAGAGGGCAAAGGCGGCCTACCGAATACCATTCGACAGAATCGAAGAAACCCGCTCAGACTACGCCATCGCGTGGATTGAGGCCGAAGTCGGGATAAACAAAAGCAGAGTAAGACACCCCGCATTCATCCCAATAGACTTCCACAGACGTATCAAACAGAACGCCCTCGCCGCAGGCAGGACTAGCCCATTCCATAACCACGAAACACAATGGGCGAAGGTGTCAGCCTTCGCAAAACAGGAATACAAGGTAAGGCTAGTCTCAAACTACCTCAGAAAATTCTTCGAGGATAAAGCCGAAGATGCTAGACTCGCCCCGTCAGTCGCAGCCTTCCTAATGGGCGACAAGACCAAACTAGCACAGACAGGCCACCTACCGCTATTCTACAACAACAAGCTAAAGTTCGTGGAGAAGCTAATCGAAGCCTACAAGGAATCAGGACTGGAACACCTTCTCAACGTCCTCGACCCGCCAGCTGCCCAAACAGGCGAGGTCGAACAACTCAGGGCAGAGATCGCAAAACTGGAACGGCTAATCAAAGAGAGAGCCTAAACGCTCTCCCTCCCGACATTTTTCTGACCATAAGGATTAGTAGTTAAACCACCCATCGCGGCTCTGTTAACTTGGCTGGCCAGAGCCAAGAATCGTCTCGCTGTTAACCGACTGGACACAGACTCAGCTAAAATGCAGAACCCGCCTGAGGGTCATGAGAATAATCGTGAGCGACTACCCCAAGACGAAATCACAGAGCTAAGGGAGAGAATCGAATCTCTCGAAAGGCAGTCTTGGCTTCTCTTCATTATCGCCCTTTGTGCCTTAGCGTTGGCGCTTCGGCCTTTTCTTTTTGGAGGTCTTTGAGTGGCCTCCAAGGTATCCCTTCTCGCGGAGATAGATTACACTCGCGAGGAAACTCACTACTGCGAAGAGAACTCCATAGATGTAGGTCTTGATGAATCCAAACACCTCGTCCGCCAAGGTAGGTGGAGGAGGGATTGTCGAGATTTCATCATTCCGATAGATGATCTGAGCTGCTGTTTTGGCGCTTGCAAAGGTGTCATTCTGGACTTCGGTAGATATCGAAGTCACCCAGACGAGAGGGAGATACTTCACCTGAGTCGGTTCGTTCATCATGCAACTATAGAAGGCTGTTCCGTAGTGCAGAGGAGACATTTCACATGTATCTTCGATACTCCCAACGGCAGTGGAATTGAGGAGTCTGGTTATCACTGCGAATGGGTTGACATTTGTAAGGTCTTCCAATGTCTCGTTTTGCTCGACGATTATCTGAGGCTGAGGAGACGCGATGGGCATGAAGATGAATCCCACAACATCTGTCCCATTGGAGTTGATGGTGATGGTGGTCGACTTGACCACTATGACCTCGAAGGAATCCCCCAATGCGTGATACAGAGAGAAGTGAGACTGGATGCTGGTGAAATTCGCCCACGTCGCTTGCTCGGAGTCTACGAAAGCATTGTAGTCGTTTATCAAATCGGACGCATAACTGACAGCGGCCTTCTGGTTAATCCAAGGAGTCTGGGCCGCTGTCGGTCTGGGGAGGTTCGGGGCAGTCAAAAAGACCACGAGGGCGACTATGGCGGCCACTCTGACTGCTCTCAACTGCCTCCCGCTTTCCCCGCCGCTCCGTATAAGTCTCTGCGAGCAACCGACTTTACACACCGAGACGATTTTGCCCCAGCAACCGCAGACTACCCAGAACCCCCATCGCGGTTCTGTTAAGTCGATGGGCCACGACACGAAATCTTGTCCCTGTTAAGCGTCGGGCCATATAGTTCTGTATGTTCCGATTCTCAAAAGTCTTCGCCACACGTCTCAGACCTTGTTCCTGTCAGATGGGCAAGTTCCGTGGATTGACCTTGAAACGAGCCGTGACTACTGATTCTCCCGTGCTGATTTGTGGCTCCACATGAAACGATATCCTCGTGAACTCTTGGAAGGCGTTCTTCACGATGATACTGTACTTCGGGCCGAGATTATGGCGTAAGGTAATCGTGTACTCACCCTCTTCCCGTGTTATTCTCGTCTGGAAATTGGGATTGAGATTGGTTCGGCTTGCCACCATGTCCAGTATCCTGTCCGGGGAGGAGTCTCCAGTCAAGAACTCCGTCATCTCCTTCCCCAAGGCCGGGGCAGTCTCTCGCCCTATTCGAGCGAGCGCATCGTCATCGCACGCTTCGAGTATGCTCTTGAGGAACGACATGGGGACTTCAGCGATTCCAAACTCTCGTGTCTTCTTGTCCCATCTGAAATGTCGACTGAGGATTGAGCTGATGTCTGCGTTGACGGATGTACCTTCATCATCGGCTTCCTCCTTGAGAGAACGCGCCAACGATTCTGAGATTCTGATTGTCTTGAGAACGGTCTTGCGCCTGTCCACGTCAGGGTTTGACAAGAGAATCGCCCTTGATGGGAAGGACTGTCGTCCCGTACTTAGGTATTGTCTGTCGGGGCTCTGTTAAGTTGATGGGCCACGACGCGAAATCTTGTCCCTGTTAAGCGTCGGGCCACGCCTCAGGATTTCGTCGCTGTTGAGTCCGTCTCTCTGCTCTTTGTCAGACCGAGGATTTGCCTGACTAAAGCGTCCGCATCCTCGTAAGACGCCTCCTGAATGGGGCGTGGAGCCAGCGGGTTCGCGCCGAACTTGCCCTTGAACTCGTATTTCGACTTCTGCTCATCGTCTTCCGATGAAGACATACTCCCCGTTCGCGACGAAGACGGAATATGCCTTTTTTGGCGCTAATCCATACTTAGGCTCTGGTTTCAGTTGTCCGCTTCGAGATGCTAGCAAACGCATGAACCATCAGAGGAATCCTTTGAGGATTAGTCTTCCTTGGCCGCGTTCTGGATGATGGTCAGCCACTTGTTCTCACCCTCGACCTTGATTCCTGCCAAGTCTGCGGGAGTCTTCATGCCTCGCTCCTCAGGTTCGACCAAGCTCTAACTGTCAAGAAACAGCCCGAACACGCGGTCAACTCAACCCTGCGCGGCGGCGCTCCGCGCCGCCTTCATTCCATTCTGTAACGTCGGACAGGACCTGGTTTCGGACTCCTCTTTGCCATCTTCAGCTTAGCCGAGCCAAGCCGTCTAGCCTTAGCGCGCAGTAGCTACAATAACGCAACTTGGAAACCACTCACGCCCACAACCAAAGCGCTCAGAAATTGATCTGGGCACGAGCCCTCATGAGGATACCATGAAGAGAACTCCGACCTGTTCAACTGCAATGCCGAACTACTGTTTGGCACCACGACGAGGGGAAACAATGAGCAGAACTGGGGGAGGAATATCCCATAGACACCACTCCTTACGTCTGAAGGCACGATAATAGAATACGTCACATTTTGGGCTTCGCTGTCAGGATTCGCACTTGCTACAAAGGTCACGTTGCTTGGCGAGGCTACACCTCGAATCGACGACACCACGTTGAAGACACAGTACCCACACACGCCGTAGACCCCCGAGCGATTGTACTCGTAAACTGTGGGATACGCGGGAAAGGAGACTGAATTGTTCAGAGAATTCCCATACTCCACACAGATTGTTCCTGTCGAATTGCTGCTTGCCACGAGAACGGAAATTGGATTTGACGAACCATAATTGAAAGAGCTACTGCAAGATGAGGAAGAAGAATAGGGAGACTGGCTGATTCCTACCGATGGCGAAGAGCCGAGCACATTACTGAGATAGACGCCAAAGATGATTACTAGAACAATTGACACGTATAGGATTCCGATGTTCACAGAGTAGCTAGGAGACACCTGTCTCATTCTCGACAATACTCCCCATTGGCTTCAAGAGAATGAATCGCTCTCTTGTTATTTAAGCCCAAGCACTCGTCCCATGTGGGTTCGTTCAAACCGAATCGCGCTTCCTCAACGCTCAACGAAACTCTCTAAACTCTCTCTGATGGTGAAATGGCAACCAACCCTGATACCGAGTGAAAAAAGATAAGTAGAGCGGACAGTCCTTCCTATCAAAGGCCATTATTCTGTCAGACCTAGGCAAAAATGAACGCAAGGCCGTTCTCAGGACAATCAGAATCTCAGAATCTGTGGCGAAATCCCTTCAGCAGGATGCCGCCGATGAGGATACATCCGTCAACTCACTAATCAATACGATTCTCGGTCAGTATTACGGATGGGGAAAGAAGCTTCAGGAGTTTGGAATCGCTGAACTTCCGAAATCGATGCTCATGAGCCTACTTGAAGGGTGCGATGACGAGACACTCGCTCGCATAGGGCGAGAATCATTCGCCGTGCGGAAAGAGATGGCAGAGTTCTTCTTTGGAGACTCCTCCCCGAAGGGTATACTACACTTGTTGACGACGCGGTCTAGGTTCAATCCCAAGAACCAGACAAGAGTGACGGAGGAGGAGGGCAAGTATGTTATCGTCATGCGACATGATTTGGGTCCCAAGTGGAGCATCATCGCCAAGAATGGTCTCGAAGAACTCGTGAGGCAGTCATTTCATGTCGAGCCACGAATTAGTGCCGGGGAATCTGTCATAACGGCCCGTTTCAAGGTCAATCCCCTGAACCTACCAATCTGACGGAAAATCCCCATTTGATTCCACCCCGTATTTACCCACCGCTCAATGAAACTGTCTAAACTCTCTCCGCTGACCTTCCCAAGAAGCAGACGCGAGAAAGTTATCTCGCTACGCTCGACAACGAAAATCGCGCTTGGGGACAACAAATGATTGCCAATAGGATAAGACCCGCCACGACAGGCGACGACGCAAAAGCAACCCGCGCCAGCGGTCAACGACACGCCATAACAAGCCCAAACACAACCAACGAAAAGAGCAACAACAACCAAAGGGGGGAGGCCGCGGCAGGACAAGACGCAGAGACCACCCGAATCACGAAACCTTCGCAAAAGCTACGCCCCGTAGAGGTCGCGGGAGTCGGTGTTCACGGGAAGAACAAATGGATGGAACTGCTTAAGGAATCACTCGCTCCATCTTAAACGCGTTGGACCGCGATTGGTGGTGGGTCATTCTGGCTCTCCTTGCGGCCAGCATCCCCATCATTGTGCTACTCGTGTTCTGGGCAACATTCCGCGTTTGAGTAGGCAGGCATCATCCAAAGCCGAACAACCTTCGAAATCACCCAGACACCGAACAGAACCATGGACGGAACCGTTAAGAGGTCAATGGAGAGAATCGAGGCAACCTATGAGAAGCCACTCTGGGGATTTCGAACTAGCATTCCCTGTGGACGAGGTCTTCAGCGCCACGAAGGGCGCGATTCAGAGCCTACAGTGGGAACTCATCGAAGCAGACGAAGTGAAGAGAGAAATTGTGGCGAAGACTCCCGGTCAAATCCGTCATGCTTATTGGACCAAAGCCTCTTACGGAACAACCGTCACGGCGAGACTGAGTGAAGCAGGGGGTGTTGGACGCGCTTCATCATTACACATCGAGTCGAAGACGAGATTCCGATTGACAGTCCTTGAAGGGAGAACCAAGTATGACGTGAAGGTTCTCCATGAGAAGGTCGCCGAGATACTATCGGGACAGAGTTCTGCCTGATGGATTAGCCATCACCGCGCGCGCATGCCAGAACGCGGCGGTCGGTCATCCACCAAATCCAAGTGATGAGAGTGTATCCTAATCCTTGGAATCCTTCCAAACCCACGCGAATATGACCGCCAACAGCAATAGGACCGCACCAATCACCCCTAAGTCGTTAACCAGCCAGTTAGGACCAGACAGGTATGCCATTCGTATGAATGCCACTAACCAAGTCAGTAGTCCAATCACGGCGAGTGTATACACCAGCCTATTCTTTTGGCTCGTCAACCGCGCAAGTCAGACTCCCTTCCCATTTAACCATCTGCCAAACTTTGACAACGGGAAATCTCCCGCTGGTTTGACAGAACCTTTCGCAGAGTTTATCAACGAACCAAGACATCGCTTACGCGAGAATGAATCCGCCGAGAAACACGACAACCGACCGAACCAGCCAAGCAACCATACACTTTAGGGACTACCCGTACCCTTATGTCGACATTGCTTTTTCGCTCCATACATCCAGCGCGCGCACGCGAACAATCAAAACAGTACCAACAGAACAATGAACCAACCTAACAACGACGATAACCGCACGCAGGAAACTAGTCGCAAAGGTATGTCTTGTACCTATAGTACATCACCCTATAGGAATTATCAAGAGGGTTTCACCACAGCAGCCACGGCCTCGGGGGCCGACTTGAATAGATTGACGGGAGTCCCTTCGAGGAGCTTCCTCGCCGAATCCTCCTCGGCCCCGCTGACCCTGGCGTAAAGCGGCTTGACTGGGCCCTCCGACAGCACGGTCCTGATCCCCTCCGCAACATCCGTGGTGCGAGTTATCCCCCCGTAGATGTTGATGAGAATCCTCCGCACTCCAGGCAGTCTGTTCACCAGCCTCAGCGCCGCTTCGATCCTTTCCTGTTGGGCGCCTCCTCCCAAATCAAGGAAGCACGCTGCTTTCCCTCCGGCATCGCCCACGAGGTCGAGAGTCGAAAGAACCAAGCCCGCCCCGTTCCCGACAACCGCAATGTCCCCCCCCAGCCACACGAAGGCGAAGCCCTGCTTGGAGGCCTCTCCTTCAAACTCGTCCTCTGGATGCAGTTTCGCGAACTCAGGGTGCCTGAAAAGCGCGTTGTCATCCACTATCATTTTCGCATCGAGGGCAAGCAGGTTGCCGTCCGCCCCAACCGCGAGAGGGTTAATCTCAGCCAGTTCGCACTCCTTCTCCCGTGACAGCCGCTCCAGTGCGAGAAGTATAGTGACAAACTGTCCTGCACTCGGCTCTCTCAGTCCCACCAGAGCGGCAACCTCGCGTGCGAACTGCTCATTGATTCCTTCGAACGGGACCTTTCTGATGACCTTGCCCGAAAGGGATTCGACATCAATCCCTCCGGCAGATGCGGCAATCGCGACGAACGACCTCTCACCCCTGTCGAGTGAGACCGATAGGTAGAGTTCTGACTGATGGGGATAAGACTCTTCGACAAGAACCGAAATAGGCTTCTCCCCGCCGATCGAGAGATTGAAGATCCTTGTCGCCTCCCGCCGGGCACCAACCTCGTCGTCGACCGTAACTACCCCACCGGCCTTGCCTCTTCCTCCGGCGAGGACTTGCGCCTTTAGGACGACCGGAGAGCGAAGCTTACTGAGAGCGTCTACCGCTGCCCCCACGTCAGAAGCCAATACCGACTTCGGAACCGGAATCGCGTAGGCCCTGAAGAGCTCCTTGGCCTGGTATTCAAAGAGCCTCATGCCGAAGCCGGCTTTGAGTCCGGCGATAAAGCTAGCGCTTTTGTGTTCAACTCAGATTCACCAAATGGCCATCACGAATATATAGACCCCGAGGGGGCTGAGTCCCATTCACATGACCGAAGAACCGATCGAACAAAGAGAGCCGAGAGAACCGGACACCATCTACGTCGGTAAGAAGCCGGTGATGAACTATGTGCTGGCTTGCCTGACTCAGATCCAGAACGGGACGAACACCGTCACTGTGAAGGCAAGAGGCAGAGCCATCTCGCGGGCGGTTGACGTAGCTCAGATAGTCACGAAACGGTTCGCCACAGATATCACTGTGAAGCACATCTCCATCAATACGGAGCAGGTCAAGAGCACAATGAGGGAAGGCATGAGTAACGTCTCTTCGATAGAGATCGAGCTCCAGAGATAGCAGGCTGAATCAAGTAGGCCTCGCGGGTCGACGGCTGGGCTCCGAGCACAGCATATGAGCGACCTCCTTCAGGAGAGACGGGGACGTCGCGACGATAATCTTATCCGTGAGGAGGGCACGGGTTGGCCAGCAATTGCCGACCAAGCTCCCAATCTGCAACTTCGACGCGAAGACTGGGATACTTTGCGCCAATTGTGAGTCGAGACTCCGCAGAGGGGAGATATCGAAAGCGGACGTGGAGGCGTCGAGGGCGGTTGTACGGCTCGCCGACAAACTCTCCGAGCTTAACAGGGTCACACTAAAGCGAGCCTTCGATGTCGGGAGCGCCTACGTCCTTGAGTTCGAACAGCAAGACCTCGCAGCCATCAAATCAAACCCTTCTGTCTACGCGGAGCTTGAGGGTGCCCTAAAAGGCAAAGTCTGGATCGTTGGAGCGGGCGGCTCCGACCGTAAGTTCCTGGAGGACATTTTCTTCCCCGCAAAGGTCCTGACGGTCAACACCGTGTGGCTTCCGGACGGTGGAAAGAAAACCAAGGTCATCGTTCCGGCACGGCGGAGCGAGCGCCGCATCGGGGATTTCGACAAACTGAGAGAAGCAGTTAGGCAGGCGAGGGGCATCGAGTTGCTGGTTGAGACCGAGCGCGAGGCTGCGCTCAGCCAATACTCCTAAGGCTGAAGCGTCTCCGGGTCCCTTGGGAAGAGGACTGCCTCCTTGATGTTCTGCATTCCAAGTAGGTACGCCACAAACCTCTCGATCCCGAAGGAGTAGCCACCGTGGGGCGGGACGCCATACCGGAACGGCTCTGTGAACCACTTCAGGCTCTCCGCACTGAACCCCTTCTCCTTGATCTGGGCGACGATCCTCTCCTCCCTGTGTTCCCTCTGGCCCCCTGAGGAGAGCTCCAACCCCTTGTAGACCAAATCGACCGATCTTGCGAACTCGGGTTCTTCGTCGACCTTCATCACGTAGAAGGGCTTGACTGCGGATGGGAACCTGTTCAGGAAGAAGAAGTCGGACCCGCTCTCCTTCTTCACATGCTCAGCGAGGGCCCGCTGAGAGGCCTCATCTATGTCCTGGTTCCTTGGCAACTTACTACCGAGTTTCGAGAGGGTTTCGTAGACCTCCGGAAAGTCCAGCTGGGGGAAGGGAGTCTTCGGGACTTCGAGGGTCACCTTGAGCGTCGCGAGCTCGTCGCCACACTCCTGTATGACTTTCTTAACCCCGTGGGCGACCATCTGCTCCTGGACCCTCATCGTGTCCCTCTCATCCGAAATGAATGCCATCTCGGGCGCGATCGTCCGGTGTTCGCTCAGATGGCGTGGAGTGTGAGAAAGCTCGGCCCTCCAGTTGGTCCCGAGGTCGTACACCCTGTCGAACCCTCCAGCAATCGTGAGCTGTCTGTGGAGCTGAGGATCCTGTCGCAGGAAGGCGGGCTTCCCGTAGAAATCGATCTTGAAGACCTCAGAGCCACCCTCCGAGACCCCCCCAATGATGCTTGGGGTGAACACCCTGATGAAGCCGTTGGCGCACAGGTACTCCTCGAAGCTCTGGACGAGCGCGTTCTCAATCTTGAAGACCGCGGAAGACTCGGGGCGCCTGAGCTCGAGGGATCGCCATTGGAGCCTCGTGTCTAGGGAAGCCGGGGTGATGCCTCTCGGGTCTAGGGGAAGCGGCACGGCCGCCCTACTGAGGACCTCAATCTCCTTCGGAACGACCTCGAACCCCATCCTCGCCATCTTGCTCTTCTTCACCGTCCCCCTGCAGGTGATCACGTCTTCCTGATGCAGGGTGGTGACCTTCTCGAATACTTCGTGCGGCACGTCCTTCCTCGGAGCAGCCACCTGGACAATCCCCTTCGAATTCCTGAGCAACACGAAGTTGATGCCACCGAGGACCCTTACATCGTGTACCCAACCTGCCAGCACAACTTCTTTGCCGATCCTCGCCTTCAATTCGGTGGGCGAGAGTAGCTGGTGCATCGACAGCGGGTCAAGGCTGAGTGATAAATAGGT
>Ga0208692_1001514_pt1 | contig 12907 bp, 11 predicted proteins | sample June2015DPH_20_1_3_FD_184721 | JGI IMG/M metagenome (GOLD analysis project Ga0208692, IMG submission 184721) | Peatland microbial communities from SPRUCE experiment site at the Marcell Experimental Forest, Minnesota, USA - June2015DPH_20_100... | ecosystem: Environmental > Terrestrial > Soil >...
GAAGGGTTTCGGGATTGGAAGCCACAACCTCCGAGAACATGTCGATGTCGGAGTCACGGTGGCCCGGCCAGGATTCCCACTTCGGGCGAATTTCTTCGATCTCCGGTAGGCCCCTGAGGACGCGGACGTCGGGTTCGATGGGCATTGGTGAGGAGTCGCTTGCAGTAGAACAGGCGCTTGAGTTTTCGGCGCAAACCGGTGTGCCGACCGTCGTCCCCGACGGAATGGGCGGTTGTCAGAAAGGCTCATCCCTTTACGACTCCGGGGACTCTTGACGCGCCTGTCTTCTTGTTAGCCATGCTGCTTTTAGGCGGGACAGCAGCCGGAGATGGTGCAATAGGGCCTTCGGTGCCTCGTTGGCGAAAATGGTGAGAGTTCGCACTGCACTGAGGGCGAGACCGCGAACGGTCGGAGGATACATGTAAAGCTCAGTATCCTCGTGGCGGGACGCTCCCAATCGCGTCTTATAATAATCATCGCCAAGGCCTAGGTCGATACTTTTCGCGTGCCTCGCACACAAGTCCTCCAGGACCCTTGCCTGAAGAACCGTTCCCGGCGAGTATTTGCTGAAGTCAGGATCAAATGCCAAGTAGTCACTTGTGAAGACGCCCTCGTGCAGGTACCCGAGCCAAAACGTGCAGGGCTTGGCTTCCACGTACAGGACGTAAGCTAGCAGCCATCCTTTCTTCGCCTGAAAGAGCAGGAGTTGGCGCATGCGCTCGGTGTTGCGAAATCCGAGTCCGAACCTCCGCTGCCACGATATGGCAGCGATGCTTTCAACATCGCGGATCAGGGTCTCCACTTCGTCCGGCTTCTCGAAACACTTCACGACGACACTGGCAAAGTCAGCCTGAATTCGTTTCGGCTTGCGCTTGAACTGCCACCTGAGGTCACTCGAAACCCCTTTAAGGAACTCTTCGTAGGTCTTCGAGAGTTCCATCGTCCAATGGGGCTGCCGAACGACACTGTGATCGCGTCCAAGGATGCCCGGCAAGCTCCTCGCCAGGCGATACAAAGGAGTGTCAACCCTCAGGAACTCCAGCCGGCACAGGTCGGCCTCGCCCCGTCGCAAGGATTCCAGAGCCTCCCTGAGCAGGAGCTCACTGACTTGCGGCGACGAGTTTCCGCGCTGCGCACCGATCACGAAGGTCAGGAGGCGGACCCGCGGCGCAGGGAGGCGCCAATACCCTACTCTTAGGGGCAGGGTTGTCAAGTCGATACGTCCAATCAGGATTGCATCCGGACGTCCATCCCGGTAAGCAACGATCACGTGCGGGCGAAGGGTTTCGGGATTGGAAGCCACAACCTCCGAGAACATGTCGATGTCGGAGTCACGGTGACCTGGCCAGGATTGCCATTCACGGCGGATTTCTTCAAGCTCCGGCAATGTTCTCAGCACTCTGAGAGAGGCTTCGGTGGGCATCGACGTCCGTCAATTTTGGCGCCGCAGAGTTCGGCGATCACAACCCGCGCAAGTCATCAACTCGTGACCCAGCGCAGGGCTGGTACAGGTTGTCCAGCAATGCACAGTCACCAGCCTGCCACTTTTGAAACCAATTCGGGATTCAACGACGCGGTTGGAACTCCGCTGGCCTTTAATGCGGAGTGCCCTGCAAACTTAGTTGGCCTTGGCCCCAACACTTGTCGGAGGATTCGGGGCGCCAGCGCCAGTGAATAGATATGCCCCCACATCCCACGCCCCGCTCGACGGTCTCGATATTCCCAATATGTCGCTACAAAGAGCGGTAAGGGTCGAACATGAACTCGTCAGATTCAACCCGGCACCCACTGTACCGTTGCTCCCCGAGGTTGGCGAGTACGGATGCGACTCGCTTGACGTATAGCCCTGAGAGCCGGCGGTTGCATTGGTCATTGTCACGTTGTTACTGACGTTAAGCGCAATCACCGCGGCACAGTTGACTGGGTCTTGCGCGGAAGTGCAGTAAGGCGTACTACCACCAGCACCGTCTGTAATAAAGTGATTGTTCTGTAGGTTGAGAGTGCCAATTGACAAATAGGGCAGTACCCTTACTAGCCCGCCCGTCGATTGCAGCGTGTTGTTGTAGACATTTGCGGTGACTGAGGCATGGTCAGATTCGGTAATACCTATCTGGATGTCATATTCCCCATTCGAGTAGATCACGTTGTTATAGATGTCGGAGGTCGCCTCGACCAGGATACATACGCCCCCATTGGCGTTGTAGATGATGTTATCGTATATCTCGTTGCGCTGCGAGTCGTCACCCACATTTTCAATGGCGTTTCCGTGCATCGTAGGATCGCAGGAAGGCGCGATGTTGTAAATCAAGTTGTTAGAAGCTTGGAGTACGAAATCAATCAGGATGGCGTTTGAGGTGTCATGGATCGTGCTTCCAGTAACGTGTTCACTGCCTATGGCTCCCCCCAAGGTTACGTGCCCAACCGTATCCGTCACGTCGGAGCCGTCGATAATTGAATTGGACACGATCCCATACACCAGACTTATGCCGCCCTGCTTCGCGTCCATGCCGGACGTACAAGTGCTCGTTAAATGCCAGGCGTGAACATAGACATTGTTTGCCGTCACACCGATGCCCGTACCGTGAATGGCGTACTGAAAAACGTCTCCGAATCCCTGATTGCGAAACTCGATGGAGTCCACCGTCCAGTAGTTAAGGGTTGTCCCGTCAAACATGCTCCCTGAAGGGCCGGTCTGACCACCATCAAAGATCGGCCTGGCCCATCCACCGCCCGTGTACCAAGTCATGTCGGCACCGTAAAAATCCGGGTTGCCCGAAGTTCCTCCAGCGCCAAGAGTTAGAGGGAGGTATCCGACCGGGCACACCACCCCACCCTTGAAGATAAAGTGGTCACCCGCCGCGTGTGTGTACTTGCCACCCCACCCCGTCATATAGGGATGGTGGAGCCACGGAGACGACTTAGAAGTTCCGCTATTGGAGTCCACCCCTCCGACACAATCGATGTAGTAGGTTGCGGCGAAAGTAGTTCCAGACAACAGCAGAATCCAACTGACTGTCAATAGGAAAGTGATGCCACGTGCTACCAAAGTGAGATTTCTCCTCATCCCTGCCTCCCGGCGCATGCTAGTCAATTCACCTTTCCATAGGCACTCGCAGAAAGCCAGCTTACCGGTCAATTGGCCGACAGTCAATAGTACTTTTGGTGTACTGCGCGTTGGTTTCGTTTTTGCCCCAGCACACGATGGTGCGACCAAAAATCGCTAACTTTGTGGCCCAACCCAGGCGACGAAATGGAGTCATTCTGAAAGGTGACAAGGACGCTTGGTTCCACTCTGCCGCCTCCCCAAACGCGCGGGCCAAACCCTCAGCCGCCAGCCTGTGCAGGACTTGAGTCATCAGAAACCAGTCTATCGCCCGACCGCGATATTTGTAAGCGAGAGAAAGGGTCGCCAATGGCCGGAGTGGCGAATCGGCCTCCGCTTAGCATCGTCCGATCGAACAAGGAACGCAGTCAACACGCAGTGGCATTTCGGGTGCGTCGCTTGCGACGGTGGTGGAACTTGCCTTGGCATTCGAACAGAGCGGCAGCCGCCCAGCAAAAAGCCACGGTCTGAACAGGGCTAGTTTCGAGCTGCCAACCGATTGCTGCGAGTTGCGATGATCCTGCCGCTGATCGCACCTCAGAATCCCCTAGCGAGTCTCCCAAGTGGCTTCAAGAGCGAATGGCGCAGCCTTTCCTTCTGCTCGGCCCTTAGGAACTCCACGAGTTCGTTCCGCACGGGCCTTTCCTCTCTCCGGCAAGACGCCCACAGAAAACCAAAAAGCCTAGCAAGCGCGCCTAGGACATAGGGCTTCGCGCGAAGTCGCCGGAGACACTTGAAAATAACGAACAAGGGGTAACTGCCCAGCGAGAAATCCATCAAGCCCTGCTGATACCAATACCTCAAGGCTCCCGCCCCCGCTCCTGTGGGTTTATGGTGGAAGACTTCTAGCTCTGGGAATGCCTCAACACGCCAGCCCTTCATGCGCGCCATAACCTCCGCGCACCAATCTTCACCCCCGTATTTAAGAGGAAGGATGCCTCCTACCGATTCGTAGCACTCACGACGAAACAACTGTACAGCTCCTGCAACGGACCTGACGCTGTCACCAAATCGAATTTTGAACTTCCCATTACGCTTTTCATATATGAACCCCCCAGCCAACCCAAGGGCGGGATCACGCTCGAATCTTTTGAGGAGGCTGGCGAAGTACGACGTCTCGAAGGAAACGTCAGCGTCTAGAATGCCGATGAACTCGTAATCGTTACCTTTCAATCTTTCCAGCCCGGCGTTGAGAGCGTAGATTTTGGAGGCGAAACTTGGAGCGTGATTCTCTCCGATGTGCACCAGCTCGATGAATTTGCAGCGCTCAGCATATCCCTGCACAATCTTATCCGTATCGTCTACTGATGCGTCACTCACAATGACCCATCTCTCGGGCAGCAGTGTTTGGGATACCACGGCTTTAATCGTATTCTCAATGAAAGCCTCCTCATTGTGAGCCGCCGTGACGAGTACGAATCCATGCTTACATTTCGTGATCCCTTTAGCTTCCTTCATCGAGACTCGACTTTCTCTAATCATTTCAGCTGGCCGGGACCGAGACAGGGACCTTGAGGGCCTCTTAAGCGCGCTCAACGGAAAGATCATCTAGACACCCTCGGGGCGGTGACCATGCGCCCCGGGCACATAGAGTAAGTCGATATTCTGAGACGCTAAACCACTGGGCTCAGTTGGCCGAGGTAGTCGCGCAGGCCATCCTGCCACGCCCTAAAGGTGTTTAAACCAAGGAGCTTCAGGCCGCGATTTTCCAGTACTGAGTACTTTGGCCTAGGGACCTTGGCAGGAAACTCATTCGGCCCCGCAACCTTCAGACTAACTTGGGTGTTTGTCAGTGCTAAGATCTCTCGGGCAAACTCGAACCAGGAGCAACCGCCCTCGGCGGTGGCGTGGTATAAGCCGTAAGCCTCGCAACGGCTCAGCACAACCATTTGCCGCGCCAATTCTGGGGTCGCTGTCGGGGTCACAAACTCACTGTCCACCACGCGCACTTCGCCCCGCTCCTTCGCCAGTTTGAGCATCAGTTGGATGAAGTTCAGTCCCCCTTTTGCACGGCACGGACTCTTCCCGTAAATCGCCGAAGTGCGTAGCACGAAATGCTTGCCTGCTATGGAGCGGACAAAGTATTCCCCGGCTAACTTCGTGTTCCCGTACACACTCAAGGGCCTGGGCGGATCCCCCTCATCGTAGGGGCTGCCCTTGCTCCCGTCAAACACGTAGTCCGTACTGACATGCATAAGCACCGAGCCGATATCCCGCGCAACCAGAGCGAGGTTTCTCGCACCCAACGCATTGATGGCGAAGGCCTTGTCCGGTTCCGATTCACAGTTCTCCACGTGGTGCATTGCCGCGGTGTTCACCACGATGTCGGGTTGCAACTCATGTAGTTTACTCGAAACCGACTCCCGATTTGCGATTTCGACGTCCGCGTGGGTCAGAGCAAACACTTCGTCCCCGTTGTCCGCGAAGGCGCGGACGACGTCGGTCCCCAGTTGGCCATTGCTGCCCAGCACCGCGACTTTCATCGCGCCAGCACCTTCCCCATGGCATACGTTTCGATTCCATTTTCCAGTCGCTTGAAGGACTCGATGTTGGAGTACAGTGGGTTGTCCCAGTCTCGACACTTTTCCATGTTGTCGATCAGGTGCCCCACGATGGATTTCACATCACCAGCAGGATGGAAACTGAGCACATTCTTAGCCTTCTCGATACTAACCTTGTAATTGCGGAAATCCTGGATATGTTTGATGCAGAGGTTTACGCGGCCCCCGAGGCGCTCCTCGATCGTGGCTTTCACGAAGTCGCCGACTTCTCCGACGGTGTAGTTGCCTGATGCAATGTTAAAGATGCCCGAGATTCTCTGGTTCGCCTCAATGGCACGGGTGTACGCCGTCGCGGCATCGTCAATACTGAGAATGGGCCGCCAGATGGAAGGATTGTTGATGGTGATCGTGTGATCCTTCATGGCGCACTTGAACATCGTGTTAATGATGAGGTCGAAGCGCATCCGGGGGCTGTATCCCGAGATTGTACCTTTGCGTAATGAGATGACCGAGAAATCGCCGTCGGCCAACTGCATCGCGGCCTGCTCTCCTTGAAGCTTGGAGATTCCATATGGGAAGGTGGAGGAAACGGGGCGAGTCTCATCGTAGAGTTCGTTCTCCGTATAGCCGTAAACAGAGCAGGAGGAAGCGTAAATATACCTTTTCACTTTGGCCTTCTTGGCCGTGTAGGCCAAATAGGCCGGGGCAGCGGCATTGAAGATGAAATTCTTGCTCGGCGAAAACTCCGCCATGGGGTCGTTGGAAAGGCCCGCGAGGAAGATCACTTGATCGTAAGGCTCTAAGTCTTCGACCGAGAGCTGGAAGATGTCCTTGTGGAGTATCGCCACATTCCGAGGCAAGTTATTGCCAAACCAAAACAAGTCCACCACGTCCACTTTGTAGCCCCGGTCGAGCAGTTTCGGTATCAGCACCGAACCAACGTACCCTGCGCCACCGGCGATAAGCAGTTTCACGATTCCTCCTTGCGCGCTGACCCGAGACCTGAGTAGCCGGGTTTTGTCTAAATACTCCGTGGTGGCGTCATTCGGAGCCAAAGCCGAGGAAGGAGCTCGCCCTTTGTTGATGGCGGGAAATGCAGATATCTTGCGGAGTTCATCCTTGATGCTCCAGCCCGACGGCTCAGCATGACATGTCCATGAGGTTTTTCAACAAGCTGTTCTCAGCCTAGAAATGAAAGTGCTCGGATTCCGGCCTGGCGAGCCACTGTTCCAAGGTTTGGGCTTTCTGGTCTTTAGCGGAAAGGGAGGGCTCACTGACCGGCCACTCGACGCCGATTTGCGGATCGTCCCAGCGAATCCCAGATTCAGCCTTACTGTTGTACAGTCCCGTACATTTGTATTGGATCTCAGCGACTTCCGAGAGAACACAGAAGCCTCGTGCAAAACCTGCGGGAGCCCACACCTGGCGCCTGTTCTCGGCCGAGGCTTCGATACCAAACCACTTCCCCAGGGTGGGCGAACCCTTTCTTATATCCACGGCAACCAGAAAGGCGCTTCCCAGTGGAACGCGCATCAACTTGCCCATCGGGGGGTCCCACTGGAAGTGCAAACCACGGACAACCCCTTTGACGGAACGCGAATGGTTGTCCTGGACAAAGTGCGCAGGCAATCCCAGTGCCTTGAATTGGTCCTCTCGAAACGTCTCCATGAAGAATCCCCGGCTGTCCTGAAAAATTTCTGGGACTAGAACAACCACATCTTTGAGGTGCCTGCTCTCGGTTTTGATTTCCATAGGATTCCTGGACCCAAACTACAGGTGAACCTAGTGCGGGATCTGGAGCGGCACTTTCAAGTCAACTTGAGGTTCTTTCCCATTTTCGACTAGCTGAACGGGATCGACACCCTTGTTCCATTCTACCGCCGCTCGATACAGCTCCACCCTCATCTTCAGCTCTTCCGATGGCTTTGCGAGTTGGACGAGCCCGTATCCAACCTTGCGGATCCATAACCACGCCAGCGTAGCATGACGGCAACGACATACACCTTTTCTGCCGAAATACTTGTAAAAATAGCGATACCGGTTGCGGTATTTGTCCAGTTCAAATGCGATCGGAAAACGCTTAGTTGTCGACTGCCCTCCGAGGTGCGTGATGGTCACTTCGGGCGTGTATATGATAAGGTATCCGGCATCCCTGATACGGTGGCAGAGATCGAGGTCTTCGTAATAATAGTAGAACTGTTCGTCAAACCCGCCTAATCGCCTCAGCAACTCGGTGCGGACCAGTAAACAGCAGCCGGCCTGCCAGTCGATTTGCCGCTCGGTGTCGCCCTTCCAGCGGACGTACTTATCGGAAATAAAAACGTCGGACAGGTGTCCAAGAGGCCGCAGGTAAAGTGCCGCCACCCATTCCCGCCAGACACTGGGAAAGGGTCGCGCGCAACCTTGATATGAGCCGTCCGCGTTCAGAACCCGACATCCGAACCCCCCCGCCTCGGGATGCCGGTCCGCGAACTCCATCCATCGGTCCAGCGAACCTTCGTGAATGATGGTATCCGGATTCAGGATCAGAACGTATTCGCCGTTACTCGCCCGGATACCAACGTTATTGCCTTTTGAAAATCTCAGGTTTGCGCCATTCTCAATCACACGAATCTGCGGGAAGTTCTCGCGCAGGAATTCTATCGATCCGTCGGTGGATCCGTTATCTGAAACGATGATCTCGAATTCGGTCGAGTGCGTTCCCCAATAGATGGAGCGCAAGCAATTGGTGATGACCTTAAGGTCGTTCCAACACAGTATCACGATCGACAATTTCACAGCTTTGGGTCCTGCACAGCGGCGCTCCTGATGTGGATGTCCACGGCTGATGGGTCGGCAATCTGTTTGCCGTGTCTTGCAGGCTGCACCGCGGTGTTCCAGACACTGCCCTTTTCGCCTGGAAGTTCAACTCCTCAAGATGGTGCGATGACTGCCCCGGCTAAGGCCGATCGCCTCCCCGAAACCTCCCGGCTAATCGCGTCGAGAATTCGTGCAGCGCTCCTGCCGTCCCATTTCTCCGGCACGCGGGGATTCAGTTTCCTTTGCATCTGACGATGGACGACATCCCGGATGTCATCTTTCCGGGTGCCTGCAATTGCATTGGTCCCGCTGGTCACCGTGATTGGCCTCTCCGTATTCTCCCGCACTGTGACGCAGGGAATTCCGAGGCAGGTCGTTTCCTCCTGGATGCCGCCCGAGTCCGTCACGACGAGAGACGCGTGTTTCATCAAGCACAGGAAGTCAAGATAACCGAGAGGGTCGACCAAACGGATCCCACCGGAAGCGTTCCCCCCTGTCTGCCCTCCTAGTCCATGCCTGCTGCCATTCTGACCAAAGTAGTGTTTAAGGTCATGTTCCTCTATCCGTTTCCGGGTCCTCGGGTGCACCGGAAAGATTACGGGACAATTCGCAACCAACTCCTGCAATCCTTCCAGGACGTTCGAAAAGGCATGACGACTATCCACGTTCGAAGGGCGGTGAAGGGTGAGCAGAGCATAAGCCTTAATCGCGCGCGAACCCTCTCGAAGGCCTAGGTCATCAAGGATGCTGGAAGCCTCCGCCTTATCCTTGTAGGTCAGCAGCGAGTCGATCATGGTGTTTCCGACGAAGTGAATCTTTTCGGCGGGAACACCCTCGTTCGCGAGGTTGCGAAGGCCGCTTTCTTCGGTGACAAATAGCAGGTCTGACACGTGATCCGTGACGATACGGTTGATCTCTTCGGGCATTGTGCGATCAAACGACCGCAGTCCGGCTTCCACATGGGCAATGAGAGGCCGGGTTCCCGACTCATCAAAAGTTATCTTCGCTGCCACGAGAGAGCAACCCATGGTTGAGTTCACGTCTCCCACCACGATTAATACATCAGGCTTCTCGCGAAGCAGGACGACCTCGAAGCGCTTCATGATCTCTGCGGTCTGGGCCGCATGCGATCCAGAACCTACACCGAGGTGAATGTCCGGAGCAGCAAGACCTAAGTCTGTGAAGAATGATCCGGACATCGCCTCGTCGTAGTGCTGGCCGGTGTGAACCAGGACATGCTGAATAGGCGGGCATTGCAGGCCCGGCTCGGCTCCGGCGCGGTTTTGCAAGATTCGGCTATTGTGGTCGCGAATCGCTGTAATAATCGGAGCCGCTTTCATGAAGTTCGGGCGGGCTCCAACGACGCTCATGATTTTCATTTTGTTTTCTTCGGTCCCCCGGAAGGCTGCGAGCCTTAAGTTAAGAAGCAGACACGCCTCACGCAAATCCGTACTGGGCAAACGCATAAAGGACCCATCCGAAGTGATACGGCCGGTCTTCAAAGTTCACGCGCAGCCCAGCTGGCGCGGGACTTTCGGGACCGAACCCTAAGACCCTCCCTGCTTTTATGATGTAACTCTTGGGCTTCGGGAGATAAATGCTGCGCCACACAATGTTTTTGGAAGTCTCATAGAGGTTCCGATTCAGCTCATTCCCCCCATAGATCCATGCCAGACCCTTGAAGATATATGGGGTGTAGTCCTGCTCCGTGCTCTCTCCCAGCGCAAACAACGCCAAGGGAGCCATTGCATCCTGATGGACGGAATAGACGGGGTACTTCCCCACCACACGACCAGCCTGAGAATCGTAATGCCACCACCATTGCCCGAGCGGCCCCTGGAACTCGCATATGGTTTGCGCGCATTCCTGGGCCGATTTCAGCGCCTCGTCATTACCAAAGGCGCGGCCAAACTTTGACAAGGCGTAGATCGGATACACCTGATCCGCGAAGCTCCCCAAACGACCTCTCAAGGCGCCCACGATGCCCCGGCGGCTAGCGAGGTGGCCGAAAACACCGTTCCGGCCCTGATTCTTCTTAATTAGGTCGAAGCTCGTGTGCGCCAGGTCCGTTAGACCAGAAATGTTCCGTTGGCCCGCCACAGCACCGTGTGCGAGCCCCGAAAGGAACCAGGCCAACTCCATTGTTGGCCCTTTTTGCACTTCACGGTAATGGCCGAGCGCAGCCGCCACATTGAAGCTGCGATACACTTCCTCGAATCGTTCAGGGGCCATCAGAGCGCAAAGCCACAAGAGGAGTCCCAAGTCCCCGATATTGTCGAGCCATGCAGTACTGGCGAGAAGGCCATTCATTATGGCTCTGGAATCGAACGGATTCCGTAGACCGTATTCTTCACCTTTGTGAAGGCCCACGAGGGTCATGAGCGTGTAACGTGGCGACAGCCCTTCTCTCCTTAACCCCTCCTCCGTAAGCTTCAAACGGCAACAGAACAACTGCTTCCGGGGGTCAAACATGGGCACGAGGCCTTTGACGGCAAGCGAATTGAGGTCTCGTACCCGGGCTTGGTCTGCGGGATGACCCACCCTAGGAACCTGCAAATTACTTGTCATTGCGTCACTGGAAGTTGTACAGGGTGCTTTGATTCAACGATCGACACGATGTTCTCCACAATGGTGTCAAGCGTCCTGTGATGTTCTGTGCAGGGCGTCGCGGGCCGTGCGCGCCGAGACAGGTTGACCCTGTGCAGGATGTCCTCAGTACTCTCCAGCAAAACCAGCCGGCCTGTCCTGGCAAGATAATGGTCCACTGCGCCAATCTTTCCGCGAAAGATGCTATAGACAGGGACTCCCAGCGCCGCAGCCTCGCGATTCACCGTTCCCCCTCCGCTAATCACCAGGTCGGAATACCAGAGAAGGTTGAGGCCGTTCACGACATGATCCGGGATGATAATTCCGCCAGAATTGATCAACTCCGGCCAGGTACTTCTGATGGAAGCCGCCTGTCGCTCGTATCGGGGCAACACCACCATGCGAACTCCCGTCTTCTGGCCAAGAAAATCAACTATCGCATGAAAGAGTCCGTCACTTTCAGGATTGTGATAATGGGCTTCGCTCGCTGGCGGCCGGACTGTAATCATGACATCCTGCTCCGCAACACCCAGCCTGGACCGAATGGCGGGGTCAGGGCGGAATCGCGCGATGTATGCATCCTCTTTTAATCCAGGATACTTCATCGTTCTTTTCGTGTGAGCGGAATCGGCCTCCGAGAAAATCACCTCAGGCATCATCGTCCATGTGGGGTTAATGGCTTTCAAGCCTTTTGCAAACTCATAGTCGAAGATCAGCAGGGAAGGGATTCTCAAGACCGCTGCTGCAATCAACTGCGAACGTGATCCGTGTGACACGGCCAGAGCCAAGTCTTCCTTCCGAGCCGCCCGAATCAACTGCAGGGCACGGTAACACGTCCCCATGACTTTCATGAACTTGTTTTTGCCATAATGGCGGCCAATCTTTTCGCAAGAGAGGCGATGAAGGTCCACCAACTCCACTACCTGACAGGCATCTCGTGCCGTGAGGAATGTAGCGTAGCCCTGTTTTTCCAGCTCTTCAATGATGGGGACAAAAAACGGAACATGCGGAGAATTATCAAGATCAATCCAAATCCTTTTTGGTCCCTTAGAGCCTTGCACGCACTCGCTCCTCTCGGCACACCTTTCCCCGCCCTCGGCTCGCGGTTTGGAGAATCATGGTTTGACCGGAACCCAAGGTATGAGGAAGGTCTGTTTTGGCGCGCCGCCAATGAAAACGGTTGCCAAAATCAATTCCCGGGGAACAGATGGGCCTCACCCGCCAGCTCATACGTGAACAAATCGGGGTTCCCTACCCGCCCAGGGAAGCCAGGCTGACCATGCGAGCCGCGTCAGGAGCCTCTGAGATGCTCTCCGCGCCAGCGAAGTCCAGTACCTTCTGAGCAATTCGATCCTGCTGCGCAGCGGAGAGACCCGCGAACATGGGCAGCGAGAGGATGTGTGAAGCAGCCTCTTCGGCGACTGGGAAATCACCCTGTTGGTAGCCAAGGTCTTTATACGCTTTTTGCAGGTGGAGGGGAATGGGATAATGAATTCCCGTCCCAATCCCAGCCTCACCCAGGTGTTTCTGAAGTTGTTCCCGGTTCTGAACCTGGACGACATAAAGGTGGAAAACCGCTTTCGACCAGGAAGGCTCGAAGGGAAGCTTTATTACCTCGGAGGCCGCACCTAAGAGCTCCTGATATCGCGACGCACATTCCCGGCGCCTTTCATTCCACGCCGTGAGATGTCTGAGCTTGATCCCCAGGATGCCAGCTTGAATCGAATCCAACCTGCCGTTATATCCTCCCATCTCGTGATAATACTTTTGGGCCTGCCCGTGGTCCCGCAACATCCGAACCTTCTGGGCAAGCTCCGCATCGTTGGTGGTAACGGCTCCGGCTTCCCCACAAGCTCCCAAGTTTTTTCCGGGGTAAAAGCTGAAAGCCGCCGCCCTTCCCATCGAACCCGCTTGCTTA
>Ga0208692_1001527_pt1 | contig 12802 bp, 8 predicted proteins | sample June2015DPH_20_1_3_FD_184721 | JGI IMG/M metagenome (GOLD analysis project Ga0208692, IMG submission 184721) | Peatland microbial communities from SPRUCE experiment site at the Marcell Experimental Forest, Minnesota, USA - June2015DPH_20_100... | ecosystem: Environmental > Terrestrial > Soil >...
AAAGACCACGGACGATACATGACCAGCCCGGCCCCGCCCCCGGTATCCGCTGACCCCCCAAGCGAACCGCCCCCGGCCGGAGACCGCGAAGAGGCGAACGACCGGCCCCGGGCGGGAGTGCCCGCCCGCCCCGGTTCGTTCGAGGGGCGCGCGCGCTCGTTCCGCCAGGAGCAGGCGAGACGGCGGAGCGCTCGAAGAGAGCGCGTCGGCACCTTCCTGGTGGTGGTCATCCTTGCCCTCGGGGTCTACACGATCGTGACCGCACGGCCGTATTCCCCGTCGTCGAAGAACGATTCTCCGACACCGGGTCCCCCGATTGATGTGAACCTCGGCACCCCCACGGGGGCGAGCGCGGTCACGTGCAGCGCTGGCGGGACGGCCTACGTCGAACGCATCCCCTGGATGAACTCCACCCAGCCGGTCACTACGGGGGATATCGAAGTGCACGTTTACGAGATCTTTGACGGAGATTTTATCGGGGATCGCAACGCCGTGGCGAACGTGACCCCATCGAACCCCTGTGCGGGCGCACCGCCGGACTCGAAGGCGTTGTGGTATGCGGCGCTGGCGACACCGAACGGCACGATTCTTCTCACCTACACCGTGAACCACCCATGGACGGCGGTGACGCCCGGACCGTGGAACATCGGGATCGAGAACGGCTCCGTCCTGGTCCTGGTGACCTACGCATCGCTCGCCGGGAGGGGCTATGGCTTCGCGGTGGTCGGTTATGCCGGCGGTTCCCCCATCCGCGGGACCGTCGCCCTCTGACGGTGCTCTTCCTTCCCGGGAGCAGCGGCACCTCGATGAGGTCTCTCCGGCCTTCTCGTCCGGCGCCGCCTCAAAGCGGCAACACCGCCATCTACGGGCGTGACGGGCTCGGACGACTTCGAACGGGACGCCGGGCTACACGATGAGAAGGAGATGGTACGGTGACCGGTCGTCGTCTTCGGTGAGGACGAGGGAAGGGGTCCGGGGAACGATCCCATGAACGAAGACCCGGCCTTCCCGCGAGACCAGTCGAAGACGGGTGTTGGCCATCGTGCGGAGGGACGGGGTGAGAGGATCCTCCTCCGAGCCGACCCAGATCTCGTGGACCGGTGACTGATGGAGGTAGGCGACGGCCGATCCGGGAAGCGCTTCGGGGGGGTACGTGCCCGGTACCAGCGAGTTGATGGCCTTGAGACCCGCAATCGACACCACCCCGAGGTTCGGCCTCTTCGCATCGGAGTTCTCGCGCAAGAACCTCGCGGCCTCCGGAACCCGAGGAGCAAAGCCGTCCACCTTCGCCGAAGGGAGTGGGAGCATCACGGGAGTGAATTCCTCCGGGTCACCGTTCGCCAGTCCGCCCAGGAGCCGCGCCTGGCGAAGGAACGTTTCCTTCGTCGTCCGGCCCTCGTACATCTTCCACACCTCGGCGGCGTGGAGTCCGGGGTGGGGTATGTGGAAGATTCGCCCCCCCCCGGGCGACCGCCTGGTTCAACATCGGAACCAACAGCAATCTCAGGGCCGCGATCGGAACCTCGGAGTCATACTCGATGAGCGTGATCTTGTCGACAGAAAGCCTCCCGAAGAACGAGGCGTAGTCGGCCGAGTAGAGAGTGCCGCTCGTCGCGGACTTTCATCGGCAGGAACGGCACTTCGATGTCGGTGATCGCCGATCCAAGGAGGGCCCGAACGCCCACGGTGCGGTCATGACGTGGCCCCCTAACGCCTCGTCAGGCGGACCACACACAAAGGTGAATACCTGCAGATTCGCTACAAACTCCGTCTGTGGGAAGGGATAGCCACAGACCCAAAGAACGCCCTTGGTTGGGTCCCCTCTGTAAGCGTGGGTTCAATGGTGGATTTCAACGCGACCGACACACTGTTCATGCTCATCGCGACCGCCCTCGTGATGTTCATGACACCCGGACTCGCGTTCTTCTACGCAGGTCTGGTCGGCCAGAAGAACTCCATCTCCATCATGATGCAGAGCTTTGCCGCCCTGGGAGTAACCACACTCCTTTGGGTATCCGTTGGGTATTCCCTTTGCTTCAGTGGGGATTTCCACGGGGTGATTGGCAACCTCAACCAGGCGTTCCTCTTGAATGTCTCCTCGGGCACGGCTTCTCCCGTGTCCTCTGGAATACCGCTCTACGTCTTCTTCGCGTACGAGATGATGGTGGTCATCATCACACCACCCCTGATCACCGGGGCCTTCACCAACCGGGTCAAGTTCGGGGCCTACCTCGTGTTCCTCGTCTGTTGGCAGTTGTTCATCTACTACCCACTGGCGCACATGGTTTGGGGAGGGGGTCTCCTCGAGCAATGGGGAATCCTCGACTTCGGGGGAGGGATCGTGGTCCACGAGATCGCGGGAATGAGCGCCCTGGCGTGCGTGCTCTACCTCGGGAGCCGGTACGTCCGAGACAAGCCCCAGAACCTCCACCTGGCGGGGATCGGAATGGCGATCCTCTGGTTCGGATGGTTCGGGTTCACGGCGGGAAATGCCTTCGCGGTGAACGACATCGCCGTCGTGGCCTTCATCAATACGGCCATCGCGGGAGGGATCGCCAGCTTCGTCTGGATGATGATGGACTGGACCCTGGAAGGCAAACCGAAGTTCATCGGATTCCTTACCGGGGGTTTGGCGGGGCTAGTAGTCATCACCCCGGCGGCGGGATACATCTCGCCGGCCGCGGCGATGTTGTTCGGATTGGCGGCGGGGATCGTCTGCTACCTTGCGATAGCCTTCAAGAACCGGCGGCACTGGGACGACGCATTGGATGTATGGGGTGTGCACGGAGTGGGCGGGATCCTAGGGATCGCGCTCCTCGGCGTGTTCGCCTCGCTCGCCATCAACTCGACGGGGGCCAACGGCCTGTTCTTTGGCGGGTACCTGTTCTTCGGAAAGGAGCTCGCGGCGGTTGCCTTCGCCGGCGCATTTGCGTTCACCGTGACCTACCTGATCCTCTTCGGCATCGACCGACTCATGGACGTACGCGTGCCGAAGGAAGTCGAAGTGACAGGGCTCGATTGGGAGCTCCACGGCGAAGACGTACACGGTGAGTGAGAGCGTCCTTCCGACTCAGTGGTGTCCTCGCCGCTGGAGCGAGGCATCGGCCAGAACCCTCTGGGGACCCTATGTCACCCTCGGGACAGAAGCTTGGCCCCGCTAGTGGGGCCGTCCCCGCCGGCCGTTGGCGGTGGGGAAACTTCCCGCTGGGGGACGAGAAGCACACCCTCCTGGACGAGAGGCGGGGCTCGTCGCCGAACTTGGGCGGGGATGCCCACTCCGCTTAGGCGCGGAAACGAGCCCGGCGATCCTTCGCAAGAAGGGCCGCGGACTCCCGTGCCGGACCGTGACTCCACAGACTGGACCTCCCCGGGACCTGCCCCACGTCGCGTCTCCGATAGGAAAGCGGCTCGTACGCGACCTCCAGCGCCCTGAGCGGGTCCGTCGGCTCCGAAAGGAAGGAGGGGGTCGGACGAGGCCAACGCTTCGACAGGCGGGTCTTGACCCTGACCTCGCGACGGGAGAGTGGCGGGGCCGGGCGGAAGCTACGCCGTCCCTGGGTCGCGACGCCGCCCCCAAACGACAGGTTCGACCTTGTTCGAGCTCACTCACTCCGAGGCGGGGTAGTACGCTTCCTCCCCGAAGTGGACCTCGTCCAAGCCGGCCTTCTCCTCCTCGGCGCTCGTTCGCAAAGGCGAGAAGTAATTGATCACTCGCAGGATCACGTAGGTCCCGAAGAAGGCGAAGGTGGCCACTATTGCCACCGCGAACATCTGAAGCAGAGCGAAGTGAACGTTCCCGTAGACCAGTCCGTTCTGCCCCGCGGCATTGATGGCGACCGAGGCGAACAGTCCGGTCGCGACCGTCCCCCACATTCCGCCGACCCCATGGCAGGCGAACACGTCCAAGGAGTCGTCCAGCTTGGTCCGCGCTCTCCAGCTGGCCACGAAGTTACAACCGACGCCGGCAACGACCCCGATCACCATCGAGAACGCGGGGCTCACGAAGCCCGCGGCGGGAGTTACTGCCGCAAGACCACAGACGAACCCTACGCACATTCCAACAGCGGAGGGCTTTCCCTTTCGGATCCAATCCAGCAACATCCAACTCACACCCGCAGCGGCGGCCGCGAGGTTCGTGGTCACCAGTGCGTTGACCGCGATGTCGTCGGCCGACAGCGAACTGCCGGCGTTGAATCCGAACCAGCCGAACCAGAGGATGGCGGTTCCGAGGATCACATAGGGAACATTGTTCGGGCGACTCTCCTTGCCGAAGTCCACTCCCCGACCGATGACGAGCGCTGCGGCCAGCGCACTCACTCCGGCGGTGGTGTGAACCACCATCCCGCCGGCAAAGTCCTCAACATGCATGACGTGGAGCCAGCCGCCGTCCCCCCAGACCCAGTGGGCCACCGGGAAGTAGATGAACGTCACCCAGGCCAGGATGAAGATGAGGAGCGGCTTGAGACGGATTCGTCCGGCGAACGCGCCGATGATCAACGCTGGCGTGATGGCCGCGAACTTCAGTTGGAAGGCGAAGTACAGGAGCGCCGGGATGGTGGAGGAATAGGCCGTGTTCGCCGAGGAGCCCACTCCGTTCAGCGCGAAGTACTGGAAGTTTCCGATGAACCCCCCCAGCGTGGAATCGCCGAAGGTCAACGTGTATCCCCAGATGGCCCATGCCAGGCTCACCACGCCGAAAATGGCCATGCACTGAACGATGGTCGAGACGAGGTTCTTCCTCCGGACCAGTCCGCCGTAGAAGAACCCCAGCCCGGGGGTCATGATCATAACGAGCGCCGTGGCCGTGATGACCCAGGCAATGTCGCCGGAGTTGCACAGGGCACCTGTCGCGGGGATGCAGACTACCACAATCCACTCCTCCTCAGAAGGCGGGCCGAGGGCAGCCCGCGGGCGTTGCGGCGGTTAGAATGTCAGGTTATCAAGGTTGCTCGGATCGGCCCCGCGCCGCCTGCGGCCCCCGTTGGGCTGCAAGACATTCCCCTCACCGAGGCGGGCTGAGCGAACATCTTCCCGGAGGCGAAGGGACACCGGCCTTCCTGCCAAGGACTCTGTCGACCGGGGCACGGTTCGGGTCGATGCTACCTGGAGCGTCCAGGTCCGACCGCGGCCGCGTCGGCGCGGGCGACGACGACGCGAAGCTCCGCAAGGGCGACCCGCTAAGGTCTCCCCGTGATCTTCTGGCAGATCGTACAGAGATGGATTTTGACCTCGACCGTAGCCTTCGATCCCCCCGCTGGTCGCTGGAGGGGTTCACGGTCGTTGGCTTGTCCGGCACGCCACATGAAAGGATAGGCGTTCACCGACCACTCGACCGGCAAGGCATGGGTCACGGTATCGAGGGATAGCGGGACCTTTCCTCCCGTCGCAAAACCTCCTCGGATCAGGTTCAATCCCTCCTCCAGCTTGGGAGTGATATGTCGTTCCTCCGCGAGCAATTCCTCGACCAGTTCGCCGATCGACCTCTTGTCGTCCACAAGCTTCTCGCCGGCGTTGGCGATTTCCATGAGAGTGTCGATCCAAGGCATCAGCTTCTTGTAGGCAATCGGGTCGCCGAAGACCTGCTTGGCGTTGATCCGGAAGTGCGGGTCCCCGCTCTCCTCGTCCTTGAGCCGCTGAAGAAAGGTGATCTTCCGGCGCTGCTCGTCGATCTGACCGCGGGCATTGCTGAAGTACGAGAGATACACCCGGGTGCGGATCTCTTCATTGAGCCGGTCGAGATCCACCTGCGTCCGTCCGCAAATGTAGCACGCGTCGTCCATGGCCGTTTCTCGGGTCGCGGGTGATTCTGTGGAGGGTATGAGCACTTGAGTTTAGCGCCTCAAGACGGCACAGCCGAGCCGCAATTCGGGCCGGCGGTCCCTAGCACGCGGGGCAGCGGCAGAAGCGGCCGAAATCGTACTGACGATCCTCGTGAGTGTGACCGGCGCTCCAGCAGAGCTCGCAGCGCCGGTCGGTCGTGAAGCAGTCATGCCACCGGATGCCGTGCTCGTTGAGCAGGCGGCGGCGTCTCTTCAGGAACTCCTCGCTGGATCGCTCGGCGATCACTCCCGCGAGTAGGTAGGCGGCGCTGAGCAAAACGATCCAGCCGCCGACCACCACGAAGAGGTTTACGAGGCCTTGGGACGCCACGGCGCTGACGTTGGCAAATTGCCACATCCCCCACCAAAAGAGGACGCTCATGCCCAGAAGCGCCACGGGTCGGTACCGATCGTAGTTGGGAATGTCCAGGAGGGTCAGCACCGGCACGGTCGGCCTTTCCGTGAGCGCGACCCCATCCTCCGCGGCTCCCGGGGGGGAAGGCACGACCTTCGTCGCCGCTGCCGCCAGGAAGTAATCCAACGCCGCATCGCTACCGATGGTTCGGATGACCCCGGAAGTCCTGAGGAGGCTCTCGGCCGTGAGCGCCGCGACCGCCTTCGTACTCCTGAGCACTCGGAAGTATTCCTTCGCGGAGCCCTTGCCGATGGATTCGGCGAAGATGAGGACGTTCTCGTCCGTGAGCGCCGCAGCGGACTTCGTCTCCCGAATCGCCCGGAAGTAATCCCCGGCGAGCCGGCTGCCCAGGGAGTTGGCGAACGCAAGAACCTTCTCATCGGTGAGCTCGGCTACCGCCTTCGTTTCCCGGAGTACCAAGAAGTACTCCTTGGCTGCGTCGCTGCCCAACGATTGAGCAAAGGCAAGGACTCTCTCGCTCGTGAGCTCCACGATCGCCTTCGTCTCCCAGAACGCTCCGAAATACTCCACCGCGGCATCGCTGCCGATGGATTCGGCGAAGTCGAGGACTCTCTCACTCGTGAGCTCCGCCGCCGCTTTCGTCTCCCGGATCGCCAGGAAGTACTCCACGGTGGCCGGGCTGTCGATGGACCGGAAGAACTCTACCGCCCTGAGGACTCTCTCGTTCGTCAGCTCCTTGACCGCTTTCGTCCCCCAAATCGCCCAAAAGTACCACTCGGCGGTATGGCGGTCAATGGACCGGGCGAAGGCGAGGACCCTGTCGTCCGTGAGCTCCGCGACGGCCTTCGTTTCTCCGATCGCGCGGAAGTAGTCCCGGGCCGCAGGGCTGCCGATGGAGCTGGCGAAGTCCGCGATCTCCGACAGTTTCTTCGCCCTTTCGTCCCCCGTGATGAACTCCTGGCTCACGTGGGAAACGATGAGCTGTAGCTCATCTTGGCCGCAGCCGGCTTTCACGAGCGTTCGGAAGGCCTTCTCCTCCACGCGCGTGGGAGGTTGCTCCTGCCGTCCGCCCGTCAAGAACACACCTCAACCATCGAAATACCCGGATAGGGAGGATAAGAGTTCCGTGCATTCGACTCTCGAACCGGTCGGGGCGATGACTCCCGTCGCGACGGAAGCACTTCCGCGCCGCCGGCACTCAGTCCTTGCCCGAGTGGGTCTTCCTCTCGTTTCGCGCGGTCGGACCATTCGCTACGAACGAAGCGGGCGACCTCCGCGTTGACTGGGAGGACTCCAAGGGGGGTGAGCTGACGCGCCGTCAAGGCCCAATGCCGTCCTCTCCATCCCCTCTATATCGACCGTTGAGGTGGGCCGGGGAGGTGTTCGTCCGATCACCGAAACTCAAGGAGGAATCTCGCTTCGATGAGACTCGCCGACGGGAATCCGAACGACCCAGAGCTTCCGACCTCTCCGTAAGGGCAGGTTGATTTGGCGATTCCAGAGCGGCAGCTTCCGGCTATCGGTGGGGCTGCCTTCCGCCATACCCCCGATGGATCCGCCCGGCCCACCGGACTGGTGAGATACGGCAAGTTCCTCGTGGTGGGATTTACTGGAGTGATCGTGAACCTTGCCGCATTCGTGCTCACCGTAGACGGCATTTCCCACACACCCGTGTCGAACTTCTACTCGAGCGTTCTCCACTTTGCCTCCAAGACAGCAGCGAATCCTCTCCTATACTTCGTAGCGAGCGCGGCGGCGTTCGTGGTGGCGACCCTGTGGAACTTCGCACTGAACAGCGTGTGGACGTTCAAGACCGATGCGAGGCACCAGCACTCTCCGACCCGCCGGCTCGGCCTCTACTTCGGCGTCTCGGTGGGTTCGCTCTCGGTCAACGAGGCCGTGCTGTTCGCGACCGGGGCCATCCTGCCGCCGTTGATCGGACAGGGAATCGGCATCATCGCGGGAAGCGTGGTCGGCTTCGTCGGGAACAACCGCTACACCTTCGCGGAAGTGACGCGACCCTGAATCGCCCCCCCGTTGGAGTCATCAGCCCGGGCCCCGAGGGGCAAGTCGGGTAGGCGTCCACCTGCACCCCCGACGTTTAACAGAAGAGGGCATCTCCCGCCCCCACCACCCAATCCGACCCTCGTGGCGAGGGGCGCGGGTGCTCGGACACGGGCTCGGGACCTATCGAACGTGCCGCATACGAGGGAGACTTCCTGACCGCGATTCGCGGCGGGGCGGCCCGTCCGTTGGCGCCCCGTCAGGTTGACCGAAAAGGGGAATACCTATCAGTTCGGGGAGCGTGGTGTTACAATGGTGTTCGTTTACCTCTTTGAGGAAGCCAAAGGACTGGACAAGTTCGCCCTCGGCGGCAAGGGGCTCGGACTTGTGGAGATGACCTCCATCGGCCTTCCCGTCCCGCCGGGTTTGGTCGTCACGACAGAAGCGTGCAAGCAGTATCTCCAGACCGGGAAGGTTCCCGATGGGCTTTTCAAAGAGATCAAGTCGAAGCTAACCGAGTTGGAGCGGAAGACCGGCAAGAAGCTGAACGGCCTAGAGGGGCCGCTCCTTCTGTCGGTGCGGTCAGGAGGTCCGTTCTCCATGCCAGGAATGATGGACTCGATCCTGAACCTCGGTTTGACCGACCGCGTAGCCAAGAGGATGGCTGCCCGGGTGAACGACAGGCGCTTCGTGATGGACGCTTACCGGCGGCTAGTCCAGATGTACGGCAGGATAGTGCTTGGCGTTCCGGGAGAGGACTTCGAGGCTCTGCTCGACCAGCGGAAGAAGAAGCTCGAGGTCACCCAAGACCCCGAGATACCCGCCAACGAGATGGAAGAGATCGTGCGAGCTTTCAAAGAGTTGGTCCTTGAGAAGACGGGCACGCCGTTCCCCCAGGACCCGTGGCAGCAGCTCGAGGGGGCGGTGAATGCGGTCTTCCGGTCGTGGGAGAACCCGAGGGCAAAGGAGTACCGGCGGTATTACAAGATTTCCGACGACCTCGGAACGGCAGTGAACATTCAAGCGATGGTCTTCGGAAACATGGGAAAGAGCTCGGGTTCTGGAGTCGGGTTCACGCGCGACCCCTCGACTGGAAAGAAGAGGCTCTACGGGGAGTATCTCGGGGACGCCCAGGGCGAGGACGTGGTGTCCGGGACCAGGACGCCGGTCAGCATCAATTCGATCGACAGCTCCCTGAGGTCGCAGTTGGAGAGCGTGGCGGAGAAACTCGAGAGACACTTCAGGGACATGCAGGATTTCGAGTTCACCGTGGAGAACGGGAGGCTGTTCCTGCTCCAGACCCGTAACGGCAAGAGGACCGCGCAGGCCGCTGTCCGGATCGCCTGTGAAATGGCGAACGAAGGGCTGATCACGAAGGAAGACGCGGTACGAAGACTGGACCCGGCGGACATTGAACGGCTACTTCACAGGACGATTGACCCCTCCGTCCAGGTCAAGCCCATCGCGAAGGGGTTGAACGCCTCCCCCGGAGCCGTCTCCGGAACCGTTGTCCTGGATACCTCGGAGGCGGCCGCGATGGGGGCAAGGGGGGAGAAAGTCATTCTCGTCCGGCCAGAGACGACGCCGGATGACATACGGGGCATCATCGCCGCGCAGGGCGTCCTGACCGCAAGAGGGGGAATGACGTCGCATGCTGCGGTCGTTGCGAGGGGGATGGGAAAGCCCGCCGTGGTGGGTTGCAGCACCATTAGAATACACCCCGCGGAGGGCTATTTCGAGGTCGAAGGCGGGGAGGTCGTGAAGAGGGGGGACATCATCACTATCGACGGCACGACCGGCACGGTGATGCTCGGCGTAGTGCCGACGGTCGAGCCGCAGCTCACACCCGAGTTCGGAAAACTTCTCGAGTGGGCGGACGACATCCGGACCCTGGGAGTGTACGCCAACGCCGACACCCCGGAGGCTGCGGCCCGGGCACGGGAGTTCGGCGCCGAGGGGATTGGCCTCTGCCGTACCGAGAGGATGTTCAACGCGCCGGACCGGCTGAAGATAATGCAGGAGATGATCCTCTCCGAAACCAACGAGGAGAGGAGGAACGCGCTCCGGAGGCTTGTCCCCTTCCAGCTGAACGACTTCCTAGGGATCTTCCGGGCGATGAAAGGACTTCCGGTCGTGGTCAGGTTGCTGGACCTGCCGCTCCACGAGTTCCTCCCCGAACGAGAAAAGGTGAAGGAAGAGATCGAAGCCCTCTGGAAGCGCGGCGCATGGCCACCGGAAATCCAGAGGTGGGAGAGGATGTTGGGGAAGCTCGGAGAACTGACGGAGCACAACCCGATGCTCGGTCATCGCGGCTGCCGGCTCGCGGTAACCTACCCCATCATCTACGATGTGCAGGTGGAGGCCATCGTCAGGGCCGCCGTGCAGGTGCGTAGGGAGGAGGGCGAGACGGCGAAGGTGAGCATAATGCTGCCCCTGGTAAGCGACAAGGGGGAGCTGGTTCTGCTGAAAGGAGTGATAGACGCCGCCGCCAAGCGGACGCTCGCGGAACTGGGCGAGACGCTCGAGTACAAGGTGGGAACCATGATCGAGACTCCTCGGGCCGCCCTGACCGCGGGAGAAATCGCCGCCTACGCCGACTTCTTCTCCTTCGGGACGAACGACCTGACACAGGCGACCTTCGCCTTCAGCCGGGACGACATGGAGGCGAAGTTCATGGCGAGGTACCTCGAGGAGAAGATACTCCCCGAAAGCCCGTTCGAAGTTCTGGACATCCAGGGCGTCGGGAAGCTCGTCGCGCTAGCGGTGGTAGAGGGGAGGAGGACAAAACCGGATCTAGAGGTAGGAATCTGCGGGGAGCACGGCGGCGATCCGAGGAGCATCGACTTCTTCAACAGTGTTGGACTGAACTACGTAAGCTGCTCGGGGTTCAGGATCCCGGTTGCCCGGCTGGCGGCGGCACAAGCCGTGCTCAAGGGGGAGAAGGTATCCTCTTCGGTCTGACCCCGACCTCGAGGGGCACCCGAGGCACTAACGAGAGGCGGCCCGGTCTACCGAACCAGAAGAACGGGGACCGGGTTTCGCCGACGGCGCCGTATCCGAAACCCGAACGCCAACGACCGACGTTGCCCCACCTACTTTCGCAGCAACGGCCGCGTCAGGCACGTGGGCCCACCGGCTCCGTTAATGCAGATCTCCGACCCGGGAAACGTGCGTACGTCAAAGCCGGCGTCGCCCAAGCGCTGATTTGTTTTGGCGTTTTCTTCCATTGCAATCAAGCGTTTCTGTCCCAGCGCCAGCACGTTGCAGGCAAGCGTGTCGCGCTCGCTGTATTCGATCTCAATCAGGCGGAAGCCGCGTTCCTTCAGCCGTTCGACAGTCTCGACCGTCAGCCAGGGCAGGTCGACGAGAATCGTCTGCTCGTCAAGCATACTCATCAGCGACATCAGGTGCAGGCACGCCGAAGGGCCCGGCCCGTACGGCAGCGGCGCCGACAGCACCTCGACATTCTTCGTGGAATCCTTTGAAGAGAGCAGCGACCGCATCTGCTCGATTCCTGCCCGGTTCGTCCGAAAGCCGTCACCGATGAGCAGCGTTTGAGAATCCAGCCACACGATGTCGCCGGATTCGGCGGTCCCGGGCCGCCCGATCTCGCCGAAAACGGGAATGCCTTGCTGTCCGCAAAAGTTCGCGTGCGCCTGCGGCTCTGCCACACGGTTCTTCTTCCCCGGATTCATCAGGATGAGGCCATAGTCCGTGGCCAACGACGCGTCGTGCGCATAGACGGCATCGAGCGTGAGAGATTCCGTCGGCGGAAGGCGCACTACCTCGGCTCCGGCCTCACTGACCAACCCGCACAGAATCTCGTGCTGCCGCTGCGCCACCACAAGATTGGGAGCATGCCGAAATCCAAGCTCCCGCCACGCCGCCGACCTCCGCGACTCTCCCCACCCCGCGTTGCCCGGCGGACAGACCATCACCCGCAGCAGTTCCCCGGTCATTGAATGACCGTTGAACTTCTCAGGGTGGGTGAGAGGAGGCAGGAGAGGTACTTCCGGCACGACCGCAATCTCGCTCTAATCGGCTCCGGAAGAGCGCAGGTTTCCTATCCGCGCATCGCTAAGGCGATGCCAAGGACTCCTCGAAATCCGGTGGCCCTCTAACGGGCTGGGCATCGACATCGGGCTTTCCGTAGGCCGCTAACAGCTTAAGGAAAGGTGGCCACGAACGCCCTTCGCAGCGTCTCCCGCTTTCGAGGGAGGGTCGGAAGTCGTTCTATCTCGGTGAGAGAGACCCAGCGGAAGGCGCAGTGCTCCGTGGGTGCTAGGCGGGTCGGAGTGCGCGGTGAACCGAGCACCAGGAAGTCACGTTCGCGAACTCGGAGGTAGTGGCGCACAGGTGACCAGAACTCATGAGCTCGGAAGAGACGTAGTGATCGGCCTCGAAGCCCCGTTTCTTCATACACTTCTCGGAGTGTGGCGTCGCGAAAGGTCTCACCTCGTTCGACCACACCTCCCGAAAGCTCCCAGAGTTCCGGGGCGAAGGAATCGTGCGGAGATCGACGAACTACCAGCAGCCGTCCGTCTCGAAAGACAGCGCCGTTGGTCACGCGAAGGAGGGGGCTCGTCCGAGTCGACATCCCTTA
>Ga0208692_1001535_pt1 | contig 12711 bp, 14 predicted proteins | sample June2015DPH_20_1_3_FD_184721 | JGI IMG/M metagenome (GOLD analysis project Ga0208692, IMG submission 184721) | Peatland microbial communities from SPRUCE experiment site at the Marcell Experimental Forest, Minnesota, USA - June2015DPH_20_100... | ecosystem: Environmental > Terrestrial > Soil >...
GAGCCAGGGCCTGGCCGGCGCCCCAGCGCGTCAGCAGGTGCTGGAGCGGTTCGCGGCCCGCGGCATCGCGGCCGACCGCCTGGAATTGCACGGCCGCATCGCGTCGCCGGCCGGCCACCTGGAGCTGTATCACCAGATCGACATCGCCCTGGACACCTATCCGTATCACGGCACGACGACGAGTTGCGAGGCGATGTGGATGGGGGTGCCGGTCGTGACTTTGGCGGGCAAGACGCACGCTTCCCGCGTGGGGGTGAGTCTCTTATCGAACGTGGGGTTGGAGCAACTGATCGCCCAGACGGCGGAGCAATACGTGCAGATTGCCGCGGACCTGGCCAAGGACGTCGATGCTTTGAGCAAGCTGCGGTCCGCGTTGCGGTCACGCCTGGCCGCATCGCCGCTGCTGGATGGGAGCGGCTTGGCGCGTGAAGTGGAAGCCGCTTATCGCGTCATGTGGAAACAGTGGTGCGGCCAGTCTCGCTGATCCTTCGCAAAACAAGCCTCCCCCGGCTTCTGGGCCGGGGGAGGGGTAAAAGTCCTAGTTGTGACAGCCGTTGTGGCTTAGGCCTTCTTGCCTCGGCCTCGACGGCGAGCCAGGATCAGGCTGCCCGCTCCGGCAAGCAGAGCCATGCTGCCGGGTTCAGGAATCAGAGACTCACCAAGACCAATGAGCACGACGTCATTGCCGTTGGTCGGGGCGGTGATGCCCGACGAAACGTAGGCCGACGTGCTGGCGTTGGTGAACGTGATCAAACCGCTGTAGCTGATCGTCCACGAGTACATCGTGCCACTGTAGGCCACCGAAATCGTGGCGCCTTGGCTATAGCCGGTCCCGCCGTCCATTGTGTAGAAGGCCTTCGGCCAGCTGCCGTTGCCTCCGATCTTGTTGGCGTCCTTGAACAGGCCCAGGTTCTGGGGGGCGACGCCGATGATGGTCGGTGCGGCTTCCAGCACCAAGTTCAACCGGGACGACGCGCCATTCATCGGGAAGCCTATGCCGCCTGGCCCTATATTGGTGAAGTCCTGGTTTACAATGCTGAGGGAGCCGTTGAACGCGGTGTTCTGGATCGGGCGGGTGAGGCCCACGCCGTGAGTGTCCAGGCTATAGTGGAACTCAACGATGCCGATGGACCCGCCGTTGGACTTGTTCGTGGAGACACTGAACCCGTTGCTAACCAAGAGGGCTCCATCGGGCCCATCGTTGTAGATGATGAACTTGCCGATGGCCGCAGAATTGCTGCCCGGATCGGCTGCGGACTGGGTGGCAGAGCCAACCTGAGTCTGGTTGTTCATGGTGAAGTTGCCACCATGGTACTCATAGGTGCCGGAGCCCATGGAGGATTTGTTGGTGCCGCCAATCTTCAGGCCGCCATTGCCGACCCAAGCCCCGTTCTTCTGGACGATGATGCCAGGGCCATCACTGCCGAGGCAGTGGTGGAAGTGATCAACGTGCCGCTTTCGATGGTCAGCTTGTCGGAGAAGCCGCTGGAGCCATCAAAACTGCCGCTGGCCCTAGAGACATAGAACGAGCTTAGTTTTATAGCCAAGTTGGCGATGTAGGTAGCAGATTTGCCCTGGTTGGCCGGGTCGAATAGCACGCCGACCGACGGCATGACGGCGTTTGCGGCGTCAATATTGGCCGTCGTGAGGGTGTAGCCTTCTGGCAGGGTACCGGTAGTCGTGCCGGTCCACCAGTTAGCCGTGTTGAACCAGTTCTGGCCGCTGCCCGAACCATCGTCGAGGCCGGTATAAGTTAGATCACCGCGGGCCACCTTGGGCGCCGCGACGAAAACAGCCGCCGACATCAATGCCACTCCTGCCAAGCCTTGCAGGCTCGTGATGTGGCGATCACGCTTTGGGGTCGAATCTACAATACTCATCTTCTGTCCTCCAAAATAGAATGAATAACGATCGTTGTTCGCGAAATTCACCGTGTCACTTGCGATCGCCAATAACGAATCGGCGGATCGCATAAGCGCCTCGCGTTCACGACGCGTGGCGTTTGCCAATTGCCCGTTGCATGGTGGCGGAGGCTTCCCAAACGACCAAGCTCTCCGCCGGATCAGGTTCCGGCCAACCGAAGCGCATACGGCCTCGAACAGCCGAACCTCTCTTTTGGACCAAGCTGGGGAACTTACTGAAGACGCCGATGGCGCCCTGTTCGCCAGCCAACTTTACCATCTCATCCGACGCCTGGGGCGCGACTAATGCCCAGCGCTGCCAGGGCCAGAACTGCTTCACCGTCTCTACCAGGGTCCAAACCGACATGTCCGGTAGATCGGGGGAAACCACCAACAGGTCAAAACGCAAAACTTTCAAAAGCTCAAATGCTTCGCGCCCAGTGGAGGCGTAAGAAATGCTAAACCCCATGGACGGTTCTAGCGGTTGCAAGGCAACCGCTAGAACCATCATTCCATTATCGACTTCCACCGCCGGGTTAGACGGAGTCGATGTACCATGGGAGGGAGAGAACATTATGTCCAAGCTATAACGAAGCTCATGCCAGAAGTAATTTATCCGCAACTTTTCTGTAGGCACTTATGAGCTATGAACTTACGTTGCAGCAAAATCGTGAGAAGAAAGGTCAAAAAGTGGCCGCGTACGCCAAGGCGGACCATGTGCGGGAAGGGTCGACCATCATAACTATTTAATCTAAAGTATGATGTGACAAAAACAGGCTATTTTGGTGGGTGCAACCTACCATCTTGGCAGATCGTGAAGTGGCGCGACAAGGAGTTACGTGGCAGAGCCTGCCCAGGTAGGTAGATGGTGAGACGCGCAGAAGACGGTAAACCCCGCGCAAGACTATGGAAGGATTATTCTTAGGGATGCAATTCGGCGATTCAGCCGTCGCGGCTCGATTCCAAGCAGGCGGGCGGCACCAGCACGGTTGTACCGGGTGCGTTTCAGCGCTTCCAGGATGGTGTTGCGCTCGATCTGAGCCAGGTTGAGATCCGTCATGCTGATGCGGCCGAGATAGCTAAAGTTGTTCAACGGCGGGGGAAGATCGGCCAACTCAATGGTTTGACCGGTACACATCACGTGGGCGTGCTCCAGGACATTGAACAACTCCCGGATGTTCCCCGGCCAGGGATAGCGAATCAGGCTTTCGGCGGCTTCGGCCGAGAGGGCCCTTCGCGGCTCGGAATTCAGGATCGACTGCCGATTCAGGAAAAACTCCGACAAAGGAAGAATGTCGTCGGTGCGCTCGCGCAGCGGCGGAACACGCAGGATCACCACGTTGAGCCGGAAGAACAGGTCCTGGCGGAACTTGCCCATGTCCACCATGGCGTGAAGATCGCGGTTGGTAGCGCAGATGAGTCTGACATCTACCGGCACCGGCTCGGTACCTCCGACCGGGACCACGCACCGCTCCTGAAGCACGCGCAGCAGCTTGGCCTGCACGCTCATGGGAAACTCGCCAACCTCATCGAAAAACAGGGTTCCACCGTCCGCGGCCCGGATGAATCCGACGGTATCACGTACGGCCCCGGTGAAAGAGCCCTTCACGTGGCCAAAAAGCTGGCTTTCGAACAATGTTTCGGATAACGCGGAACAGTCTACCGCGATAAAAGACTGGTTTGAGCGTGGGGAATGCAGGTGGATGTAGCGAGCAAGCATTTCTTTGCCGCTGCCCGTCTCGCCGAAGAGCATGGCCGTGGTCGCCCGTGGGGCGACAGATCTGGCAGCAGCTTTAACTCTGGTGATGGCCGCCGACGCCCCGATAAACTCGGGCGTCAGTCTCCCTTCGCCGGCCAACAACTCTGGAATCCCAGAGTCGAGAGTCGCTTGCATCTCAGTTCCCTCCCATAGCCGCCGGAGAACCTTAAGTCCTCCGATTTCACCCCTATCAGGTGATCCGGAGTGACTTAACGACTATGAAACCCGGCCAATTACGGTCAGTTGATTCTAACGCAAACACGACCTATTGGCAAGGAATTTTTCGGCGAAATGCAAAAGTGGACAAACAATTCTATTATGTCCGCATAGATTTTGATAAGCTGCCGTATATTCTGGGGTTATGCGGCGGGTTTAACGGAGAAGATCTTTACGCAGTTTCTGCCGGCGTGCTTGGCGGCATAGGTGGCCATGTCAGCGGCCTTAACCAAGTGGGCGGGATGGGAAAGGGGGCTACCCGATTCCAGGGTGGCCACCCCAATGCTGACGGTGATGGCAATTTTATGCTCGCCGCAGACTACCGGCTGGGCGGCGACGGCTCGGCGGATGGTATCGGCGATGGCCGTGCCGGTCGCCCGGGGCGTCTCCGGCAAGACAAGGACGAATTCTTCGCCCCCGTATCTGACGGCCAAGTCCTGCCGGCGGGCGGCGCTCTGCATGAGCTTGGCCAGTTTGCTGAGGACTTGGTCTCCGGCTTGGTGGCCGAAGCGGTCGTTGACGGACTTGAAGTTGTCCACGTCCAGCATGAGAAGGGTCAGGGGCTTGCCACTTTTGCGCGAAGCATCAAACTGCTCGGCCAGGAAATGATCGAACGAGGCGCGATTGCTCAGGCCGGTCAGGGCGTCGGTCGTTGCCTGTCGCTTCAGAGCTTGGTTCTGCACCTGAAGTTGTCTGGCCCGCAGTTGCGTTTGCAGGGTCAATTCGACCAGGGCCTCGTTGGCTCTCTTGAGGATGCGTTCATAATCGGCTGCGGGTCCGAGATTGAGCTCGAACAGCGAGGCCATCTCCTTGGTTTTGGCCGCGATTTCCTGAAGCCACAGGTCGCAATCCGCCTCGCCCATTTTGTAATGTGAAGCGCAAAAGGATCGCACCTGGACGATGGCGGCGGCGGGGGACTCATCGGCGAAGACGTCCGCGCAGGCCCCAGCCAGTTGCACGAGCTGCGCCAGCGGCCGCAGTTTCGCGTCGCTGACGGCGTCGGCGTCGTGGCTGGCGCCGATCGGCACCGCCAACAGGGCGGGCAGTTTCCACTGCTCGGCCAACTGCGCGCCCACCTCCGCGTGGGTCATGCCCAGGGCCTGCTTTTCCATCTTGATCAGTTCGCCGTGCGTGGATGCCTTTTCACAGATGTCTCCATATTGCGAGCCCAGTGTCTGATCCAGCACGAGCATGCCGATGTCCTGCAGCAGCGCCGCCAGAAGCGCCTCTTCCTGCTGTGCGATGTTCAGCTTGGCGGCGATGGTGCGGGCGGCCGTTGCGGCGTAGATGCTGCGACGCCAATATTTCAGGTGGTTGAATCCGCGCGTCCTGTTCTTGCTGAGATTGGTTACCAGTGAGAAGCCCAGGACCAGGGTCTTGACGGCCTGAAGACCCAGGATGACCAGGGCCTGGCTGATGGTGCCGACGTGCTGGCGGCGCGCGTAAAAGCTGCTGTTGACGGTGCGCAGGATTTTGCTGGAAAGCGCCGGGTCCTTGGAGATCGCGCGAGCAATCTCGGCGAAGTCTGCGTCGGGCCGGCTTGCCAATTCCAGGATCTGAACGGCGATCGCCGGCAGCGAGGGCAGGTTCGGGCAGCGCCGAATCCGTTGCGCAAGGTCTTGGCTCATTTAACTTCCCAGCCGACAGATCGAATTACGTGCAGATAATTCCAATAATTCATCGGCTGAACCACTGGCGGACTTTGGTAAGTGGGCTTACGGCGGGGCGGCTGGAGCATGCCCCGGCGGGGCTTCGGACGCCTCGATAGGCCCAGGGCTGGATTATCGGATTACCCGGTGCTTCCAGCGGTCGCAGCCCTGGAGGTTCACTTTTCTTGCAGGACGGACTGGAGCGCGCTGCGAATCTGCTGCTCACGCCCCAAGCCCCAGCCGAGAAACACGCGCCGCACCTTTGCGTCTTTGCCGACGATCACGATTTGTGGAAGCGCCGACGCCGCGTACGCCTGGCTCACTTTGCCGTCGCTGTCCAACAGGACGGGCAGCGCCAGCTTCTTCTCGTCGACGAATTTCTGCACCGCCTGTTTTTCCTCCTCCTGGTTGACCGCGAAGATTTTGACCGCCGAGCCCTTAAAGTCCTGGTACGTCTTGTCCATTTCCGGCAGCGCTACCACGCAGGGTGCGCACCAAGTCGCCCAGAAATCCAGCACGTAGACCGTGCCCTGCAAATCCGCCGAGGAAACCCGCGTCCCATCCAACGCCGACAAGCTGAACGCCGGCGCGGGCTTGCCCTCGAGGTCCGACGACTGCGTCTGTTGCATCGGCTGCGCCCCCGCGGGCGGCTGCCAGGCAAACTGCGCCTCATCCACAGGCCCGCCTACCTTATGGGAAAAATCCATCACGGCCTGCGCCACTTTCACGTCCGTCGCCCCCCTCTGCTTGGCCCGCCGGCTCAGGTCCACCGTCTGGCGACGCAGCAAATGCGTTTGCGAATCCACTGCCACGACGATGTCCATGTCTTGGTGGGCGATGAGCAGCGCCGGGCAGGCCGCATCGTCGATCTTGACGTCGTCGATCTTGACCACGGATGAAGCTCCGTTGGTCAATTCCGCGGCCGCGTCCCGCGACAAGACCAGCGCCAAAGGCAGATTCTGCTCGCGAAGCAGATCCGCTACGGCCTGGTCCAGCGACTCCAGCAACACCTTGTCCTTGGGCGCTTCCTGCATCAGGTAAACGTTTTGCATGGGAAGAAACACGTAGACGTTTTGGCCGGTGTTTCCCACGATGGCATCACCTTTGATTTCGCTGCGGAACCTGCCTCGGTCGTACGCCCCGGAAAACTCCGCCTCGTTGTCGGTCTTTTGTCCGCCGACGTCGAAATGCGCCTGCAGCTTTCCCGAATCGGTCAACGATGTGACCGCTGCGTAAGCATCTCGAATCTGATCGAGGATCTTTCGGGCCTCGGGCGAGATGGTTGGAGAAGGATTGGTCGCAGCGGCCCAGACGCTGGAAGATCGCACGCCCAGGCCCAAGAGCCCGATCAGTAAACAGGCCGTCAGCAATCGGTGGGAGGTTCTCATGGGCATCCTTTGGCTCAAGCGGTGAGGCGGGTCATCCGCCACTGGCGCCCCAATCATAGGACGGCCAAGTGCCGCGGGCGCGGGCTTATGGGCTTGGGTGGGAAGCTCGATCGCCGGGCGGGTCGAATTCATCGCCGCGGAAGGTGTTGCCCAAATAGGCGCTGCGCACCTCCGGGTCGTTGACGATCTGTCGCGGCGTGCCGTCCTTGAACATGTGCCCGTCGTTGATGATCAGTGCCCGGTCGCAGACCCGCAGGGTTTGCGCGACGTTGTGATCGGTGATCAGCACGCTCTTGCCGAACTGTTCCTTCAAACGCCGCACGTCCTTCTGCAAATCCTCCAAGGCGATGGGATCGACGCCGCTGAACGGCTCATCCAACAGGATCAGTTTGGGATCGGTCACCAAGGCGCGGGCGATCTCCAGCTTTCGCCGCTCGCCGCCGCTGAGGGTTTCGGCCTTCTGATTTCGCTGCTGGCTCAGACCGTATTGATCCAGCAGGGCATGGGCCCTTTGGATGCGTTGGCGTCGCGCCAGCGGCAGCGTCTCCAGGATCGCCAGCAGGTTTTGGTAGACGGTCAATCGCCGGAAGTCGCTGCGCTCCTGGGAGAGATACCCGATCCCCAGCCGCGCCCGCTTGTACATCGGCCAGAACGTGATCTCCGTGCCGTCGAAGGCCACGGCGCCGCTGTTGGGTTCCACCATCCCCAGGATAATGCGAAAGGTCGTGGTTTTGCCCGCTCCGTTGCGCCCGAGAAGCCCGACCACTTCCCGCTGCCGCAGCACAAAACTGACGTCATTCACCACGGCGCGGCCGTTGTAGGTTTTGACCAGTTTCGTAACTTCCAGAAGGTTCATGCGATCGTCCAACCCCGCCCCCTGGAGTGTCCCCGAGGTTGGCCGAAAATCAAGCCTTAACGGGACTTGTGGATAAGCCGTGGAAAAACGACAGCCACCTGCGGGCTTTATTGACAAATTACGCCAACAATCCACCGCCGCCATAGAGGTGTTAACCAATGCCAAAAATGTCCTTAAAATGCCGTGCAACCGGCCTGTTTCTTAATGGCTTTGGCAAAAGAATCTTAGGAACAAATGGAGGTTCACTTTCGCGTGGTTCTGGTGGGGCCGCCGGGCGCGCTGATGCCGCTAGGAAAATCATGCAATTGTTGCCGGTTTGGGAGAAATAGATTGTGGATAACTGCGGCATTCTCATATTGACAATCGGTGGTTTTTTTGCCGTGGCGGCCGCAAGCGTGGTATCTTTTGGGTCTAGGCGTCCGGAGTTACCTTGGCACCGGGGGACGCCATCCGTTCGGGAAGGGCTCGACGGACTCTTCGGGTGTCGCTGTTAAAAAGACGCAGTGCCTCGAACACACCGCGTCGACGCACGTCTGGAAAGGAGTGGCTGTATGGCCACCGGGAAGGTCAAGTGGTTCAACGACCAAAAAGGGTTCGGATTCATCGCCTCGGAAAACGGAGGCCGAGACATCTTCGTGCATCACACCGTCATCGAAGGGCAAGGGTTCCGAACCTTGCAGGATGGTGAAACCGTCGACTACGACGCCGAAGATGGACCCAAAGGGATGAAGGCCACGCGCGTCCGTCGCGTCGCCGTTTCAGTGTCGACGTCGGCACCAGCGCCGGCGCCGGCACCGGCCTCCGCGACCTGATCAGACCCTGGACCCAAGACCGCAAACAAACACCCGTCCGCTTAAGACGGGTGTTTTTCTTTTGCTACACTGCTGCCATGAAGTACCGCAGACTCGGCAAAACCGGCCCTCGCGTCTCCGTCATCGGCATGGGCACCTGGCAGCTCGGCGGCGAGTGGGGCAAAGACTTTCAGCAGAACGAAGTCGACCGCATGTTCGACGCCGCACGAGAAAACGGAATCAACCTCATCGACACCGCCGAATGTTACGGCGACCACCTTTCGGAACGCCTGGTCGGCAACGCCGTGCAGCGCGATCGCGGCCGCTGGATCATCGCCACCAAGTTCGGCCACCGGTACGACGGACACTCCCGGCGGATCGATCGCCGCACGGCCAACGACGCTGTCGAACAACTCGAGGCCTCACTGGTGGCCCTGAAGACCGATTACGTCGATCTGTTCCAGTACCACAGCGTCCGCGATGAGGAATTCGAAAATGACGAACTGACGGCGGCTTTGCAAAAGCTGATCCGCGACGGCAAAGTCCGCCATTTGGGCAACTCCGTCGGCAAGACGCAGAACGCGCTGCGGCAAACGGAGTCTTCCACGCGCCGGCACGTCGAGACGATCCAGGTGATCTACAACCGCCTGGATCGCCTGCCAGAGGAAAAAATCTTTCCCTCCTGCATCGCGCAGAACCTGGGCGTGCTGGCCCGCGTGCCGCTGGCCAGCGGGTTTTTAAGCGGCAAATACAAACCCGGCGCAACGTTTGCCCCAAACGACATGCGCTTTGAGCGTGACCGAAAACAAGTGGATGATCGGCTGCGCGAGGTGGAGAAAATTCAACGCGAGGAGATTCCGCCGGGCGTGCCCATGGCCCCGTGGGCATTGGCTTGGTGTTTGCAGCATCCGGCCGTGTCGGCGGTTATTCCAGGGTGCAAAAACGTCGAGCAGGTCCGCTCCAACGCGCAGGCGGCGTCCCTGCCAACGGTGCGCGACGATCATTCGCAGACATGGAAATGATCACCCTAGAGCGCGTCACCGCCGATCAAATCCTCGATCTCCGCCACGCGGTTTTGCTCGCCGGGCTGTCCCGAGAAACCGCGCACTTTGCAGGCGACGACAACGAGCAGACGGTTCACTTGGCGGCAATCGAAAACGGAAAAATCATCGGCTGCGCGACGGTGCTGACCAACGCCTTCGGCGGCCAGCCAGCCTGCCAACTGCGTGGCATGGCCGTCCATCCGGCGGATCAGCGCCGGGGCGTCGGCCGAGAGCTGCTGGAAGAAGTCGATCGCATCGCTGCCGAAAAGGGCGCCAAACTTCTCTGGGCCAACTGCCGCAAGCCGGCGGTGCCGTTTTACGCAAAGCATGGCTGGAGCGTGGTTTCCGACGAGTTCGACGTTCCCACCGCCGGGCCGCATTTCAAGATGATCCGCAAACTGTAGAATTGTGCCCCCATGGCCGCAGAGAAATCCTGGCAAGCTCGCATCAGCGAAGGGGCCGACGAGTTGGCTCAGAAATTCGTCGAGTCCATCAGCTACGACCGCCGCCTGTACAAGCAGGACGTCGCCGGCTCCATCGCCCACGCCGCCATGCTGGCCAAGGTCGGCCTGATCACGGATGGCGAGCGCGACAAGATCATCGACGGCCTGAAGTCCATCGAGCGCGACATCGAATCCGGCAATTTCACGTTCGACGAAAGTCTTGAAGACATCCACATGGTCATCGAGGCCGCGCTGATCCAGCGCATCGGCGAGCCGGGGAAGAAGCTGCACACCGGCCGAAGCCGCAACGATCAGGTGGCCACGGACCTGAAACTGTGGCTCCGGGGCACCGTTCAACATCTCCTTCAGGAATGCCAAGACCTGTGCAAGGCGTTCGTCACACTCGCCGATCGAAGCAAGTCGACGGTGATCCCCTCTTACACGCATCTACAGCGGGCGCAGCCCATCCTTGCCGGGTCAGAGGCCTTGGCATGGACGGTCATGTTTTGGGAAGATTCCAATTTACTCCGTACGCTGTTGCCGGGTGTTGTCGATCAATCGCCTGTTCTTGGTTCCGGAGCGATTGCGGGGACTTCGTTGCCGATCGACGTCGAGGAAACGAACCGAGCGCTGGGATTTTCGGGGCCGTTGCTCAGCAGCATCGAAGCAACCGCTTCGCGCGACGCGGCCGCCTATTTCTTATTTGCCTGCGCCATGATCTCCATGCACCTGTCGCGGTGGGCCGAGCAGTGGATCATCTACATGTCCACGGAATTCGGCTTCATCAAGATTGCCGATCGGTACACGACCAGCAGTTCGATGATGCCGCAGAAGAAGAATCCGGACATGCTGGAACTCATCCGAGGGCGCTGCGGCAACGTCTACGGCGATCTGTTTGCCCTGATGACGATCCTCAAGGGCCTGCCCATCGGCTACAACCGCGATCTGCAGGAAGACAAGCGGATTGTCTTCCGCGCCTACGACACGGTGAGCAGTTGCCTGGCCATGGCAACGGCGATCGTGAGCTCGGCCAACTTCGTCAAGGAGAATATCGAGCCGACGCTGGAGTTGGGATTCTTGGACGCCACCAGCTTGGCCGAATATTTCGTGACCAAGGGCGTGCCGTTCCGAACGGCCCACCACGTTGTCGGCACATTGGTGGCGCGATGCGAGAAAGAAGGCAAGACGGCGCTGGCGCAGCTCAAAATCGCGGATTTCGCTGATGCGCTGAAAGCCAACGGATGGCCATCCGTTGGCTTGGGCAAAGATCTGTACGATGCCCTCGGCGCCAAGAACGTGGTGAAGCGGTATCGCAGCGCCGGCGCCGCCGGCGGCAAGCCGTTTGAAGAGCAGCTCGCCGCGTGGGAAAAGCGACTGGGCCTGTGATCGCCCGGCCGCGCATCACTTCTTGATATTCTCGTAATGGCTGGGCGGCGGAGGCTCGGCGGCCTTGGCCTTGGCGGCCGCGTCGATCAGCTCCTTGCTCTCGGCATCGGGCGCCACCCACACCTTCACATCCGCCACCAGGTCCTCGGCGAACTTGATCTGCACCGTGTATTTCTCGATCCGGTCCAATTTGCCCGGCAGAAGGACGTCCTCGGGATTGATGGCGAATCCCTGCCCCTGCAGCGACTTGGCGATGTCCGTGGCGCTGACCGATCCGAAAAGGTGTCCCCGCTCGTTGGCCTTGCGTTCCAGCGTGACTTCCACGCTGGCAAGCTGGCCGATCACTTCCGCCTGCTTGGCGCGTTTCTCCTGTTCGAGGCGTTCGATTTCCTTGCGGCGGGCCTCGATGCGCTTGATGTTGGCGGGCGTCGGCTCGACGGCCAGGCCCTTGGGAAGCAGGTAATTGCGGGCGTACCCGGCCGACACTTGGACGACATCGCCCACCTTCCCGACGTTCTTGATGCTCTCGTTCAACAGCAACTTCACATTCGCCATGGCTTCTCCTCACCTAGCAACTAGCAACTCATAATTCTTTAGAATGGAATGTCACTTGGGCCCGGCTGGGATTCCTCGCTGATCGGCGACTCCTGGGGCGGTGCGGCCGGGTCTTGGGTCTGCGCCGGCGCGCGGTTTTGCTGCGGCTGACGCGGGGCGGGACGCTGATCTTCGCCGCCGCCGGGGCCTGCGTCGCGTCCACCGCCTTCGCGGCCGCCCAGAAATTGGAAATTCTCCACCACGACCGACAGCTTGCTTCGCTTGCCGCCGCCTTGTTTGTCTTCCCATTGGTCCAATTTCAGCCGGCCTTCGATGTAGATCAGTTTGCCCTTCTGGCAATACTGGTTGATGACTTCCGCAGCCCGGGCGAAGGCCGTGCAATCCACGAAGCACACCTCCTCGCGGTCCTCGCCGCTGGCGGTTTTGAACCTGCGGTTCATCGCCAGTCCGAACTCCACCACGGGCGTTTGGCTCGGCAGGTATTTGAGTTGCGGATCGCGGGTCATGTTCCCGACGAGAATCACCTTGTTGACGCTGGCCATAATGCACCTAAGTGTGTGTGGGCGGTTATTCTTTTCCGACGGCGGCTTCCGGGCTCTGCTCCGCACGCGCTGGACGCCCGCGCGGGGCGCGGTCTTCGCGCGGCCCGCGATCCTCACGCGGCGGGCGATCGCTATACGACGGCCTGTCCCACGAGGGGCGCTCCTCCCGCACCACGATCGGC
>Ga0208692_1001538_pt1 | contig 12697 bp, 13 predicted proteins | sample June2015DPH_20_1_3_FD_184721 | JGI IMG/M metagenome (GOLD analysis project Ga0208692, IMG submission 184721) | Peatland microbial communities from SPRUCE experiment site at the Marcell Experimental Forest, Minnesota, USA - June2015DPH_20_100... | ecosystem: Environmental > Terrestrial > Soil >...
GCAGGGCTTGGCCTCCGACCTCCAGGTGTTAAGGTCAACGCGCGTCAGTTGCTCCTGCGCGCCATCACAGTCCGCAGCAAGTTCCTGGATATTCCTGGCAAAGTCTCGAATCTGGTAAAGGTTGTTCCATGCCGGGAACTGGAGTTCCGTAGAAGGTGAAGCCCCTGCGACCGTCAACACGACTTTCGCCAGGTGTGAGGCAGGCTCACGCAAGTCGAGCAGGTACTGAATGGGCTCGGAGGCGGCAAAAGAAGACTCCGCGAGCAGTGGAAGCAAACAGCAGCAAGCGAGAATCAGGCCTGCACAACCATACCTCAATGGCCGCATGCCAATCCTTTTAGATCCCAGGTCCATACGCCGGCTCATTTCTCTGTAGGGGCGACCGGCGGTCGCCCCTGGGGTACGCCTTGTAGAAAGGGTGGATTGGTGGCCATTTTTTGGCTTCGATCGGGGTTTCCCGCACTCAAAAAGCGTTTCGTTTTTGGCCTCAAAGAATACTAACTCCTTTATTTGCAACAGGGCCTTCGGTTCGTTCCGTCTAAATAACATCTTTCTTGCATTTCCTCCCCATTTTCCGTCCTCAGCGGGCCGCTCACCAACCCCCTTCGCGAACTCGCCCGCGGCGCTCTCCATAGGTCAACTCGAATAGGCTATCACTTTTCCGTCCACATGTCAAGGGCAAAGAGAACAGGATTCAGGAGTCAGCATTCAGGGCGTGACGCGAAGAAAAGGAAATGCTTCTCCCGCAAGGCGGGATCAGGATGACATGTTATTCTCAGCATGCATAGCCGAAAACGGCTACCCGTGATGTAAGGGCTTACGCTACGTTGTTCGCGAGAGCGCCCGCTCACTGTCATGCTGAGTCCGCCGCGGCGGACGAAGCATCTCGCTCTGCTGCTTGTCGGCGGAAGAGTCCAGAGCGAGATTCTTCGCTCCGCTCCGCTGCGCTCAGAATGACAGCATGGCAGACGAGTGCACGGATGTCACGGTGAGCAGCGCGACCGATGCATCAGGCTACGGCGGCGCGCCCGATGGCCGGTGGGGTTTCCGACAGCGCCCCGTTGATGCCCACCCACAAATATGGGATCATCAGACCATGAAAACCACGTTGGAGATTCCCGATGCCATCTTCCGCCGCGCCAAAGCGAAGGCTGCCGAACAGAGAATCCCCCTGCGCCAGTTTGTGAGTGAGGCGGTGGCGGAGAAACTGGGGGCGAGATCTCCGGCCCGGCAAAAGGCGAGGATGAAGTTGGCAGGAAGCCTGCGACACTTGCGCAAGGAGACGGCTCGAATCAACACCCTGATTAAGCGAGAGTTCGAAACAATCGAGTTAAAGAGGCTGGCACACCGATTCCTTCCAACGACGCCTGGATTGCGGCGTTGTGTCGACAACATAACCTTCCCATCTTGAGCCGAGACCGGCATTTCGACTTGATCGAAGGGGTGCAGCGGCTCGATTGGTGAGCTGGCGTGTCCCGAGGGCGTTCCATTGGGCGGTGGCGAGCGAGCCAGTGGTTTGAGTGAAAACCCGATACAGCTCTTCACCCTGAAAGGCGAGCCGATCGACTCGAACGATGGCATCCGGGACCTCGATGGGGTGCGCAGCTACTTCCGGTTTTCATTATGAGGAGGGCGAAGCGCTTGGGCGGCGGAAGGCCCAGCGATAGACCAGGGCCCCGCCCGCCATGGTCAGCAGACCCAGGAAGGATTCTTTTGGCCGGAGTGCCATGGTGTAGCAGAGCATCCACGCACTGGCGCAGATAAAAACTGCCGGGGCCAAGGGATATCCCCAACTTACGGCCCCAAGCCGCTTCCAAGCGGGCCGGTTGCGCAGGCGCACCATGCCTGCCACCGCCAGGGCGGCAAACAGGACTAACGCGAAGCCAATGTAATAGAGCAGGCTTTCAAATGATCCCGTCAGGACCATAAGGGCCGTTGCCACCGACTGCCAGAGAATGGCCTGGACCGGTGTCCCCCAACGCGGATGCACGCGCGCCGCGCCGCGAAAGAAGCAGCCATCCTGCGCCATGGCGTAATAGACGCGCGGCCCCACAATCACCATGGCGCTCACTGTGGAGAGTAACCCGAGAGACATCACGCCACTGAAGAAGTCTCCACCTTTTCCTCCAAAGAGCGCTTCCGCCGCCGCTCCGCCGATGCGTTCGATACCCTTCATGGCTTCTAAAGGCATGGCATAGATGAAAGCGGCGTTCAACGCCAGATAGAAGACCGCCACAATCAGGGTCCCCGCCACCAGCGAAGCGGGCAACGTACGCTCCGGCGCCTTCATCTCCTCGGCCACATAAGTCGCGGCGTTCCAACCGCTATAGGCGAACATCACGAAGATGAGGGAAACCGCGCATTGTCCGCCCAGGCTGTGGTGGGAGGTTCGGACTGCCTCTGCCGAGAAATGAGAGACGCTTCCCTTCCCCATCAGGAAGGCCAGGACCAGAAAGGCTCCCAGGATCCCGACTTTCAAGCCGGTAAGAACGTTTTGGATTTTGCCTGCGAAACGCACCCCAAGGATATTGGCAACCGCAAACACCGCAACCACCCCTACCGCCAGCAGGTGCCCGTTGCCCGTGTGGATCCACCTCGAGGAGGTGGACAGCATTCCTGCCGGCGATCTGGGCGAGAGTGCGGGAAAAAAGTGCGCCAAATACTCGGAAAAAAGCAACGCCGAGGCCGCGATGGGCGCTGCAAATCCTGCGAAGAAGGAAATCCAGCCACTCAGAAATCCCCAGGCCGGCCCCCAAGCCTCACGCAAGTAAACGTATTCTCCTCCGGAGCGGGGCAAATTGATTGCCAGCTCCGCATAACATAGGCATCCGGCCAAGGCGACCAGCGCGCCCGCCAACCAGATGCCAAGCACCAGGGAAGGCTTGCCAAGATCCCCTGCCAGGAAGCCGGTGGTGCCAAAGATTCCCGCCCCAATCATGTTCGCGACCACAATGGCTGTACCGTTGGTGAGGGTCAATTCGCGGCGAAGAGAAGGGCAGTCAGCAGTCGACAGTTGACAGTTAGCAGTCCGCAGCGCCACGGGGGGTTGTTTCATAATTGGGGTAAATATGTCCCGGAAACAAGAATGACCGACGCATGGGGCCTACGGGTTCCCTGCTATTATGACGTCCTTGGGATGTATCACATGGATTCCCGGATATCGGCTGAAGTCCGGCCCGTTGAAGGTAAGAAGATTGCTGATTCCGTAAACGTTCATGACAGCCACAATGCGCGCGTCGTGAACCTGCACCCCGGAAACCGAGTGCGCGACGACCAGCCGTCGCCACTCAGGATAGATTGCCGGGACATCGGGCAGAAGAGTCAAAATGCCTTCAAGTCGTGAGGCTTCGCGGTCTGCCTCGGCCGGTGAGAGGCCCAATCCATTGCGCTCCAGCGGCCGCGTACACACATTCCAAAACTTAATCATATTCTGCGGTGCTACGTAAACGCGCTCACCCGAACGAAGAAGAGCCCTCACGGCAGTGGTTGCCTCCGCCTGCAGGGCATGGGCCCGATCAATGCGGCGAATCAGGATGTTCGTGTCCGCCAAGTGTTCCATGAAGTCTATTCGTGATCCTCTTGATACAAGCTATCCCGGCTGATCGCGTCGTCAGAAAGAGGTGTGCTACGGCGATAAGGAAAGCTGTCTGCCCAATCATCGAAGGCCTTGGCCCTCTGTTCCGGCGTCATAGCAGATTCGAGGGGCAGCCCTGGCACGTGCTGTTCCAAAATACGCTGCACGTACTGAATGACCGGAACCCCCTTCTTCCGCGCTTGAGCTGCTAACTCGGCCTCAATCTCCGGCCTGAGCTCAATCTGTATACTCATAGTCCTCCTCCCGTAGCCCTAGCCGGGATTTCCTTTGGAACCCCGCATAGCTGTGAGTGTACACCCCGCCGCGTCGTTTTGGAAGGTTGCGTTGGGGGACCGCGGCCTTCCCGATGTCAAGTCTCTCGACAATATTCCTTGCAACCCATAGAATTGTCTTATGCGACGAGTTGCGCGCGTCAATGACGCTATCAAGGCTTGTAGCAGGTTTGCGGTCTTCGCGGTTCTTCCTGCGATTCTGCTTTTCTGCCAGCCGGCCACATCCCAAACCACGCCTCTTTCCCCCGCCCAGAGCGATTCCGGCAAGTATCTGGAGCACCTTGTTCCCTTTGTCCCCACGCCCCTCGATGTGGCGCAAAAGATGTTGGAAGTTGCCAAGGTCCAACCCGACGATGTGGTTTACGACCTGGGATCGGGCGACGGGCGCATCGTGATCCTGGCTGCACAGAAATTCGGGGCTCACGCCGTGGGTGTGGAACTCAATTCCGACCTTTACGCGGAATCCTCGGAACGCATCCGAAAATTGGGCTTGCAAGGCCGCGCCCAGATACTCCACGAGAACATGTTTGAGGTTAATGTCCGTCACGCCACCGTGGTGACGCTTTACCTTTTGACCGCCGTGAATGAGCGCCTGCGCCCGATGCTCACGACCCAGCTCCGTTCAGGGGCGCGGATCGTCTCGCACGATTTCCAGATCCCCGGCTGGCAGCCCGCACAGACTGTGGACATGCTTTCAAAGAACGGCGTTCCCAGTAAAATCTTTCTTTATGTTCGGCCGTGAAGGAGGATCGGGTCATCGGGAGATCGGGCGAACAAAAACACCACCCTGCAAAGTCTTTTATACGCGGTCCCGACAATCAGTCACCCGATGACCCATCGGTTCACCCGATTCCCCATCACCAAATCACCCAATCTCCCGATGACCCGATCTCCCGATCACCCGATCCCCTGCACGGCTTCATACATGGCCACAATGTTCTCCGGGGGAACATTGGCCAGGATATTGTGAACCTGTTGGAAGACGAAGCCGCCGCCGGGGCTGAGGATTTGTACTTGTTCTTTGACGTGCCGGCGCACTTCGTCCGGCGTGGCGTTGGGCAGGATGGTCTGCGTGTCGCAACCTCCGCCCCAGAATACCATGTCCTTCCCGAATTCAGCCTTTAGCTCCCTGGCGTCCATACCGGCGCAAGAAATCTGAACCGGGTTGATGGCCTCTAATCCGGCGTCAATCAAGTCAGGCAACAGTTCCCGAACTCCGCCACAACAATGGAGCATTACTTTCACGTTGGCCAGTTGTTTAGCACGGCTCCACATGAGTTTGTGGCGAGGCTTGAAGAATTCCCGGTACATCTTGGGCGAAACTTGCGGCCCGCTCTGCATTCCCAGGTCGTCGCCAAACTTGATGAGGTCGATACAGTCGCCGACCGCCCCCAGATATTTCTCCAGGTTTGCAAGGTGAATCTCGACAAGGTCGTCGAGGAACTTGTGCGCCTTCGCAGGTTCGGCTGCCAGCAGCATAAAGAAGTTGTCGTTGCGATAGAAGAACTGTCCCGTCTCCAGCAGATTGCCGCCAAAGCCGCCCACAATGGCCTTGTCGGTCCTCTGCCGCAGCCGTTTTGCTCCCTCTCTCAACTGCGCACTATTGACCCATGGGCCTGGAGGACCAGCGACGGCGTGCCACATGCACTCTTGCATGGCCCCGGGGATGGTCGTGGGTCCATTTTCATCCGTGAATGGGAAATAAGTTTGTTCGAAATAGAGCGCGCCCTCCGGCATATGGGCAATCACACGCCCGCTCTTGGAGCGAAAGACCCATCTTCCGTCTGCCTTTTGAGGCAATGCCCACGCCGGCATCTTGCAGGGGGTGCCATCCGGCAATGTCCAGTCTGCCCAGGATGCTTCGTCGAGGGCGAAAGCGCGGCCCAGATCGAGGACATCGATCCCGAATTTCTCGAGGACGTCGTCATCCACGATGGCCAATTGCTGAATGGGGTCGTAAACGCGAAGGGTCTTCTTGGGGAGTCCAAGATAATCGCGCAATTTGGCGTAGGCGATGGCGGCGATCCCTGAGGAAGGGTGACCGGAAAGATCAACTGGCACTCGGTCGGGCTGGCGATGATTGCAGGCAGTAAGAACCCTTTCTCGAGAGGTCATGGGTTACACTCAACGGTAATTGTAGGTGCCCTGGGCGATTCTTTCGACTGGCCCCGTCAAGATGATTTCTCCATTCTCCGGCCAGGCCACCAGGAGCGGGCCAGCTTCCGTTTGAACGCGAACTTGCCTTTCAGTCCGACCGTCGAGGATGCTTGCCACGGTAGCGGCGCAGGAGCCTGTGCCAGACGACAGCGTGTGCCCCACGCCGCGTTCCCAGAAGCGCACTTCGATCTCATTTCTCGAGAGCACTCTCACAAACTCCACGTTCGTGCGGTTCGGGAAAAAAGGACTCCTCTCAATCACACGTCCTACACTCTCCCAACGAAGCGGGTGGCGCAGAGTCTCGCCTTCCAGAGACTCTGCGGCTTTTGCGGCGGCAGATGCCGGCCTTATGTCCGGCGCTACGTCGATTTGGTCGATTTGTTCAAAGTCCTTCACAAAAATGGAGCAATGTGGATTGCCCAGCGATGTCACCGTTGCTTGCACCACGCCTCGCTGGGTGCGAAGGGCGAAACCTTTGATGGGCGGAGGGAAGTCTCCGGCCTTGAATGGAATTTTGGCAGGCTCCAGAACCGGGGCGCCCATGCCAACGCGAAACAGCCACTTACCCTTCCCTTCTTTTACCTTCTGGAGGGACTTCAGACCTGCTGCTGTCTCAATAAGAAATGATTGTCTGACCGGGGAGAGTTCCGCAAGGAAAGCGCCGGCACAGCGGATGCCGTTGCCGGACATCTCGGCTTCGCTCCCATCCGCGTTGAAAAAGCGGACGCGCGCAGCGTGCTTCTTGTTGTGGGGCGGCATCACCACCAAGAGTCCGTCCGCTCCGATGCCCTTATGGCGATCCAAAATCGCCAGCGCGAATTTGGACAGAGAATGCGGTAGGCCTTCCGCCCCCACGACAACGAAATCGTTTCCGAGGCCGTGAAACTTCGCGAAGGGGACGTCTTTTGTCATCGGAGCTTCTCTCTCATCAGCAGAAAGACCGGGGAGGAGGGGAATTGCGATTTGTGATTTGTGATTAGTGAATGGCGAATAGTGAATTGCATGCTTCGCCCTACCTTCTTCTGTTCCCTGCCTTCTGCTTTCTGATTTCTACTTTCTGCTTTTCCGCTCGTCACTTGTCACTCGTCACGGTTCTTCCGTTCCGCCGGCGATAAATTGCCACGCTCGATTCGTTCGGAAACGAGTGCCTTTCGAGAAGATCAAAATCCGCAAAGGCCCGAGGGTAGGCACGCATAAGCTCATCCACCGAGTCACCCTCGCCGCGAATAATCCATTCCACCCATTTCCCGGCATCCGGCCGGAGCCTGCGCCAATACCTGCGGTTCATCTCGGTAATGGTATTACGGTAAGAAATTCCGACTTCCGGCATAACACACGGCCACTTGCCCGCCGCCACCAGCACCCGCTGTCCATCATAGTTGTCACGGAGGAAGCGGATGACAGCTTGCTGGCGACGTGATCGGCAAGGCGAATTCAGGATGCCTTCCTTGACGACCGCCAGTTCCTCGACTCCTCCGGCAAAAAGTAAATAACTTTGCCAGGCAAGCACGACCACAAAGAACGCCAGTAATCCGTAACACCGACGCCGTGGCAAACCTCCAGGGAGAAGGAAGGCCGGGAAAAGCGCCAAGGCCGGAACCATTTCCATCCCATAGCGCAAATTGTAATAGGTGTGAGGGAACAGAGTTGGCACGTAGAGCGGAATGGAGGCATGCGCAAGGGCGAGGACATAGAACGGCAAAGGAACCAAGAACAGAAAAGCCACCGCTCCCCTACCCCAAACTCGCCGGTTCGCTGCCCATGCAACCAACCCAAGGATGGCCAGCTCGAGTGGCCACACTCCGAAGACTAGTCTGAGGTCCTCAATATAATAGCGTGCGGAGAGGAGAAGCTTACCGTCGGTCGGATAGGGAAACGCCGTGGTGGCAACTTGATGGGCATATATAGCCTGGGCCGAAAATGGCCCATTGTAAAACTCCAGGGGATTCCCGAAGCGCCAGGCGTTGTGAAGCAACCAGAGCATAGGACCGGCCCCGAAAATGATCGAGAAAACCAAGGCGTGCCGGATGCGGGATTTCCAGGACTGACGCCGCGCCAGCAGCACAAACAAGGCCGCGAAGGGCAGGACGTACCACTCATCGTAACGGGTGAGTGTCCCGAGAAACCCTGCCCCCGCCGCGCCCAACAGGGCCCGAAGCCTGCCGGCTTCCCTGTAGCGGAAAAGTTCGTAGACCACCAGAACCGCCCAAAAGATGGCCAAGGGTTCCGTCAGTGGAGTGCCCGCGAGATAGAGAAGGTTGGGGCTGAGCAGAATCCCGGCCAGCGCAAGGAGGCCTGCCGACCGGCCCCCATTGACTTCCGTCCCAAGTCGATACAGGAGCCAGGCAGTGCCCGCAAAAGCTGCCGATGAAACGATGCTTCCGGCCAGCCCCGTCCTCCACAGGAAGTCACTCGAGGCCAATGGGGCGGCCAAGAGGTGAAACAGGGGCAACCAAACACTACCAATCTCATCATAGCCAGGGGTCAGTGAATCGAAGATGCGCCGCGCGCCCTCCATGTGAGCGATGGCGTCGCCATAAACGTTCGTCAGCCCACGGGAGTAGAAGACGTAAAAGGCCCCCACGGTGACCGCAGCGATGCAAGCGGCCACCAGGCCGTCGGACTTGAAAGACAAAGGGGGCGGACAGGCGCCGGATTCCGTTGGGTGGAGGGCTTGTTCAAGCATCAAAATGAGTAAGGTTCTTAAACTCGCGGTAGCGGGCTTCAATCTCCTTGGGGGTGAGCCGGAGTAGCCTCGCGAGTCCGAACTCTTCGACGGCGTAGCTGGCCATCACCGAACCGTAGATCACCGCGCGGCGAAGCTGGCCATGCGAGAGGTCACCAGCTCTGGCCAGATGCCCCATGAAGCCGCCCGCAAAGCTGTCTCCAGCGCCGGTGGGATCGTGGACTTCATCGAGTGGGAATGCTGGCGCGGAGAAGATTCCGCCGTCGGAGAAAAGCATGACACCGTGCTCTCCACGCTTGATGACCAGGGTGCGCGGGCCCATCTTCTGGATAACTTCCGCAGCCTTTTTGAGGTTGGAAATGCCGGAAAGCATTCGCGCTTCCGTCTCGTTGATCAGCAGAACATCGACTTCAGCCAGAGCTTTCTTCAACTCCTCCGGCTTGCCCTTGATCCAATAATTCATGGAATCCAGGGCCGCCAGGCGAGCCTTAGGAAGCTGCCGGCGGACGTGGAGCTGCAACACCGGATCGATATTGCCCAGGAACACGAACTCGCTGTCGAGATACGAGGCGGGTATCGTGGGCGAGAATTTCTCGAAAACGTTGAGGTGCGTTTCGAGCGTTCGCGCCTCATTCATATCGCCGACGTATTCACCCGACCAATGGAAGGTCTTTCCTGGTACCTGCTCCAGGCCTGCAGTGTCAACGCCGCGGTCTTGAAATAATCGCAGTTGCTCTTCTCCGAAGTCCTCGCCGACCACGGCCACGATCTGGACAGGGACAAACCAACTCGCGGCGAGCGAGAAATAGGTCGCCGACCCACCCAAGATGTTCTCTGCCCTCCCGTGGGGGGTTCTGATGGAATCAAAGGCTACCGTGCCAACCACCAACAATGCCATTGATAATCCTTTTCTTTATGTACAATTGCCCAATAAAGCTAATGTATTACTTTAGATACTTTCCGACCAGCAACGAAAGCTTTTTCTTAGCTCGCGGTGAGATTCTCCGGCGGTCCGTCAGGATGGCGTGGGCTAGCGCCAAAGGACACTTGCAGTTGCGTTGTTGAGGCATGGAGCGAATTGCTTTCAGGAGAATCTTCTGACAGTTCTCGACATTGCGCGTAAGGTACTCCAATACCAGGTTCACAGTCACGGCGTCGTGCTCGGGATGCCAGCAGTCGTAGTCGGTGACCATGGCGAGCGTGGCGTAACAGATCTCGGCCTCACGCGCGAGCTTGGCTTCAGGCAGGCTGGTCATCCCGATAAGGTCCATTCCCCACGAACGGTAAACGTTTGACTCGGCTTGGGTGGAAAACGCCGGCCCCTCCATGCATAGGTAAGTGCCCCCTGTGTGACAGCGAACGCCCACATCTTTGCACGCCCCGGCTAGCACGTCCACGACCGTAGGACAAACGGGCGCGTCAAAACTGATGTGAGCAACGAGGCCGTCGCCAAAGAATGTGGAAGCGCGCTGACGGGTGCGATCAAAGAACTGTGCAGGCAAGGCCATGTCCATAGGACGGTAATCCTCCTGAAGAGACCCTACGGCGCTGACTGAGATAATGCGCTCCACCCCCAGTTTCTTGAAGCCGTAAATGTTGGCCCGAGAATTCAGCTCCGTCGGCAAAAGGATGTGGCCACGCCCGTGCCGAGATAGAAAAGCCACCTTGCGTCCTTCCAAGTTGCCAAGAACGTAGGCGTCGGATGGTTTGCCAAAGGGCGTAGCAATGCGGACTTCCCGGACTCGCTCGATGCCCGGCAGGTTATAAAGGCCGCTTCCTCCGATGATTCCAATTTCTGCTTGTGGCAAAGGTCCTCCCTTTCGCTTCGAATTCATGACCTCCTGGTGCTGGTGTCCTGCCACACTTAACTTCTTACAATGCTGCGACCCCCTCACCCGTCCCGCGCCGGCTGAAAAAAGCTCCGGTGCGGGCCACCCTCTCCCCCAAGGGGGAGAGGGACCGGGGGTGAGGGGGTCCGACAAGATCGAGTGGTCAACAATTAAAACGTGACAGGACACCAGGCACCCACGAGGGGTGCCCCTACTCCACTGACCGCGCTGCAATCTTGCCGTCGATTTCCACTAAACGCAACCAGGGCACATTCGGGTCATGAGGAAAAACCACGATAGCTTCCTTTTGAGGCAACTCGGGCAGCAGGCGCTTCTTGCTGGCGAGAGTCTCCATCGGATACAAGTCGAAACTCATGATCCATGGATAAGCCAGATGCGCAGCGGTGGGAACGGTATCGGAAATGAAGTAGGCACACTCGTTCCTGGATTCAATGCGCACGCACTGCAAGTTGCGCGTGTGACCCGGTACGACCTCAACCCGAATGCCTGGGGCTATTTCCGCTTCGCCATCGAGAAACTCGGTTTGCAGCTCGGCGGGCTTGAAAAACTCCTCAATGTAACTGGCTTGGTCTCGTTCCGTCGGATTCAGCGCGTGTTCCCACTCACCTCGCTGAATGAAATAACGAGCGCGCGGGAAAGTGGGGATAGTTTTCCCGCCCAGACGCCGCGTGTTCCAACCGCAGTGGTCGAAATGAAGGTGCGTGTTGATGACAATGTGGATGTCCTCCGGCTTGAGCCCCAATTCATCGAGTCCCGGGAGGAGCGTCGGGGGATGTTGGACATCATAGATGTCCTTGAACTTCGCGTCGAACTTGTCCCCAATGCCTGTTTCCACGAGAATGTTCTGCCTCCCGGTACGAATCAGCAGGCAGGTCAAGGAAAGCCGGATTCGGTTGCGTTCGTCCGCTGGGGCCTTGCGTTCCCACAGGGGCTTCGGCACGACGCCGAACATCTGTCCTCCGTCGAGGGCAAAAGTTCCGTCGCTGATCGCGTGCAGTTCGAAGTTGCCTAACTTCATTTCTCTTCGACCAGTTCGATGAGCACCCCAGCGGTGCTTGCGGGGTGTAGAAAAGCCACTTGCTCGTTCCCTGCCCCGCGACGAGGCTCACGGTCGATCAAGCGGACCCCGGCGTTTTCCAGCTTGCGGAGCGTCCCAGCAAGGTCCTCAACCGCAACTGCGACATGGTGGAGGCCCTGCCCGCGCTTGGAGATGGAGCGCGCCAGGGGCGAATCCTCGCAGGTAGCCTCGAGCAACTCCAGGCGGCTTTCGCCTACCTGAAACATCGCCACGCGTACCTTTTGCTCCTCGATAACTTCTTCCGAGTCGGGTGGCTTCCCCAGCAGTTTTTCGAAAACAGGGCGCGCGGCCGCTAGCGAGCCGACTGCGATGCCAATGTGATGGAGTTTCATAAATACAGTCTTCAGTTGTCAGTCATCAGTTCTCAGTCTTACAGAAGACGGGGCTGGGGACTAGGGTAATTTCCGATTTTGGATTTTGGATTCTAGACTTTGGATTGCCCTCCTCCTTGCGCTCACAGCTTACTGCCTCTGTTCGCTGCCTACTGCTTACTGCCCACTGCTTACTGCCTTCTGTTTTTCCCCAGTCCCTAGTCCCCAGTCCCTGGCACCTGACACCTGACACCCGAAACCTGCTTTACTGATTCGGCGACGATTCTCTCAACCAGTGAATAGGGATCCGCGCGATGCTGGAGCAGGTCGTCAACGAACTGCTCGAGGGAACCGTCGCGCAAACGTTCCCTGATAACTTTCTCAAAGAGATTCCGACGCAGCAGCTCAAGGAAACGGCTACGCAAGTAATCCCTTCGGCGTTTTTCCTTCAAAGCACTCCGCTCTTGGAAGGAGCGGAATTGCTCGAGCGCTTCCCTCACTTCTCCAACGCCCGAACCCGTGGTGGCGATCGCCTTGACGATGGGGGGACGCCAGCCGTCCGCACGGGAAGCCATGGAAAGCATAGCCTGGACTTCCTGCTCGAGGCGGTCAGCGCCGGGACGGTCCGTCTTGTTGATGACGTAGAGATCGGCAATTTCCATAACGCCGGCCTTGAAGGTTTGCACCTCGTCACCCATACCCGGGACCAAGAGCAGGGCTGTGGCGTCTGCCAGGCGAGCGACTTCCA